>Ga0194131_10012268_pt1 | contig 10028 bp, 7 predicted proteins | sample TA2KigO120mmetaG_FD_148631 | JGI IMG/M metagenome (GOLD analysis project Ga0194131, IMG submission 148631) | Freshwater microbial communities from Lake Tanganyika, Tanzania - TA2015053 Kigoma Offshore 120m | ecosystem: Environmental > Aquatic > Freshwater > Lake | place: Tanzania: Lake... | reverse complement strand
CGGCGGGCCGACCCCGAGGATCGTCGCGATCGGCGCTTCCACGGGCGGTCCGGCGGCGCTCGCCACGATCCTCGCGGCCATGCCGAAGAATCCCCCCTTCGCGATCGTGGCGGTGCACCACCTCGACGCGGGATTCGTGCCCGGGCTCGTCTCGTGGCTCTCCCGCGAGACGGGACGGCGCGTGGAGATCGCCGCGCACGGCAATCCGCTGCAGGCCGGCGTCTGCTCGATCGCGGGAAGCGACGCCCACCTGCTCGTCGATCCGCGCGGGCGCCTCGTGCAGCGAGCCGAACCCGCGGATGCGATCCACCGACCATCGGTCGACGTGCTCTTCCGCAGCCTCGTCTCGTCGCGCATCGAGCCGTGCGCGGCGGCGCTGCTCACCGGCATGGGACGCGACGGCGCGGAGGGACTGCTCGAACTTCGCAACGCCGGCTGGCACACGATTGCGCAGGACCGATCGACGAGCGTCGTCTGGGGCATGCCGGGCGCGGCCGATCGACTCGGCGCCGCGGCCGCCGTGCTTCCCCTTCCGCTCATCGCCGGCGAGATCCTGCGGATCGCCGAGTCGCCGCGCCGATCGAACACCTGAACCATGTCCGACGCGAATCCATCCACGAACGACGCACCGACGCACCGCATCCTGCTCGTCGACGATCAGCCGATCATCGGCGAGGCGGTGCGGCGCATGCTCGAGCCGCACGCGCAGTTCGCCTTCGAGTACTGCCGCGATCCGCTCAAGGCGATCGAGTCGGCGCTCCGCTTCAAGCCGACGGTGATCCTCCAGGACCTGGTGATGCCGGGCGTGGACGGGCTCGATCTCGTGCGCGACTACCGTGCCACCGAGGGAACGCGCGAGACGCCGCTCGTGGTGCTGAGCTCGAAGGAGGAGCCGGCCACGAAGGCCGAGGCGTTCGCGCGCGGCGCGAACGACTACCTGGTGAAGCTTCCCGACGCGCTCGAGGTGCTCGCGCGGCTTCGCTACCACTCGAACGGATACATCGCGCAGATCGAACGCGCGGCCGCGTACCGCGCGCTCGACGAGAGCCGCGCCCATCTGCTCGAGGAGGTGCGGCGCGCCGCCGAATACGTGCAATCGCTCCTGCCCGCGCCCATCTCCGGCCGCGTGAACACCGATTGGCGGTTCATTCCGTCGGCGGCGCTCGGCGGCGACTGCTTCGGCTACCACTGGCTCGACGCGAATCGGCTGGCGGTCTACCTGCTCGACGTCTGCGGCCACGGCGTCGGTCCCGCGCTGCTCGCCGTGAGCGCGATGAACATGATCCGCACGAGCTCGATTCCGGGCGCCGACGCGTCCGATCCGTCGGCGGTGCTCGCCGGGCTCAACGCGGCGTTCCAGATGTCGCAGCACAACGGCATGTTCTTCACGCTCTTCTACGGCGTGCTCGACGTGGCGTCGGCCTCGCTCGAATGGTCGAACGCCGGACATCCGCCCGCGGTGCTGCTCGGCCCCGGCGGCGACGCCTCGCGCCTCGATTCGCAGGGGCTCATGATCGGCGCCGCCGACGGAATGTCGTGGGAGCGCGTGCGCACTCCGACGCCGCCCGGAACGAGACTGCTGCTCTACAGCGACGGCCTCTACGAGGTTCGGCGGCCGAACGGCTCGATCTGGACGCTCGACGAGTACCTCGACGGCGTGACCAAGGCGAAGCGCCAGGGATTCCTCGACGCGGTGCTGGCGCGGAGCCGTTCCGTGCAGGGACACGACGACTTCGCCGACGACGCGAGCCTGCTCGAGGTCGAGGTCGGTTCGTAGGCGCGTCGCCGATGCCGAGGCGCGCATGCGGCCGGCCAGGAGCGTGCTCGGCGCGAGGCGCCGCGTCGATCGTGCTCGCGGCGCCGCTTGCGGCGTGCGCTCCGTCGCTCGAGCGATTCGAGTTCCGCGAGGTGCACATGGGCTGCGACGCGCGGATCGTGCTGCTCGCCCGCGATCGATCGGGCGCCGTGGCCGCCGCCCGCGCGGCGTTCGATCGAATCGCCGAGGTCGACGCGGCGTTGAGCGACTGGCGCGTCGACTCCGAGATCGAGCGGCTCGGCGCGGAACTCGATCGATCGCCGCTTCCCTTCGCCGTCGCGACCTCCCCCGTGCTGACGGCGGCGCTTCGCTGCTCGATGTGCGTTCGTGCCAGCACGAGCGGCCGCTTCGATCCCGCACTCGGCGCGCTCACGCGCCTCTGGAGGCGCCATGCCCGCGAGGGATCCGTGCCGAGCGCGGACGAGTTCGAGCGCGCCAGGTCCGCAAGCGGCGCCGAGCACATCGAGGTGCATGAGGGCCGACTCGTGATCCGCGTTCACGGACTTCGCTTCGACTTCGGCGGCATCGGCAAGGGAATGGCGGCGGATCTCGCGCTCGACGAGCTGCGGCGACGGAACCACGGCACGGCGCTCGTGCAGATCGCGGGCGACGCGGCGATCGGAGACGCCCCGCCCGGCCGCGCCGGCTGGCGCGTGCGAATCGCCGCGAGCGGCCGGCTCGTCGAACTTGCGCCGGGATCGGGAATCTCCTCGAGCGGCGACCGGGAGCAGTGGATCGAAGTCGACGGCGAGCGCCGCTCGCACATCCTCGAGCCGTCGACCGGCGTCGGCTCGCGAGGCGCCCCCGGCGTGACCGTGATCGTTTCCCCTCGCGAGCGTCGATCCGCATGCGACGCCTGCGGGGCGGCGGCGCTCGCCGACGCGCTTGCCACCGCCGCCACGCTCATGAACGACGCGGAGCGCGATGCGCTCGTCGCATCCCTTCCCGGGATCGAGGTGATCGTCACGCCTTCGCCGCGCGCCCCGGAATCGCCACCGGATCCTGCGGGCGCGACGAGAACGACAGATCCGCCGGGGGTCGCATGTCGAGCTCGTGCGACATGGCCTGATCCCAGGTGAGGTCCTGCCCGGTGTACGCGGCGATGCGTCCCATGATGGCGCTGAGCGTGCTCTCGGCGATCGTGCGGCTCTCGTTCACGCGCGTGCCGCCGCGGATCGCGTCGAAGAGCGCCGCGTGCTCGGCCACGAACGGGCTTGGGTTGGGGCCGTCGTAGCGCCACGGACGCGAGCCTCGCACCTCCGCTTCGCCGGGCGAAAGTCGCATCATGCCGTCGGCGCCGTGGATGATCTCCTCCACGCGCTCGGTGGTCCCCTTCTGCTGCCGCGCCATGCTCAGGGCGAAGCGGCCGTCGGGATACTCGAAGTCGACCGCGAAGTGGTCGTAGACGTGGCCGTACTTCGGGTCCGTGCGCGACTGGCGCCCGCCGACCGCGCAGGCCCGGATCGGATGGGCATCGAAGGCCCAGTTCACCACGTCGATGTTGTGCACGTGCTGCTCGACGATGTGGTCGCCCGAAAGCCAGGTGTGGTAGAGCCAGTTGCGCAACTGGTTCTCCACGTCGCTTCGCGCGGGATCCGGCGCGACGACCCAGAGATCGCCCATGTTCCAGAAGCTGCGGGCGGCGACGGGGCGCCCGATCGCGCCGTCGCGAAGGCGGCGCATCGCCTCGAGGTAGCTCTTCTGATGGCGTCGCTGCGTTCCCGCGACCACGCAGAGGCCCTTCTCGTCGGCGCGCCGGCTGGCGTCGATCACCTGCCGCACGCCCGCGGGACAGACCGCGGCCGGCTTCTCCAGGAAGACGTGGCGGCCCGCGTCGACCGCGGCGGAGAAGTGTCCCGGCCGGAACCCGGGAGGCGTGGCGAGGATCACCACGTCGAGATCGAGCGCGAGCAGCTTCGTCGCCGCGTCGAATCCCGTGAAGCATCGCGACGCATCGACCGTCGCGCGCGACGCGTCGTGCTCCGCCAGCGCCGTGCGCGCTCGTTCGATGCGGTCGGGGAACGCGTCGGCGAGCGCCGCGATCCGCACCGACGGATCGGCCCTGAGCGCATCGGTCGCGGCGCCCGTGCCGCGCCCGCCGCAGCCGATCACGCCGACGGCGAGCTCGTCGTCGCGTCGCGCACGAGCGCCGCGCGCGGAGGCGGGCGCGCTCGCCGCCGTCGCGCCGAGCCCGGAGATCGATCCGAGCGCCGCGCTTCCGGCGAGCATCGCGGCGCCGCTGCGCAGGAAGCCCCTGCGGGAAGGCGCCGTCATGCCTGCACCGTTCTTCGACCCGGATGTCGCACCGCCGGGAAGGGCATCGGGCCCATCTCGAACGAGCGCGGCGAGAGGTCGAGCTGCGAATCGAGCAGCCGGCCCCATTCGATCGCCGCGCCGAGGTACGCCGCTTCGCGCCCCATGATGGCCATGAGGCAGCTGTCGGCCATGAAGTCGTCGGCGATGCGAGGCCGGATTCCCCGGATCGCCTGCATGAGCTCGTCGTGCTCCACCTGGTACATGTTCGGCGGCGCCGTGTTCGACGACCAGGTCCACGGCGCCTCGCCCTTCAGCCAGTGCGTCGGTCCCCAGCCGTTCACGAATCCGTGGCCCTTGGTTCCGATCACGGCGTCGGTGTTCTCCATGTGCGTGTTCGACTGCTGCCGGCAGAGCAGCGTGCATCGGGCGCCGTCGTCGTACTCGTAGACCACCGCGAAATGGTCGTAGCTGTCGCCGCGCTCCGGAATCTGCTCGCGCACGCCGCGACCACCGACGGCCGTGCACCGCACCGGAAGCCGCCCGTCCATGAACCAGAGGATCTTGTCGATCGAGTGCACCGCCTGCTCGACGATGTGATCGCCGGAGAGCCAGGTGAAGTGCTGCCAGTTGCGGAGCTGGAACTCCATGTCGCTCCACGACGGTTGCCGCGCGCGGGTGCCGAGCGGCGAGGTGAGGTACTTCGCGTCGATCGCGGTGATGTCGCCGATGCGTCCGTTCCGCAGCTCGCGCACGAAGTCGCGCTCGGGCGTGCTGTAGCGCCAGCAGAAGCCGCTCATCAGGTTGAGGTTCCGTGCGGCGGCGTTGCGGATCGCGCGCATCACGCGGTGGTACCCGGGCACGTCGACGCAGACGGGCTTCTCGCAGAAGACGTGCTTGCCCGCGTCGACCGCCGCTTCGAGATGCGCCGGCCGGAACTGCGGCGGCGAGGCGAGCAGGACGAGATCGACCCCGGACTCGACCACGCGCCGATAGGCGTCGAAGCCGACGAAGCGCCGCTCCGGCGGCACCTCGACCTGATCGGCGATCTCGGCGGCCTGCGTGATCGCGGCGAAGGTGGCGTCGAGCGGATCGGGGAACACGTCCGCCATCGCCCAGAGCTGGGCGCCGGGATCGGCGCTGAGCGCCTGCACGGCGGCGCCGCGGCCACGCCCGCCGCAGCCGACCAGGCCGATCTTGATGCGGTCGTCGGCACGCGCCGAGCCCCAGACCCTGGGCGCCGCCGCGATCAGGGCGCCCGTGGCGACCGTTCCCTTCACGAACCTGCGACGATCGATCGAGCTCACGGCTTCGACTCCTTCTCCGCCCCGTTCTCCGTCCTCTTCTTCGAGTCTCCGGACGATTCCTTCGTCGACTGCTGCGGCGAGCGCCGCTGCGTCTGCGTCGGAACGGACTCGCAGACCACGCGGAAGCCGACGAATCCACCGTCGGCGAGCCACCACTCGCCGCGCGGAATCTGCGGATCGCTTGCGTTCCACTCCTTGTTCGCGGGCACGGCGAAATCGCACGAGAGCGACGCCGCCGAGTCGCGGTACGAGCCGCCCATCACCACGAAGGACTCGCCGTCGGTGGCCCACTCGCACGCGTTTCCGAGCAGATCGTGCAGTCCGGCGGCGTCCGCCTTCCTGGACCCGACCTCATGCGTGCGCCGCTCCGAGTTCTCCGCGAGCCATGCGTGCGCCGGGCGCGCCTCCGCCGAGATCGCCGACCTCGCGCAGAGCGCGCTCCACTCCGCCCGCGTGGGAAGCCGAAACGCGGCGCCCGTCTTTGCGCGGAGCCAGCGGCAGAATTCCGTGGCGTTGCGATGGCTCACGCTGATCGCGGGGAATCCGTGGTGGCCGAAGCCGCGGTCCATGCTGATGTAGGGCTTGCTCGGCCGCGTGACCGCGTCGGCCTCGGGCGTCGATTCGCCCTCGTCGAGGCCGTGCACGAAGACGTCGAGCACTTCCCAGGGAATCTCCGTGCGACCGACCCAGAGCGTCGCACCGTCGACGAGCGCGGGAACTTCGACGAGCTCGACGGCGAGCGCGGTGCCCGGGATCGGTACGTGAGCCGAGTTCGGCGTTGGCGCGTCGGTGGCGGGAGCGGTCGCCGGCGCGGGCGGATCGGCGACGCAGAGCGCCGTCAACACGCCCGTCGGCAGGAGCAGCATCCATCAGCTCCAGTTGCCGAGCAGCACGCCGAGATCGGAGCCGTCCACTTCGCCGTTGCCGTCGAGATCCGCGGCGCAGCCCGGGCACGGGCCCCACTCGCCCAGCAGCGTTCCGAGGTCCGAACCGTCGACGACGCCGTCGCCGTTGAAGTCGCCGGGCAGCGCGTCGTCGCAGAGGTATCCGAAGATCCGCACGTCGTCGACGCCCGCCTCGACGACCGCGCCGGTGACGTCGCTCGCCACGAAGCGGATCCGCATCGTCGCGCTCGGCGCCACGAAGTCGTCGATGCGCCAGGCCTTCCGCTCCCAGACGCCGAGGTTCTCGGTGACCGTCTCGATCGTGGTCCAGCTCGCGCCGTCGTTGTTCGAGATCTGCACGAGCATGCTGTTCGTGTTCGCGTTCGATCCCGTGTCGTTCGAGTACCAGCGCCAGTACTCGATCCACGCCTGCTCGAGCGACGAAGCGTTCAGGAGCGGCGAGGTGAGCGTCGTCTTGCCGCCGTCGACGTCGGCTTCGCCGAGCGAACCGCCGACGCTTCCCTGGCCGGTCACGAAGCACAACAGGCCGGGGGCGGGCGTGTGATCGTTCTCGGGTTGCGCCGCGGTGCCGATCGGATCGACGCGGGTCCATCGACCGGTGAGCGCGTTGTCGTCGGGCACGATCGTCGACCAGCCGGTGCTCGACTCCATCGAGTCGATCCAGGCCTCCTCGATGCCGAGCGTCGCGCTTGCGATGTAGAAGGACGGCGCCGCCGGATCCATCGCGACGCCGCCGGTTGTCGTCGACGCCTCGAAGCGAAGTCCGACCTCCTCGCCGCACGGAAGCGGCGGCGTGATCGCCTGCCAGAGCGAGCCGCCGAGCGGCGTCATCGCCACCTCGATCGTGGCGCCGTCGACCTCGAGCACGAGCGTCGGCGTGGACGGATCGAGCTCCGCGTCACCGAGCTCCGTGATCTCGACCTTCACGGCTTGGCCGCCGGACGGCGCGAGCATCGTCGGCAGACCGTCGGGATAGGCGAACTCGAGCGTGTCGTTGCCCACGTCCCAGATGAAGAGGCCGCGTTGGATGTCGCTTCCGAGCACGGTGCCGCTCGGGAAGAACGGGTAGTTGCTCCACAGCCCCGCGTAGCCGGCCGAATTGTCGGCCGGATAGGTGTCGAACCACGCCACCTGCACCGGGTTCACGCGGTTCGTGATGTCGAAGACCCGCAGGCCGCTCTTGTAGTTCGAGCAGTAGAGAAGATTGCCGCGCACGTATTCGTTGTGGTCGACCGTCTGCAATCCGGTGCTGTAGGTGCCGGCAAGCGTCGGCGCGCTCAGGTTCGAGAGGTCGACGATGCGTCCGAGCGAGTAGATGCCGGAATTCTGTTCGTCGATCTCGTCGTTGATGTAGCCGTACTGCAGATCCTCGGTGAGCCAGAGCTGGTGGCAGAACGCGGCGTTCGGGTAGTAGAAGGTCGACATCGTCGTGAGCGACGCCTTGTTCGTCACGTCGATGATGCTCACGCCCGTGTTCTGGTATCCGCCGTTCATGCCGCCGCACGCGAAGAAGATCTCCTTGCCGGCGTACGGACCGCTCGTGTAGCTGAAGACGCAGCCGTCGTGCACGTAGCGGCTGCTCCACGATGCGAGGAAGTTCGGCTGCGCGGGATTCGGATTCAGGTTGTAGATGCGAAGACCGTTCGAGCCGCCTCCCATGCGGTAGAGGTAGCCGGTCTGCTCGTTGATGATCATGGTGTGCGTGGCCAGGTTGCCGCCGGTCGTCACGCTCGGCAGCGTGGTCACGATGCCGTTGTCGATCTGCGCCAGGTCGAAGACCTGGATTCCCCCTCCGCCCTCGCTCACGGCGTAGAGCCAGTGCTGATAGGTCTTCACGTTGCGCCACAGGCTCTCGGGACCTGGAAGGAACGTGATGAGCTGCGCGGCGGCGGGGTTCGTGATCTCCACGATCCCGGTGCCGTTCGAGACGCCGATGATGGCGTACTCGCGGCCGGATGGACTCACGTAGCCCCAGCAGTCGTTGCCGCTCGTGGCGTTCGGGTGAATGCTCGTCACCGGAAACCAGCTCAGGAGCTGCACGCCGTCGAAGGTGAAGGAAGCGGCGACGCCGCCCTCAGCGCCTTCGATCGCGGCGCGCCAGGGCGGCCCGACGAACGGCGGTTCCCAGTGCTTGGCCTTGGGGTCGTCCTCGTGCGCAAGCGCGCTCGACGCGGTGATTGCGAGAACGGTCGATGCGACGGCGAGCGCGAACGAACGAGCCTTCATGTCGAGGGTCTCCTGGCGAGGTCGAAACCGCCCCCGACGGCTGAGCCGAGTGTAGTGCGGGGCCGAGCACCGCGCCGGATCAATCCTTGGGCGGAGAGAGAAGCGGCGGCGCCGGCGGTGCTCCGTCGAGCGATCGAAGGAACGCGACGAGGTCGGCGATCTCCTGGTCCGAGAGTCCGAGAGGCTCCAGCACGCGCTCGCCGTGATGATCCGCAAGCGCGCCCTCGAGCGTGGAGTAGAAGCGGACCACGCGTTCGAGCGATTCGAACTGCCCTTCGTGCATGTACGGCGCGGTCTTCGAGACGTTCCGGAGCGACGGCGTGCGCACGGCGCCCCAGAGCGAGGGCTCGGCCACGAGGCTGAGCGTGAGTCGCCCGCGCATGCCGGCGGGATCGTCGCTGAAGGCGCCGGCGGCGTTGAAGGGACTCGCCTGAAGTCGGGCGATGGCGTCGAATCGGCCGCGATCGTGCGGAAGCTCGCCGGAAAGCGGAGGTACGCCGATCGAGTGGAACGACCCGTCGCTCAGGGAAGGTCCGTGATGGCAGCGCCAGCACCCGGCGCGACCGGCGAAGAGCAGCATGCCTCGGCGCTCGGTTTCGCCGAAGCCGTCGATCGGTTCGGAGGCGGCGGCGTCGGAGCGATCGGCGGGAGCGCTCTCCCCCGCCGCGATTCGCGCGAGTTCCCGATCGAAGGCGCCGGGGCCGGTGCGAAGGCGGCGCTCGTAGGCGGCGATGGCCTTGCCGATGTTCGCGAAGGCGCGGTTGATCGCGATGGATTCGGTTGCCGGCCCGGGCACGCCCGCGGCGCCGTCGGCGGGCGAGCTCGCCGGGCTCGGCAGCGGGCCGAAGACCTTCTCGTACTCGCGGCGCAGCTCGTCGATCGAGCGCACGCGCTCGATGAGCTCGGCGCGAGGCATGCCCATCTCGCGCGAGTCTTCGAACGGGTGCAGCGCCTGGCTCCAGAGCGAGTCGGCGCGGCCGTCCCAGGTGAACCACGGCAGATCCGCGATGTCGAGCAGCCCCTGCGTGTTGCGCACTCCTTCCGAGAGTCCCACGCCGCGCTGCCTTCCGTCGGTGAAGCCGCGCTCGGGAAGGTGGCAGGTGGCGCAGCTCACTTCGCCGTTGCGCGAGAGTCGCGGCTCGAAGAAGAGGCGCTGGCCCAAGTTCGCCGCGTCGGCATCGTCGGCGACCCGATTCGTGGAATCGGGTGCGAGTGCGGCGCCTCGGCGCATCGAGAGAAGCCGCCGGCGAACGTCGTCGGGAATCGGCGCGTCCGATGGCGCGGAATCGGGGAGCGTTGCGGCGATCGCCAGAAGGACGATCGCACCGGCGGAGGACGCGGCGGCGAGGCGGCGCGGCGGCGCGTTCATTTCGCCTCGTCCATGAGGACCTCGTCCTGAAGACGCTGCGTGCGCCCGCCGAGCGCGAGGTCGAAGTAGATCTCCCATGCCCCCGGCATGTGGAAGAGCAGCGGGCCGGCGATCCACACCCCCTCCTTCTCCTCCCTTGCGATCGGTCGAAG
>Ga0194131_10012267_pt1 | contig 10028 bp, 6 predicted proteins | sample TA2KigO120mmetaG_FD_148631 | JGI IMG/M metagenome (GOLD analysis project Ga0194131, IMG submission 148631) | Freshwater microbial communities from Lake Tanganyika, Tanzania - TA2015053 Kigoma Offshore 120m | ecosystem: Environmental > Aquatic > Freshwater > Lake | place: Tanzania: Lake... | reverse complement strand
GGCTGACCCATGGCAAACCTCCGAATCGGTTCGCCTCTCTATGAATCACAACGCCGATCGCCTGGGAATCCCCCGCGAGTCAGCCTCAACGCGGATTGGTATTAGAGCCTCGTAATTCGACGTAGCGAAATATGCTGTGACCCGTTGGCGGACTTGGTCGCGCAACTGAATTTCATCGAGACCAAAGGATTCCTTCTCTCGCGCCAACGCGGGAGAGAAACCCGCAATGACGAGGCCGATGGCAATGACGCACGCAACTATCAGCGGCCGAATGGTCTTCTTCGCTACAAGCACGGTGCGAACCCCAGATCTAGTAGCGATTGGTCGACGCAGGATGCGCCACCGCCAATCGCGCGCCATTTCCATTCAGCTGTCAAAGTGAGCTGAAGGCTCTTCCACCGGCCTAATCAAAAGGGTTAAGGCACTGCAATTCCCTCAAGGAAACAGCCGCTCGAGGCCGTCCGCCTTCATCTCCTTGAGCGAGGCATGGACGGCGTCGCCGAGGGCCGCGATCTCGGGCTTGTCCATCGGCGAGGAGAGACAGCCGAGGCCGGTCGTCGACCACAAGACGCCGTGGTTGAGCAGACGCCGGTGCAGCTCCTCCATGGCCTGACCGCCGCCCGCCGCGTTAGCGCGGTAGACATCGCGATAGGTGCGCGGCGGTTCGGCCGCGATCGTGATGACGACGAGCGAGCCTTGGCCATCGACATGCGCCCTGAGCCCGGCCGCCTTGAAGGCCCGGCGTACCGTGGAACGCGCCTCCTCCCCCAGCTTGTTCAGGCGCGCGACCAGATCCGGCTGAAACAGCGTCATCGAGGCGATGCCGGCGGCCATGGTGAGCGGGTTCGCCGTGAACGTGCCGGATTGCGGCACCGAAGCCTTGCCCCTGGTCTGGTCGAACGCGGTCATCACGTCGGCGCGGCCCGCAAGCGCGCCGATCGGGAGTCCGCCGCCGATCACCTTGCCGAGTGTCGTAATATCGGGATCGAGGCCATAGAGCGTCTGCGCGCCGCCGGCATCGAGCCGAAAGGTGACGACCTCATCGAGGATCAGCAGCGTGCCGTCGCGCCGGGTCAGCTCGCGCACCAGCCTGGCGTACTCATCGGTTACCCGGCTGCCGCCACAACGGGACGGTGCGGCATCGAGCACGAAGGCCGCGAACTCGCCCCTGTGCTTGTCGAGCACGCGCCGCGTCATCGCGACATCGTTGAACGGCACCAGCACGACATCGTCGACCATGCCCTCGGGCGCGGTCTTGGCGAACCCGACCGAACGCGGCTCGTCAACGCCCCAGGCCTGCGGGTCCGGGTCGAGGCTGACCTCGGCATAGTCATAGGCGCCGTGATAGACGCCCTCGCATTTCACGATCTTGGTGCGGCCGGTGAGCGCCCGCGCCGCCTTGATCGCGTGCATGATCGCTTCCGTGCCGGTGTTGCAGAAGCGCAAGTGCTCGAACGATGTCGCGCGTGCCTGGATCAGCTCGGCCAGCATGATTTCGCTCTCGGTGGCGAAATTGAAGCCGGTGCCGTTCGCGGCCTGCGCCTGCAGTGCGGCCACGATCGCCGGGTGGCCGTGGCCGTGCAGCTGGGTCGTGAAGTTGTTGATGAAGTCGATGCGCTCGACGCCATCGACATCGGTGATGCGGCAGCCCTTGGCCTCGCGCGCATAGATGATATAGGGGCGCATATAGGTCTGCCCGCGCGTCGAGCCGCCGGGAAAGACGCGCTTCGCCCGCTCGAACGGGATTGTCGAGCGCGAAGCGGGGTCGGGAAATCGGGTGGTCATATCGGGGTGCCGCGCTGATGCGCCGCACGGCGCTCGACAATCCCGCACCCCTCTCCGTCATCCCCCGGCTCGGCCGGGGGATCCAGAGCCAAGGGCTCGCACGGTGCGTCGGCTCTGGATGGCCCGGTCAAGCCGGGCCATGACGACAAGAAAATCATCCCCGCTTCCTCTTCTCCGCACGCAGCGCCGAAGTCGCGGCGACATCGACCGCCAACGTCTCGTCCTCGACCGTGCCGGTGAGGGCGACGCCATAAACAGCGCGCGCGGCCTTCTGCGTGACATAGCGCTCGAGCACGTCGGTGAGCACGCGCTTCGGGTCGCGCTCGAGCGGGCTGCCATAGCCGCCGCCGCCATTGTCGCTGCCGCGCACGAACTCGCCCGGCTGGAGCGTCTCGAGGAACAAATTCGGCAGCTTGGTCTCGAGCCCGTTGGCGCTCACCTTGTAGGTGTACGCCGCCGCGCCCGGGCCGCCGCCATGCACACCGCGCGGCGGGTTGATCTGACCATCGCAGATGACCGCGACCTGCATCGGGTCCTTGCGCGGGCCATAGATGATCTCGCTCGCCGGGCCGCCGCGATAGCGCCCGACCCCGCCGCTATCGGGCAACAGCTTCATCGCCCTGATCTCGATCGGCTGCTTCAATTCGTCCAGCTCGATGCTGTCCCGATACATCAGCCCGCCGACGACCGTGAGGCCGAGCGTGACCCAGCCATCTGCGTGGGGCGAGGCCGGGCCGCCATTGGTGCAGGCAATCATCTGGTTCACATAGGGCTCGCCATTGCGGCGGAATTCGGCGCCCGAGACCACCGCGAAGCCCGCGCCCATCGAGACAGGCCCCTCCGCCAAGCCCCAGCCATCGCCCAGTTGAGCGAACGCCATCTGCGTGATCGCGACCAGGCGGTCGCCGACATTGGTGGTCGCGACCGAGCAGGAATGCGGAAACGCCGGCCGGCCGACCACGCAATCGTCCTTCAGGTGCACGCGCAGGCGACGGAACGAGCCGGAGTTGTGCGGCACATCCGGGTCGAGGCAGTTGAAGACGCCGCTGACCACGTTGTTGATCGCGCAGGCCTCGGACTCATTAAGCCCGCAATCCATGCACGGAACGTTGTCGCGCAGATCGATGTCGATGATCGCCTTGTCGGGATCGACATCGAGCACCACCTTGATTGGCACGCCCTCGGGCGCGACACCCTCGATCGGGTCGTGTCCGCCCCGGTTCTCGAGCCTGACCTTCGGCAGCTTCTTGACCGCCTGGATCATGCGGGTCTCGGAATAGTCGAGCCACGCCTTGACGAACTTCTTGACGTTCTCCTTGCCGTACTTCGCGCAGAACTCCTTGAGCCGCCGCTCGCCGATGCGCGCCGCGCCAAGCTCGGCCAGGAAGTCACCATACCACTGCTCGGGCACCCGGATGCGCTTCTCGCACATGCGGATCACGTCATCGATCATCTTGTAGTTCCGCTGCACCCGGACGCACGGGAAGATCACCGAGCCTTCCTCATACACATCCTTCGCCGCGGCGTGATAGGTGGTCGGGATCGAGTTGCCGACATCCGCCTGATGCGCCTTGGCGCAGGCGGTGAACAGATGCTCGCCCTCAAAGAACACCGGCACCAGGATCATGTGATCGGCCGGGTGCGTGTTGCCGAGATAGGGATCGTTGTGCAGGAAGGCGTCGCCCTCGGCCAGATCCTTGTGCAGCTCGCACATCGAGGCGCTCTGCAGATGCGAGCCGAAGATGTGCACCGGCAGGCCCTCGGCCGAGGAGAAGAGCTGATTGTCGCCGGTCGTGATCGCGCAAGAAAAATCGCGCGCGACCGCCAGAACCGCCGAGCGCGCCGCGCGCAGCAGCGTGTTCGACATCTCGCGCACCACGCCGTCCACCCGGTTGGCCATGACCGCCATCAGCACCGGATCGAGCTCGGTCGTTGAGCTGCTCGCCATCGCCTGCCTCCTTCACCCAATATCCAGGAGAAAATTGCCCTGCGCGGTCACGGTCGCGCGCGAGCCCGGATAGACCACGATTGTCGTCGTCGGCTCCTCGATCACGGCCGGGCCCTTGACGCTTGCCCCCGCCTTCAACTCGCCGCCGACAAAGATGGGAACCACACCCGTGCCGCCCTCATCGAAATAGGCCTGGCGCGAGGTGTGTGGCTTCGGCGCATAGGCGGCCCCGCTCGCGGCCGCCGTGCCTTGCGCGACACCGGGCAGCCGAACCGAGACTCGACCCTTCCAGTTCAGGCACTCGACCGGATTGCGCTCATCGATCACGGCAAATACCCGGTCGTGCACCGCGTTGAACGCCTTGCCGAGCGCGGCGACGTCCTCCGGCGTACGGAAGCGCTTCACCGGCAGCGGCACGTCGATCTCCCACACCTGGTAGAGGTAGCGCGCTTCAACGAAAAACTCCTTGGTCACCTCGCCGCCGCCATGACCCTTGAGACCCGCAACGAAGCGGTCAAGCTCGCGCTCGATCTCATCGAGCGCGCGATTGACGCCTGCAAAATCGAACGCGTTGGTGAGCGTGACCCGCGCGGCGCTGTGCTCGGTTACGATATCGGAGAACTGCATGCCGCAGGCCGAGAGCGCACCGGCAGTACGCGGCACCAGCACACGCGCGCAGCCGAGCTCGCGCGCGATCGGCACGATGTTGAGTCCGGCCGCGCCGCCGCCCGCCACCACGGTGCTCTCGCGCGGATTGACGCCCTCATTGATGGTGATCTCGCGGATCGCCTTGATCATGTGCTCGCTCGCGAGCGTGACGATGGCGGAAGCCGCGCGTTCCATTGGGAGCTTGAGCGGCTCGGCGATCTTGTTGACCGCGCGCCGTGCTGCCTCGATATCGAGCTTCATGCGCCCGCCGAGGAAAAACGCCGGGTCGAGATAGCCGAGCACGAGCGCTGCATCCGTCACCGTCGGCTCCGTGCCGCCGCCGCCATAGCAGGCGGGACCGGGCACGGCGCCGGCGCTGTGCGGGCCGACACGCAGCAACCCACCCGGATCGATCCACGCGATCGAGCCGCCGCCCGCGCCGATCGAGCGCACATCGACCGTCGACATGCTCATGATGTGGCCGGTCCAGCGCAAGCCCAACCAGCTATCGCGCGTGAACACGAGCTCGTTGTCGCGTACCAGGCCGACATCGAAGGTCGTGCCACCGGTGTCGCAGACGATCGAGTCCTTGCCCAAATCCTCGACGCGGGAATAGGTGCGGCCCGCCACCGGCGCCATGGCCGGGCCCGACTTCACGGTGTGGATTGGCCGCTCGACCAGCTCCTCGACGTGCATGCAGCCGCCGATCGAGGTCGAGACCAGGATCTCGCCGCCGAAGCCCGCGGCGCGCAGATCGTTCTCCATGTCGCGCAAATGCCGCTGCATCAGCGGTTTCAACGAGGCGTCGATCGCGGTCGCCGAAGCGCGACGATACTCGCGCACGATCGGAATCAGTCTGTGCGACAACGTAAAGGGCACGCCCGGCAGCTTCTCCTCGATCATCCGCCCAAGCGCGACCTCATGCGCCGGGTTCGCCACCGACCAGAGCAGGCACACCGCGACCGCCTCGAAGCCGCGTGACTTGAGCTGATCGATCACCTTGGCCGTCGCGGCCATATCGAGCGCACGCGTGATCTCGCCCTCGGAGCTCACACGCTCGGGGATCTCGAACGTGTAGCGGCGCGGCACATAGGGCGGCGGAAACTCGACCGTGAAGTCGTGCGGGTTGGTCTTGCCGCCCTCGCGCAGCACCAGTGTATCGGGGAAGCCCTCGGTCACCAGGAACGCGGTCTTCGCCGTCTTGCCCTGCACGATCGCGTTGACCGCGCGCGTCGTGCCGTAGATCAGCGTGGTTGATTGCGCGAAGAGCGCCTTGAGATCGAGCCCGAGATCGGAAGCGGCGTTCTCGATCGCGCCCTGCATGCCGCGAAAGATGCGGTCCGGCGTGGTCGGCGCCTTGCCGAGCGCGCGAATGCCGCGTTCGTCCGCCACCACCACGTCGGTAAAGGTGCCGCCGGTATCAACCGAGATGCGATAGGCCATCCGTCTCCCCGTAGCCGTCCCGTCTTTCAAAAGGAAGCCTCATCCTTCGACAGGCTCAGGATGAGGCCTTGGTCTTTTGGTCCTCATGCTGAGCGTGTCGAGGCATGAGGACCGTCATCGTCACAGCCGCGCCGGCAAATGTGCGCGGAACCAGGCGACGGTTTCAGCCATCACCTGGCTGAACGCCGGCTCGAAATAGACCTGATAGTGGCCGACACCCTTGAGCGTCACCAGACGCTTCGGCTCGCCCGCCTTGGCGTAGAGCGCCTCGCTCTCCTCGGGCGGCACGAGGCGGTCGTCGTCCGTCGTGATGAACAGGATCGGCCGCGGCGCGACCTTGTCGACCACCCATTCGGCGTGGAACGAGAGCGTGTCGTCGACATATTCGAGCGGCAGCGTGTTGATGGCCGATGGGTTGTTTCTGCGCGCTTCATCTGAGATGCCCTGCGACTGGCGGTCCTGCAGGAGCACGAAGGCGCGATCCACCAGCTCGGATTCGCCTGTGAGTGCGCGCTTGGTGCGGTCGGCCGCCGAGCGCTCGAGCAGGTCGAACCACTCATCCGGGTGGCGCACGCTTCTCATCCAGCGCTTGCCGTGGCCGACGCCGACGCAGCTGACGACGCACTTGACCCGCTCGTCGATCGCCGCGGTGAAGGTCACCGTCGCACCGCCATAGCTTGTGCCGTAGAGCCCGAGCCGGTCGGGCGCGACCTCGGGCTGGGCCGCGAGAAAGCTAAGCGCGGCCTGTGAGTCGGCCACGCGGCTGAAGGGTGCGAGCCGGCTCCTCGGCCCCGCGCTCTCGCCCCAGCCCTTATAGTCGAAGGTGAGGACAATATAGCCCGCCTCGTTGAGCACGCGCGCATTGTCCGGCAGAAACAGGTCCTTGACCCCGGTATAGCCGTGGCAGAGCACGATTCCGGCGCGGCGATCGCCCGCTTTCAGCCCCTCGGGCAGATAGAGGTCACCGACCAGCCGGACGCCTTCGCTGAAGAAATGAACCGGTTTTTTCATGGACTCCATCAGACACTGCGGCCCTTACGCGGGGGCTCGCGGGAGGCGTTAGATCAGCCTAGAATGGCGGGCCGTGCAAGCGCCTCATCGCCACGCCCGTTGACCCGGAGGAACCTCATGTCCATGCGTAACTACTCATCCGCCCAGCGCCATGTCGACAATGTGCTGCAGGGCTATGGCGACCTGAACCAGCTGACCCAGGCGCCGCCGCTGATGATCACGCGCGGCAATGGCGTCTACGTCTATGACGAGGCGGGCACGGAGTATATCGAGGGCGCGGCGGGCATGTGGTGCGTCGCGCTCGGCTTCAACGAGCGTGCGCTTGTCGATGCGGCGATCGAGCAGCTCGAGAAGCTGCCCTACTACCACAACCTGGTGGACAAGGCGACGACGCCGGCCGGCCAGCTCGCCGAGCAGCTGCGCGCGATCGCGCCGGCACCGATGGCACGCGCCTATTTCGCCAATTCGGGCTCCGAAGCCAATGACACGATGGTCAAGCTCGTCTGGTACTACAACAACGCCATGGGCCGGCCGAACAAGAAGAAGATCATCGGCCGTCGCATGGGCTTCCATGGCGTGACGGTCGCGGCCGGCAGCCTGACCGGCATCCCCTATATCCACACGGCGTTCGACCTGCCGATCAAGCACATCCTCCACACCGACTTCCCGCATTTTTACCGCGAGAGCCTGCCGGGCGAGAGCGAGGAGGATTTTTCAACACGCCTCGCCAACAATCTCGACGCGCTCATCCAAAAAGAAGGCCCCGACACTTGCGCGGCCTTCATCGCCGAGCCGGTCATGGGCGCGGCCGGCGCCGTGCCCCCGCCCGCGACCTATTTCGACAAGATCCAGGCGGTGCTGAAGAAGTACGACATGCTGTTCCTGGCCGATGAGGTGATCACCGGCTTCGGCCGCACCGGCAATATGTGGGGCAGCGAGACCTACAACATCAAGCCGGACATGATGTCGCTCGCGAAGGGCATCACGTCCAGCTACCAGCCGCTCTCAACCGTGATGATCGGCGAGCGCATCTGGGGCGCGATCGAGGAGCAGGCCAAGAAGGTCGGTATCTTCGGCCACGCCTTCACGACCACGGGCCATCCGGTCGCGGTGGCGGTCGCGCTGAAATCGCTCGAGCTTTACCGCGAGCGCGACATCGTCGGCCATGTGAAGCGCATGGAACCGATCTTCCAGAACGCGATGAAGGCATTTGCCGATCACCCGCTGGTCGGCAATGTACGGGGCGTCGGCCTCTGCGGCGCGATCGAGCTGGTGGCCGACAAGGCGACCAAACGCGGCTTCGCGCCGCAGCTCAAGGTCAAGGACTTCACGCGCCGCGCCTGCCAGTCGCGCGGCCTCATCATCCGCATGGCGGCGTCCGGCGACAGCCTCGCCTTCTCGCCACCGCTGATCATCAATGAGATTCAGATCAGCGAGATGTTCAAGCGCTTCAAGGCCGCGATGGACGAGACACTGTCCTGGGTCGAGTCCAACAATCTGCGCGCGGTGAAGGCGGCCTGATCGGGAGAACGGTTTCACATCGCTGATCTGTCATCCCGGGCGCGCGCCGATCGTCAGGTAGGTTTGCGACCCGGGATCGACGCCAAAGCCGTACCTCGATCGGATGAGCATGGCTCCCGGCTCGCTCCGCGGCCGGGATGACAATTGAAGAGGTGGCGCGGCCTGTTCCCTGGTTGTCATGCCGGGCGTTAGCCGAGCCCGAACTCCGCAGGTGTTCGGTAGCGAGGCTTACAACCCGGCATCCATCGTTCCGCGCACGCTGAGCCACGGATCCTCAGGTCGCGTCTTTGGCGTGCCAGAGGATGACAGCGAGAGTGCGCCGCGCCTTCGTCTACCGCGCCGCCTCCAAACCGAAATCGTAGTCTAGCGTGAAAAACGGCGCCTTGAGGCCGAGGCGCCTGGCGGACGCCTTGTCGTCATGACGGTCAAAGTGCACGACGAGTGAATCCTTCACGCCGAACACCGCATCGGACTTGATGTAGGGATCGGTGTCGGCGAACACCTGGGTCACAACCGGCTTGTAGCCCTTGGCCGACACGATGAAATGTATGTGCGCCGGCCGATAGGGGTGGCGCCCGGTCACCTTCAGGAGCTGGCCGACCGGCCCGTCATCGGGGATCGGGTAGCACACCGGCACCACGGTGCGAAACTCATAGGCGCCGTCCTTGCCGGTGTGGAGCCGGCCGCGCAGATTGAACGACGGCTGATTCCGGTCCTGCCCCTCATACATGCCGTTTGACGCGGTCTGCCAGATATCGAGCAGCGCGCCCGCGATCGGCTTGCCCTTGGGGTCGCACACTCGGCCGCGCACGATGCAGGGCTCGCCCTCGGGCGTCAGGTTGATGGTCTGGCCCTGGTCTATCTCGGGCGCGCCCTCGCGATAGAACGGGCCGAGCACGCTCGATTCCGTCGCGCCCTTGGGCTTCCGGTTGTTGATCGCGTCGATCAGCATGGTCGCGCCGTGGGTGTCCGAGAACAGGATGAACTCCTGGCGCATGTCGTCGCACTTCTGGCCGATCGCGGTGAGGAACTTGATGCCCTCGAACCATTCCGCCTCGGTCGGCTCGACCTCGCGGATGAAGGCGTGCAGATGGCGCACGAACGCGACCATCACCTCGCGCAGCCGCGGGTCCTCGGTCTTCTTGAGGCGCCCTACGACGTCGTCGGTGATCGAATCTTCGAGGCTGCGCTTGGCCGCCTTGGCGGCGCTCGCGGGCTTGCGCGCCATGCTCTTCTTGGGGGATGCCTTCGGGATCGGCCGGGTCGCCATCGTCGCTCTCCTCGCTCAGCACTCGGGGTCGCGATGGTCGGCCCGCGTGGGTCGTGACGTCAATGTGTCTACGCGCGAGCCCCCAAAACAGCCACGGCGCGGGAGCCTGCCTGGCTGCCCGCGCCGTGTTGGTGTTACCATTTTTGTCTGGCCGGTGTGTCCGACCTTGGAGTTATGTACCCGTCCGCTAGTCTCGCCTCGCCCCAACCCTGAATTGTTCCGTCTCTATCTCTGTTGCGCCGCCGCTCTCTCGGGGGTCAGTCGATGGCGTCGGCGTCGCGTTCAAGTACCAGTCGTGAAACGGATTGTTCACTTTTCGAGGCCGCGGCGCAACGCACACGCCACAGGTTCCCATACATGCGGATATGTGTTTGGACCACCCGTTCCTTAACGCGACGTGAT
>Ga0194131_10012266_pt1 | contig 10030 bp, 12 predicted proteins | sample TA2KigO120mmetaG_FD_148631 | JGI IMG/M metagenome (GOLD analysis project Ga0194131, IMG submission 148631) | Freshwater microbial communities from Lake Tanganyika, Tanzania - TA2015053 Kigoma Offshore 120m | ecosystem: Environmental > Aquatic > Freshwater > Lake | place: Tanzania: Lake... | reverse complement strand
TGCACGCTCAGCCATCGGTTGGGCGAGTGGTCGGCCGAGGCGGCGGCCTCGATCGTGACCACGCGCGCGACGCTCGACGCCATCGTGCTGCGCAAGACGACGCCACCGGAGGCGATCCAAGCCGGCAAGCTTCGCATCGAGGGTGATGCGTCACGGCTGGTTCTGCTGTTCGGTATGCTCGACCAACCGTCGGGCCTGATGTTCGACATCCTGACGCCGGGCGAGGGCCGGGCCTGAGCGGCAACGCTTGACATCGTCCGGCGTCGCCCGTGTGATGCGCGTCGAGGGAGAAACGACAGCAAACGACTCAGGGAGGACTTGATGTCCAGGACTTTGGTCGCCCGATTCATGGGCGGGCTGGCGGTTGCCGCCGCGGCACTGGGGCTGGCCGTTCCCGCCCAGGCTCAGGAGAAGAAGCTCAAGATCGGCGTCGTCTACGATCTGACCGGCCCGCTGGCCGGCGGCGGCTCGGAGCTGCATCATCTCGGCGCCAAGATCATGATCGACAATTTCATCAAGCAGGGTGGCGTCGAAGGCTACAAGATCGAGGCGATCTACGCCGACGCCCAGAGCAAGCCCGACGTCGCCATCAACGAGGCCGTCCGCCTGATCGAGCAGGAAAAGGTCGACATGGTGCTGGGCTTCTTCTCGTCGGCCCAGTGCGTGCCGGTGGCGGCCCGCGTCGAGCAGCTCAAGAAGTTCATGTGGATCACGACCTGCATCTCTTCGGCGGTGCTCGAGAACCGCAATCTCAAGTACGTCTTCCGCACCCAGCCGTCGGGCTCGCAGTTCGGCGAGCTGTCGGCCGACTTCGTGGCCAAGAACGCCAAGGACAAGCTCGGCAAGGATGCCAAGGACGTGCGTGTGGCGATCATCCACGAGGACGGCGCCTACGGCGTCGACGTCGCCAAGGGCAACGAGGCGGGCGCCAAGAAGGCCGGCCTGAACATCGTGCTCAAGGAAGGCTATGCCGCGACCGCGCCCGACCTGTCGGCGCTGGTCACCAAGCTCAAGCGGGCCCGGCCGGACGTGATCCTGCACACCGGCTACAACCCCGACATCACGCTGTTCCACCGCCAGGCGCGCGAGGGCGGCCTGAAGTTCAGCGCCCTGATCGGCCACGGTGCGGGCTACGGCGTCTACACCAAGCTCAAGGAAGGTCTCGGCAGCGACGTGAACTACATCTACAACGTCGACCCGATCTCGATCTGGGACACCAACCAGAAGGCGCTCGATTCCAAGCTGCCGCCGCTCATCAAGATGGTCGGCGATGAGTACGACAAGGCCAAGCCGGGCACCACCATCCGTTCGGCGCATGTCGGCATGGCGGCCTCCAACACCTACGTCTTCTTCACCGAGGTGCTGCCGCGCGCCATCAAGAAGTATGGCGGCGTCGATGCCGATGCGCTGCGCAAGGCGGCCCTCGAGGTCGACTTGCCCGAAGGCGGCACCATGCTGGGCTTCGGCGTCAAGTATGCCGGTGAGGGCTCGACGATCGCCGGGCAGAACGAGCGGGCGACCCCGGTGATCGTGCAGTACATCGACGACAAATCCTCCGTGGTGTGGCCCAAGAGCCAGGCGCAGCGCGACGCCGTGCTGCCGTTCCCGGCGGGCACGGTCTATTCACCCAAGTAGGCGTCGTAACGGCCGTGCTGGTTGTCGAGGGTTTGGTCAAGCGTTTCGGCGGTTTCACGGCCGTCAGCAACGTATCCTTCAAGGTCGATCAGGGCGAGATTCTCGGCCTGATCGGCCCGAACGGCTCTGGCAAGAGCACGATCTTCAACATGCTGTCGGGCACGTTTCCGCCCTCGGCGGGATCGATCAAGTTCGAGGGCCAGGAGATCGCTGGCCTGGCGCCGCACCGCATCATCAATCGCGGCATCGGACGCACCTTCCAGATTCCCCGCCCGTTCCGGCGGCTCTCGATCTTCGAGAATGTCGAGCTGGCGGGCTACTATGGCCAAGGCGGGCACAGCCGGGCGCGCGCCGACGAGGCGGCGGAGCGCGCGCTGGCCATGGTCGGCTTGCCGACCGACCGGCACGCGACAGTCGACGGGCTGGGCGCGGCCGGCCTCAAGAAGCTCGAGCTTGCCAAGGCGCTGGCCACCGGGCCCAAGCTGCTGCTGGCCGACGAGAGCCTGGGTGGCCTCGACGAGGCCGAAATGGATCAAGCGGCCGACATGCTGCGCAAAATCCGCGACGAGCTCGGTATCACCATCATCTGGGTGGAGCACATCATGGGCGTGCTGATGCGCGTGGTCGACCGCGTCATGGTGCTCGACCATGGCGAGAAGATCAGCGAGGGCCTGCCCAGCGCCGTCGCCGGCGATCCGCGGGTGATCGAGGTCTATCTCGGCACCGACGCCCACGCCACCCAGGCGGTCGCCGCCCAGGCCGGACGCTGAGGCCGCGGCGGCGATGCTCGAGCTGAAATCCCTCGATGCCGGCTACGGCAGCTTCCAGGCGCTGTTCGGCGTCGACCTCGACGTCAAGGCCGGCGAGGCGGTCGGCGTGATCGGCCCGAACGGCGCCGGCAAGACGACGCTGATGCGCGTCATCTCGGGCCTGATCCGACCGACGCGCGGCACCATCGGCATGGAGGGCGTCGACGTCGTGGCGACGCCGGCCCACCTCATCGTCGGCCTCGGCATCGCCCACGTGCCGGAGAACCGTCGGCTGTTTCCGCGCCTTACGGTCGAAGACAATCTCAAGATGGGCGCCTACATGCCCAAGGCGCGCGCCAAGTACGCCGAGCGGCTGGAGTTCGTGTTCGATCTTTTTCCGCGCATGAAGGAACGGCGCAACCAGATGGCCGGCACCCTGTCGGGCGGCGAGCAGCAAATGTGCGCCATCGGCCGCGCCTTGATGAGCGACCCCAAGCTCCTGCTGCTCGACGAGCCGTCGGCCGGACTGGCGCCGGTCGTCGTCCAGCAGGTGTTCGAGCTCGTCCGGCGCATCCGCTCCGGCGGCCTCACCGTGCTGATCGTCGAGCAGAACGTGCAGCAAGTGCTGAAAGTCGTCGACCGCGCCTACCTGCTCGAGGCGGGCACGATCCGCGCCTCCGGCAGCGCCGCCGAGATGCTGGAAAGCGACACGGTCAAGCAGGCGTATCTCGGTGTTTGAGGGCTTGGAGCGCGGACCTCCGGGTCCGCTCATGGTTCATGAGGCGGACCCGGAGGTCCGCGCTCCGATGAGGAGACGTTGATGCAGTCATTCCTCGAAGCGTTCGACATCTTCCTCCTCGAGGCGGTGCTGAACGGCATCCTGCTGGGCGGGCTGCTGGCGCTGCTGGCGCTGGGGCTGAATCTGATCTTCGGCGTCATCGACGTCACCTGGATCTGCTACGCCGAGCTGGTGATGATCGGCATGTACGGCATGTACTTCCTGGTCCAGTACTACGGCCTGTCGTATTGGGTGGCGGCGCCCGCTGCGATCGTGCTGGTGGCGCTGCTCGGCGCGCTGCTGCACTGGCTGGTGATCGAGCCGCTCCTGTCGGCCGCGCCGATCAATCAGCTTCTGGCGACCGGTGGCGTGCTGTTCGTGCTGCAGAGCTTCGCCACCGTTGCCTTCGGCATCGACTTCCGCAATCTCGGCATCCGCCTGCCGGTGCTGTCCTTCGCCGACATGCACCTCAGCTATTCGCGGCTGCTCGCCTTCGCGGCGGCGCTGGTCGGCATGATCGTGGTCTACTTGTTCATGACGCGCACCTACACCGGCACCGCCATTCGGGCCATCGCCCAGGATCGTCAGATCATGGCGTTGATGGGCGTCGACACCAAGCGCATCTACCTGGTCACGTCGGCGTTGGGCGGCGCGTTGGCCGGGCTGGCCGCCTGCCTGCTGGTGTTGCAGTACGACGTCCACCCGTTCGTCGGGCTGTCGTTCGGGCCGATCACCTTCCTGATCTGCGTCCTCGGCGGGCTGGGCAACTTCGTCGGCGGGTTCGTCGCGGCGTTCCTGTTCGCCGAGATCATTTCGTTGGGTGGCCTGTTCTCCGACCTCGAATGGGGCTATGTGCTGGCCTTCGCCTTCTTCATCGTCATGATGTTCGTGCGACCAGCCGGCCTGCTGGCGAGGCGCTCATGAACGCCCGCCTGGCCTGGCCGATCGCCGCGGTGGCACTGGTCGCGCTGCCCTTCGTCTATCGCGACCCCTACCATCTGCACATCTTCGTCCTGATCCTCATCTGGTCGTTCGCCTACACGTCGTGGTCGATGATGGGTCGCTTCGGCCTGGTGTCGCTGGGGCATGGTGGATTCATGGGGGTGGGCGCCTATGTGACGGCACTCCTGTGGAACCACCTCGGCGTCTCGCCCTGGATCGGCATTCCGATCGCGTTGGTTTGCGCCGGCGGCCTGGCGCTGATCGTGGCCTATCCCTGCTTTCGCTTCCGCATTACCGGCCACTACTTCGCCCTGGTGACGCTGGCGCTGTCGGGCATCGTGCTCCAGGTCATCACCGCCACGCGCGACTATACCGGCGGCTCGCTCGGCTACACGCCGGAGCGGACCAAGGGCAACAATATCCTGGCGTTGCAGTTCGAGGACAAGACCGTGTGGTACCTGATCGCGTTGGCCGTGTGGGCGGCCGGCCTGGTGATCTGGTACTGGGTCGACCGCAGCATGAGCCGCTATGCCATGGAGGCGATCTCCGAGGACGAAGACGCGGCGGCCGCGGCCGGTGTCGACGTCACCGCCGAGAAGCTCAAGATCACCGTCATCAGCGCAGCGATGACGGCATTGGCGGGTGCGCTCTACTGCCAGTATCAGATGTTCATCTCGCCCGACACGGTGAGCGGCATCTCGGTGTCGCTGCAAATGGTGTTCGCCGTCGTGGTCGGCGGCATCTACGTGGCGCTGGGCCCGACGGTCGGCGCCGTCATCACCTTGCTGCTCGCCGAGTCGCTGCGCATCTTCTTCGGCACCAAGGCGGTGGGCTGGGACAATCTGGTCTACGGCGTGCTGCTGGTGCTGTTCATCATCTTCCTGCCCAAGGGCATTCTCGGCAGCTTGATGGATCGCCTGAAGAGCGGTGGCGCCAGGCCGGTGGCGGCGCGCAAGCCCGCTTAGGGCCGGCGGCGCAGCGCCGCTATGCCGAGCGGCGCTTCGCGGCCGCGCACGGCCAGGGCCGGTAGCGCCTCGGCGACCATGTCGGGCGGCAGTGTCGCGTTCTCGAGCAGCGCGGTCGAGGCGAGCACGTCGTGGCCGATTTGCTTGGCCGCCTCGAGCAGGCGCGCTGCGACGTTCAGCGTGTCGCCGACGTAGGTGATTTCGCGCCGCACGTCGCCGATCTCGCCGGCGACGATCTCGCCACGATGCAAGGCGGCGCGAAACTGCGGCACGATGCCGAACCGGGCGAGGTACTGCTGCGAATTCGAGGCGATGACGTCGCGGGCGACGAACGGGCAGGACAGTGCCTCGCCGAGGGCTTCGCGCCCTTCGCCGGTCCAGGTCAAGATCGCCTCGTCACCGACGTACTTGTGAATCTCCGCACGGCACTCGAGTGCGGCATCGGCCACGTCGCGGAAGAAGAGGTTGAGCAGCTCGTGGAATCGAAGCGGACCCAGGCGTTCGGCCAATCCCGTCGAATCCTTCATGTCGATCAGCACGAAGGTCCTGGTCTCGCGCCGCGGCCGGACGTAGCGGCCGGTCAACAGGTTGCCGAGTGTCCGAAAGCCCAGCTGCAAGCCGATCTGGAAGACCACGTTGCTCACCACGACCAGCGCGCCGACGAAGTAGAGCGATTCGACGAAGACCTCGTCGACGGCGAGCTGCCGTGAACTCGCCAATGCGCGCGCCACCATGAGGCCGCCGACGACGATCACCGAGTAGAACAGTACCCTGAAGCCGAGATAGGCGAGCAGCGGCAATCGGCGCAGCCGCCGCATCAACTCGCTGTTCTGGCCCTTGATCTCGAACAGCAGGATCGGTGTGGCGATGAGGATCGAGCTCACGATGCCCGTCTGTGCCGAGCGCCACGGCGTGCTCTCGCCCGTGTGATAGCCGAACGCCGCGCTGATCACGATGCTGCCCAGGCTCAGCCAAACGACCAGCCTCCATCCCCGGCGATCCCGGTTGGACATCTTCACGGCGCGTGACGTCGCAAGGCGCGGGCGAACGTCGCGTGATCGACATTGCCGCCGGAGCAGACCACGGTGACGGCGCGGCCCTCGACCGGCAGCTTGCCCGACAGCGCGGCAGCCAGCGCCACCGCGCCGCCCGGCTCGACCACCAGCTTGAATTCGCGGAACGCGGTTTCCATGGCGTCGAGCACTTCCTCGTCGGTAACGACCAAGCCCGGACCGAGAAGGCGCAGAGCGAGCGGGAAGGTGACGTCGCCCGGCGTCGGCGCCAGCAGCGCATCGCAGATCGAGCCCGAGAGCTTGTCGTTCTTCTGCTTCGTGCCGGCCGCGAGCGAGCGCGCCAGGTCGTCGAACCCCGCCGGCTCGCCGGCATGCACGTTGGTGGTCGGGCTGAGGCCCTTCACCGCAAGCGCAATGCCGGTCGACAGGCCGCCGCCCGAGCAGGGCGCAGCCACGGCGTCGAGCGCCACTCCGAGCGCCTTGGCCTGCTCAACGATCTCCAGGCCCGCCGTGCCCTGGCCCGCGACGATCCACGGATGATCATAAGGCGGCACCACGGTGGCGCCGGTCTTGTGGGCGATCGCCATACCGATCTCTTCGCGGCTTTCCTTGACGCGATCGTGCAGCACGACCGCGGCGCCCGAGGCCTTGGTGTTGGCGATCTTGAGGGCCGGCGCATCGGCCGGCATGACGATGGTGGCCTTCATGCCGACGAGCCGCGCCGCCTCGGCGAGGCCCTGCGCATGGTTGCCCGACGACCAGCCGACGGCGCCTTTCGTGCGGTCGGCCTCGCTCATCGACGCCAGGAAATTGTAGGCGCCGCGCAGCTTGAACGAGCCGGTGCGCTGCAAGCACTCGGCCTTGATCAACAACCGGCCGCCCAGCCGGGCATTGATCCGCGCATTTTCCAGAAGCGGCGTGCGCACGACGACGCCGTCAAGGCGTCGCGCCGCGGCGCGGACATCGTCGAAGGTGGGAGCCGGAGGTAGTGACATCAGGAGACACCGAGCAGGGAGGGCAGTTGGGAAAGATCGCGAAGTTCGGCGACGGTCGTGCCGGGCAGCCGATCGTCCGGCGCCCCGGCGCGGTTGATCCATACGGTCGGGAAGCCGAAATGGGCTGCGCCATGGGCGTCCCAGCAATTGGACGACAGGAAGCACACTTTGCCGGACGTCATGCCGCAGCGCGTCTCGACCAGGCGGTAGACGCGCGGGTCGGGCTTGAAGACGCCCACGGCATCGACGCTCAACACCGCCTCGAAGTGACCGGCCAGGCCGGAGGCTTGCACCATCGTGTCCAGCATCTCGGGATTGCCGTTCGACAGGATCGCCATGCGCACGCCGGAGCCTTTCAGCTTGGCCAGCATCGTCGGCACTTCGGGATAGGGGTCGAGCGCGAGGTAGGCGCCCATCAGCTTGTCGCGCACGCTCGGATCGGCGATGCCGTGGGTGGCCAAGCAATGGTCGAGCGCCTCGCCGGTGACCTGCCAGAACTTGGCATAGGCCGCCATGCCGTTGCGCAGCCATGTGTACTGGATCTGCTTGGCGCGCCACAGGTCGGACAACGCATCGGCCTTGGGGCCGATCGCCGTGCGATGGCGGGCGACCGCCGAGTTGAAGTCGAACAGCGTGCCGTAGGCGTCGAACACGCACATCTCGGTGCCGGCCAAGCTGGCGGTCATGATTTGCTCCGATGGGGCGATGATTCTAGGCTAACAAGCATGTTCATCGCCATCGTTCAAATCCCCATGACCAAGCGGCCGCGCGACGCCGCGATCGAGGCCGCGCGCAAGTCGGCGCCGACCTACACGGCGCTCGGCGCCAAAGGCCTCCTGAAGAAGTACTACCTCAACGGCGAGCCTGGCGGCGGCGGGGTCTATCTCTGGCAGTCGGAGGCAGCGGCGCGCGCCTGGTACACGCCCGACTGGGAGAAGCGCATGGCGGCGGCGTTCGGCGTCACGCCCAAGGTGACCTACTACGACAACCATGTCGTGGTCGACAATGAAGCGGGCAAGGTTCGCATCGAAGGCGAGGGCTGAATGGAGCGCCGCAGGCTCGGCCGCACCGGCCTCGACGTTTCGGTCCTGGGTTACGGCGCCGGCGCCGTCGGCGGGCTGTTCACCAAGGGCGACGCCCGCGATCAGGAGCGCGCGGTGGCGCGCGCCATCGAGGCCGGCGTGAACTACTTCGACACCGCGCCGCTCTACGGCAATGGCGAGTCCGAGCGCAATCTCGGCCGTGTGCTGCGGGTGTTGAAGGCCGATGTGGTCGTCGGCACCAAGGTACGGTTGGCGGCCGAGCATCGCGCCGACGTGGCGGGGGGCATCGCCCGGTCGATGGACGAGAGCTTGAAGCGCCTGGGCCGCGATCATGTCGATCTCTTCCAGTTGCACAATCCGCTGGTCGCCGGTGACGGCGGCGACAAGCTCGCGATCGAAATCGCCCTCGACGCCGTGGCGCCGGCGCTGGACAAGCTCAAGCGCGCCGGCAAGACGCGCTTCATCGGCTTCAGCGCCGTCGGCGAGACGGCGGCACTGCTTCGCGCCGTCGAGTCGCGGCTCTTCGACACCGTGCAAGTCGTCTACAACGCGCTCAATCCCAGTGCCGGCGGGCCCATGCCGGCAGGGGCGCCCGGCCAGGATTACGGCCGTCTGCTCGACAAGGCCAAGGCGGCCGACATGGGCACCATCGTCATCCGCGCCCTGGCCGGTGGCGCGCTCGCCGGGACGGCCGAGCGTCATCCGCTCGCCATGCAGGCGGTCGATCCGATCGGCTCGGCCCCGAGCTTCGCCGTCGACGTGGCGCGCGCCAAAGCGCTGGAGGCGCAGGCGCGCGACGCCGGATGCGCCAGCCTTACCGAGCTTGCCGAACGCTTCGTGATCGCCCATCCGGCCGTGTCGACCATGTTGATCGGCTACTCGACGCTCGATCATCTTGAGCAGGCGATCGCCGCGGTGGAGAAGGGACCCTTGTCGGCAGACGTTTTGCGACGATTGACCTGAGCGCCGGCGACGCCAACCGATGCCCCCACAATCCGATCCGTTTCGGCGATTCATCGGGCGGGGCATGTATCCGGTCGAGTACGCCTCGCTCCTGCTCAAGCCGCTGCGTCGCTTGATCGCGCCGCCGGGACGGCTGGCCTCCCGACTCGACTTGAAGCCGACCGATACCGTGCTCGAAATCGGCTGCGGCCCGGGCTATTTCAGTCCGACGGTTGCCCGCCGACTCGACCGAGGCCGCCTAGTCCTCTTCGACGCACAGCCTGGCATGATCGCTCTGGCGATGCGCCGCTTGAGGCAGGCCGCGGCGACCAACGTCGCCGCGGTCGTCGGTTCGGCCGAGCAGCTGCCCTTCACCGACCAGGCGTTCGACGTCGTCTTCATGGTGACGGTGCTCGGCGAAGTGCCCGACCAGGCAGCGGCCATGAGAGAGATTGCGCGCGTCCTGCGCCCCGGCGGGCGGCTGTCGGTCAGCGAGCAACTGGGCGATGCCGACCGTCTGCGCCAATCCGATCTCGATCCGGTGGCCGGCCATAGCGGCCTGGTCGCCGAACGCGCCTGGCGCGGCCTGCTGCTCCAGACCTTCAACTACCGCAAGGCGTGATCGCCGTTCCGGATCCGTCGTTTCCGACGGTGTCCGGCCGAGGAGCTTTGATCGCTCGCCATCCGTGAGGTATATATTCGTATATACATCAAGGTCGGCACGATGACCATTGCCAGAACCCGCACCTTCAGAAGCGGCAACAGCGAAGCCATTCGTTTGCCCAAAGACCTCGCCTATGGGGAAGGCGTCGAGTTGGTCGTCGTTCGCTCCGACGACGTCATGACCATCTATCCGGCCGCGTCGTCGATCCCCGCGATGCTGAAACGGCTGCGTTCCTTGCCGACGCCTCCCGGCATCGAGCGGCGCGACCGCGAGGAAATCCCCGAGCGTCGTGGACTCTAGGCCG
>Ga0194131_10012260_pt1 | contig 10035 bp, 9 predicted proteins | sample TA2KigO120mmetaG_FD_148631 | JGI IMG/M metagenome (GOLD analysis project Ga0194131, IMG submission 148631) | Freshwater microbial communities from Lake Tanganyika, Tanzania - TA2015053 Kigoma Offshore 120m | ecosystem: Environmental > Aquatic > Freshwater > Lake | place: Tanzania: Lake... | reverse complement strand
ACACAGGTGCCGCAGGCCGATCCCTCTGCCGGGTTTTATCCCGCGCCGCGCAGCATGCGCTACCGCCTTGACCGCGAGCTTACCGAGGAGAAGACGGCGACCACCTACAACAATTTCTACGAGTTCGGCACGTCGAAGAACATCTGGCAGGCGGCGCAAAAGCTGCCGATCCGCCCGTGGCAGGTGAAGATAGACGGCCTCGTGGACAAGGAGATGGTCCTCGACATCGACGACCTCCTCAAGAAGGTTCAGCTCGAGGAACGGCTCTACCGCCATCGCTGCGTCGAGGCCTGGTCGATGGCCGTGCCTTGGACCGGCTTCCCGATGAAGGCGCTGGTCGAGATTGCCAATCCTAAGTCGTCGGCCAAGTACGTGCGCATGGAGACCTTCAACCGCCCGGATATCGCCAGTGGCATGAAGGCCTCGTTCTATCCCTGGCCCTATATCGAGGGGCTGACGGTCGAGGAGGCGGCGAACGAGATGACGCTGCTCGCCACCGGTGTCTATGGCAAGCCGCTGCCCAAGCAGATGGGTGCCCCCTTGCGCCTGGTGACGCCGTGGAAGTACGGCTTCAAGTGCGTGAAGTCGATCGTGCGCTTCACCTTCACCGACGAGCGCCCGCGCAGCTTCTGGGAAGTGGCGCAGGGCTCGGAGTACGGGTTCTGGGCCAACGTCAATCCGAAAGTCTCGCATCCGCGCTGGAGCCAGGCGAGCGAAGAGCTCATCGGCACGGGCGGCAAGCGCGTACCGACCCAGCTCTACAATGGCTACGGCGATTTCGTCGCCCAGCTTTACACCGGCCTGGAGCAGAAGGGCGAACGGCTGTGGATGTAACGGCGAACTGAAGCCCGCGGAGGTGGGGTTCAGCTAGCCGCGGCGGCGAGCGCTGAAATGGGCCTTGCCGTTGCCTGGGGCTTCAGGCCGTTCCAACGACAGGCGATAGCTTCTTCAGCTCCTCCAGCAACGCACTGGGGACGCTGATACCGTGTCGTTCGCTGCGCTGGATAGCGGCATAACGCCGATCGGACGGCAGCCGAACGCCAGGCTGTTTCCGAGCCTCCGCGAAGAAGGCCTTGGCGCGCTGTTGCCAATCGTCGGCCAGGCCGAAGTTGAAAATCGCCGGGTCGACGGCAATCAGCAATTCTCCGCCAGGCGGTGGGCCGCCGTCGCCATTGTCGAGTGCGGCGGCCTCCCGGCTGGTGGGTTCGCCGATCAGAGGTCCGGCGAGCAATTCGACCATCATCGACAACGCCGAGCCCTTGTAACCCCCGAATGGAAGAAGGGCGCCCGCCAGCGCCTCCGCCGGGTCCGGCGTCGGCCTACCCGAGGCATCGATGGCCCATCCTTCGGGCAGCGCCTTGCCGGCCCGGCCCATAAGCTCTACTTGTCCGCGTGCGGCTGCACTGGTCGCGAAATCGAAGACGAACGGCTTTTCTCCGCTACGCGGCCAGCCGAAAGCGATCGGGTTCGTGCCCATCAGCCGGCGAGTACCGCCGTGGGGGACGACAATGCATTGCCCGACCGTGAACGCCCAGCACGCAAGTCCCGCTTCGACGATCGGATCGAGATCGTGCCAGAGGGCTGAGAAATGATGGCAGTTCGTCAGCGCCAGAGCGGCAATGCCGTTGCTTCTGGCGGCCTCGATCAACGCCGAAGCGCCCGTTGCGTGGGCCGCGGGGGCAAAGCCGCTATCTCCGTCGACGCGTAGGAAACTGCCGGCAACGCGGCAGAGGCGAGGCTGAGCAGCCGCATTGACGCGCCCACTGCGGATACTGCCGACATAGCCGATCAATCTGTAAAGACCGTGGGACGGGCACTCGGCGGCCTCGGCGAGCGCTATCGCTCGTGCGATCGGCTCTGCCTGACGATCGGCGAGTCCGTTGCCCCTCAGAATCCGGAGGGCGAAGTCCTCCGCCTCCGCAACGCTCATGACCGTGGCAGGCTCGCCGATCACCGCGCCGCTCCTAACCGATGACCGCGACCGGCTCTCCGAGCGCTTCCAGATGCGGAACGATACCGAGGCCGGGCCTGTCCGGCGCGGTCATGAAGCCACCGACGCGCCGCGGCGCACCGGCTGCAATGTCCACCGTCACGTAGCTGTTGAAGTCCGTCGCCGAAAAACAGAATTCCTCCGGCGTCGACTGCGCCAAATGGGCAATCGCCGCCGTGACGATATCGCCGCCCCAGGTGTCTTCGATCGTCATCGGCGTACCGGAGGCAACGCATATATCGCGCAACAGCCGCGCCTTGGTCAGGCCGCCGACCTTGCTGATCTTGAGATTGATGATGTCCATCGCATCGTCTTCTATAGCCTTCATCAAGGTGCCGGTGTCGCCGATCACCTCGTCCAGAACGAAGGGGCGGACGGTCCGCCGGCGGACCGACAGGCATTCCTCGTAGGTCAGGCAGGGTTGCTCGATATAGACGTCGACATCGTCGACCGCCGAGACGACACGCGCCGCCTCTGCGCGGGTCCAGCCGGTATTGGCGTCGGCCACAAGGACGTCGCCGGGGTCGAGCATGGCACGGGTCCGATGAATACGGGCGACGTCCGCATCGGCGCCGGCGCCGACCTTGAGCTGGAATTTTCCGTAGCCCTCCTTCTTGTAGCCTGCGATCTTTGCCGCCATCGCTTCCGGCGACTCCTGCGAGATGGCCCGGTAAAGAGCGACTTTCTCCTGCGCGGCGCCGCCGAGCAGCTTGTAGACCGGCATTCCCGTTGTCTTGCCGAGAATGTCCCAACAGGCGATATCGATCGGTGCCTTGACGTACGGGTGTCCCCGCAGCACCGCGTCCATCTGCCGGTTGACTGTGCCGAGATCGGTCGGGTCGAGACCGATCATCTTGGGACCCAGCTCGGCGAGGCCCGAGCGAACGCCAAGCGCATATGCCGGAAGGTAAGCGGAACCTAACGGGCAACACTCCGCATATCCGGTGATGCCGGCATCGGTCTCAACGGCGACGATCGTGGAATCGAAGACCTCGACGAAGTTGCCGTTCGACCAGCTATAGCGGCCTTCGCGCAACGGCAGGTCGACCTGCCAAACCTTGATGCCGGTTATCTTCGTCATGGATTCCGCTCAGGAACGTCCTGACCCTATTGCCTTCGACCAGGATGCGTACCAGCGCTTGAATAGCTCGAGCTGGTTTCTTGCGAAGGTCTTCTGGCTCTCGGAGAGCGCATCCGACGGATTGAAATGCAGCTCGTACTCGCGATTGCCTTCTAGCAGCATCAGGTACTTGTAGAAGAGGACGAGGTCTACGCCCTCATCGAAGGTGGAGAGAACCTTGAGCGCCGCCTCCAATTCAAGCGCGTGACGACGCGCCACCGGATCGCCTTTGGCGGCCGCTTCGCAAAGCGCGACGAGATGCAGGACTTCCCTCGGCAGCACGTTGCCGATGCCGGTGATGGCGCCCGTCGCCCCGCAGTTCACATAGCCGTGGAACACTTCGGTATCGACGCCGACCATCAAGCACAGGGCCGCAGAGCGGCCGGTGATGTGCTCCGCCGCGTAGCTCATCGCCTTGGCGCTGCCGAATTCCTTGAATCCGACGAGATGCGGATAGGCTTTGTGCAAGGACAGGAAGAGATCGGCCTTGGTCTCGAAGCCATAGTACGGGCTGTTGTAGATAACCGAGGGCAGGTCGACCGCCGCTTCGAGAATCCCGGCAAAATGGGCGTGCTGAGCTTCGACGGAAGACCCGCGGGAGAGAACTCGCGGGATCACCATGAGGCCGGCGGCACCAATCGATTTGGCATGCGCTGCGAATGCCGCCGCACGCATCGGATTTTGCGCGCCCGTGCCGACCACGACGCGAAGGCCGGCCTTGACGAGGCGTTCGGTGCCGAGCATGCGCTGCTCGTCGGTTAACAAGGGCCAGTCGCCCATCGAGCCGCAGTAGATGACGCCGGACATTCCCGCCGCCACCAGCTCCTTGCCTTTGCGGACCAGGGCATCGAAATCAGGCGTGCGATCGGGCCGGCACGGCGTCATAAGGGCCGGCATGACGCCTGCGAATACGTTCTTGCTCATTGGCTTCACACTTTGTCAAAGGCCGCCGCCGCGGCGAACGGCGGTGGCCCCTGAAACTCCACGTTAGATGGACGCCCCGACTTTGCGCAGGTTGGCGATGACCGGCGCCTGAGGCATCCAGATCTTGTCGAATTCGGCGATGACAGCCTCCGTGTCCGCGACGGCCACCTGCCGGATCGGCACGGGGCCCTTCTTGAAATTCTCGATCAGGTTGGGCTCGTTGCCGGCCAGTTCGTCGATCTGGCTGTCGAGGGTCTCCTTCACCGACTTGGTGATGATCTCCCTGTCGGCTGCCGGCAAAGCCTGCCAGACGCGGCCCGAGACGACTGCGGCAAACGGCATAAAGACCGCATTCATCTGCAGGATCACCTTGGAGACTTTGTCGAAGCGCTGGTTCCAGGAGAACTCCAGGTCGGCCTCCAAGCCGTCAACCTGCCCATTGGCCATGGCGTCGAACACCTGCGGCGTCGGGATCGGCGTCGGCGCCGCTCCAAGCAACTGATAGAAGTCGCGGTAGACCGGCGTCGGGTTGATGCGCAGCTTCATGCCCTTGATGTCCGCGAGCGAGCGGAGATCCCGGGAGGAGAAGATCGCGCGCATGCCCGTGATGCCCCAACCGAGGCCGATGGTGCCGGTCTCGCGCGGCAGCACATCGAACAGTTTGACCACCTCGGGATGGCGGACGAATTTGGCGACAGCCGGCGTCGAACGCACCAGATAGGGCGCGTTTATCGCGGCCAGGTGCGGCACCCGCGAACCGAGCTCCGCCGCCTGGATGAAGCCCATGTCCAAAGCTCCGGACTGAAGCTGCTGCATCATGGCAGATTCGTTGCCGAGCTGGCCTGAGTGAAACACGCTCATTGTCAGGCGCCCGTTGGTTACGGCCTTGAGCCTTTCGCCGAGAGCGAGCGCGGCCTTGTTCCAGGAATGGCCGACGGGCGTAATCAGCCCGAGGCGCAGCTCTTTAGCCTGGGCAAGCGCCAGGGAGGGAGCGGCTAAGGGGAGCGAGGCTCCGATCGCGAGAACCTGACGGCGGGACAAAGACATGGCATTTCTCCTTTTCTCGGGATGCTGATTCATTTCAAGAGCGCAAGTGACAGCCGGGGGTAGATCGACAGCAGGACCAGCAAGATGCAGGCCATGCCGAAGAACGGCAGGGTGACCATGAACATCTTGCCGGGTTTGGCGCCGGTGACGGCTGCCGCAACGAAGAAGCAAAGACCGACCGGAGGCGAGAGCAGACCCAGTACGAGATTGATGACGACGGCCACGCCGAAGTGGCGGGGATCGATCCCGTAGACCTCCGTGGCTATCGGCAACAGGATCGGGACCGTCATGATGAGGCCCGGTATGCCGTCGATCACCGTGCCGATGACAAGCAGGATCACGTTTGTCAGCAGCATGAAGCTGACCGGATCGTTGGCTACCGTCTGCACCCACGCGGCCGCCGCCTGCGGGACCTTGCCGTAGATCAGCACCCACGAGAATACGGAAGCCGCAGCGACCAGGAACAGCACGATCGCCGAATAGATCCCAGCTCTGAGCATCATCTCCGGCAACCGGGAGAGCTCGAATTCCTTCGTCCAGAACCTGCCAACAAGGGCTGCCGCGACGGCGCCGACCGCGGCAGATTCCGTGGCGTTGGCAAGGCCGGTGAGGATCGACCCGACGATGACGATCGGGATAAGCATCGTCGGTGCAGCCTTGAGGATGACGGCAAGCCGCTGTCGCGGCGTCTGCTTCTCACCTCGTGGAAAATTGTAGACAGAGCCCAGCAGGGCGATCACGACGAAGAAAAGAGCCGTGAGGATGAGGCCGGGCAGGATGCCGGCAATCAGCATGTCGCTGACGGAAACCTGCGCCATCACGCTGTAGACCACGAACATGACCGATGGCGGGATGATGGGTCCCAGCATGCCGCCGTAAGCGGTCAGTCCGGCCGCGAAATCCTTGTCGTAGCCCTGCTTCTCCATCTCCGGCACCATGATCTGCGACATGATCGCGACCTGGGCCGTGGCGGAGCCGAGAATCGACGCCACGAACATGTTGGCGAGGATGTTCACGTAGGCAAGGCCGGCCCGCAGCGAACCGACGAATGCCATCGCGAGATCGACGATCCGCCGCGTGATCCCGCCGCCATTCATGATCTCTCCGATCAGAATGAAAAGCGGAATGGCAATCAGCCCGTAGCTGTCGACCCCGCCGAACATCTGCAATGGAAACGACTGAAACAGGATCGGGTTGCCCGAGATGAGAATGTAGGCGATCGCGCCGATGCACAGGCAAAGGCCGATCGGCACGCCGACGAACATCAAGATGAGGAATGCGGCGCTCGTCAGCATTCAGTTCACGCCGTTGACGCCGGACTTCAGGAAGTCGAAACGCTCTGCGCGGCTGACCAGGCCGAGATCTTCCAACAGGTTCGCCGCGCTATGTGCGGTCATGCACACGGCAAATACCGGCATGATCAGGTAGAGCGCCCAGAACGGCCAGTTCAACGTCTGCGTCCGCTCCGTGTAGACGAAGTTGAAGGACGTGCCGGCGAAGTCTTTGGCGTTGAAGCCGGCTTGAGCGATGCCGACAGGATCCAGCCACAGAGTGCACATCCACAGCAGCGCCAGGGCAAACGACAGGACCGTTGCGGTAGAGACCGCTTTGGCGGCCTTCACGCCGCGCTCCGGAAGGCGCTCGGTCAGCATGGTGACGGCGAAATCGAGCCGCAGGCGCGTCATGGCCGAGGCACCGATGAAAGTCAGAAATACAACCGAATAGATCGCCGACTCGTCGACCCAGTAGAGCGGCATGCCGGTGTAGCGCGTGACCACGTTGAGCAAGATCAGACCGGCCAGCAGGAACATGAAGCCGCAGACGGCTAACCGTTCCACGGCCAGGAGCTTGGCCGAGAGCCAGACGATGCTTCGGAAGATGGCGGGGGGGCGATCTGCCGCGATTGCCTGCCCGGTCATCGGACCTCTCTCCCGCTTCCTTGCCAAGGGTCGTATATTGTATAAGATCTTGAGTCAATCGATTTTTGGGCCGACGGTGCCGATGATGCGGCGATGACTGCGGCCCAGTTCGATCCGGCTGCCGCTCGGGAGTAGGTCTCGGGATGAATCCTCGCCTCAAGCACAGGACTTTGTCGGCACTGATTGTCGATGAGCTGCGCCAGTCGATCCTCACGGGCGAACACCCTGCGGGCGCGCAGCTTCGTCAGGACGCGCTGGCGGAAGCCTATGGCGTGAGCCGCATTCCGGTGCGAGAGGCGTTGTTCCAGCTGGAGGCGGAGGGCCTGGTCCGCATCGTTCCGCACAAAGGGGCGGTCGTATCCGAGCTGTCGTTGGCAGAGATCAACGATGTCTTCGATCTGCGAGGCATTCTGGAGCCGCGTCTGCTGGCTCATTCTGCGCCGCTGCTCGATGCCGCCGACTTCGAACGGCTGGAGCAGATTCAGGCGCGGTTTTCCGGCTCCATCGCGGCGCGCAATGTTCGCGAGTGGGGGACGATCAACGCCGAGTTTCATCTGGCGCTCTATTCGCGCGCTCCACAGCCGCGTTCGCAGGCGATCGTCGCCAGCCTCCTGCATACCAGCGACCGCTACACCCGTGTCCAGCTGTCGAGCAGTGCAGCCATGGACGCGGCTCGCCGGCAACACGCGGAGCTCATTGAGCTTTGTCAGGCGAGAAAGACGGAAAAGGCCTGCCGCTTCCTTTTCGACCACGTCGAGGGTGTCAGGAAGGATCTGCTGCGGGTTGTCGGGCGTGTCTTGGCAAAGAAGGCGCCGGCAGAGTCCCCGGTATCGAGGTCGACGGCGCGCTCGCGGTCTTAGGCGCGATCCGGCCGGGGCTGCTAAGTGTCTGAAAAAAGAACGCCCGGCTGTTTAGGCCGGGCGAGTTGAACAGGGAGGCTTCACGTCTGGGAGACAAGAATAGGAATATAATGATTAATTCTAGGGGCATCAGGAAAATACATCCTGGCCACGTCACAAATTGCAGGCGATCATCTCAATCGCTTGCAGGCGCCTCATGCGCTCGCGACGGCCAGCCGATAGACGGTCTCCGCGAGGCTGTCGCGGTTCACGGATGGCCTCGGCAGCGATCTCTGCGAGATCACGCCGTCCGTTTCCAACTGTCGCCACATCTTCGCATCGACTGCCACGACAACGCCCGTTGTGATCCAGAAATCGTCCGGTCGAAACAGCCGCAACGCCAGTTCGGCGCCTGTATGCGCAGAGGCTTCCAAGCCACGATCGACGACCCATACCTGCTCGCCGGAAATGAGATCCGTCAGGTCCACACCCGCGCTTCGGTGACAGCCGTTGACGCGGAAGATCGAGAATCGCGTCGCGAGCATCCCGTTCAGCACCCGCTCCTCGGCGCTGGAGTGGCGGTCTCCGATGTCTTGCTCCAGCAGTTGAATCGCTGACGGGCCATTTGCCGTGCCGCCATAGATCGCTAGGTCCAAGGCGGGTGCAATCTCGTCCAACTCACAATCGGTCACTTCGTCCTCATGTTCGACAAGACCGAGCTGCACGGCGAATTTCGCCGCGGGTCCTTCTAGGAGCTGCTCGGCGAGCGCTGTCTGACAAGCCGAGTTGATTCCTCGATATTCGTCGTAGCGCGCGAGGATCGCGTCGCGGGCTTCACCGTCGCCACCAGGGCCGTCCGCCGGGACATAAGGAATAAGGCCACGCTGGTAGGCCGCAATCTGGAGGGGCCGCGGCATGGTCCGGATATCGACGGTGAGTCCATTGACGTTCAACAGCCATACCGGCGACAAGATGGCGAGAGTGTCTGCCAGCAGCCAGCGATGATCCCATCGGTTCAGCCCGAGGATATCGCGGACGGATTTTGCCTTGGCAGCCCCCGTGCTCGGGGAAACCCGAAAGCCGGCAAACAGGTCATCCGCCTTCATGTAGGGCCGCTTGCTCTTGTCTTGCAGAAAGTTCGCCTGGCCCAGCGCGTAGACGACGCCGCACGCCCAGGAGTTCGCCTGACCGGAGAGGAGCGGGCTAGGACGCTTGCGGCACAATGCGGCCAACGCATGCCGGGCGAGCTTCGCGTATTCGGGGTTGAGGTGCTTGGAGCAGAAGGCATCGGTTAGGGTCGCCGCCTCTTGATAGCGGCGGAGCATTACCTTCGGCACCGACTCCGCTTTGGCACGCGACGCGGCGTTGATCATCGCGCGGAATATTCCGCCGCATGCCCTCGCGGCACGCCAAGGTGCCGCAGGCGCTTTATCCGATGCTTCTGATACGCGGCGATCTCGCGTGCCAATGGCGCCGCTTGCAAGAAGGTCAAATGCGTGATCGATACGAAGAAACGCGAGGCGTCCTCGCCGCCGAAATCCAGCCCGCACATGATCCCGCCTTCGTCCCCTGCGTAGTCCACGCGGGTAACGTGGCAGGGGTGCGGCACGTCCTTTCCCGGCGACTGTCTGCGGACAACGCCCAGCAGCTCTGGCGACGGCACGGCCGACAGCGGTAGGGCTTCCCTCATTCGAGCAATGACGCGGATGACCTGATCGGGATTGTCTATCATCAGCAGCGACTCGATCTGTAGAATGCAATCGTACCAAGGTTTGCGATTGCCAAGTATCGGCCACATGAGAGCAGGCAACGAAAAGCGCCGAAGCGCGCACGAGCCGTCACCGCAGCCGGGACAGGCCGGAGCCGAAGCCGCTCGAATACGGGAACGGCTCGCCGAGATCGAGAGGGAGCGGACGGCCCTAACCCAACGACTTGGGAGGTTGCTCGATTAGCCGTCACCTGCGGCGCCGTCCGGGCGTTTTGCGAATACCGGTACGCGCACCCTGAGCGCCGCTGAGAAGGTCGCCATTTTTCGTGGATTGTTTGCCGGGCGGCCCGACGTATTTCCGGTGCGTTGGGAAAACATCAAAACCGGGCGCTCAGGATACACACCAGCCTGCGCTAACGAATGGGTCAGAGGAGTCTGCGGCAAGCCACAAGTGAAATGCGGGGAGTGTCCGAACCAAGCGTTCATTC
>Ga0194131_10012257_pt1 | contig 10036 bp, 7 predicted proteins | sample TA2KigO120mmetaG_FD_148631 | JGI IMG/M metagenome (GOLD analysis project Ga0194131, IMG submission 148631) | Freshwater microbial communities from Lake Tanganyika, Tanzania - TA2015053 Kigoma Offshore 120m | ecosystem: Environmental > Aquatic > Freshwater > Lake | place: Tanzania: Lake... | reverse complement strand
CGCCAGAGCCGCAGGAAAACCCGACCACCGTACGCGGCGATGTGTGGCTGCTCGGCGATCACCGAGTGATGTGCGGCGATGCGGTGCAGGGCGATGATATCGAGAGGCTGATGGCCGGCGGTGCGGATTGTCGGCTCGAAGAACCCGCGAATTTCAATGTCCTTACCGAAAATGTCGGCGATGGAATTGCGGTACTCCTGCTCGGTGAGCCGTCGCATGCTGACAACGCGCGCCGAGGCGGCGAAGGCGGCCAGGAGTGTCAGAAGCAGGACTTGCAGGCGAATCATGGATGGAATCCCACGCCGTCAATATAATATCGGTTGCGACTGGGGGGCGGCAATGCCGGGGCGTGTTTGGCTCGTTCTCAAACCTCCAGTCGGTAGAGACTCCGCTCGCCGCGCAGATACAGCGCCTTTCCTGAAACTGCCAGTGACGCGAACGTCCGTTCGCCGACCGAACTGCGGGCCAGTTCCTTGTAGGTCTTCCCCGGCGCGATCGCCGTGCACTCGCCCTCTTCGCTCAAGAAGTAAACACGTCCATCGGCCGCCAACGGCGACGCCGAATGATTGCCGCCGATCCGCTGCGTCCAGCGCACCTCGCCGGTTTTCGCGTCGAGGCACGTGCCGATCCCGTTGTCACTAACCATGTAGATCTCATCGCCCACAACCACTGGCGAAGGCGTCAGCGGAACCCCCCGCTTGTGACTCCACGCCACATGCGATTTGGTGACATTCCCTTTTCCGGTCGGCCGCACAGCAAACAACACCGGTTCGAAGAAGCCTGAACAGATATAGACCAAGCCGTGTGCGTACACCGCGCGCGGTACGTTTGAAAAACCGCTGCCGTACTCGATGTACCACAGCTCTTTTCCGGTCCTCGGATCGTAGGCGTAGGCGTGATGCGCGCCCGGGCTGACCACCTGCGCGCGCCCCTCGACATCGATCACCAGCGGTGTTGTGTACGCCTGATTGCCCTTGCCGCGCGGCGTCTTCCAGCGAACCTTTCCCGAGGCCGCGTCCAGCGCGACCACATACTGCGCGTCGAAGCCATCGCAGCTAATGATCAGCAGGTCCTCGAACAAAACGGGCGATCCGCCCGGCCCATGCTGCGGCTCATACTTCAACGTTTGTTTCCACAATACGTCGCCCTTGAGATTCACGCACGCCGTGCCGTAGAAGCCGAAATGCAGAAACACGCGTTCGCCGCTGACGATAGCAGTCGGCGAGGCAAAGCTGTTCTTTCCGTGAATGCCTGGGCCTTTGTCTGTGATGCGAATGACTTCTTTGTCGAGCGCGATTTTTCCCGTCGCCGAATCAACCGCGATCACGCGCAACGACGCCCCGCGTTCGGTCGCCGCCGTCAGCCAAATCCGGTCGCCCGCGATCGACGGACTGGACCACCCGGTGCCGGGAATCGCTGTCTTCCAGGCTACGTTTTTCGTCGCGCTCCAATCCAGAGGCAGGCCTTTTTCGGGAGAGAGACCCTGTCCAGACGGGCCGCGAAACTGCGGCCAGTCATTGGCGAACAATGGGGTTGACAGGAAAGCGAGTGCATCGCGACGGCGCATGCATTCATTGGATCATAGAAGGGGTTCGTGCAAATCTGGCACGGTGTGCCAGATTTGCACGCTTGGGTCCTCGGAGGAGTTAACCCAAAACCTGCGCGGCCGGGGGAGAGCGGATTCGAGGGCCAAAGTCTCGCATCTCCCCTGGACTCTGTCGAAAGACCAGCTCCCGCGATGAAGACATTTCCGGCCTGAGCGGGCCCGTACCGGAAAGGGCAAGGCAACCAAGAAATCTCTCTCTTCCACCGCAGTCCTGCCGGACCTACCGTTCGCGTTCGTCAATGCCTGGGCTTTTTCGGCTAATACTGGCGAAACGGCCGGACATCACACACGGGACCGCATTGCGATCCCGGTCAATGATCCGGTGAACCGCAGTTCGTGGGTCGGGGTACTCATGAAGGGCACATCCACGCCGATCGATCCGATCGCGCCCTTACGCTCGAGGGCACGGAGACTCCCGAACCCGCGACATTCGGGTCGATCGGAATCGCACTTGCCGCTTTCCGCCGCCGTAATCGACACGTGTCCGCGTAGGATAATGGCCCGTATGCTCGGCGAGCAGTTCCGCATACTTGGCCTCTTCTTCATGAATCCGAAGAAGGCGTCGTCGCTGATTCTCGATCAGGGCAGCGCCATCTTCGCCGCGATTGCGGCCATTGCGATCACGCTCGCCATCAGCATCCCGGCGAGTTCGTTGGAAAGGGTGGAGATACAACTGGTGCAGGCGCGGCTAGCAGAGATGCCACCCGCTGAAGCGCAGCATCTCTACGCCGCGGCGATGAAGCCGTTCGATCGCCGCTATTACGCCTCGGGGCTCAGCAGCCTGATCGCCATGGCCGCGTTTTTTGTTCCCGTGTCGATCATCCTGCTCGCTTCGCTCGCCCATCTCGGCGGCGCGATGACCGTCTTGTTCCGCGACTACATGCCCGCCCTGTGCGGGCTGCTGTTTGCCTGGACTGCCGCGCATGTTCCCGTCGCCGTCTTCTGGTGGATCGGCGCCGTGCCGCTATCGCCCGGAACGCCGATCGTGCTTTACTCGCAAGTGCTCGGACTCGGTCTGTTCACCGGCCTCGCGGCTGTCGTACTCTCCACCGTTACCGGCGCATCGCCCGGTGAGTCGGCAACCGCGTCTGTTGTCTCGGTCCCCATCGCCGGCGCTATCGCCTACTTCGTATCGGCCTCAAACCTGTCGTACCTGTTCTTCTCGCCGTGGATTCTCTACTTCCTCTATCAGCGCTTCGCTCGCGACATGGGCGCGCTCGGCGGAGGGCTGAGCGCGCGGCAGAATTTCAAACGGCAACTCGACGCAGCAACGCTCAATCCGCGGGACGCCGACGCGCGTTATCAACTCGGCCTGATCTACGTGCAGCGCCGCGACGTTACCAACGCCGAAGCTCGTTTCCGCGAGGCCATCGCGATCGATCCCAACGAAGCCGACTCGCTATTCCAACTTGGGCGCATCCTGCGAAAGAAGCCCGAGACCGCCAAGGAGGCGCTGCAACTTCTCGAACGCGCCGCGACCATCAACCCGAAATTGGCCAACTACGAAGTGTGGCGCGAACTCGGCGCGGCGTGTCTGGCAACGGGCGATGCCGCCGAAGCGCTGGCGCATTTGGAGCCGTACATCAAGGCGCGCGAGTACGATGCCGAAGGACTGGTGCTGCTTGGTCAGGCGCTGCGGAAGTGTAACCGGGAAGCCGAAGCGAAAGCGGCGTTCGAACGGGCGATTGAAGCGGCCCGCACTGCGCCGGACTTCCGCCGCGGCGAGGTGAAGCAGTGGGAGCGGCAGGCGCGGCAGGAGTTGCGCTAACACCTGGCGAACTGTTGCTGCTCGTTTTCAAGAAGAGTTCGGCCAGGCCGATTGACTTCAACGTGATCATCCCTGCAGATCCGAACGGCGAGTTCGCCCTCGATCGCCAAGCCGGCGAAGGCACCCGGGTCCAACACGGCGCCCGACGCGTAGACTTCAGTGGCGAACACATGCCCGAACACCGGGCGATCCAACCCCAACTGGCTTTGCATGACTTGGCTCACGCATCCGACTTTGTAGCCGGCGATTCGTTCGCCCCGTACTTGCCGAAGGCGCGCAACTTCCACCTGGAGGGCATAGGACTCATCGACGGTCATCGAAAGCGCGTTGCCAGCAAAGAGGCTGCCAGGCTCCCGCCGGTCGTAGTCAGCCAATTGACGCCAAGCAAGGTCCCTCAAGTCCATGTATCGATTGTAAGGAATGCCTGGACTACGGTTCCCGAGTCAGCAATTCACGGTTAGGTAACGATCAGTCGCCCAGTGTCTAGCAGTGTCCAAACACACACCGTAGGTATAGCTCCTGCATGACGCGCCACTCGGAAACAATCGTCTCAGCCCAGCATCCCGCGCCGTTTTCATCGGAAGGAGCGGCCTCTGGCCGTTCAGCAACGGTTTAGCTCGGTTCAGTTAATGTCTGCACGGACATCCGTGAGGATAACTGTTGGTTGATTGAGCACCGATACATGGACAGCTCGCAGAGGCGTCTTACTGACCTGCCCCCGAAAAACTCTACCAGCAAAAACTGAGTCGCTCCAAAATAGGAAAAGGAGCAGGAGCGATGAAAAAGAGCCGGCATACCGAGGAGCAGATCATCGGGACACTGAAGCGGATGGAAGCGGGGCAGAAGCCCAAGGAACTGGCGCGGGAGGCGGGAGTAAGCGAAGCGACGAAGAACCGAACCGGAATCTCGCCCTGATTCACGATGTGGAAGGCGTCGATCACATTGTTGAACCCCAAGGCGACGGTCTTCCCCACGAGTTCTGCCTCGGTTAGCTTGCCTGCGTCGGCCTCGCGACAGGCCTCGAGGAATCGACTGCTGGCCGAGGTTGCCTGTTTGGGTGACTGCCGAAGGTGAGCGATCAGGTTCCGAGAGAATGGAACCGCAAGATCCGAGAGCGGGATGTAGGAATCCCCACCGGCCGAGAGCTCGATCAGCGACTGCGCGAGGGCGAACTTGTATGAGGCGACGTTGCGGCCGAAGAGAATCACCGACCGCCAGAAAATGTCCGGGGTACGTTGGCGCGCGAGGAAATCGGGCATCGGGGGCTGTCCTTCAACTGGTTTCTATCGGTCTTCCCATTATCCTAATCCGCCTCCGCTCTGGCTCCGTTTGCAAGGTATCCTGACCGCGCGCCCCATCCACTGCTCCGGTTCCGGAACCTGCGACATTCGCACTCTTGGGTGTCGGCCTTGTAGCCGCGGTTCTGCGACGACACAAGCAAAGCGTGTAGCAACTTCCAAGACGGTTTACGCGCCACCCCTCCACAATCCCGTGTCGGACCATCCAGTCGAAGTAGTGGAAGGGTAGCCGACGATTCGGACAATGGGCAACCGTGCGGTGCCGAGGGCCGCCGAGCCAATTATTTCGGCGGCTGCGATGCTGGACCGAAGGTCGCAGAGCAAGTGCACCTGGTGCCCAGATCAGGTCTCGGCAGATGAAGTCGACACTGGGCTGAAAATTAACTTTCGTCCTGGTAGACTGGCACTATGCGCTTGGCGACGGCAATTTTGGCGCTGGCGACATCGATCGCCGCGCACGGGGGATATTTCAGTGTGGATTGCGGCGCTGCGGCTGCGCGGGAATATTCGCGTCGATCCGAAGACATGGCAGCCGGAAATGATCATACCGTTTTATCAGGCGCCGAATCGCACGCGGTATCACGACATCACGATCGACAACGGCACGATGTGGCAGATCGTGGGCAACGACTGCAAGAGCTACAAAGACTACAGCCCCGGGCTGGTGCGGTATGACCTCGCGACCGGCAAGGTGATCGAGACGGTCGACTTCGCGCCGAACTCGTGCGATCCGCACGGACTGGCGATGCACGAGGGACGGCTGGTCAGTTGCGACGCCGGGATTCACCCGGGCTGGGCGAACAAAGACAGCCCGACGGCCGGATGGATTTTCGAGATCGAGATCTCGTAAGTTCAAAACTCCAGGCGCAGTGCGAACTGGCCGGAGCGTCCGGCCTTGGCGCCGTTGATCACGCCGAAACCGGGCGCGCCGAGCGAGTGCGCGGGCAGGTTGAAGTTGGCGTGGTTGAGCACGTTGAAAAATTCGGCGCGGACTTCGAAGCGCAGCGGCTCGCGAATCGGGAAGGTCTTGATAAGAGACGTGTCGATGTTTGCGGTGGCGGGACCGGTGAGGATCGATCGGCCGGCGGCGCCGAAGCGGAATTGCGCCGGCGCGCGGAAGGCGTCGGTGTTGAACCATCGCGATAGGCGGCGTTCGCCGCTCGAAAGCCCGGGGCTACCAACGAGATCGGGCCGGAGCGCGCCGGGCGTGAAGGCGTTCGTTGTGTTCACGGCGCTGAAGACGCTGAATGGCGAGCCTGCCTGATAGACAGCGATGATGCCGGTCTTCCAACCCCCGACGACGCGGTCGAGCACGGGGCGATCTTTCCATCGGGGCAGCGCGTAGACGACGCTGGCGACGGCGCGATGGCGCACATCGCTGCCGGAGAGACCGCGGTCGAGCGAACGGTTGTAGAAATCCATGTAGCTGCCGGCGTCGCCGATTTCGGAGAACGACTCGACGTCGTCGAGGAACTTTGCATACGTGTAGTGCGCGAGCACGGAGAGGCCGGAATGGAAACGGCGCTCGCCCTTGACGAAACCGGCGTGATAGGCCGAGTTGCCGACTGGGGGATTGATCACCGAGACGTTGGAGAACTGCGGGAATGGGCGGCGGGATTGGGCGTCGCCGGGGCCGAGGCGATCGAACGGAACCTGATTGATGGCCATGTCGGGCGCGGTGAGGTGATGACTCAAGTTGCCGATGTAACCGGCCTCGACGAGGAACGATTTTGCGAGTTCCTGTTGCACGCTGAAGTTCGACTGGAACGACACCGGGGTGGGGCGGCTGCGTTCGAAAAACGTGACGGCGGTGTTGGGCGCGCGGCTGGGTGCGACCGCGCCGAAGCCCGCGCCGAGTTGATCGAGGGAGGGCCGGGCGAGCGCCGGGAAGCCGTCGCGGAGGCGCAGGGCCGATGTGAAGCCGGGCTGGGTGGCATTGAGCGCGAAGTTGGTCGAGAAGCCGAGCGAGGCCGCGGTGCCGACGATCGAATTCACGGCAGCGCCATAGATGACTCCGCCGCCCGCGCGGATCACGGTCTTGTCGACGATCTTCCACGCGAGGCCGGCGCGCGGGCCGTAGTTGTTGCCGTCGAAGTCCCAGGCCTTTCGGGGCGTGGCGCCGACGCCGGCGAAGGTTACGACGCCGGGTGTGTTCGAAACAGGATTGATCGTTCTTGTTTCAAACGAATTGAAGCGATTTTTATCTTCGCGACGGGGCGTGGTGCCTTCCCAGCGCAGGCCGAGATTGACGGTGAGATTGTTTGACACGCGCCAGTCGTCCTGCAGGTAAACGCCCCAGTATTCGGAGCGCGAGCGCACGGCGTCGGGTTTTAGGATCGATGCGCTGTTGGCTTCGCCGAGCAGGAACGTCGCGAAGGCGTTGCCGGTGTTGGCGACGTTTGGCAGCGCGGTCAACAGCGGCGTGAATCCGAAGTTGCCGCTCGATGAGGTGTCGGTGTCGTCGTTGAAGATGCCGAGGCGCGTTTCAACGCCGGCTTTGATCGCGTGCTTGCCGCGGAACCAATTGATGGCATTTTGGAATTGATAGTCCAATAGCGGACTTGAGAAGCGATACGGCGCGCCGCCGAGTCCGGTAAAGCCGGTGACGGCGATGATGGGGAATCCGGCTTTCGAAACGCCGCGCAGTCCAGCCTGTCCCGCGAAGTCCTCGTCCTTGCCGTAGCGTTGATTGAAGAAGTCGCGGCGCACGAGGCCGGCGCGGAACTCGTTGAGCAGCGTTGGGCGCAGCGTGTGATTCCAGGTTCCGAGGATGTTGTTGGTGTTTTGATCGGTTTTGTTGGCAGAGGCGTCACCGCGGGTATCGCCCCACACACCGGGATTGCCGGAGGCGCTGCGCGCGAGGAAGTAGCGAATCATGAGCTGATCGGCGGGACGGAACTGATGATCGAAGCGGCCGACGTAGATGTCGCGATTCGTGAAGGGGCGCGAGTTGAGCGAGAAGTTGTTGGCGCCGGTGATGGTGCCGGGGAGGTTGGGCGCGGGCCAGGCTGTCAACAATTTCAGGGAAACGGGATCGAGGCGCGATTGCGGCACGACGTTGCCGGAGAAGGGCTGGCGCGCGTTGCCGGAGGTCGTGGCGGGGTCGTAGATCGGGATGGCGACCCCTCGGGCGTCGAGAGTGCGGGAGAAGTCGCCCTGGCGTTGTTGCGGCGTGGGCATGGTCTGCACGACAGTGGCGCCGGTGACTTGCTGCGTGCGCTCGTACGTGAAGAAGTAGTGGGTGCGGTCCCTGCGGATCGGGCCGCCGAGCAGGCCGCCGAATTGATGCTGGCGAAACTTGGGGCGGACCGCGGCGAAGAAGTTTCGCGCGTCGAAGGCTTCGTTGCGCATGTACTCGAAGACGCCGCCGTGCAGCGTGTTGGAACCCGATCGCGTGGCCAGTGTGATGACGCCGCTTTGCGATTGCCCATACTCGGCCGAGTAGCTGTTGGCGACGACGCGGAACTCCTGCATTGCGTCCATCGGCAACGGCACCTGGCTTTGGTTGACGGCAAGGCCGACGGTGTTGGTGTGGTTGCCGCCGTCGAGCGTGAACTGTTGATTGCGGGTGCGGCCCCCGCTGACGCTGAAGATTGGAATGTCGCCGGTGACGTTCTGCACCGCCGCGCCGGGAATCAGCGCGAGCAAGGCCGTGGACGTGCGATTTGGCATCGGCATTCCCTGCACCATTTCCCTTTCGACGAGCTGGGTAACACTCGACGATTGCGTTTCGAGTACGGGCGACGCGCCGGTCACGTTGACCGTTTCCTGTACGCTGCCGACGGCGAGCGTGACGTCAACCTGCAGAGTTTGGCCGATCTGCACGGTGAGGTTTCCGCGCACGAGTTTCTGAAAACCGTTCGCCTCGGCCTCGATGCGATAGGCCCCGGGCGCGAGGCTCGGGCTTCGATACAGTCCCGCCGAGTTGGCGACGGCGACGACGGCGACGCCGGAGCCTTCGTTGACGACTTGCACTCTTGCGCCGGGGATGATGGCGCCGGAGGAGTCTTTCACCAGTCCGGTCATCGTGCTAGGCGTCGACTGGGCGAACGCCACGACCGCCGTCCATGCGATCAAACGAATCATTTCAGGCTCCGAATCCGGGATTTCCATTTTGGGTTTCCCGGACCCTCGCAGTATACACCCAACGCCTCGCTCCGGTGCCGGAGTTGATCAGAATGCCCTTCCCGAGGGCGGGCCAGTGCCTGCGGATAGCTTCTTCGGACCATCGCAGGGAAACGAGAACCGGAATCCGCGTGTGTTCAACAGGTTCATTTCCGGATTACTCCCGGACGCCCCACCCGTACAAAGCTCGGATTGAGTCGCAGGCCGAGCTTCGCGCACTACAACAGCCCAAGTTGAATCGGTTCTTCCTCCAACAGAGGCTCGATGATGTCGAGAAGCGACAACTGCTCCGGCGTGAGGGGAGGGGAGTAGGGGAGCATGTTCTGGGCAAGCCTGAAGTAAGCCGTCTCGCAGTGGTTCTCGTCGATCTCGACGCCGACGGCGTAGCGCCCGATCTTTCCCGGCGTTCGATGAAAGACTTCACTCCCGCTTCTCTGGCGGCTTCGTTCTGGAATCATGGCCCGCGTATGTGGAAGGCGATGGAGGCGAAGAACCTGCCCATCACGCCGCTCTCGGCGAACGAAATCGCCGACCTCTACGCCTACTTCCATTCGATCCGCTACTTCGATCCGCGCGGCGAAGCGGGTCGGGGCAAGGCGCTTTTCACGGCGAAGAAGTGCACCAATTGCCACGATTTGACACCGGGCGTAGATTCGGGCAAGCCAGGACCACCCCTGTCCGAATGGCCCGCGCTCTCCAATCAGATTCAATGGATGGAGAATCTCTGGAACCACTCCGGGGGAATCCTGGCGGCGCTTGAAAAATCGGGAAACAAGTGGCCGATTCTTACGCCGCAGGAGATGACGGATCTGCTGGTCTACATTCGAAGTCTGCCGCAGCACCGGAAGGAAAAACCGGCGCTCGTACTGGAAGACCCCGAGATCGGCGAGCAAGTTTTCACGGCGAGAAGCTGCGGCGTCTGCCACACCGTCGGCGCGAAGGAGGCGGGCAAGCTTGACCTGCTCGCTTCGGCGAAGTCGTCCTACACCTTCACCGAACTTAGCGTAAGAATGTGGAACCACCTGCCGCGGATGCGCAAGCAGGCGGCGTGGGCGGGCATCCCGTTCCCCGCGTTTTCGGAGAACGAGATGAGCCAGCTTCTGGCCTACCTATTCGCGAAACGCTACTTCGAGGAGCAAGGCAAACCCGTGCGCGGCAAGTCCGTTTTCACGGCGAAAAAGTGCGTGACCTGCCACGACCAGCCGTCGTCGGGCGCGCTGGATTTGCGGCGAAATAGCG
>Ga0194131_10012250_pt1 | contig 10041 bp, 9 predicted proteins | sample TA2KigO120mmetaG_FD_148631 | JGI IMG/M metagenome (GOLD analysis project Ga0194131, IMG submission 148631) | Freshwater microbial communities from Lake Tanganyika, Tanzania - TA2015053 Kigoma Offshore 120m | ecosystem: Environmental > Aquatic > Freshwater > Lake | place: Tanzania: Lake... | reverse complement strand
CGAGCGGCGGGCTCCCGATCGGGCTTCACATCATCGGCAAGTTCGGCGACGAAGAATCGGTGTTCGCGGCGTCCGCTGCCTTCGAGAAGGCCCGGCCGTGGGCGCAGCACCGGCCGAAGGGGTTCTGAGGATCCTTGATCGACGACCCGACGAAGCGTCTTCCGGCGGACTTTGGTGACCGATCGTTCCGGCGCCGGCGGGCCTCAGGGCAGCGACTCGACGTAGGCGAGAAGGTCCGCCAGTTCCTGGCTGCTCAAGTGAGCGAAGCTCTCCATTTTTGGCGCGTTCTCAAAACCCGGAACGATGAAGTTATGCGGATTGAGGATCGAGTCTTCGACGTATTTGCCTGGTGTGATGGAGAGCGATTGCCTGGGCACTAGTTTGATCTGCGCAACTCGTTCCGCCGATCGCGCCCTTACCCCTCCCAAACCGGGACCGACAATAACGTCACTTCCGACCGAGTGACAGCCGGAGCATCCAATCGTGTTGAACAGCACCTTACCCCGTGCCGGGTCCCCCACCGTCAGGGCGGAAGGGTCGAGAGTGGGAATGATGTCCCTCGCGCCGAAGATAGGCTTGACTTTGGGTATGACGATCTCGCCGCCCGGCGTGGGCGTGGGCGGCAACTCAACGGTGGCATGGGGGGAGCCTTTGGAGGGCGCCAGGGGCGCGCCGGAGGGCCTCGTCGCCTCCTGCTCGGGAGAAGCGCCACCACCCCCGCAGCCAAGGATGAGCAGTACCGTGCACGTGGCAGCCGCGAAAGCCGCGCCATTCGCCCACACGCTCTTGTCTGCGCGCCACCTCAGGATCTGAAGGTCCGGAGTCACCTCGCCCCCCCCCGTGTGTCTAGCCTGCTCGTCACACGTGCGGCCACGAGCGACCAGCATGCCCCAGGCAAACCTCGCGTCCGACCATGGGCCGGCTAACGATCGAGCTGCCGCAACCGTGGATCCAGCTTGTCCCGCAGCCAGTCTCCAAGGAAGTTAAACGACATCACGACGAGGAAGATGGCGAGGCCCTGAATGAAAGAGATCCACCACAGAGTGGCAAGGAAGTTGCGGCCGTCGGAAACCATCACGCCCCAGGCGGGCTGGGGAGGCGGAATGCCAGCTCCGAGAAAACTCAACACCGACTCGGCCAGGATCAGCTGGCCGACCCGCAGAGTTGCGATCACGGTGATTGTGTTGACGACCCCCGGAAGAATGTGGCGAATGAGGATCCGAGCCGTCGAAGCGCCGGATATCCTGGCCATTGCGACGTAGTCGAGCTCCTTGAGCGTCAGCACCTCGGCCCGAACGTTGCGCACGTAGGCTGTCCAGGCCAGCAGTGCCAGTAGGCCCATCATCATCACGGTGCTCTTGCCAAATACGACCACAAGGATCAATGCGACCATGATGAACGGCACCGAATACCAGATGTCGACGATCCGCATGATGACTTCGTCGATGTGCCTGCCCATGTAGCCGGCAAGCAAGCCGAGCGTCGTGCCGACCACGAGGCCACTGACAGTGGCAATCGAGACGACGAGAAGCGAGATGCGGGCGCCGTACAGCAGACGGCTGTAAACGTCCCGGCCGATGTTGTCGGTACCCAGCGGGTGCACTGACGTGCCGCCCTCCAGCCACATTGGCGGCAGACCGCGAGCCAGTAGATCCGGGTACGTTGGTTCGTGGGGCGAAAGGACCGGAGCCAGTACGCCGCCGACTACGAGCAGCGTGAGTAGAGTCACGGGAACCAGCGGCCATTTGCGAATGAACCGCCATATCTTCGGCAGCAGTGGGGCCGCGATACGGTCACGGCTGAGCGCGGCCTTGGCTGGGACCTGTGGGACCGCGGTATTTGCCATCGGACTAGGTGAACCGGATGCGCGGATCGATGAGCGCATAGAGGATGTCAGTCATGAAATTCAAGACGAGGTACAGAGCAGTGAATACGAGTACGGCGCCCGTGATGATCGGGAAATCGTTGGTCGACACCGCCTGTACGGTCATGCGGCCCATACCTGGCCAGGCGAACACCGTCTCGATGACGACTGAACCGGTGACCAGGGTCGCCAGAACCAGGGTGGACACGGTCAGAGGCGGGATCATGGCGTTCTTGAACGCGTGCTTCCAGATCACGATGCGCGAGTTCGCGCCCTTGGCCCTCGCCAGCTTGATGTACTCCGAATCCAGGATGTTGAGCATTGCCGAACGTGTCAGCCGCAGGTATGCGGCGGTCGGACCGAGTCCGAGGATCACGGCTGGGAGGATGTAGTTCCGAATCGCAAAGCCGTCGCCGCGAGTGCCCGCGGGGACCCAGCCGAACTTCACTGCGAAAACGAAGATTGCGACCAGGCCGATCCAGAATGGCGGCGAAGCCTGCCCAATCAGGGCGATCACGCGTGCCGCGTAGTCTGCGGGCGTACCGCGGCGTGTCGCGGACAGGACGCCGAGGGGTATGCCAACAACGATCGCAATGATCCAGGCAATGCCTCCAAGTGAGGCGGTCGGCCACAAACGTTCGCCAATCATGCGGGCCACGGGGACTCGCCCCTCCACTGAGACGCCGAGATCACCCTTTAGAACCTGCCCGAGCCAGATGAAGTACTGGACAACCAGCGGCTTGTCCAGGTTCAGCTTCCGGCCGAGCGCTTCCCACGTCTCCTTTGTAACCCCATATCCCCCTTCGGAAATGAACAGGTTGCGGGGGTCACCTTGGGCGCGCGAGAGGGCGAAAACGAACAGCGTCGACCCAATCAAGGCGATGAGGGTGTACATAAGTCTTCGCAGGACGAAGCTTCGCATCAGAACCTCTCCCGCCTACCAGGCGGGTCGGGGCAGTTCCTGGCAGATGTTGCGATCTGATATTGCGGGCGACAACCCCGGTGGCGTCGCCATTGTGGGATTGTCGCCCGCAGTAATCTCCCGAATCAGTTACTACTTCTTCTTCAGCTTGATCCGGTGCAGGTTGTTGAACCCAGCCAGGGATCCCTTGCCCTCCGGCAGCATCTCCCACGACTCGATGATCTGGGGGTTGTACATCGGGAATGCAGAAACGCTAACGATCCCGATCTGCGCCGCGGTCCTGCGGACCTCGTCGTAGAACCCTGACGACAGCTCCAGCAGCTTCTTGGGATCCGGTTCGTTCGCCATCTTGATGAAGGTCTCACCAAACGGGCGGTGTTCCGTGCCGCACATGAAGCCACCAGCGCTGACCGAGCTAAGCAAGAAGCCCTTTGGCCAGGTCAACGGGACGTTTACGCCGTCCGTGCCGCACAGCCACATCTTCGTGGTGGTGCGATTAATGATGGTAGGCCGGTAGGTGCCATACACCTGCTTGTCGATATTGCAGGTCACCTTGAGGTCTGCGGTCCATTGGCCACACAACGCTTCCACCAGCTGCACGCCTGTGTCGCTCGGACCGACCCACCATTCGATCTTGAAGCCGTTTTCCCAGCCCGCCTCCTTCATCAGTTGTTTTGCGGTCGTCGGGTCGAAAGGCCACGCCCACTCCTTCTTGTGCCCTGGTGCGCTCGGCGGCCAGCCGGGTACATGAACGACTTCGCCCTGATCCTTGTAGATCGACTTCAGGATGTCCTCACGGCGGACATCGAGTCCGAGAGCCGTGCGCACTTTTCGCGCCTTTTCCCACTGAGCCGCGTCGTCTATGTTTCCTACGTAGGGAACGCTCGTGTCGACCTTTCTCTCAAGCGGCTGTCCACTGGCGACGGAGGTCTTCTCCCACCAGTTGCCGCCGAAGGCCATGATCTGCTCGCCGCTGAACCCCTCGGGAGCGAGCTTGAACCCCTTCTTGAGGAGTCCTGCCCAGTCCTCCAGGGCCGGGTTGGCAAACGCGACCAGGCCTGTCTCCATCATTGCGCGGCGGGCGGCATTCTCAGGGACCTCGAAGATGCGGACGGTCTTGATGATGGGCATGCCCGTCGTACCGTGGTAGCCGTCGAAGGCCTCGAGAATGACCCGGTCGTTGCGGGTCCACTGGACGACCTTCAGCGGTCCGGTGCCGACGTTCACATCGCGCATTCCCTCGGCGCCCAGCTTGTCGAACAGCTTCTTTGAGTGAACGCCGGGCGCCTCCCAGAACGTCGACAGGTTCCGTAACATGCCGTGGCTCTGGTAGATCACGAACGGGACACGCACGGTGTCGGCGTCGATCACCTTGAACTCTTCGTACGCGGCGGCGAGGTCGCCCGCCGTGTCGTGGACGCTCTCCTTGGTGACGCGTGAGTTGGCGTCGTTGTAGCTCCATGCCACGTCTTCGGCCGTCATGATCGAACCGTCGTGGAACTTGATGTTCTTCTTGATCTTGAAATCCATGAACTTGAGGTTGGGGTCGATCTTCCACGACTCAGCCAGAAGAGGCTTGGCCACCAGATCCGACTTACTGGCGTCGGCCCACACGGCCATGACCAGAGGTTCGATCACGCCAGCCTTGGAGTCGTACGACTGCTGTACGTCGAATCGTGGCGTGCCGATGCCGAACCGGATGTCCGTTGCTGCGCCGTCCACGGAGCCTGTGGGGCCGGTGGGTGCGGCCGTAGGGGTGGCGGTTGGCTGGGCGGTCGCAACAACCACAACCGTCTGCTGGACGACCTTCGTCACCTCGACGGGCTTTTCGACGACCTTCTCTCTCTCGATGACTGTCGTCTTCTCTACGACCACGGTCTGGACGACCGTTTCACCGCCGCACGCGATCACAATCGTCGCGACTGCCGCGAACAGGAGGATGGCTGGGAACAGAAAACGGGGTCGTAAGTGGACTCTCTCGCGCATTGCACCCTCCCGTTACGAAACCGCTCGACCACGCCGGCCACCGAGGTGCAAGGTTCTTCGGCATGGCGTCTGAAGATGTCCGTCCAGAGGTTGCCCGCCAGGTCCTTGACGCAACTGCAGCCGAATGCGGCATGAACCTAGCACACGAATTTTGCGGGTGTCAAATCTTGGAATCGCCACCAGGCGCACAAGGGCAGGTCTCAGGCAGACATCACGCGCTTGTCGCAAACGTGCAACAGGGGCTGGCCGCGCAGGTAGCGGCGCACGTTCTCCATGAAGATCCTTCGGCCCCCCTCGTACAGCTGAGGGCTGAGTGCCGACGCGTGGGGGGTGATGATCACGTTCGGCATCGTCCACAAGGGGCTGTCCGCGGGTAGCGGTTCGGCCTCGGTGGCGTCCAGCGCCGCCCCCGGCAGTTGGCCGGATGCAATGGCGTCCCCAAGGGACTGCTCGTCGACGATCCCGCCGCGAGATGCCACGATGACGTAGGAGCCCTTCGGCATCAGGCCGACCCGGGCTCGGTTGATCGTCCTCCTCGTTTCGGACTCTATCGGCGCGGTAACGACCAGCCAGTTCGAAACCCGGAGCAGTTCGTCGAGGCGCTTCGTTGGCCAGCAGTCAACGACGCATTCCGGTATCTCTGCCGGTGCAGGGTCGACGGCTCTGATTGTCATGCCAAACGCATTCGCCCTGACCGCCACCGCGCGGCCGATCGCTGCCAGGCCGTAGATGCCAAGTGACGATCCCGCAAGCTCGACGACCTTGCCGATGTATTCGTCCTTGGGCCACCGCTTCGTCTACTGGTCGCGGATCGCGTCGGGGAGCCGGTGGGCGAGGGCAAGCATGACGCCGAGGGTCCAGTCTGCCATCGAAGTGACATGGGACCCTGGAGCGTTAGTGACGGTCACGTCGGAGTCAACGACCTCCGTGATCGCGACGATGCGGTCGATTCCCATGCCGGGACAGGCGATCTAGCGGAGCTTCCGTGCGGCGACGAACGATTCGCGGGAAGGCCAGCCGAAGAAGACCTCTGCGTCGACACTCGCCCTACGCTGGGAAGCCTCGTCGTAAGCTGCCACGAAATCCGCCTCTGGAAAGGCATCGGCCAGCTGGCTGGCAAAGAAACCGCCGAGGTGCGTCGATCCAATTACGATCTTCATTGCGTCGCTTCTTTCGCAAGTCCTGTGGTCCGGCCGAGTTCAGTGTCCTCGCAGTTCATTTCCAGACGGCCGTTCCGGTGGAGTTCTGCCTGATCCAACGCCAGTCGATGCCGACACCGATTCCCGGCTTCTCGGGTACATCCACGCAACCGTTCTTGTCCACTGCGTCCAGCTCGTCCCGGTAGCCATCGAGGTAGACCGGCGGCCGCATCGGTCCGACCTTCGGGTGCAGCAGCCCCATCTCGTAGTAGTTGGTGTTCCGCATCGCGGCCATGCAATGGCGGGCTGCCGGGCTGCACCCGTGTATCTCGCAGTCGAGGCCGAAACCCTCGGCGACATGAGCGATCTTCATCGCGCCGGTGATGCCACCGTCGAGTCCGAGGTCGGAGCGCACGTAGTCGGTGCCACCCGCGGCGATGAAATCGACCTTGGGTTCGAGCCCCCGCACCATCTCGGTCATCAGCAGCGGCGTCCTCAACATTTCGCGCAGCTTCCGGTGCCCCGCGGCCGAAATTCCCCCGTCCGAATACGGATCCTCGTACCACATGAAGTCGTTATCGTCGCAGGCGCGGCCAACCATCAAAGCGTCGTGGAATGTTCGGTATGCGCAGGACCCGTCCAGCATCAGGTCCATTCGGTCGCCGACACGCTTGCCGACCGCGTGCATCGTCGCCACATCACGCTTGAAGGGCGGTTCGCCCCACACGTGAAGCTTGTAGGCCGGGTATCCGAGGGAGAGGCACTGCTCTGCGAAGTCGGCATACGCCTCGGGTGAATTGAGGCCGCCCTCTAGCGCCTCGCCGTGGAAGGTGCTCGCGTAGCAGGGCAGTTTCGTGCGGTAGCCGCCGAGCAGCCGGTACACCGGAAGCCCGGCCACCTTGCCCGCGATATCCCAAAGCGCTATGTCTGTCGCTCCGTACGCGGCGTTATTGGTGTGCCGCAGAGCGCGCTTGATGTCGTTGAACAGGAACTCCCGCATGAGCGGGTTCTTTCCGATCAGATACTCGGCGAAGGGCGCCACCTGAGAAGCCCCACCCGCGATCGCCTCGCCGATGATTCCGGCGCTGGTATGGATACGCAGTGCCCCGCCACGGCGTTGGGCGACTGCCCCGGGCTCCCACACCGGGAAGAAGCCGTTGTAGTCCTTGCCGATGTCCTTGAGCTCGTATGCGAACTCGGTGACTTCCACCTTCGTGATGGTGATATCGCCGGAGGAGGAGCGATTCGCGGCCGGCGCAGCTGAACTTGATCTGGCCTTTGTGGTGGATCTTGAGCTGTTAGACCTGGGCATCGTGAAGACCCTCCGAAGACCCCCCCTGTGGCAATATGCGCGAGTTGCAGAGCAACAATGGTCGGTGCGCGAGAGGCCGCCAACTGTAGATGTGGCCCTTGGGGGTGTCAACACATGGCCAACTGGTGGGAATCTCCCTTCCGAGTCTTCCAGACCAATTTGCGCGAGATCGATGCTGGCCTGGACGTAGAACGGCACGTCGCCGAAATCAAGCGGATGGGTGCGGATACTTGGCTGCTTAACACGGCGGGGATCGTGTCGTTTTTCCCGTCGAAGCTGCCGTACCAGCATCCCAGCCCATGGCTCAGGGAGCGACCCAGTGGGGACCTGATCGGCGACGCGGTAACCCTTGCCCACAAGGCCGGGGTCAGGGTCGTGTCGCGCGTGGATTTCTCAAAGCTCAATCAAGAGGTGTATGAAGCCCATCCCGACTGGTTCTACGTGAGCCCGAAGCGGCAGCCACAGGTCTACAACGGCCTCTACAGCACCTGCCCGGACGGAGCCTACTATCAGGAGAAGAGCCTCGACATCATCGACGAGGTGATGGCCCGTTACGACGTCGATGGCTTCTTCTTCAACATGTTCATGTTTCCCGAGTACGACTATTCGCGGAACTTCTGGGGCATTTGCCAGTGCGTGAGCTGCCAGCGCAGGTTCAAAGGGGACACTGGGTACGATCTCCCCGTATCGCCCGATTGGCAGAACCCGGCCTATGTGGCACACCTGGAATTCAAGCGGAAGGTGTTGGCAGAGCTTTCGGGCCGCATCCGGGACCGCATCCGCCGCAAGCCCGGCACCTGCCTGTTGCTCCGTCAGACGTCCGACGTCACCATGCACGAAGTCAACAACGCGGTCGATCGGCCGCTGCCGTTGCCGCGTTTCTGGCCGGGCGACGCCGCCAAGCAGGACCGCGGCGCGGACGCGTCGAAGCCGGTTGTTACCAACGTCGTGCTGTTTCTTGATATCCCGTACCGGTTCACGGCGGAGCAGCCCGGCCTGGTGCAAGTCTACGGTGCACAGGTGCTCGCGCACGGCGTCAATCCCTGGATCTATGTCGTCGGCACGCTGGACCAGCCCGACCGCAAGAACTTCCAGGCGGGCTCGGCCATCCTGCGGTTCCACCGGGAGAACGAGGACCTGTATGCCGGCAGTAGGATGTGCCCGGTGGTTGCCTTGGTCAGCTCGACCAAGAGCGATGAACGGTACGGGCGCGATCGGGGTTCGGACCTGGTCGGGGATGCCTACCGCGGGGCGTACCGGGCGCTCGTCGAGGAGCACATTCCGTTCGTGGTCGTGCCCGACACGATGCTGCCCGAGAAGCAATCGGCCGGAGAGTTGGCAAGATACCGGTGCATAGTGCTGCCGAACGTGGCGGCGATGAGCGACGCGGAGGCTGCGGCGATCGATGACTACGTGCAGGGGGGCGGGGGACTGGTGGCCACCTTCGAGACCGGGCATTTCGACGAGTCGGGGCGTCGCCGCGAGCGGCTCGCTCTGAGCAGCTTCGCTGACGTGACTGCCGTCGCCCGCCGGGGCGGGATGCGGTCGGCGTACCTCCGCATCACGGACCGATCGGACATCCCCGGTTTCGACCTGAGCCAGCTTGTCATGGTCGATGGAGAATACCTTTACGTGAGCGCCGGCAAGTCCGCCGCGACTTCGATGACCCTGATTCCTCCATCAAGGTATGGCCCACCAGAGAAGACCTATTGGGACGTCGAGACGACGCACCCGGGCCTCATCAAGCTGTCGCATGGGAAGGGGAAGGTGGCTTTCTTTCCGTGGCAAGTCGATGCCCTCTTCCACCGACACAGCCTGCCTGAGCACTCCCGCCTGCTGGCTACCGCGGTCGAGCGTGTATCTGAGGGTGGGCGGCAGGTGGTCGGCAGGATCCCGCCACAGGTTGAGGTGGTGATCGCTGAGCAGTCCGCCCGGAAACGCACGCTGATCCATCTGATCAATTACTCGGGATGCCAGGACCGGTCTTTTCATGAACCGATCCAGCTGCACGACCTGCTCGTCCGGCTTACCGACCGCAAGGTGGAAACGGCCAGGTCGACCGTCCTCCAGCGGCCTCTTGACGTTGCCCACGACGGCGCGGTGCAGTTGCCGACGCTGCGGTGGACCGACGTCATCGTGTGCGAGTGACCCGATCTGTTCCATGAGTCGATCATGAGCCGGGTGTTGACGCAGGAATTCTGGGCCGTCTTGGTCGCGCGGGCGTTCATGGGCCTGCTGGCCGCGTGGGCCATGGGCGCTGTCGGGTTCTTCGTAGCTTTCTATCTGATCTTTCCGGGCACAACGACTTCGCTGATGGTCCTCACGCCGACCGCTGTCAGTCTCACCGCTCTTGGCACCGGCCTTGGTGGGACAGCTGCATGGTTACGGCCCGATCGCAGGCGTTGGGTCGCCGGACTGACCGCGGCCGTCCTGATTGCCGCCATGGTGGGCGGGTGGGCCGGATTCCTGACGGGAGTGCCTGAAACCACCGGTGAAGTGATCGATATCCAGTCAGGCAAGCCAGTCGAGCCGGGCAACCCCGTCACGCGGCTCGTGACGAACCGGGAGCTTGGCGCGACCGTCCTTGGCGGGACAGTCGCTGCCAACCTGATCGGCGCCGCCGGCTACCTGTTCAGGGTCACGCGAGCAAGAACTGTCCCACCGAACTGAGCGGCCACTTCGCGGCAGTCTGGTGTGCCGAGACTGGGATTCGCGCCGGAGCCACTCCGGCCCGTACAAGAACCCAGCGAAAATCGCCCGGCCGGAGGAGCGTGAACCTAGCACAGCCCAGATTGGGGTGTCAATGGACACGCGCCCG
>Ga0194131_10012240_pt1 | contig 10048 bp, 14 predicted proteins | sample TA2KigO120mmetaG_FD_148631 | JGI IMG/M metagenome (GOLD analysis project Ga0194131, IMG submission 148631) | Freshwater microbial communities from Lake Tanganyika, Tanzania - TA2015053 Kigoma Offshore 120m | ecosystem: Environmental > Aquatic > Freshwater > Lake | place: Tanzania: Lake... | reverse complement strand
ATTGGAAATAGTTCTACCAAGATAAAAAATAGATAGATATGATATATATATGTACTATAATTATAGTTTTAATGTTAGCAAGCTATGCCAAGAATGGACCATGTTGAAGAAAAGATTTTCTTCTATTGATGTTACGAAAGAACTGCAAGCTAGATGTAATAACTCTTTTTTAAAAACAAAAATCTATCACAGTATTGTCAATCTGGAGATTGAAAACTTTATGAGAAATTGCAAAAATTACGTTCGCGGCTTTCCACAAAATAAACAAGATTCTTGAGTGTCAACAGAAGATAAAAAATCAACAGTAATTATAAGGGTTTAATTATGCAACAAACTTTAGAACAACATATGGCTTTTGAAAACCTGCAAAGAGTATTCAAAGAAGGTTGTAGACCAAAACCGAAAAGATATGGTCAGGTAGAGCCTTCTCTTAAATATGCAAAACCGTATGACTCTCCCCACAACCTCAAAGATTGGTCAAAAGATAAGAGGATGGTAACTTGTGAGGCTTTTAGTAATGATTGAGATTTTAATTGGGACAATAGCTTCTGGTAAATCATCTTATTGTAATAAAAGAGCAGAACAAGGGGCTATAATTATTAATGATGATGCTTATTCAATATCAGATATCCAATCAGCTATAAAATTAGGTAAAGATGTAGTGATTGACAAAGCCCTTTCACTAACAAGCAAGTCTCGAAAACGGTGGATTGGAGTAGCTAATTCTTTTGATGTACCAGTTCAAGCAACAGTATTTAAATTCGCTTTACCTTATGAACACGCAAGACGCAGATATAATTCAGACAATCGCGGTTTGGATTTTGTTCATTGGTGGAATGTGGCTTTGCAACATTCCTCCATTTACGAAGAACCGAGATTAGAAGAAGGTTTTGATTTAATTGTTTATAATCACTAATAATTATTCATTATATTCCTAAATTAAGTATAAGTCATTTCGTTTATTCTGGAGGCTCGTTTAGTCATAGACGAATTTTTTGATGAAAGCCAAAATTTGATATTGACAATCCGCAACTTTGAAGTAAAATAGAAAAATAAATTGTGGGCAACTCCATTCATTAAAATTGTTTTTTAAATTTCTCTAAAAATTGGAAAAAATAAATGAAAATGCAAGCAAATAACTATGACATTCAAATGTCTAGTAATTTCAAAACCAAGTCTTTCGGCATGGAAATTAATGCTAAAGCTTTTGATATTTTGGTCAATAAAATTTATACAGATAAAATTGGCGCTATTGTTAGAGAATTGTCAGCAAATGCTTATGATAGTCATGTAGATGCTGGAAAAGCCAATGTTCCATTTGAAATCCATCTACCTAATAGAATGGAAGAATACTTCTATATTAGAGACTATGGCACTGGTATTAGTGAAGAAAAAATTTATGACGTTTATATTCACACTTTTAAATCAGATAAAACTGAGTCTAATAATTTTATTGGTTGTATGGGACTTGGAAGCAAAACGCCATTTTGTTACACCGACCAGTTTACTATAGTTTCTTACTATAATGGCGTACAGTTTTGCTACTTTGCTCATAAAGATTCTCGCGGTATTCCTTCAATCTCTGCCTCTCCACATAACGGAACACCTACTAATGAGCCAAACGGTTTAAAAATTTCTTTCAATGTTACTAAATATTGCGACTACTTGACTTTTGCAAATAAAGTTAAACAGTATTTGAAATATTATAAAACCGCTCCCAATATTATTGGTGGTGAAATTAATTTTGAATTAGATTCTATTATATTAGAAACAGAAAATTTTATACTAACTGATATCACTGAACACACTCATCGCAAAAATAGAGTTCTTATGGGGAATATTCCTTATGATATTCCTGATACAATGAATGAGGATAAGTGTTTGTCAAACTTAATCTATAAAGTTGATATTGGAGAGATTGACGTAGAAGCATCAAGAGAGGCTATAGAGGACGTAGAAAATAATAGAAAAATTATTCAAAAATTTGAGGATATTGCTAAGTGCGAAATTCAAAAAACATATGAAGAAATAAAACTAGATATACAGAGACAGTCTAAATGTCAGTGGGATGCGAACCAACGCATTAATGAATTGGGGAGTTTATTTATCAGGCTTTTATCCAGACTCTCCACCGCGAGTTGGCAAACCTCCTATAAGAATATCCCATCATATTGTATTCACAGATTAAATGAAAGTACTAGAGCAAGTGATTGCGGCCCTATAAAATTGAATAAAATAATTAATGTAAATAAAATTAATGATGGTGGAAAAATTATTTTTATTAAATATTACAATGATAATAAAATAAAAGATAGGCAATATAAATGGATTAATGATAATTTTAAAAATTCAAAGTCTATTATCTTCTTAGCAGATAAAGAAAATGAAGTTATTAAACATTTTGAAATTTTACCAGAATATATTACCGATGTAAAAGACATTCCTCTAAATCCTTCTAAACCAAGAGGTTTTAATATCTCGACCAGAATATCTGGATTTAAAAAACTGGTAGGAGATTTTAAAGTCATGAATCGTTGCTGGCAAACAGATTCAGGCTTTGATATGTCTAAACATATTCTATGCTGTACAAAAGACTCGCACATTCTAATAGATGGTGTGGCGTATAATCCGACAAAAATATACAAAATATTAAGAAGTATTAATTGTGATAATACGATATATGGATTAAATATTTCAAAATATAAAAAACTTAAATCTAATAATACACTTATAGAATTTAGCAGTTGGATAAAAAAAACTATTGTTGAACATATTAATTCTAATAAAAAAGCATATCAAACACAAATAACTTTTGACTCTTTAGATTATGAAGATTCTCAAATTTATGATTTTTTATCTGAAGCACGCAATTGGCTTCCTAAACAAATTTCTGAAGATATTAATTGCAATTGTTTTGAGCCAACTAGCAATTCTTTCAATAAATATTATAATGATTTTACAAGATTGTACGATTTTATTACAAAGATTGAGCCAAATTTTAAAATTCCATTGAAAAATGAAGTAATTAACGGTATATTGAAATATAAAGAAAAGTATAAACTTATTAAATTAGTTGAACATGAGCCAGAACAAAGAGAAGAATTTTTTAAACTATTTTTAGGAGAGAAAAATGCTGCCAGTAATTAAGAGCGAGGATGGAAATGTTACGACAATTGTTAATGGATGTCAGCCATATTCTTTTAACAAGAATCATATTAATTATGATTTGCTATTAAAGGCAATTGACTCTGGAGATAATGATAATTTTATTAAATATCACGATGTTGGCCAAGGTCTGCAAAAAAGTATTGATAAACACGCCATTGATAAAGACATTCGGCTTTCAGTTAAAAACGGTCAAGTACTTTGTAATGGAGAGGTTGTCAATAATTTTGTTTGTGACAGGATTTTGGAAGCTTTTCGTACAAATGGTGTTTATAAAAATCTAGTTAATTTCTTAAAGAAGTTATTAAATAATCCAAGCAGAAGGGCAATTGAGCAACTGTATTCATTTTTGGAGCATAAGGGGCTACCAATTACAGATGATGGAGATTTCATTGCATGGAAGTCTGTCAATAAAGATTATTTAGATAAATATACCGGGAAGATTAATAATAGCGTTGGCAGTATTGTGGAAATAGCAAGAAATAAAGTTGATGACGACTATAATAATGAGTGTTCTCATGGTCTACATGTTGGCTGTCTAGAATATTCTGGTCCCGGTGGATGGTACAATAAACCGGACGATAAGGTATTAGCCGTCAAAGTTAATCCTCAAGACGCCGTAGCTGTACCGGCAGACCATAATTTTACAAAACTTCGTGTTTGTAGATACGAAGTTATTGGAGAGTATAAAGCCTCTCCAGTTTCCAGTTTCGCATCAAAAAGTAACGCTAATGAATTTATTAATAATTTGGATGGAAAAAATTGGTATAATGCAGACACGTTTGATGACGATGAATTTTGTCTTACAGACGATAACATAGATAGAATTAAAAAAAATAATTTATTCTCAGAAGTATCTTCTCCTAGTTATTGGGAGCCTTTAGAGGATGAGGATGAGGATGATGAAGATGAGTTTCTAGATGACCCGCAATTTGAAAATAAAGACATTCGGCTTTCAGTTAAAGACGACAAAGTAGTTTGTAATTACGATTTGGCTGGATATGTAGAGGGCGATAAGGTTGAATTTGTTTATACTAAACCAGATGGAACCTCAAGATTGAGAAAAGTATTAATAGATTTTTGCTCTAAAACACATGTTAATGGCTTTGATTTGGATTGTCCAGCAAGTTCGGACAGCCGGTATGCTGTTACAATAGCCGGTAATGTTTGTACGCCGAAATCATTTAAGATTAGCAGAATTGATTTAAAGACAGTAAAAGCTACCAAATGAGTCGTCGATGCACTCGCCAATCTGCGGCAGCAAATCACTGACTGGTAAACCCCAAGGAGCATGAATGATATACGATGCTTTTCCAGAAGCGTTTTTTCCAATATCACAAGAGGTAAATAAAGATTATTGTTCAAGAATTGAGATTGGAGAGTATAACGCTAAAAAATCTTCAGTGATAATATGTGGTTTAGCACGAAATATAGAAGCCAATTTTTTCTATTTGCAAAAAAGGATAGAGAAGATTGGCTCTTATTTTAATAATTATAAAGTATTTTTTTATGAAAATGACTCATCTGATAATACGCAAAATTTATTGAAAAAATGGTCAAATGAAAATAATAGCATTAATTATAAGTCGGAGAAGCTGGAGAAAATAAAACACGAACAGGACTACTCTTTGCAAAGACGTATTGATATGGCTTATTATAGAAATCAATACTTAAAATATATTCAAAATATGAATTTTGACTATGTAATAGTAATTGATACTGATATAGTTGGTGGATGGTCCTATGAAGGGATATTGCACAGTCTAAGTTATGATTTTGATGTTATTGCAGGCAATTCTATAATTTGTAGAATTAGAAATAATAGTTTTGAGCAATTATATTATGACGCTTGGGCTTTCAGAGCTTTAGGGCATCCAAACAAGCATGAAGATGAAGAGATTAATGTTCTTAAATTTGCAAAAGGAAGTAATCCATTTAAGGTTGATTCGGCTTTTGGAGGCATGGCAATTTATCGTAGAGATATTTTAACTTCTGGCAAATATATGTATACAGAAAAAGATTGTGACCATGTTACTATACATGAACAAATAAAAAGAGATAATTATGACATTTACGTCAATCCATCATTAATTAGTTTATATAGCCCTAGCTTATACTGTGTATGATAAAAGAGTTTTATTATTTCATAAATAAGATAATGAGCTAACCATTTTTTTTGTTTTGGAGGTTTTGAATGAATATAAATCTGGTCGGACCAATAAATAGTACAAGCTATGGTCTGGTTAATCTTAATATTCTAAAATCTATAACTGATTTAGGTCATTGTGTTTCTTTGTTTCCAATCACAATACACAAAGATATCTCTGAGCATTTTTTACCATATATCCAACAAGCAATACAGAACGCTAAAAATCCAGATTTATATGCTCCCTGCATCAGAATATGGCATCAGTTTGACATGTCTCTTTTTGCTGGCAATGGTCTAAAAATAGGATTTCCTATTTTTGAATTAGATGGATTTACAGAAATAGAAATAAATCATCTTAATTCTCTACAATATTGTTTTGTTTGTTCTGAGTGGGCAAAAGACCTGTTGATTAAGCATACCGTGCTAAAAAGCAACCAGATTAGTGTAATACCTTTAGCAGCAGATGATAAAATATTTTATCCCAAATCGTCTCAACTGAATGATAAAATATACAAATTTCTTAATGTCGGCAAGTGGGAAGTTAGAAAAGGTCACGACATTCTTCCCGATATTTTTTCTTCTGCTTTCTCCAAAAATGATAATGTACAATTGTTAATGTGTAATCATAACATTCATCTTAATGATAATGACAACAAAGATTGGGAGAGATATTATCTATCAAAGATTCCTAAACATCAAATTAAATTTATCCCTAGACTTTCTACTCAGGAAGAATTATCTAATCTTATAAATAGCGTTGATTGTGGAGTTTTCCCCTCTCGCGCAGAAGGATGGAATTTAGAAGCTATTGAAATGTTAGCCTGCGGGAAAGACATAATAATTACTAACGTAACAGGACATACAGAATATTGTAAAGACTTACCTTATATTGTTAATTTGCCAAATAAAGAATCAGCCTTTGATGGTAAATGGTTTTTTAATCAGGGCTTGTGGCATAATATTTCACAAAAAGAGCAAGAGATTATGTCAGAATTAATGTTTAGCGCTTATAAAAATAAAGGTAAATTTTATGAAAGTAATATTCAACTGGCTAAAAAATTTAATTGGAATGAAACGGCAAGAACCATTATTAACTCACTTCAAAATGTCGCTGGAAAATGAAAATCGCGTTTTATTTGATATAAGTATAGCTGATGAAAAAGACATTGACTTAATTCTTAATGCTATTATTTCTCTCGCTTCTGGAGAGATGGCAAATGGAATTTTTGAATTATTATTTAAGCATCCATTATTTGGAGACTTATTGATTGACAAGTTTATGAATCTTGAATTAGATTTAAAAAAGAACGATAGTTCTGGACCAGCTATTCTTCCATCTCAAACAATATTATAATTTTATACTCTATTGGAAAATATTAAATGATAAATAAAAAAATGATAATTTGGCATTATTGCCCACAAAGATATATTATAGACAATAATACATCGAGTAAATCGCCTCAAAATATTAATTTTATTTTTAATCAACAGAAAGAAAAAGGAGAAAAAGAAGAATGGGAAGAGCAGGAGGATATTATAGATGAAGAAGAAGATGATGATATAAGAGGCTCAGAAATACATTTCTGGATGGGTCATGCAAATTTTGAGATTACTAAAGAAATGCAACAAAAATTCGATAAATATGTAGGAGTTGAATTTTGTCGAATTTTAACAAGATACTGTTTTATTATTAGTCCTGGTATGCTTTTTGATTTTGCAGACATTAGGAGGGAGATAGAGTCTGATTTTTGTGAAAAAATTAATCATGAAGACGTAATTAATATATTAAAATCCAAATATAGATATTGGATGATTTATATTAATGGTAAAGGAGAAATAGATTATATTTGCTCAAATTCTGAAAAAGATGATAGGTTTATAGAAGATTCTGCTTATTTTAAATTGTCACTCAAAAAAAATGGCGGTCAAATTATTGAAGGAGATTAATATGAATTTTGAATTAGCTTTAGATTGTCCAGAAAATAAAAGGGTAATGATTATTGCATCAAAAAGATTTAGAATACCTGATTTAGATAAGCAGCAGTGCAGACTGCTAGGCTTGTGGGACGCTGTTGAACTCTACAACCCGTCTCGCGGCGTGCCTTTTAAGCTATTTCTATCTCTTCGTGTTAAATTTAGATGTTTAAAATGGTGTCATGAAAACTACGACCCAAGAATAAAGTATGTTGATTCTCAAAACGTCCATTGGTCAGCTAGCGAATCTAATAATAGGGGTGAATCTTTTCAATTGGGTTCAGGCATAAACAAAAAATCAAATCAAAAAGATGATAAAAACTACGCAAAATCTTTTGCGTTTTCTTTATCAGAAAAATCAATCAAAAAATCAAATAATAACGAGTTTTTAACAGATGTTATGCTTTCTTGTAGCAAAGAAGAAAAAGAGTTATTGACATTAAGATTCATAGAAAACCGCACCTTAGAGGATATAGGGATTAAATATAATGTTACTTATGAAACAATTAGAAAAAGAATTAATATAATTTTGGAAAGATTCAAAGATTAGAGCTTTTGGTGTATTTAATTCTGTGGTGTTTTATTAGTTAAATAACGGGAGAAAATATAAAATGGCTAAAACAACCCTTTCTGGAGCAACAGAACGTCATAATGGCGGTACTGTCATAATGGCAGGTAATGTTGGTAGCACAAGCAAAACAAAAAATTTAAGCATAATAGCGTCTTTACATAAGACTGTATATGCATCAAAAGCAAATGAGGACAATGCAAATGCTGGATTGGCGGACAGACCTCTGGCTAATGGCGACTATGCTAAAATGACTAAGAGTAGATTCATTGCAAAATATTTAACTGGCGGCTATATTGCTGGTATAGAAAATTCGTCTATTAACCAAATGGCTCGCGACCCAAGCATGAAGACTACGCATAAAAATGAAACCGCTCGCAGACTGCATATTACGTCATGGAACGCTGTTACTGGCGCAGCTACAAAAGGTGCAAATCATGGGAATTCTTACAACTTCATTAATCCTGAAGTTTCTGGTGGGGCAACGGCCTCGTCTGAATCTGGAACGCCAAATAATGAGTGGTCGGTTAATGGAGAGTTAGTGTTTATGACAGGCGGTAAAAATCCTACCACAACCTCATATTCTGTTCGTAAAGGCTAATTGATTTCTAATGGAATTAATAAATCATTTAAACCCTAACGACTTAGGTTGTTAGGGTTTTTTAATTAATATTAGGAAGATTAAAATGGCAAAAGATTCTATAGTGTCATGGCTTCAAAACGTCATTGCGGTTGCTGTTGCTATGGTTTCATTCTGGATGATAGAAGCAAGATACTATATTACTAGAGAAGAAACTTCTGAAATGATTAAAACGCAAATTTTTCAATCTCCATACTCTCAAGATAAAAATTTAATTTTTGACTCATTAAATAACCAAAAGATAAATAATGATAATTTAGTTAAGGCATTAAAAGAAAATACAGACGCAATTAATCAATTAAGAGTTAATGTTGCGATAATAGCTAACAAAGTTGACAAATAAATAAATAAATAAATAAAGAAAGAGGATGAATTATGTTTTTTATTACTAAATTAAAACAAGCTTTTTTTAACAACTTGTTGAATACATCAGAATCAAAAAAATTAGATATTAATGACTTCGCCAAATTATGTAGAGATGCAATTATGGTTGGAGGCGCTGCTATATTCACTTTTTTAGCAGAAAATTTATCATCTATTGATTTTGGGGCAAAGATTAGTGATTTACTTCCAATTTTAACTTCTGCACAATGGAATATGATTATCGTACCTATTGTTGCTGGAGCTTTAAATACTGCGATTAAATTTTTCAAGAACAACAATTAATTATGTGGGGATAAAATGAAAAAATTTTTATTATTTACTGGTGTTGCAATTTTAGTTTTTGGTGTCTTTGTTTTTGGAGCAAGCTTTATTTTACCAATTAAAACATCAGCAGAGTGGTATACAAAGGTTAGCGGAATTAATCTTATTGGTGTTCTAACAATATTAGCATCTCAATATGAAAAATTAAAATTATTATTGCCAAACTTTTCTCTTACTAAATCATTTTACACCAAGACACGCTCTGCACCGACTACAACTATTCAAGCTATTTCTAATTCTTTTAAAGACGAAGACAATAAGCCAAATATTCAATTAAAACCCCATGTAACAAGGGATTATGAATGTATTCATTATCTATTGAGAAGATGTGATGCAATGCAATCAGACTCAAAAACAAGCGGCATTCAGGCGTGTTCTATATTGAATGATTTATTTTTCAAGGATTATAATAATAATGAAACAAAAATTTCTAGCTCTAATTCTACTTCTTAGTGGTTGCGGCCTATTTGAAATGCAAGAGCAGCAAACCGCTGTAGTTAACAAGAATCATTCAGATGTTCAGAAAAAAATAATAGATAGCCTACAAGATGCGACAAAAGAAGACTGCGAGACTATCTATAAAATTTTTTCTGGCGTATCAATGTATATAGAGAATAGTTCTAGGTTAACAAAATTTTCTGAAGTTCTAAAAATAATTAATGATGTACAGATTGATTATAAATGGTCAACAGGAACATACATAAAGCTAACCGATATTATTGAAGAAGACCTTACTCAAAGAGGGTATGAAGAAGATAAACAATTAGATAGCAAAATTAAAAAGGACATACATGAAATTTTCAAAGAATATTCAAATGCTATAATAGCAGTTTTGAAAGAAAAAGAT
>Ga0194131_10012238_pt1 | contig 10049 bp, 7 predicted proteins | sample TA2KigO120mmetaG_FD_148631 | JGI IMG/M metagenome (GOLD analysis project Ga0194131, IMG submission 148631) | Freshwater microbial communities from Lake Tanganyika, Tanzania - TA2015053 Kigoma Offshore 120m | ecosystem: Environmental > Aquatic > Freshwater > Lake | place: Tanzania: Lake... | reverse complement strand
CTAGTACCCCGGAAACGAAATAGCTGGAAATAGAACGCGCATTGTGATCTAAAAGGGGCATGCCAAAGACTGGACGCCCCAAGAAAGCCTTGGTCCTGACCGATGACGAGCGGAACGCGTTGGTCCGTCTGACCAAGCGGGCTCGCGTGAATCGATCGTTGGCGTTCCGCGCGCGTCTCGTGCTGGCGTGCGCGGCCGGCACGCTGAACAGCGCGGTGGCGCGACGGTACCGCACCACCAATGCGACGGTCGGGAAGTGGCGCCAGCGCTTCATCGAGCGGCGGCTGGAGGGCATCTACGATGAGCCCAGGGCCGGCGCGCCGCGGACGATTATGGACGGGGACGTTGAAGCGGTGATTGTCAAGACGCTCGAAACGACGCCGCCGGGCGAGACGCACTGGAGTACCCGGTCGATGGCGGCCCAGGCGGGCATGAGTCACACCACCGTGGGCCGCATCTGGCGCACCTTTGGCCTGAAGCCCCACCTGACCGAGTCGTTCAAGATCTCGCCGGATCCGCAGCTCATCGAGAAGGTGCGCGACGTCGTGGGGCTCTACATGAATCCACCGACCAATGCCGCCGTGTTCTCGTTCGATGAGAAGTCCCAGATTCAAGCGCTCGAGCGGGCGCAGCCGATCTTGCCAATGGACATCGGGCAGCCGGAACGACGAACGCACAATTACATGCGCAACGGCACGCTCGACCTGTTCGCGGCGCTGAACGTGGCCACCGGGGAGGTGCTCGCGCGATGTAAATCGCGTCACCGCGCCGCCGATTTCGTCGCGTTTCTGCGCGAGATCGACGCGAGCGTCGAGCCGCTACAGGAGGTCCACGTGGTGCTGGATAACCTCTCGGCCCATCGCGCGCCCGTGGTGCATCGCTGGTTGCTGCGGCATCCGCGCTTCCATCTGCATTTCACGCCGACCTACGCGTCCTGGCTCAACCTCGTCGAACGTTTCTTCGGGATGCTCACCGAGAAAGCATTGCGCCGCGGCTCGCATACCAGCGTGGCGGCCTTGCGAGACGCGATCCTCGCGTACGTGGCCGCGCACAATGAGAAGGGCAAGCCCTTCAAATGGACAAAGACCGCAGACGAGATCCTCGACAAGATGCGACGGTTTGGTCTGCGTACTCAACAGGTGCATGCGCAGTGACCAGACTTTTGTCAGTAATCACCGATCCAGGGGACTAGGGGTGTTATGCCCGGCGCGCGGGGACGAACGGCCGTCGCGATCCTGCTGACGCTCCTCGCGTCCGCCGGCTACGCGTTCGCGCCCGCCTTCGCCAGAGGCTTCGGCGGGGCAGGCCAGCGCGACTTCGGCTTCGGCGAGTCGGTCCGCTTCGCGCCCGCGCTGATGCCGGACGGCAACTTCACCGTCTGCCGCATCATGTACACCAGCGTGCGCCGCGAGCCGAACGGCGGCGGCTGGCGCACCGACTTTCCCTACGGCGAGATCAACCTGATGATCCGCCTCTCCGAGCTCACCAAGACCCCTGTCAGTTTTACCAGCGCGCACCGGCCCAACGCCTGGGTCGTGCGGCTCACTGATGAGCAGCTCTTCAACTGCCCCTACACGGTGGCGTCCGACGTCGGCACCATCGGGCTGAGCGATGCCGAGGCAGAGCGGCTGCGGCTCTACCTGCTGAAGGGCGGGTTCCTGTGGGTGGACGACTTCTGGGGCACCGCCGCGTGGCAGCAGTGGTCGCGCGAGATCGCGCGCGTGCTGCCGCCGTCGGAGTATCCGATCGAGGACGTGCCGCTCGAGGATCCGATCTTCAGCACGCAGTTCGTGGTCACGAAGGTGCCGCAGATCACGAACATCCAGTTCTGGCGCGGCGTGCGCGGGAGGACGACGTCGGAGCGGGGGCCCGACAGCCGCGAGGCGCATTTCCGGGCGATCCGCGACACGCAGGGGCGGATCATGGTGGCCATGACGCACAACACGGATGTGGCGGACTCCTGGGAGCGCGAGGGCGAGGATGCGGCGTTTTTCTTGCAGTTTTCGCCCAGCGGCTACGCGCTCGGGATCAACGTGCTTCTCTATGCGATGACTCATTAGATCCATGTATGATCGGCGCTCCGACGGGCGGGGGACTCGGGGGTACACCTTTTGTTTGACGCACTTTTCACGGCACTCTTCACATATCGGCCGGTCGTCTTCCAGCAGGGCGAGTTCCGCTTCAACGTGAGCACCGGGTCGCTCGTGGCGGCCGGACTGGTCCTCGCCGTCATGATCGTGGCCGTCATCACCTACCGCGGCGTGCGCGGCAAGGGGCGGCTGCGCGACCGCGTCGTGCTCACCGCGCTGCGCATGGCCGCGCTGGCGCTGGTCCTCTTCTGCCTGTTCCGTCCCACGCTGATCGTCCGCGCCGCGGTGCCTCAGCAGAACGTCGTCGCCGTGCTGCTCGACGATTCGCGCAGCATGCAGATTCCGGACGTCAACGGCCAGCCGCGCGGCGAGTTCGTGCGCCAGAACCTCGCGGGTGTCGAGAGCCCGATCGTCAAGGCGCTCTCGGAGCGCTTCCTCGTCCGCGTGTTCCGGTTCTCCAGCACCGCCGGACGCCTCGACTCGGTCAACGACCTCACCTTCGGCGGCTCGCAGACGCGCCTCGGCGCGGCGCTCGACGGCGCGCGCGAGGAGCTCGCCGGCCTGCCGGTCTCCGGCGTCGTGCTCGTCTCGGACGGCGCCGACACGAGCGACGCGTCGCTGGCGGACGCGCTGCTCGGCATGAAGGCCGAGCGGCTGCCGGTGTTCACCGTCGGCGTGGGCAGCGCGCGGCTGCCGCGCGACATCCAGGTCGATCGCGTCAGCACCCCGCGCACGGTGCTGAAGGACGCCTCGCTCCTCGTGGACATCGTCGTCACGCAGACCGGCTACGCCGGCCGCACCGTGACGGTGGACGTCGAGGACGAAGGGCGCATCGTCGGCTCGCAGCAGGTGACGTTCCCCAACGACGGCAGCCCCGCGACCGCGCGCGTGCGCGCGACGGCGTCGGAGCCCGGCCCGCGGCTGTTCCGCTTCCGCGTCGCGCCGCAGCAGGACGAGCTCGTGCCGCAGAACAACGTGCGCGAGGCGCTCATCAACGTCCGCGACGTGCGCGAGAAGATCCTGTACTTCGAGGGCGAGCCGCGCTTCGAGATGAAGTTCCTGCGCCGCGCCGTCGTCGAGGACAAGAACCTGCAGGTCGTCGCGCTGCAGCGGACCGCCGACAACAAGTTCCTGCGTCTCGACGTGGACGACCCCGACGAGCTGCTGGGCGGCTTCCCGAAGACGCGCGAGGAGCTGTTCTCGTATCGCGGCCTGATTCTCGGCAGCGTCGAGGCCGCGGCGTTCACGGCAGATCAGCTGCAGATGGTCGCGGACTTCGTCGATCGGCGCGGCGGCGGCCTGCTGATGCTCGGCGGCGCGCGCTCGTTCGGCGAGGGCGGCTACGGCGGCACGCCGGTGGCCGACGCGCTGCCGCTGGCCATCGACCCGCGGACGCGCGCGTCGGAACCGGCCGGCCTCGCGCGCCTGCGGGTGGCGCCCACGCGCGCCGGCCAGGCGCACGCCTCCACGCAGATCGGCGACAGCGAATCGGCGTCCATCGCGCGGTGGCGCGACCTGCCGCAGGTGACGAGCGTGAACGCGCCGCTCACGCCGAAGGCCGGCGCCACGGTGCTGCTGAGCGGCACCGACGAGGGCGGGCGGACGCAGAACGTGCTCGCGTGGCACCAGTACGGGCGCGGCAAGGCGGTGGCGCTCACGCTGCAGGACACCTGGCAGTGGCAGATGCACGCCAGCATCGCGCTCGAGGACCAGACGCACGAGAACTACTGGCGCCAGCTCCTGCGCTGGGTCACCGACGGCGCGCCGGGCGTCGTCGAGGTCCGGACCACCCAGGAGCGCGTCGAACCGGGCGAGGCCGTCACGATCGAAGCGACGATCGTGGACAAGTCGTACGTCGAGCTGAACGACGCGTCGGTCACCGCGCGCGTGCACCGTCCGGGCGGCACCACGCTCGACGTGCCGCTGCAGTGGACGGGCGAGCGCGACGGCCTGTACCGGGGCACGTTCGTCACCAGCGAGCAGGGCGCCTACGAGATCACGGCGGACAGCTCGCGCGCGTCCACCATCATCGGCAGCGGCGTCGCCTACGTGCGCGCCGGCGCCGGCGACTCCGAGTATTTCGACCCGACGATGCACGAGGGGCCGCTGCGGCGCATCGCCGAAGAGACCGGCGGCCGGTACTACACGCCCGAGGCGGCCATGGGCATGGCGGAAGACGTCCGCTACGCCGGCCGGGGCGTCACGTCCGTCGAAGAGCGCGAGCTCTGGAACATGCCGATCATCCTCATCGCGCTGATGGGTCTGGTCTGTGCCGAGTGGGGGTACCGTCGGGCGGTGGGATTGAGCTAGGCCATTTGTGATTTGTGATGTGTGATTTGTGATGTGTGATCGTTGATTTGTGATGACGGAAATCACAATTCGAAATCGCAAATCGCAAATCGCAAATCACAAATCACAAATCGCAAATCACAAATCGCAAATGCTGAGAGCATTTCTATTGATTGTCGTCGGGCTCGCGGGCGATCCCGAGCACGGGGAGCTGTTCCACAAATGGGGGGCAGCGCTCGCGGAGGCGTCCGAGAAGGTGGGCGTCTCGAAGGACCGGCTCGTCTACCTGGTGGACGAGAGGAAGGAGTCCGACGCGCGCGCCACCGGGCGCTCCACGCGCGACGAAATCCAGCAGGCGCTCCGGGGCTTCGCCACGACCGCCGGCGCGGACGATGCGGTGTACGTGGTGCTGATCGGCCACGGCAGCTACAACGGGCAGATGGCGCGCTTCAACCTGCCCGGGCCCGACATGGGGCCGGCGGACTTCAACGCCATCTTCCGCAAGCTGCCGACGCGCAACATCGTGCTGGTGAACGCGGCGAGCTCGAGCGGCCCGTGGGTCGAGGAGCTGTCGGGACCGGGACGGACGATCATCACCGCCACGCGCAGCGGGGCGGAGCAGTTCACGACGCTCTTCGGCGGCTACTTCGTGGAGGCGTTCTCCACGGCCAGCGCGGACGCGGACAAGAACCAGCGCCTGAGCATGCTCGAGGCGTTCGCGTACGCGAAGGCGGAGACCGCGCGCGCCTACGAGCGCGAGGGGCTGCTGGCCACCGAGCACGCCACGCTCGACGACAACGGCGACAAGCAGGCGTCGCAGGAGCCGTCCGCCACCGCCGCCGACGGCAAGCTGGCGGCGGCGATGTCGCTGGGCTCGGCGGCCGACGCCGCGCCGCTGCCGGACGACCCGAAGCTGCGCGCGCTCGTCCTGGAGCGCCGCGAGCTGGAGCGGCGCGTCGAGGCGCTGCGGCTGCTCAAGGACAGCATGCCCCCGCAGAAGTACACCAGCGAGCTGGAACGGCTCGTGACCGAGCTGGCGCTCAAGACCCGTGAGATCCGGACACTCGAGGGAGCACAGAAGCAATGAGTGACAGAGTCATGACGAACCCCTATACCGACGTCGTCGACCTCGAGTCGCCGGACGACATCGCCCTTGCCGACAAGATGAAGGTCGGCCGCGAGCAGATCCTCACCGAGCTGCGGAAGGTCATCGTCGGCCAGGAAGACGTGATCTCGCAGGTGCTGAACACGCTGTTCGTGGGCGGCAACAGCCTGCTGGTCGGCGCGCCCGGCCTGGCCAAGACGCTGCTCATCCACACGATGGCGCGCGTGCTGGACCTGAAGTTCTCGCGCATCCAGTTCACGCCCGACCTGATGCCGTCCGACATCACGGGCACGGACCTCGTGCAGGAGGACACGGCCACCGGCAAGCGGCAGATGGTGTTCGCGCCCGGGCCGATCTTCGCGAACATCGTGCTCGCGGACGAAATCAACCGCACGCCGCCGAAGACGCAGTCGGCGCTGCTCGAGGCGATGCAGGAGCACCGCGTCACCATCCAGGGGCGGACCTACAAGCTCGACGAGCCGTTCTACGTCTTCGCCACGCAGAACCCGATCGAGCTCGAAGGCACCTATCCGCTCCCCGAGGCGCAGCTCGACCGCTTCATGTACCACATCGTGATCGAGCACCCGCCGTACGGCGAGGAGTACGACGTCGTGCGCACGACGACGGCGCTGCAGGATCCGGCGCTGGCGCGTCCGGTGACGGGGGAGGACCTGATCAGCTTCCAGCGGCTGGTGCGCAAGGTGCCCGTGGCGGAGCCGGTGATGCGGCACGCGCTCGACATCGTCCGCGCCAGCCGGCCCAGGGACGAGAGCTGCCCCGACAGCGTGAAGAAGTGGGTGGCGTTCGGCGCCTCGGTCCGCGCGGCGCAGTACCTGGTGCTCGGCGGCAAGGCGCGCGCGCTGACGAGCGGCCGCTACCACGTGAGCTTCGACGACATCCGCGCGCTGACGCATCCCGTGCTGCGGCACCGCATCATCACGAACTTCCACGCGCAGTCGGAAGGGATCACGACGGACATCCTCGTGGACCGGCTGCTCGAAGCCGTGCCGCTGCCGCGATCGGGCATGTGAGGCGGGTGGGGCGGGTAGGGCGAGTGGGGCGGGTGGGGCGAGTATGAGCCTGCTGGGCGGACATCAGCCGAGCGCCATTTCCGGCGCGCGCTTCATGGATCCCGTCGTGCTCGCGCGCATCGGGCAGCTGGATCTCGTGGCGCGCGCGGTGTGCGACGGCTTCATCAACGGCCTGCACAAGGCGCCGTACTTCGGCGCGTCCATCGACTTCGCCGAGCACCGCGGCTACGTCCCCGGCGACGACATCCGCCGCATGGACTGGCGGCTGTGGGCGCGCACGGACCGGTACTACATCAAGGAGTACGAGGCCGAGACGAACATGAATTTCTCGGTGCTGCTGGACGTGTCCAGGTCGATGGACTACGGCAGCATCGGCATCACGAAGCTCGACTACGCGCGCATCCTGACCGCGTGCCTGACGAACCTCGTGCACCACCAGCGTGACCGCGTCGGCTTCGTCGCCTTCGACAGCGCGATCGTGGAGCACGTGCCGCCGTCGGCCAAGCACATGGACACCATCCTGCACGTGCTCGATCGGCTGACGCCCGGGCGTCCCGGGAGCCTGAAGGAGCCGCTGCACAAGCTGGCGGAGCACTTCGGCCGCCGCGGCGTGATCGTGGTCGTGTCGGACTTCTACGAGGACCCGGAAACGATCGTGGATGCCGTGACGCCGCTGCGCTTCCGCGGCAACGACATCATCGTGTTCCACGTCATGGATCCCGCCGAGCTGAACTTCGGCTTCACCGACGCGCAGGCGTTCGAGGATCTCGAGAGCGGCGAGCAGATGCCGGTCGTGCCCGACGCGATGCGCAAGGAATACGTCGCGCTCGTGAACGCCCACACGGAAGCGCTGCGGCAGAAGTTCTCGGAGGTCCGCGTCGACTACACGCTGCTCGATACCTCCAAGCCGCTGGACCACGCGTTGTTCAGGTACCTGAGCAGCCGCGAGAAGAAACTCCGCAGCCGGTAAGCCATGTCATTCATCGCGCCCCTGTTCTTCGCCGCCCTCGCCGCGCTCGCGATTCCCGTACTGATACACCTGATTCAGCGCGAGAAGAAGCAGATCCAGCGATTCCCGTCGCTGATGTTCGTGCAGAAGGTGCCGTACCGGTCAGTGCAGCGGCGCCGGATTCACAACTGGCTGCTGCTGTGCGTGCGGCTGGCGGCGCTCGCGCTCATCATCCTCGCGTTCGCGCGGCCGTTCGTCTTCCGGGAGCACGCGGGCGGGCCGGTGGGCCAGGGCGCGCGGGAAGTGGTCATCCTGCTCGATCAGAGCTACAGCATCGGCTACGGCGACCGCTGGGAGCGCGCGCGCGCGGGCGCCTACGACGCGATCGACGGGCTCGGGCCGAACGACCGCGCGTCCGTCGTGCTGTTCTCGTCGGGCGCGGAGATCGCGCTGCGCTCCTCGACCGCCGCGGACCGCGCGCAGATGACGGCGGCCGTCGCCGCCGCGAAGACCAACGACATGGCGACGCGCTTCTCGCCCGGCCTGAAGGTGGCGGGCAGCATCCTCGCCGACTCGCCGCTGCCGCGGCGCGAGGTCGTCCTCATCAGCGATTTCCAGCGCAACGGCTGGCGCGGCGAAGAGGGCGCGCGCCTGCCGCGCGGCACCACGGTGACGCCGGTCGCCATCGGCGGCGCCGTGGACCAGCCGAACGTGTCGGTGACGGCCGTCTCGCTCGCGCGCACCGCGTTCGAGAGCCAGGAGCGCGTGGCGGTCACGGCGGCCGTCGTCAACCGCAGCACGCGGTCGCTCTCGGGCGGCCAGATCACGCTCGAGATCGGGGGGCGGGCGATCGAGACCGAGCGCCTGGACGTCGAGGCCCAGGGCTCCGCGTCGGTGACGTTCCAGCCGGTGACCGTCACCAGCAGCACGCGCGGCACCGTGCGTGTCGGCGCCGACGCGCTCGCCGCCGACAACGCGTTCAACTTCGTCCTCTCGCCGGCGCAGCCGGTCCGCGTGGTCGTCGTGGATCGCAGCGGCACGGCGACGCCGGCGCTGTATCTCACCCGCGCGCTGGCCATCGGCGACGCGCCGCGCTTCGAGACCACCGTCCGCGGGCCGGACACCCTCTCGGACGACGACCTGCGGCGGGCGTCGCTCGTCATCGTGAACGACGTGGCCGTGCAGGCCGGGCTGGGACGCCGCCTGCAGCGGTTCGTCGAGGGCGGCGGCGGCGTGCTCGTCGCCTCCGGCCCGCGCGCGGCGTGGCCCGCCGAGGCGGACCTCCTGCCGGCGGACATCGGCATGCCCGTGGACCGGACGCGCGAGAGCGCGCGGATCGGCGCGCTGGAGTACGGGCACGCGGTGTTCGAGCCGTTCCGCGCCCCGCGCAGCGGCGACTTCGCGGGCGCGCGCTTCTACGGCTACCGCGCCGTGACGGCGAAGCCCGACGTGCAGGTGCTCGCGCGCTTCGACGGCGGTGCGCCGGCCCTGCTCGAACGGCGCGTCGGCACCGGGCGCGTGCTGCTCTGGGCGTCCACGCTCGACCTGTCGTGGAGCGACCTGCCGCTCAAGCCGGTGTTCCTGCCCTTCATCCATCGCGCCGCGCGTCATCTCGCGGCGTACGCGGAGCCGGCGCCCTGGCTGACGGTCGGGCAGGTGCTCGACGCGTCAACCGGATCGGCCGCGCAGCAGGGACGCGTGGTCCTCACCCCGAGCGGCCGCCGCCTGCCCGTGGACGAGGAAGGCTCCGAGGTGCTCGAGCTCGCCGAGCAGGGCTTCTACGAGGTCCGCGGCCAGTCGGGCGACGCGGTGCTGAACGTCGTGGCCAGCAACGTCGACCCGGCCGAGTCGGACCTGACGCCGATGGACCCGAAGGACATCGTCGCCGCGGCCGTGGGCGGCAGCGCCGACGCGTCGGGCGCGGTGGCCGACGTGCCGCAGACGCCGGACGCGCAGGAGCGCTCCCAGCGGCTGTGGTGGTACCTGCTTCTGCTTGGAATCGTGCTACTTGCGGCCGATACGGTCATCTCGAACCGTTTGTCGAAAACGTAACAAATACCCGCCTTTGGGCGTATTCTGAGGCAACCATGCCCGAGTACACCGACTACCTCCGCCGCCGGTCCACCCCGCCCGCCGATCTGTCCGACATCATCAGCGAGGCGCGCTCGCGCTGGCGCCTGAAGCTGGCGCTGCGCGGCCTGGTGCGCGCGGTGATCGTGGTGCTGGCGCTGCTCTTCGCGGCGGCCTACGGCATGGAGTGGGCGCGCTTCAGCGCCACGTCGATCATCGCCGCCCGCGTGCTGATCGGCGTCGCCGTGCTGGCGTCGCTCTTCTACTTCCTGGTGCTGCCGCTGCGGCGCCGCGTCGGCGACGAACAGGTGGCGCTCTACCTGGAAGAGCACGAGCCCGGCCTGCAGGCGACGCTCATGAGCGCCGTCGAGGCGCGCGCCGTCGAGGGGACCAGGGCCGCCGAGGACACGTCCGCGGCGCTCGTCGGCAAGCTGGTGGAGCAGGCGCTCGAGGTCTGCGCGGCCACCGACGCCGCGCGCCGCGCCGAGGACGCGCCGCTGAAGCGGTGGGGCGCG
>Ga0194131_10012230_pt1 | contig 10055 bp, 6 predicted proteins | sample TA2KigO120mmetaG_FD_148631 | JGI IMG/M metagenome (GOLD analysis project Ga0194131, IMG submission 148631) | Freshwater microbial communities from Lake Tanganyika, Tanzania - TA2015053 Kigoma Offshore 120m | ecosystem: Environmental > Aquatic > Freshwater > Lake | place: Tanzania: Lake... | reverse complement strand
TTCTGCCGCACCGCTGGATCGTGGAACGGACCTTTGCCTGGCTAGGCCGTTATCGCCGACTCAGCAAGGACTACGAGTATTTGCCCGAAACCAGTGAGGCTTTCATCAAGATCGCCATGATTCACCTGATGCTCCGCCGCCTGGCGCAGCATTCAGAGGGTTTTTAAACACCCTCTAAGAACAGCCCGTGTCTCAGGGTACTCGGACCTTCCGTCGCACACCCAATCACGGCTTCCACAACCTTGTCACTGTCCACAATCTGTGTTCATCAGTGGTTCTCCCTACTCCCGGTCGTGCCTCCAGCGATGATCGTCGAATGAGCACGGATGGAGCCTACCGGGCAGCCCGCTCGCACTCCAGTCCGATTTGACTGGCACGCAACTTCACTACGAGTAGATGTCAAACCGTTCCGGATGCAACAGAGGATCCGTTTTGATAATGATGTCCCGTTTTAGGAGCGTCTCCATGTCCTCGATGACGGAGCGCTCCGGTCCTTTGAGCGCTTTGGCAACTGCCGGGCTCGCTCGCACCGTAATTTCTTTCCCCTCCAGGCTCTTGGCCATCTTTTTCATTTCCCCTTGAATCTCGTAGCACACCGTCTGAGAGGATTTAGTCATTCCCGAGCCGCCGCACTGTGAGCAGGGTTCGCACAAAGCCCGCATCAGAGATTGCTTGACGCGTTTGCGCGTGATGGCAACCAGGCCGAAATCGTTAAATTGGAGAATCTTCGAGGGAGACTTGTCGCTGCGCAGCGCCTCTTCGAGCGTTTGAGTCACTTTGAGACGATTCTTGCGGTCTTCCATGTCGATGAAGTCGCAGACGATGATCCCGCCCAAATCCCGCAGCCGGACTTGGCGTGCGATTTCTTTGGCAGCCTCGATGTTGGTCTTAACGATGGTGTCTTCCAGCTTGTTGGACTTGCCAACGTACTTGCCGGTGTTGACATCGATCGCGACCAAGGCTTCGGCCTGATCGATCACAATATGGCCACCCGATTTCAACCAGACCTTGTTTCGAAGTGCCTTGTCGATCTCGCTCTGAATGCCGAATTCCTCGAAGATCGGGGTCTCCTTGGTGTACAACCTCACACGGCTCACGAGCGACGGCTGAAATCGGTTGATGAACTCGACAATGGCAGCGTACTCGAGCTCGTTGTCCACCCGAATGCAGGAGAACTCGGCCGAGAGCTGGTCGCGCAGAATGCGTTGCACCAGGTTCAAGTCCCGATGCACGATGGTGGCGCTTTTCTTTTTGTCGGCGCGCATCTTGATTTCAGCCCAAAGGGCATACAGGTATTTGATGTCTGCTTTGAACTCTTCCTCACCTCGCCCCTGGCCGGCCGTGCGCACGATAAAGCCACCCGGGAAGTTGCTGCGGCGATTCCCCTGAATGATCCGCTTGAGCCACTGCCGCTCTTCGTCCGATTCGATCTTCCTGGAAACGCCAATATGGTCCACGGTCGGCATGTAGACCAGATACCGCCCAGGCAATGCGATGTGCGAAGTGATTCGTGCGCCCTTGCTTCCCAGCGGCTCCTTGGCGATCTGCACGAGAATCTCCTGGCCTTCTTTCAGCAGGTCGGCAATCAGAGGCGCCGATGGGCTACTGGCGCTCTCCTCGCGTGATTCAAAACTTCCAGGCCTGCGGCGGCGGTCGTTGCCGCGTCGAAAGAACTTCGGGGTTCCGGGGGCACTTCGAATCTGAGCCTTTTCCATTCCAGAAGCATTAGCGGCTGCAGCGCTTGCCTGACCGGCTGGCTCGCCGGCCGCTGGGTCGCTGGCGGTGGTGTCCGGACGCTCAGGCGTGGCCGGATGGGCCTCGCCGGTAGCTGCTTCGGCTGGTTCTGAGAAGGTGGTTGGCGATTCGGCCGGCAGCGGCGTTGCCAAGGTTCCGATGAAGGCGGCTTGCGGGGACGATTCGACCTCAGGCGTCAGGGAGTCGGTCGCCGCCGCTGCCCCGAGTCGAGCGCCAGCGGTGTCACTGTCAGACAGAGCCCGGTCGGGCACGACAGCGTCCGGACTGGGCGCTTCCTCCGATGGAATGACCGTCATGGAATCCGTCTCGCCAGGTTCCGTGTCAAGGAACGATCCGGACAACAGTTCCGCCGCGGCGAGGACCTCCGCGACGTTTTCCTCTTCGTCGGCATCCGAGCTTGGCTGACTGGCTTCAGTCGCAGACCTTCCCATTTCTTCCGCCTCGTCGTCTGAAGCGTTTTCAACCTCATCTGAAGCTTCGGACAACATTTCGGCTTCGGGGTCCAACGTCCCGATCAACAGAGACGCTGGGTAGTTGGCAAGCGATTCTCCCGGAAGTGGAGAAAGTGCAGCCGGGGAGTCACCGTCAACGGGAGCAGCCGGACCAGCACCATCCTCGGGCTTCGGGCTTAAGGGCATCGTGGGCGATGGCGCAAGTTGGGCGGGCATCGCTCCTTCGTAATGCTTCCCCTTGAGGCGAAACCGGCGGGCACGACGTGATCGACCCTGGCGGTCCTGGAACTTGCCAAAGGCAGGTGTGGCCACCGGGAGATCCGGGGCTGCCGGTGGCGCGGGTGAAGCCTGCACCGAAGCCGCTCCAGCTGGATGGGCCAGCTTTTCGACCTGCTCCTCAGCCGTGCTCGCGAGCTTGTCGTACTCATCGGCGTCCTCGAAGAAATCCGAGACATACAGAAACGCGTCTCGCTCGAGGCCAATGTCAACGAAGGCCGATTGCATTCCGGGCAATACCTTCATGACACGCCCTTTGCAAATCGCGCCGACAACTCCATGTTCTTTGTCGCGCTCGAAGTGAATTTCGATGACTTGGTCGTTCTCAAGAATTGCGGCTTTGGTCTCTTGAGGGGTGACTGAGACGATGAGTTCTTTTGGCATTGAAACTCCTCCGGTGTGAAACACCGAGGAGCTGTGCGGTGGGGGATACGAACAAGAGATCCTCCAGCAGTCTTCCCATCAACTAGTTGGAATGGGTGGCATGCATTCTCTGGAAACAGATCCTTTGTCTGACAACCTCGACTACCCACGCCTGTCCGAAGGGTGTGATCACTTGCAGACAGTACCGTCAAAGCTCGTAAGTGGTTCCACTCGAATTAATGTAAGCTAATTTCCCGGCTGCCGTTGCAGCCGCTGAATTACCAAGACCCGAAGCGAAGAAGACACACAGTCCGGCTCGACGACAGGCAGTCAAATAGACCAGGAACACTGCCTGGAAACCGGTGCTGCACACCTCGAAGCCCGCGTTCACCTCGCAACTCTGGGCAATCTCCCCTGTCCCCGAAGCTGGGCGATCTCAAGAACCTAAACCGAGAAGAATCTCTGGAACCTCGCCGGGCATCACCCGACGACCTAGTTCACATACCTTCGCATACGAACGTTCACGATCAGGCCTAGAAGCATGAACGTCGCCATCACCGAAGACCCACCATAACTGAGCAAAGGCAATGGGATTCCCGTGATCGGCATCAATCCGACCACCATGCCCACGTTTTCCAGAATATGAAACAACAAGACAGAGACGGCACCCATTGTCAGATAAATGCCGAGTTTGTCTCGAGCAGTCTGGGCGATCTGGACCGACCGCCCAATAATCATCAGATAAAACAGCAGAACTGCTGCAGCCCCAACGAAACCTAGCTCTTCGCCGACCACAGAGAAAATAAAGTCGGTGTGCCGTTCGGGCAAGAAACCCAGGCGCGTCTGACTACCCTTGCCGACGCCTTTGCCCCAGAAACCCCCAGAACCTACGGCAATCTTCGATTGAATCGAGTGGTAACCGTGTCCCTGAGGATCTCTCTCCGGTTGCAGGAACGTGTAAATGCGTTCCTTCTGATAAGCCTTGAGATTATACCACCCGGCTCCCACCGCCAATACAGCCATAATCGCCGCTCCAACGATCCATTTTGGGGGCAATCCACCCAGGGAAAGACCCACCAGCAGAATAGGAATGAAGGTCATGGCTGAGCCCAAATCGGGCTGGAGCATGACTAGCAGAATCGGCACGCCCGCGATTGCAGATGCCTTGACCACATCAGCGCCCGTTAAATGTTCGGTACGGATTTCGCAAAGAAAACGGGCCAGCGCGATCACAACCACAACCTTGACAAGCTCCGAGGGCTGGAGCTCAAAAAACCCACCCAGCGATATCCAACTCTTGCTTCCGGAAACTCGCTTCCCGAAGAGAAGTACCGAGATCAGAGCCAGGATTGCAATGGCGTAAAGGTAAGGTCCGTTTTCGGCCAAGGCGTGGTAGTCAATGCTCATCACCACAACCATGAGAAGCACGCCGAGAAGGATGCGGTAGATCTGCTTGAGGTAAAAGCTCTCGTTCCGGTCGTACTGGGTCGCGCTGTGGATCTCGATGACGCCCACGACAGCGATACCCATGGCGAGTAGAAAAATCAACCAATCGAAGTCTTTTGCGTAAAGGGAGAATTTGCCAAACATGGCCTAGGAGGTTCGCTTGCCTCGAACCGGCGTCATTTCATGCTAATCCGCATCGGAGCGCTGCCAGGCTTGTTGTTCTTATCGTAAAAGACCTGAAACATGTCATGGACAACGGGCGCCGCCGACTCGCCACCGTGCCCGCCATGCTCCACAAGCACCGCCGCTGCGATTTGGGCGGAGTGGATGGGTGCATAGCCAACAAACCAGGCATTGTCCTCAAACTCCTCTTTCTTCTCGCCCGCGGCGGCTTTCTGGGCCTCACGGCCCACCACCTGGGCTGTACCTGTTTTCCCTCCGACATCGAACCCTGGCACGGCGGCCCTGCGTCCGGTGCCCCACTCGTTGACCACACCCCACAAGCCCCGGCTGACGATTTGGAAGGTCTGCTCTTCCAGCTGGAACCGCCTTTCGGTGAAGAAATCGGGGACTTGGCCCCATCTCTTCAGTTCTTCGACCGAAACCACATGCGGTGTCCTGAAGATGCCTCCAATACCGAACCCCCCAAACGCTCTGGCGGTCTGAATCAAAGTGAGAGAAACGTACCCTTGTCCGATCGAGACCGAGATCGTCTCTCCGGCGTACCAGTCGGCCTTCAGCAAACGTTTCTTCCATTCGGGCGACGGGATTAGGCCGGAGTCCTCGCTTGGCAGATCCACACCGGTCTTCTGGCCCAGCCCCATGTTCTGCGCCCAATAGGCGATCTTATCGATCCCCATTTTTTGCCCAAGACGGTAGAAGAAGACATTGCAGGAATTGACGATGGCTTTGTGCAGATCCACGGGTCCATGTCCGCCTTTCTTGTGACAGGCGAAGGGCCGGCCATACATGACCGTGGACCCGGAGCAGAAATCTCTGTAACCGGGTTTCAAGATGCCTTCCTGAAGTCCGGCAATCGTCATGATGATCTTGAACACCGAACCTGGTGGGAAGTGGCTTTGGATCGCTCGGTTCTGCATCGGCTTGCGGGGATCGTTGATGAGATCGACCCATTCCCTCTTGCTGATGCGAGAAGAGAAACTGTTCGGGTCGAAGGCCGGACGGCTGACCAGGCTCAAGAGCTCGCCCGAACGCGGGTCAAGAGAGACGGCAGCGCCGCCTTTTTCGCCGAATCCGTTTTCTGCCGCTCTTTGGATGTCGAGGTCGATCGTCAATCGCAAGTCGCCGCCAGGAACGGGTTCGATGGTGTCCAGCAGGGCCACTTCACGGCCGCGACTGTCGACGATGACACGCTTTTGACCGTCGACGCCCGTTAGGATGCGGTTGTAAACCCTCTCCACCCCGGCCTTGCCGATGAAGTCGCCAGGCTTGCAGTACCGGAACTCTTCGGTTCCGACTTGCTTCTCCGAGATCTCGCCCACGTAACCCAGCAGATGCGCTGCCAACGGACCTTCCCGATAAAACCGCCGCGGTTGGCGGATGATGTCGAGTCCGGGGAATTCCAGCCGGTGTGACTCGATGAACGCGACATCGGCTGCAGTCATGTCTTCTTTAATGACGATGGGTAGATAACTGGGCTGGCGGCGGTGTTTCTCGACTTGGGATTTGAGGGAATCCACTTCCAAGTTCAGACCGGAGGCCAGGAGCTCTATTGCGTTCCCGATTGACGAGAGATGCTCACGTATGACAGACAACGTGAAGGAGGGCCGATTGTCGACCAGGATTTGCCCATTGCGATCCAGGATCTTGCCTCGGGGGGCAACCAGCGTGATCGAACGAACCTGATTCTTCTCGGCAAGGTCATTATAGTAGCCCCGATTCAAGATCTGCAGGTTCCACAGTCCCGCCAGCAGAAACAAGAACACCAGGATCGCCGCTACACGAATGACCTCGATTCGGGCCTGAACGAACTTTTTGTCTTCGTAGAAGTCCTTTAGAGCCATAGCTACTCGTTAGCGGGTTGACTGATCTTTTCGAAGAGGTAGAAGAGGGGAAGTCCTGCGCAGGCGTTGATCAGTCCGCTCAGCAGAATCCGTTCTCCATCCATCGTCTCGTTACGGTTCAGAAACAGGATGCGCAGCGCCAAGAACAGCAGCGCGGCGAGCAGTGAAGAGACAAACAGAAGTCCCCAACGCGTGGCCCCTCGATCGATGGCAATGACTGTGTTTGCCATATAGGTCAGAGAGCCGACGGCGATCTTCGTAAAACCATTCAGTCCCAGCGGGCCTGGTGACAAGCTGTCCTGCAAGAACCCCACGACGGTGCCCGATAGGATGGTCCACAGCAGACTTTCCTTTGCCATTGTAAGGTACAACACGGCGACCAGAGGCAGGTCGAGGAGCAAGCGGGGGAAATACCGGGTCAGCAGGACCTGCAGCACGACGGTTGATACGATAATGATGAGAACCGCTGTGGAGCGCAGAAAATTTGCCATCGAGTTAGCTTCGTGGCTCCTTCTTCAGCACCAGTACTTCCTCGAGCTTCGAGACATTCGCCGAGAGCGTCACGCCAACCCGTTGAAAGACCTGTTTCGCGGGTTTCGAGTCCGTCACATAGCCTACCAACAAGCCTTTGGGATAGATCTGGTCTAGCCCTGAAGTCAGGACTTTCTCCCCAACGACGACTTCCTCGCTGGAACCTACATACTCGATGAATGGTTGATGTCCGGCTTCGCTTTTCAGCACACCCTGGGCTCGGCTGTTTTCGAGAAGGACGCCGACGCCAGAGTCGACGTCTGTGATGAGCTGAAGCACCGAGCTGTTCCGCGAAACCTGAACAATCCGGCCTACAACACCGTCGGCACTCAGCGCAGGACAATCACGCGCCAGGCCGGCTTCCCGGCCTTTATCGAGTATCCTGGACTGGTACCAGTGCGTCGGATCGGCTCCGATCACCCTGGCCTTGACTGAAGGCAGGCCCAAGCTCGCCTCCAAATCTGAGAGCACCTGAAGCCTGCCGATTTCTCTGATTCGCTCTTCATAGCCCAGAACTGTGCGGCGATATTGTTCGATCTGCCCCTTCAGCTCCGCGTTTTCTTCCCGCGCGTGGCGCAGGTCGATGTAGTCGCGCCACAGAACGGCGACCGAACTAACGCTGCCAACCACGTGCTTCAGGAACGGGTACGCCACCTCCATCGTCCAAGCTCGCAGCAAAGGTGTCTGCTCGGACCGGCTCAACCGTGTTGACAACAAAACCAAATGCCCAATGAGAACGACGACGAGAAGAATCCACTCCAGCCGGGTTTTGAAGAACTGCTTCATGACATCTGGGTACACCCAGGGAAACTACTGCTTGCCTCGGCCAACCGCATAGCTGGGAAACGGGGGCAATCCTGCGCAACGCAGCCACTTCAAAGCTATCTGAAGGAGCGAGTCCAGTGCGCCAGCCGAAGGCAGTACCCCGCCCCCTTCCGGCACGGGCATCAGCCAGATTCAGTCCGAAACCTGGCCTCAGAAAGAGTCGATGGAAATCTTCTTCAACAGGCCGAAATCGCTCAGCATCTTGCCGGTTCCGAGCACGACTGACGACAGGGGGGCGTCGGCCAGAGTCACCGGCAAGCTGGTCTCTTCCCGAATTCGCTTGTCGAGGTTGCGGAGCATCGAACCGCCGCCCGTGAGCACAATTCCCTTGTCGACGATATCGGCCGAGAGTTCGGGGGGTGTGCGCTCCAGCGCGACCCGTACCGCATTGACGATCGTTCCCACGCACTCCGACAGCGCTTCGCGAATCTCTTCGTCGGTAATCACGAGCGTCTTTGGGATTCCTTCGATCAGGTTTCGTCCCTTGATCTCCATTGTGAGCGGCTCGTCCAGTGGATAAGCCGACCCGATTTCGATCTTGATCTGTTCCGCCGTCCGTTCGCCGATCAGCAGGTTGTACTTTCGCTTGATGTATTGCGTAATCGCATCGTCCATCTCGTTGCCTGCAAGACGGACAGAACGACTGTAGACAATGCCCGAAAGAGAAATGACCGCGATATCGGTCGTGCCGCCGCCAATGTCGACAACCATATTGCCCGAGGGCTCGGTGATCGGCAGGCCAGCCCCGATCGCCGCGACCATGGCCTGCTCCACAAGATACACCTCGCTGGCTTTGGCGCGAAAAGCCGAATCGATGACGGCCCGTTTCTCCACTTGGGTAATCTCGGAAGGCACACCGATGATGATGCGCGGATGCACGAGCAGCTTGCGGCCATGGGCCTTCTGAATGAAGTAGTTCAGCATCTTCTCGGTGACCTTGAAGTCGGCAATCACGCCATCTTTCAAGGGCCGAATCGCAACGATGTTGCCAGGTGTCCGCCCAAGCATCTCCTTCGCTTCTTTGCCAACCGCTTCGACTTCCCCTGTCACCTTGTTGATCGCCACAATGGATGGCTCGTTGACGACAATGCCCTTCCCCCTCGCGAACACCAGGGAGTTAGCCGTGCCCAGGTCGATGGCGAGGTCACTGGAGAACAGGTGGAAGAGGGATCGGAAGTTCATTCAGAAAAGGGCTCCTTGGCGTCGGTTGGATCGGGTCTAGTCAACGTAGACTACTCTCGTCAGAGTCTTTGCGTTGCCGCTTCGGTCTTGGGCGGTGATAGTGATGAGGTTCTTCCCTTTGTGGGGGGGGAGGGGCGAGGTAATGTGCTTGAAAAATCCATCGGCTGACATCACGGTGACGGGCTCTTCGTTGAGCACAACCGAGGCTCCCGGGTCGGTGCTTCCAATGATCTCGAAGGTATTCGAGATGCGGATGATCTTGACATCCAGAAAAACGTCGGTCTCTTTCTCGCGAAACGACTTGTTGATCAGAGTGAATTTACTCGGATCACTGTCTCGGCTCGCCTTCTTGTCGGCGCCAATTGCGGTCACTGTCCAGAAGTAAGTACCTTCTCCCAGACCGGAAGTCTCGTACCGAGTACCCTGCCGGATGGTTTCCTCACGGACGTTCTTGGAGAACAACGACGACGTCGAAACCTTGATCTTATAAGCCGTCGCCTGCGGAACCGGAGCCCAGACGAACTGGATCTTGGTCGCAAGGCCATCTCGGGCGATCACTGGCTTGATGCTGTTCGGCGTCAGCAGCTCGGGCGGACGCATCAGCTTTTCAGTAGTCAGCCTCCCGTTTTCCGCTGTAATCTGATCATACGGAACCATTGGTGAAGAGACGCCACCGCTGATGACACGCGCCGTCCCAGCTGACAAAGCGAATTTGGCCGACTTCAATCCGGGGTTCGACTCAACATCCATGCGGGCATCGGCATCGATGATTGCAGTTGCCGAGGCCGCCGATACCGAGGTGGTTGAGGTTCCAACTTCTTTCTTCACGGTCGAGAGATTAATCGATCCGGAGGTGACCCGTACCGAAACTTTCTTGGCTAGCGTTCTGGGATCCTCAGAGTTCTCCTGAACAACAATCAACGTTTCCGGCTTCATGCGGTACTGAGTTCCGTCCGGAAAAACGACCCCTGCGAACGAGTCGGAGGACGTCTGGATGCAGTCCCCTTCCTCCAGTACCGTCTGCGAGTCCGCATTGATCCACTGAACCGCATTGTACTTCTTAACTTTAACATTTCCAATCAGCTTAGAGAAAGACCCGTTTTTCTTTGCGCTCACCGTTCTGGTAGCAGTCTCCGCTTCCAGAAACTGATTGTATTTCCGAAGCAGGTAGTCTTTGAAAAAGGCGAATCCCCCCAAGGCT
>Ga0194131_10012228_pt1 | contig 10056 bp, 8 predicted proteins | sample TA2KigO120mmetaG_FD_148631 | JGI IMG/M metagenome (GOLD analysis project Ga0194131, IMG submission 148631) | Freshwater microbial communities from Lake Tanganyika, Tanzania - TA2015053 Kigoma Offshore 120m | ecosystem: Environmental > Aquatic > Freshwater > Lake | place: Tanzania: Lake... | reverse complement strand
TCAGAGCCTATTTCCACCAATCCCAACGCCCCAGGAGGTGAGCCAACGATTGAACCTGCATTAGCTCTACGCTAGACTTAAAACTCTCACTGCAACTGGATCAGGATTCAACGCAGGTCACGGGCGATGTCAATATCAAACTCGACGTATAGGATTTTTAACCCAACGTAAAGGATTTTTAACCAACCTTTTCCCTATTCGAGACGGAATCGCCGCCCCGAGAGGCGGTCAAGCGTGCGCTGTTTGGCGAAGACTCCCCACTCTCGATGAGGATTCAGCCCTTAGGTGAAGCGTGCGGCCTCAGCTCAGTACGGCATTCGTGCCGGGTGGCCTCGGCACCGAGCAACGTTCGGCTAGGAGCTTCTTCAGCTTCGCGTTCTCCTCTTCGAGCGCCCGCACCCGCTTTGGCCTCCTAGGGGGTGGCTGGTCAGGTACATGGTCGGCTAAAGAACGCGTCAAGTTAGCCGATACCGTCCTATGATCAAGACTAGCGACAGTCCCGTGGACCCACGCTCAACCAACGAGCTAGAACACAAACCCAAAGTACAGGTTAGTCTTTTCCGCACCCAGCGATTCCGTGTAACCAAGGTCAAAATCGCGGACAACATTCGGGGGAATACTGCGCTGATTAATTAAGCCATTTCTTGCAGCGACGGTGACTTTTTTGATCAGTCGACGAATTTCTGAACTGCCCAATGCAATCGGCATGAATGTGCGAACGTAGGGTACTTCGGTTCCGACGTTCATAAACGTTATCACGTGCTTGTTCTGTTCAAGGAACTCAACTAGACGACTCGCAGCAAATGAACCGCGCGTATGAAGCTCATAGAACACATGGTGCGACACAACACCTATGCCTGGCGACAGGCCTATTGCTCGTACCGACTCCTGCTCTTGGAATTCATCCCAAACGGCATTAGCGTCATGTTCTTTTAGGAAGCACGTCAACTTGCTGACTTCCTCTTCATCAAGTTGATCTTCCCCTCTGTCAAAATCGCCTGGCAAGTACGCGGTTGCCACTAGATTCTCTTTGTAGTGGAACTCAAGAACCTCAAGCAGGTAGTTTGCCTTTTCGAGCGTGTGCGCGTCACCGGGGTCCACCGGTCTGAAATGAGCGACTTTATTTCGCACATTGTTCAGCCCTCGGCATGGGTCACCTCGCATGTGCTTCTTGTTACCCAATACCCGCTGGAAACAATCACGCCATAACACATGGAAAATAATTTCTAGAAGCTCTGACAGCGAGAGGTAGGATAGCTCTGAGCTATGCGGGTTGAAGGAACCCGATGACTTTTCTGCCTGGATGCGCTGCTCGATTTTGTCCTGCAGCGGACCGAATGCTGCAAGCCATTGCCGTCCCCGGATACCCCTCGCCTCCCAGCGAATTACCCTACGAAGCAGGGTCTCGAAGAAAAGAACCTTCCTGTATGCGTCGTAGTCAGCATCTCGGAGAAACATCTCGCCTTCTAGACGGGATTTTGCGAAAGAACTTGCTGCATATCCCTATGAATAACCGGCCCTCCAACTTCCCCGGTGGCGTGTTTGTACTCGCCGTTCTTGTCCCAATCTATCTTGCCCGCCAGGATTTCAAGCATCTGTTGCACGCGGTCCCAGTCCATTGTGTTACTTGATGAGTTGTAGCACGGCGACAAGATTCTGCTATTGCCAATCAAAGACCAGGCGATAAACCCGGTCAGCTCCAAAAGTTTGTAGTCAAACGCCTTGCGACCTTTCTTAGGAACACCTAGTTTCTCCATGTCCGCCCATTCAGTGGGGTGGAGGTCGGAGATCAGGTTCCAGTAACGAATCGCGATATCTAACTTCTTATCGCGATCGACATCGTTAAAGGCACCATCTTTGAACATTCTTTCGACGTTTTTGGCGACACTGTGCAACTGAAAAAGATGCTCTGATCCCATCTTGATTCTCGTGATCCTGCCAGCAAATGGACTATCCTCACGCAGATTCATTTGCCACGCGATCCAGGTCTCTTCTCCAAGTTCGCCAATCATTCCCTCCAGTCCTTCTACGTCCTTGGCAAGGTAGAAGTTCAGCGACTTGGGTACGCCGACTTGGGTGTTGTTGACGATTACAAACTCGCGCTTCTCGTCGTCCAACTCGAGATTCTCCAAAAGAAGAAAGTCAATGTCGCGAACATCCTGATCACCATCATACAGCAACACATATCCACCCAAGCGATGCTGCCCATCCAAGATTGCCGCGCTACCCCTTAGCTTTAATGTCCCCAGTGGGCTACCGTTCTCATCTGGCGCAAATACCCAATTTCCACGGCCACTCAGCAGTACCGGCGGAATTAGGCTGTTCGGGTTGTCCTTCAAAAAACTCTTAAACCTATTCATGCGAGCAAGCGTGCCAGGTCTCTGATAACCCTCTTTGGTATTTTCAGTGAGCGGAGTCTTGGGGCTTTTTTCAAGAACAGGCACGAAGGTGACGTGCTTTATCTTGTCGGAGGCGATCGTGCCAAAATAGTAGGTGTGATCTCCACTGTCGCGCCGAAGTACATTTTTAATCTCTCCTACCTTGTTCTTATCCGCCATGGTTTCTCCCATCGATGCCCTTCAGCTCTAGTCCAGGATATTTTGACACCTCAACTACCTTGATTACTTTTCCACTGACGTGGAGGTAGCCTAGCCAATGATATGCGCTGTCTGGTTCGTAGCGCCATTCATTCGTCGGCGCAACCCTCGCTCCATCCCAGCAAATAATCATATCGGTCTGCTCTACCGGGTGTGCATGCGCAAAGAAGTTATCAAATCGGTGCTCGAACTCCACGGTCGCAAAGCGATGAAGTGCTTCTACTTCCCGAATCCTGAAATTCACGATCGCGTCGACACCAAGCTTTGGTGTGTATTCAAGGCTTAGAAATTCCGCGAACGGCAGCGCGCCCATCCCCTCCAGCTTCTGGTGCAGCGACACTGTCTCGTTCTCGCTTGTTGGAAGTCTATAAACGAGGCGGCCCCTGAAGAAGACAAATCTTGCTTGAAGCAGATTGGTCTTGCGCTGGTCAATGCGCCTAGCACTTACTTTCTTTTCAAACTCTTCACAATCGCGCTTGAATTGTACTACTTTGGTATTTGCTCCTAGGCTTGTGCGAACGCTGTTCAGGGCGGAAACGATTTGTTGACATGCCTCGTTCATTGCGAGAGTTCCATCAGGGCCCAATTTCCTATTAGGAAACGTCACCTCAATCTCACCTTCTATGGGCCACCCGGACAGCTTGATCCCTAGCTGATCCTCGAGGTCACGCGGCACTGCGACACCACCATGGGTCCAGCGGAAGGAAATCCCGCTCTCATAAGGAGTCGATAACACATGCACCTCCCCTACCGGGGGCGATCCAAGTGATTGCGAATGTACCAGAGTTGGAGTTTCTGCGTCTCTTAGCTTTCTTAGCTTTCCTTCAGCAACTGAAGCGTTATTAAACGTACGGCGATTATCAAAGACGGCGATGTCGGTCGTATACCGGCCGCTCGGCAGCGAGTAGCTACCCATCCAAGTGTTGCTATAAAGGTATTTCTCAATTGACTCCCACTGGGATAGCTCTCGAGGGAACATCCCACCAGCAAACCCTGTTAACCGAATCTGGGGTCCAGTGGGATCGGGTTTGTCGAAATACTCGAGAACGTTTTGCTCTGCCCTTAAGCTCGTCCCTCTATGCCATGCGCACTCCCACAATCTTCCAGATTGCTGCACTTCAATCTTGTCGCAGTCGAAGATTCCGAGAACGCCAGATGAGATGGCGAAAATAGGATCGCCTTCCGGTCCATACTCGATATCGAGTACGACTTTTTGAGCGACATCGAAGCGAAAAGTAAACTTCCAATCTTGAGGAGGATAGAGGTTCAACAGCTTGAATATGTCGAGCGGATTTCTCGGGAAAGCGAGGCGGTGACGAATTTCCCCGATTGTCCAGCACAGATAGACCTGCATACTTAGCTGATCTTCTCGACGATATAGGGTGACATCTTTTCTTCTGACTCTTTCTTGAGGCGGAATCGCAGCCCGACGAACTGGTTCTTGTTCTTTTTCCGCATCTCCTCCAATGCGGTGGATAGGCTCTTAGCGCTGATAAAAAGGTGCTTTACGAGGCCCGACTTGATGACCTTCACGGGCAAAATGGGCGCGTAGCCCTTGAAGGTGAGGAGAACGTCCGCTTCTGCGACAGCCTCAACCTCAATCCAGGCAGTACCCGGCTTTAGTGGAATTGTCGCCATGGAGGTCCCAGTGAAAGAATTTGCACGATACCGCGGCAAGCACCAGATTGTCAGAGACTACAGATCAAACAGGATTCTTCTTCATGCTCTAAGCTGGCCTCCGCCAGGATCTCTTGCCAAGTCCTTCTTGTGCTGCTAGCCGCCCGCTTCGCGGTATTGGCTTCAATAGCCACGGCGCGCTCGAGCAATTGGTGCAACGTCTCCCCCTGCGACCAGGTGAAGCTGCTCTTACCATTTTCCGCAGGTTTCTCGTAGGCTTTAGCACGCTCGAAGAGTTCCGGATGGTGCTTCGCAAGCCCTAACCATTCTATTTTTCGTTGAAAAAAACAGAAGTAACATCCAGATCTACTACGCCACTTGTAGTATTCGGGCACACCGAGTCCTGATTCCGCAAGGATCTTTTGAATTTCCGGGAAACCTAGTCCCGCGTCCTTGAATGGAAACACTGGGGTGATATTGGACTTAGTACTTTTGTAACCGTCTCGGGGCTCATCTGCCCTGATCCCGATATACGTCAACGCGAGATCATCTCCAATCCATCGCTCGAACGGCTCAATCTTCAGTTCGCGCGTGCACCAACGCGTATTGGGTGAGGGGAGAAAGTTGTTTTTTAATGCCAGAAGGTGGTCGAAATTCCTATCGGAACTCAAGCGCGCGATAGGCTTACCCAAGAACCCCTCAAGTCTGTCGAGGTACTCGTAGGTTTCAGGAAGCTCGGCTCCGGTATCAGTAAAGAAATACTCCATCTCCGGAACGCGATCGCGCATGTAGATAGCAAGCGCGGAACTGTCCTTTCCACCGGACAATCCGAGGACATGCCGCGGACGCTTAATCGTCACGCTTAGACAGCCCCTTTCTTATCATGCTTCTTTTCCTTTGAGTCATCTCTTGTCGATATCTCGTTCGTCACATTGAGGCTCCTGAACACATAAGCAAGAGTCGCGAGCCTAAGCTCGTTGTTGGGAAGAGACTCGAGTATATTGCGCACACTAGCTGCTCGCTCGTGTACTTCAGCTCGGCTGCTATCGTCGAGAGTTACCAACGCTTGCTGCTCACCGTCGCGGGTGGATATTACGCGTATAAGACTTGCCTCCAGATCCCCTGCTCGCGTCTCGCGCGCATGTTCATAGTGGAGCTGCAGCTGCCGCAGATCCCGTACTCGCGATGCGAGTTCCTTCAGTCGGAACCTAGCAGCGCTAAGGTCGTCATCAATCCACTTTTCGGGCGGCTTTCTGGCGAGAAAGCTTGCAAGGCTCACTAGCCACTGGCTTTCGTCACCGAAAGGATCAACCAGCCGGCCGATGAAGGCATTGCTTTGCTGATCGATCGTGTAGGCGTCAAGCCCGCTGCACCGGCTTCGAAGCGTCGCGCGTACCTCGTAAAGCCCCAGCTTGGGGTCAAGGACAAGCGCCTCCTTCACCATTTCGACAATGTCGCCCAACAGCGCATGGTAGGCAACGCGCAGCTCCGTCAGCGCACCTTTAAGCTGATCCTTGAACACCTTGAGTCTTTCTGTATCGCCCCCAACCTCGTAATTCGCACTAATTTGAGTGATGTCCGGCTGTATTACCAAATCGAAAACGCTGGGCAGCTTCGCGTAGATAAGCTCCACGGGCATCTTGGAAGCAAAGAAGAGATCCCTTACTGCGGTCGCTTTCCCACTAAGCCGCTTGGTCTGCTTTGTGTAGTCTGGCAGCCCCACCATCAACTTGGCCAGAGGCTGAAGCACAGACATCAAGTTCGCATTACTTGGCGCCTCTCCGGTGATAGCCTCGGCATAGCTCTCAATCAGTTTGTCGTTTCTCGCATCCACGCCAAAGTGCTGCAGCGCGTATGCCCCAGGCTTGTTAAGTAGGCTCTCGAGGACTTCCGTGGTCAGGAACGGAATGAACTGTCCATTCTCGGAGAGGGCAATCTCATCTTTCATTGCCTGGTACATGGTGACGAGCAAAACGGGCAGTACCCCAGCCTTGATTCCATATGGAGGCTTAGAGAGGGTCTCATAGAGACTTGCCAACGACACGGCTACCCGATCTCCCTCGCCAAGCAATTCGAGAGCGGCGTCCCACATCGGGCGCATGCGGCACGGGTCCTTCTCGCCACGACCTGGGGACTGAAACTGCCACCCGCTCTCTTTACAGCGATGAAGCCCACTCGCGAGAAGAATCGCTCGATACATTGCCTTTTCCGCGGGGAACTTCTCAATGCCGAGTTCCGCTTCGTCCGGGCAATCGAGCATCGCCACGAGCAGCTTCTTGCGTGCCGCGTTGGCAGTAGAGGACGGTCGATCCCGATTGATCAACTCGTTGCGAATAAATGGTGCCCGTTCATACACCTGGTCGAGCAAATCGGAGAGACGGGCCTGCAAATTGCGCTTGCTTTTGATAACCTGGGCAGACCCCCCAATAGTCCACTCAAACTCTTCGGGCATCTCGTAAATTGCACCGATGAGTTCGCGCTCAGTTCTCATCGTAAAAGCAAGCCTGTCTCTTAGTTCCCGTTGAGCGACAGGATCGTTTGCAAGCTCTGGGCTCTCCCGCTGGATACGGCGAAGGGCCATGACGTCTGTCACAGCCTCGCGTATAGCGGCGCCCCCTTCGCAAATGACCGCAGGCGAATGCCACTTTCCAATCCGCAGCGCGACTTCCCGGAATGCAACCACATCTTCGGGCGATTCGGCCAAGCATACAAACAGCACCGGCGCCTCTGTCTTGACAACCCGGCTCAAACTAGCCGCACTTACGAACAGCGGCGCGAAAAACCTCAGCGTCCCGGTCTCTATTGCATGTCGGCGAGCGATGAGTGGAGGCAGTGGGGACAAGTCGTTCAGAACGTCCGCAGGGTCGATTTTCCCGATTTGCAAGCGCTGATCGCGCACCGCGACGTCGAGATCGAAATCACTACCCTGCCATACGCGATACTCATGATTGAAGCGCCGATAGGTAACGATGGAACGGGCGATAAGGGACTGCGCAACATTCCTCGCCGAATTGCCCTTGCGCCCGGATGTAGTTAAGCAGAGATCGAGCAACTCATCAGACGCTTTGAGTCCACCTTGGGCGCCAAAGATGTTCAGTAGCCCGATAACTTTCAGGAGTTCACTTTCTGCCTCAGGCGCGTCGCCGAGGCGATCAAGCGCCGTAGTGACCTCCGCCCACCGGCGGTGAGTGCTTAGGTCCGACATTAGGCCCGGTTGGTTAAGAATGAAGTACTCGTAGATCGCGGCAGGCGCGATCCACTTTACACCCTGTTGTTCTTCGCTCTCTATGCGCGCTATTGAATCCAAGAAACCGAATGGCTCATGGCTACCTAGGTAGCTAAATAGGGTGCGCTCGTTCTGCGCGATTCGCTGGCATAAAGTCGGCAAGATGAGGAGCGATACCGGGTGGAGCGGAAAGCAGCTTGCGAAAAGGTCTTGTGCCTCTTTCGCGGGCAATCCCGGGGGCAACGCACCGATCTCGCCCAAGATCTTGGTCACCCGCCCAGTCTCGTCCCAGACGCGCCTCTCGAGGTCTTTGGGAAGGCGAGATGAGATCGCAGCTTTTACGACCCGGAGCGTTTGTTCCGTAGATTCGAGGAAGGGGATGGTCTCGAATCGCCCCTGCACTTTCTTCCACTCGTTCTTCAGTTGCTCCCCAAGCGTTTGAGCGTAGAGCTCAATCGCCTGATGCAACAGCACCACGAGGATCAACGGAGCAGGGCCTTTTCGAACCGAGTGTTCGGCGAGCGCCTGGAGCAGATAGATGTCGGTGGCCCCACGATGACGCGCTTCGTATTCGAGAAACTTGCCCAACTCATCAATAACCACAAACACACCGCGCCCTTCAGCGCGAGAGACGGCCTCCTGGAGCTTGATCATCAGATCAATAACCGTCGAGAGCCCGTAGTCGTTACGGTCAATAGCGCGGCGAAGCTCGTCGATAATCTTGGGATTTCGGCCCCTGCGCCCGCCAAAGAAAGCCCTGGCCGCTGGGAGCATCGCGCGAACTAGCCTTTGCGCGAGAGGTTCAGGGCTTCCCGTTAGCGCTATGGAGCAAAAGCCCCGGCCGCCCAGCTGATACTTCCGGAATGCCGAGTGAAGCTGCGAATCGACATTCCTCAGGGTATCGCTCGCATATTTATGCGCTCTTGTGCTTGGATTCCCTAGCAGCTGGCTCAGGTAAAGTCCAAAAGCCGACTTGCCGGCGCCGTAGGGTCCGATAATGGCCCAGGCGCGCGGCGAGTCCACGTCTCGCAAGCAACTAGAGACTCGTTCCAAGAGCTGCTTGGCGCGAGTCGTTAGGACGTACGGACGAACATGAGCGGCCTCTTCGCTATCTCTCTCGATATTGATCGAGCGCGTGTAATTCGTATTGACGCGAATCAGTCCGCTAAGGCTGCTCATGCGCCACCCCTAGCCTTCGTGCCCGCGTAGTGCAGCCCAAGCACATCCATGGACCGGATCGGCCTAAGTTGGTAAAGCTGATGTATGCCGCCTGTATGCCTCAACTCATAGCGTCCCGGTAACCACGAAATCATCGCTTCGATCTTTGCCACGAGGCATTCTTCGGTGAGGCGGAAAACAGAACCTGGCGCAGCCATATGACCATCGCTATGCAGGAGCCGGTCGATCGGAAGGACGCGCTCGTTGGTCGCCTCGAAAAGCTCAGCCACTGAGAATGCAAACGTTGAAACTGGAAGTCTTAACCGGTAGTCCGGTCTCGACTCATGGGTTCTTGAGCCTTCCTGAAGGGTCATCAATCCGAGAAGTGCCATCGGAGAGTCCAAGGCTTCCTCAAGGGGGACGGCTCGTGAGACCTGAGACGGCTCGTACATGCGCAGAAGCAGCGCGACATCGCTCTTCAAGGTCGAAGGGCTCGTGCGCGATTGAGGAAAATGTTGGCGCACAAATTCCCCCAATGCGTCTTTAACCTCTTTGCTCGTGAACTCGGTCTTGTGGAATCGATTAAAGAACCAGAATGGAGTCGTTGCCTCGGCAGCGTTGGAGGCAATCAACCAGTGCACCAACCAGATCGTAGAGTCGTCCTCGAGATACCGGTCCCAACCGTTCGCGCCAAAGAGCTTGTTACCTATTTCGGTCGCAACCAGCGATCTATTCTTTATGGCAATCACCTGTGACGCGAGCATCCAGTAGCGAATCGCACTCACCATGTTGTTGCCCACGCCCAGTTGTACGGTGGCGTCGTCTTCATCAAAAACGCTCTGCCGGTCACACCAGGCGCCGAACCCCTTAGTTAGCCAGCCGAAGCGCAACGGGAAGGTTTCATGTCGCCCAAAGGCCGATCGCTCCGAGGAGAGTGGGATCAAGACTTAGTCTCCTTGGCTTGAACGTCCGCCGTCAGTGCGAGGCTAGGTTGCACAGAATTCGCTACATAGGTGCTGGCGCGGTAAACGAACCACTCTTTGAGCGTTAGCTGCTCTCGCCCAAGTGCTGAATACAAATCGCGCTTGAGATCTGTATCCACTTCGATCACGATGCGACCGCTCTGACTAATTGGCATCCGGGCTTCCCCTAAATGCAGGCTATGTAACATAGTCTACATCACATAAAGAACTGCTGCCCTTCGCTTGCCATGACGCACTCATAATCCATTGTTTAATCAACATTTATATGGAAAACCTGCCAAGAAAAGGGTTGCGTCCTGTGAAGTGGTTTACGGGTGTTGGTTCTCGTAAGGCCTGCAAGCCTTCAAGCTGCAGAGCCGATCTGGCCCTCGGGGGATCAGGCCTCTTGGAACAGGGCCAGCGGCATGGCTCCGGGTTCAGGCGCGGTTGATCCTGCGGCGCCGGTGGCCGACCGTCACGACTTCGCCGTCGGTGG
>Ga0194131_10012225_pt1 | contig 10060 bp, 10 predicted proteins | sample TA2KigO120mmetaG_FD_148631 | JGI IMG/M metagenome (GOLD analysis project Ga0194131, IMG submission 148631) | Freshwater microbial communities from Lake Tanganyika, Tanzania - TA2015053 Kigoma Offshore 120m | ecosystem: Environmental > Aquatic > Freshwater > Lake | place: Tanzania: Lake... | reverse complement strand
GTTCCACGCCCTTCATCCCTCCGCCCTCTGCCAAAACCGCAAAGAGCTATCTGCTGCCGGATTTTTACTCCGGCGCAACCGGACAATCCGGCCGCTTCAGTGAGGGATTTTTGCTCCGGCGCTTACATCCGGACCCTTCGTGTTCAAGGAGTGGGTGCGCGGCAGCCAAATCGCCGTCGAGCGCAATCCCAACTACTGGGAAGCCGGAAAGCCCTATCTCGACCGCATCGTGCTGCGCGACATCGCGGGCGCGGTGGTCGGCGTGCAGCGCCTGCTGACCGGCGAGCTCGACTACGTCGCCGAGCTGTCGCCCCAGGATGTGCGCCAACTCGAGGGACGGCGCGGCATTCATCTCGATCCGACGCCGACCGGCCGTTGGATCTCCATGCAATGGCAGGTCGATAAGCCACCCTTCAACAACGAGAAGCTGCGCCAGGCAATCGCCCACGCGATCGACCGCAAGCGCATCAACGACATCATCAACGACGGCAAGGGCGTCATTGCCGAAGGTCCCACGCCCAAGGCCCTGTGGTGGTTCAATCCCGACCTGAAGTCCTATGCCCATGACCCGGCGAAGGCCAAGGCGCTTCTCGCCGAGGCGGGTTACCCGAATGGCCTGGAGATTGGACTGTCGCATCCCAACACGGCCTCGCTCCAGCAGATCAATCAGATCGTGCAGGAGCAGCTCAAGGCGGTGGGCGTCACGGTGAAGCTCGAACCGGTCGCCCAGAGCGAATGGTATTCGCGCGTCGTGCAGCAGCAGATCAATTTCACCGCCATGCGCTGGACCCAGCGGCCCGATCCGGACGGGCTGCTCTACCTGCTGTTCCACAGCAAGGGGGCCGGCAACTCGACGAACTACAAGAGCGCGGAAGTCGATGCGCTGCTCGACAAGGGGCGCTCCACCCTCGATGTCGAGGCGCGCAAGCCGATCTACCGCCAGGCCCAGGCCGCCATGACCAGGGATCTGCCGTATCTTCCGCTTTACTTCTCGGTCGAATACGCGGCGATCCGTGACATGGTTCAGGGCCATGCCTGGATTCCGGACGAGATCCCGCGTTTCCGCGGCTTGTGGAAGACAAAGTAGATCGCGTTATCGGTTCATCGCATCTGACAGAGCACTATCGATCAGCGCGCCCGCACCAACGTGCGGGCGCGCGCCTTTGCGGGAGACGGCGATATGGACTATGTGCGGCTCGGCCGAAGCAGTTTGAGGGTGTCGCGCATTGCCCTGGGCGCCATGGGCATCGGCGCCAAGAGCTGGCGCTCCTGGGTGCTGACCGAGGAGGAGTCGCGGCCGATCGTGCGCAAGGCGGTCGAGGCCGGCATCAACCTGTTCGATACCTGCGACTACTATTCCGCGGGCGCCAGCGAGACGATCCTCGGCAAGCTGCTCCGGGAAATGACGAGGCGCGACGAAGTCGTGATCGCGACCAAGCTGGGCATGAACATGGGCAAGGCCGAGACCCAGAAGGGCTTCTCGCGCAAGCACATCGTCGAGGCCTGCGAGGCTTCGCTCAAGCGCCTCGGCGTCGACTATATCGATCTCTACCAGACGCATATCTGGGATCCGACGACCGACATCGAGGAAATGGTCGCGGCGTTCGACGATCTGGTGCGCGCCGGCAAGGTGCTCTATGTCGGTGCGACCGACATGCCGTGCTGGCAATTCGCCAAGGCCTTCTACACGGCCAGGCTCGGTGGCCGTCACGCCTTCGCCTCGATGCAGAATCACTACAATCTCATCTGGCGCGAGGATGAGCGCGAGCTGATCCCGTTCTGCAAGGCCGAGGGCATCGGGTTGCTGCCCTATAGCCCCATGGGGCGCGGCTATCTGTGCGGTGCTGCGCGCAACAAGGGCACGACGACCGAGCGGTCGCGCACCGATGATTTCGCCCAGAAGCTGTTCGGACGCGCTTCAGACCTGAAAATCGCCGATCTGGTCGACGAGGTCGCCAAGGCGCGCGGACTCCAATCCGCCCAGGTGTCGCTCGCCTGGGTGCTGACGCGCCACCCGACAGCCGCGCCGATCATCGGTGCGACGCGATCGGAACACATGGGCATGGCGGTGGCTGCCCTCGAGGTGAAGCTCGAGCCGGCCGATCTGGAGAAGCTGGAGAAGGCCTACGAGCCGCGCCCCCGCGGCGGGCACTTCTAGGCGGGTAGGTGGGCGCAGCATGCTGCGCCCTGACGCATCTAGGCCTGGTCTTTCCGGTAGTCGTAGTTCTTGTTGAGCCGCTCCATCAGATAGTCGCCGTAGCGCATCGGCGCAAAGCGCGGCGGATTGCCCGGTGCGGCGCAGCCTGGCAGGCATTCGATGACGGCGTCCATGCTGGGATCGAAGAAGAAGGGGAGCGAGTAGCGATCCTTGCCGCTCCGGTTGTTGATGACGCGGTGCGGCGTCGATCTGAAGCGGCCATTGCTCCAGCGTGGCATGAGGTCGCCGAGATTGAGCACGAAGCTGCCCGGAATGGGCGGCGCATCGAGCCAGTTGCCGTCGGGCGCCCGCACCTGCAACCCGCCAGAGCTGTCCTGGGCGAGGATGGTTAGGCAGCCATAATCCGTATGCGGCGCCGAGCCGAACTGGTCGGCCGGCGCCGTGGCGGGATGGGGCGGGTAGTGCAGCAGACGGACGAACAGGGTCGGTCGCGCGAAGAGGGGTTCGAGCAAGCCTTCCGGCAGGTTGAGCCCCAGCGTGAAGCCGCGCAGCAGGCGCCGCGCCAGCGCCTCCATGGCGCCCATGTAGTCGAGGATCGATGCGCGAAAGTCGGGCATCCAGGAAGGCCACTGGTTCGGGCCCTGCAAGGGCTTGCGCGCCAGCAGGTCGGGATCGTCGGGCGCCAGCTCGTGCATCACGAGCACGGATTCGCTGAGATTTGGCTTGGTGTTGCGCGCTACCGTGGAGGTCACCACCGTCGACGTGGCGAAGCCCATATAGCCGCGATGGAACTCATTGATCGCGATGCTCTGCTTCAGTGCGAGCGGTGCTGCGTGGAAATCGCGTGACGTGGCGAAGGCGCGGTCGACCACGGCTTGCGGAATGCCGTGCCCCGTGATGAGCGCGAAGCCCAGATCCTCGTAGGCCCGGCACAGCGCCTCGGCCGTGGCGCGCGCGGCCGCGGCATCGGCTCCGGCAAGCGCGCCGACATCGACCATCGGAATGGCGTCGAGCGCCGCACGCGGCTTGATCGAGCTGACGCCACTCACGATGGGCGGCTCCTCTCACACGAAGACGCTCAGGTTAACTTATACGATGCACCCGTGTCGATTGGTCCGGCTGCGACCCAGCCATGAATGGGCCGCATGCTGCCGCGCATTGCCAGCCCTGCCGGGTGGTGCCTAAACTTCAATAAAGGCGCTGCGCCGCGGACCCGCGGCGCGCGGATCGACCAAGGGAGACCACGAACATGCGCAAGCTCGGCCGCCGCAAATTCGTCAAGCTCGTTGGCGCCACAGCCGCCGTCTCGGCCATCGCCGCACCCATGATCGGACGCGCCCAGGCGCAGGCGGGCAAGAAGATCGTGTTCGGCGGCTCGGTGCCTTTGAGCGGCCGCGCCGCCGAAACCGGATTGAACGTCCACCACGGCTATCAGGCCGCGATCAAGTTCCTGAACGAGATGGGCGGCGTCGAGATCGCCGGCGAGAAATACACCTTCGAGCTTCGCATGTTCGACGACGCGAGCGATCCGGCGCGCGCGACGACGCTGATCCAGCGCCAGATCGACGAGGGCGTCGATTTCTATCTCGGCTCCTTCGGCAGCAACATCGTGCTGCCGACCGCGGCGATCACCGAGCGTGCCAAGAAACCGATGGTCCAGGCTGGCGGTGGTTCGGATCAGATCTTCACCCAGGGCTTCAAATACGTCTTCGGCCTGTTTCCCCGCGCGACGCGGCAGTTCATTTCCTCCGTCGAGTTCTTCAAGTCGATCAATCCCAAACCCAAGACCTTCTCGGTCATCATGACCAACGACGCCTTCTCCAAGACCCAGGGCGAGGGCGCGATCAAGGATTGCAAGGCCGGCGGCTTCGACCTCGTCGAAAGCTACCAGCTGCCCGAGCAGATCACCGACGTATCGAGCGTGCTCGCTTCGGTCCGTGCCAAGACGCCCGACATGCTGATCTGCACCACCCACGACCAGAACTCGCTGCTCATCACGCGCCAGATGATCGCGAGCGGCACCAACGTGCCGCTGCTCTACCAGACGCTCGGGCCCCAGCTTCAGACCTATCGCGATACGCTGGGCAAGTTCGCCTCCGCGATCTGCGTGCAGATCTATTGGGATGAGCGCGCGCCCTACAAGGACAAGTTTTTCGGCACCGCCACCAAGTTCGCCGAGTACTACCGCCGGAACGACCAGCGTCCGCTCGCCTACCACACCGCCGGCGGCGCGACCTGCATCGTCCTCTACGTCCATGCCATGCAGATGGCCAAGAGCACCAAGCCGGATGCCGTGCGCGACGCGCTGGCAGCGCTCGACGTCGAGACGGTCTATGGGCGGGTCAAGTTCACGCCCGAGGGCGATGGCGATGCGATCCTGCTCGGGCCCGCCATCGGCCAGGTCAAGAGCGGCAAGGTCGAGCTGGTCTTTCCGGCCTCGGCCAAGACCTCCGACCTCGTCTATCCCGCGCCGAAATGGACGGAGAAATCCTGACCGGCCGCGCTGTCCGTGCTGGATACCCCGGTCACCTGGCCGAACGGCGCGCAATGCGCCGTTCTGCTGACCTTCGATTTCGACGCGGAGACGCTCTGGCTCGGGCGTGATCCGACCAACATCAACCGTCCGGGCACGCTGTCCCAGGGCGCCTACGGCGCCAAGGTCGGCGTGCCCAGCATCCTTCAGCTCCTGCGCGAGATGGGCCGGCTGCCCGCCACCTTCTTCGTGCCGGGCTGGACGGCGGAGCGGCACACCGCCCGCGTCGAGGCGATCCTGAAGGACGGCCACGAGGTCGGCCATCACAGCTACTCGCACAAATGGATCGAGCCGACCGATCCGGCGGGCGAGCTCGAGGAGATGGAGAAGGGTCTGGAGGCGCTCCGGCGCACGGTCGGCGTGACGCCGGTCGGATATCGCTCGCCCGCGGGCGAAACCAGCAACAACATGATCAAGCTGCTGGTCGAGCGCAATTTCCTCTACGACACCTCGATGATGGACACGATCAATCCCTATTTCCATCCGCACGGGAACAACGCGCGCGCGCTGGTCGAGCTGCCCTGGCACTGGTCGCTCGACGACGCGGTCTACATGATCTTCTCGATCAAGGCGCCGCGCGCGATCCAGACCAACCAGCACGTCCTCACGATCTGGCAGGACGAGTTCCGCGCGATCTACCAGGCGGGCGGCCTGTTCGACCTGGTCATGCACCCCCAGGCGATCGGCCGCCCATCGCGCCTGCAGCTCCTGCGCGACATGATCGCCTTCATCCAAGGCTTCCCCAAGGTCTGGTTCTGCACCTGCCGCGACGCCGCCCAGGCGTTCGTCCAGCAGGCGGCTTAGAGACTGGGATTAGATTGACGCACGCGAACAACCCCTCACCCTCCCACAGCTTCGCTGCGGGGCCCTCATCGATCCGCTTCGCGGCTCGATCCCCCGTTGGGGGCGAGGGTAAGTCGTTGCACCCCCTCGCCCCCAACGGGGGAGAGGGTCGGGGTGAGGGGTGTTCCAGACAGGTCACTCGCGCCAAATCTCTGGTACGCCCGCGGCCGTGACGCTCATCCTGCAGACCATCGTCGACGGCCTGGTTCTCGGCGGGCTCTATTCGCTGGCGGCGATCGGCTTCTCGCTCATCTTTGGCGTCATGAACGTGGTCAACCTCAGCCACGGTATCATCGTGCTGATCGGTTCCTATCTCTCCTACATCCTCTGGCGCACCCTCGGCATCGATCCGCTGCTGTCCATCCCCCTGGTCATGGTCGCGCTGTTCGGCTTCGGCTATGTCTACCAGCGCGGCCTGATCCAGCTCGCGGTCGACCGCTCATCGCTGCTCGCCTCCATGCTCGTCACCTTCGGCGTGGCGTTGATGCTGCGCAACGTGCTGGTGCTCATCTTCTCGCCCGACTTCAAGAGCATTACGCCCAGCTGGGCCTTCAACTTTTTCGTCATCGGCCCCATCACGGTCGACCTGGTCCGCATCAGCGCGCTCGCCGCCAGCCTGGTGTTGCTTTGCCTGCTGGCGCTCGTGCTGGGCTACACCCATATGGGCCGCGTCATCCGCGCGACGGCGCAGCAGGATCTGGCGGCGCGGCTGTGCGGCGTCAATGCGCGCCACGTCTACGGCCTCACCTTCGGCGTTTCGGCCGCCTTCGCCGGCGCCTCGGGCGCCATCCTCGGCATCGTGCTGCCCTTCTCGCCGCCCGACGAGGCGCATTGGACGATCAACGCCTTCGTCGTCGTCACGCTGGGCGGCGTCGGCAGCCCGTCGGGCGCCCTGATCGGAGGGCTGCTGCTCGGCCTGATCAGCACGGCGACCTCCCAGGCCATCGGTCCGGCCTTCCCCAACGCCATGATGTTCCTGATCCTGGTGATCATGCTGCTGGTGCGGCCGGCCGGCCTGCTCGGCAATGCCTTCAGCGGGTCGCGCTGATGAGCGCCGCCGGCATGATGATGGCGGGCGGCACGTTGCCGGGCATGCTGGCGCAGGGCATTGCCGCGCACCGCGGCTGGATCGCCTTGGCGCTGGCCGCATTGGTGCTGCTCGCGCTGGCGCCGCTTTATCTCTCGCCCTTCCATGTGCGCGTCGCCCAGCTTTTCCTGCTCTCGGCAGCGCTCGCGATCGCCTGGTCGCTGCTCGGCGGCTTTGCCGGCTATTGGAGTTTCGGCCACACCGCCTTCATCGGATTGGGCGCCTTTGTCGCGGGCCTGGTCGAGACCGGCTGGACCTGGCCGTCGCCGGCCCTCGCCTTCGCGGTCGGCCTCCTTGCCGGCGCGCTCGCCTGCGCTCTGCTGGCGGGGCTGATCGCCTATCCGATCCTGCGGCTGCGCGGCATCTACTTCGCCATCGCCATGCTCGGCGTGGCACAGGTGCTGGGCGAGCTGAACAACAGCATCGACGCCTTCAAGGGCACGATGGGCATCGTGCTGCCGCAGCTGGCGCCGCGCGCCGTCGAGCCGGCGACCTTCTATTACTATCTCCTGCTGGTCGCCGCCGCCGTGACGCTCGCGATCGGCTTTGCCGTCAAGGTCAGCCGGCTCGGCTACGGCTTGCTCAGCATTCGCGAGGACGAGGACACCGCGCGCATGCTCGGTGTGCCGACCGAGCGCTACAAGATCCAGACCTTCGTGCTGAGCGCCGTGCTGACCGGCGTGCTCGGCATCATCTACGCGCACAGCCTGGGATTCATCACCGCCGGCTCGGTCTATCGCACCGATTTCAGCCTGAACATGATCGTCTACGCGCTGCTGGGCGGCATGGGCACGCTGATCGGCCCGGTCATCGGCGCCGGCATCATGGTGGTGTTGACCCAGATCGTGCTGGGACGACTGCTCGACACGCACATGTTCATCACCGGCGCGCTGCTCGTCATCCTCGTCATGTTGGCGCCGCGCGGCATCGTCGGCTTCGTCAAGCCGATCCTCGCGCGCTGGCGCGGCGGCTTCCGATGAACGCACCCCTGCTCCGCGTCGCTGGCGTAACCAAGCGCTTCCGCGGCGTGGTCGCGGTCAACGATGTCAGCCTCGATGTGCCGGCCGGCAGCATTTGCGGCCTGATCGGGCCGAACGGCGCCGGCAAATCCTCGCTCTTCAATCTCATCACCGGCTATCTGCCGCTGACGGCGGGCGAGATCTGGTTTGCCGGGCGGCGCATCGACGGCATGGACACCCACCTGATTGCCGAGGCCGGCATCGCCCGCGGCTTCCAGATCGCCAAGCCGTTTCCGGAATTGTCCGTGCTCGACAATGTGCGCATGGGCGCATTGTTCGGCCGCGCCGGTCCGCGCGATGTCGCGGCCGCGACCGAAGGTGCGCTGGCGCTGACCGGCCTCGCCGATCTGGCGGATCGCCCGGCGATGACCTTGACGGTGGGATATCTGCGCCGGCTGGAGCTGGCGCGCGCCATCGCCCAGCGCCCGGTGCTCCTGCTCGCCGACGAGCCCTGTGCCGGCCTCAACCCGACCGAGACCGAGGAGATCGTCGGCATCCTGCGCCAGGTGCGCGACCGCGGCGTCACCATCCTGCTGGTCGAGCACGACATGCGAGCGGTCATGAGCGTGTCCGACCGCATCTTCGTGCTCGACGCCGGCAGCAAGATCGCCGAGGGCGCGCCGGCCGAGGTCGCGCGCGACCCGCGCGTCATCGCGGCGTATCTGGGTGCGCCGGAAGCAGCGGGCTAGGAGCCCGTCCGAGTAATCATCGAAGCAAAAGAATAGGATCGATGGCGCAACTCAGGCGCAGTTTCCTGACTCGAAACGTCAGCGGGAGATTCCAATTGTTTCAAAATTCGGCTCTCCATTCTGATACTCGGACAGGCTCCTAGGCCATCGCTTGGAACGCGCCCGTCACCCGTCGCGCTGTCGCGCGCCACCCTCTCCCCCGTTGGGGGCGAGGGCAAAGACGCCAGTTCCACCCTCGCCCCCAACGGGGGAGAGGGTCGGGGTGAGGGGCTCTCGCCCGCAGGGCTCTAATGCCCCAGGAAAGCCCGCCGCACGAACTCGTTGCCGAGCAGCTCCTGCCCCGTGCCGCTGAGCACGATCTGGCCCTTTTCCATGACATAGCCGCGGTGCGCGATGCGCAGCGACTGGTGCACGTTCTGCTCGACCAGCAGGATGCTGACCCCCTCGCCATTGACCCGCTGGATGAGCTGAAAGAGCTCCTGGACGAGCTTCGGCATCAGGCCGAGCGAAGGTTCGTCGAGAATCAACAGCGCCGGCGAGCTCATCATGCCGCGCGCGATCGCCAGCATCTGCTGCTCGCCGCCGCTGAGCGAGCCGGCAAGCTGTGCCTGGCGCTCGGCGAGCCGTGGAAAGATCGAGAAGACGCGGTCGAGGTTGCGCGCGGCATCGGCGGCGCTGCTGAGCGCATGTCCGCCCATGCGCAAATTGTCGAGCACGGACATCTGCGGAAAGACGAGGCGCCCTTCGGGCACCAGCGTGATGCCGCGCCGGACCACGACATGGCAGGGTTCACCCGCGATCGGCTCGCCACGAAAGCTGATTCGGCCGTGTTGCGGTTTGTGCGCGCCTGCGATCGCCTTGACGGTCGTCGACTTGCCGGCGCCGTTCGAGCCGAGCAGAGCCACGATCTCGGCTGGGCGCACCTCGAGCGACACGTCGCGCACGGCGACCGCGCCATTATAGGCGAAGGCCAGGTCGGAAACGGCGAGAAGGGGTTGTTCGGACATCAATCGGATCGTGCGTTTGCCGTGAGAGGCTAGCCCGGCCGACGCAAGCGTGCCAGCCCGTCGACCGCGATGACGCCCTGTCCGGCCGGCTTGACGATGAGTGGGTTGATTTCGGCGTCGAGCACCGTGACCCCACGCAAGCGCGCCAGTTCCGACAAGCGGACGATGGCATCGGCCACGGCATCGAGATCGCCGCGCGGCAGGTTGCGATAGCCGGCGAGCGCCACCTGCTCGATGGCGAGCACGGCATCCATCAATGTGCCACCCTGGCCGCCATGCTCCGCCGGCATGGCAATGCCCAACAGACCCTGCTCGGCCAGCGCCGCGCCGCGCCGCGCGCGATCATGAATCCCTCCACTTGCTGGACCGGCGCGGCCGGCGGGTGGTAGGGACACCCGCGCTCGCTCCGGCCAGGGCGGGCCGCGCCGATTCTGTCAGGATGTTGTCTTGGCTTGTATGCCCCAGTAGGTCCGCAGCGCGGGCGGCAGCTCGTTACTGGGCAGGCCAGCCAGCGCACCGCTGAGTAGCGCATGCAAGGGCGATTAGGTGCCGTCGCGAACGTGGTTGGAATTAGGCGTGGCGCGCTCTCCGGCAACGTCAGGATATCGAGTTAGGCGGCAAGGTCAATTGGCTGATCGATGAGGTTCGTGGCGAGCGTCTGCCAGCCATTGACTTTGCGCATGCTGATCTGACCGGAGGCGAGCAGCGCCCAGAACAACATGGC
>Ga0194131_10012224_pt1 | contig 10060 bp, 14 predicted proteins | sample TA2KigO120mmetaG_FD_148631 | JGI IMG/M metagenome (GOLD analysis project Ga0194131, IMG submission 148631) | Freshwater microbial communities from Lake Tanganyika, Tanzania - TA2015053 Kigoma Offshore 120m | ecosystem: Environmental > Aquatic > Freshwater > Lake | place: Tanzania: Lake... | reverse complement strand
GGTGCTACTGCAGCACTAGCAGAATTTAAGAATGCCTCAGACACAACGGTGGCTTCGGTTTCAAAGGAACGGAAATCTTTCGGTTTCTGGTGACCTTACAGTTACTGGTAATTTAACCATCAACGGTGATACAACCACTCTTAGCACTGAGACTTTAAACGTTGAGGATAATATTGTTAGGCTCAATTTTAACTCACCTGGAGCTTCAGCAAATGTCAATGCCGGTATTGAAGTTTATCGTGGAGCGGACACCGCGGTGTCGCTTCGTTGGAACGAGTTAAGCGATGTTTGGCAGATATCGGGTAACGATGGTAACTTTCTTGATGTTGCCACGACCAGCGGTGTCACTACGAGCATAAACACACACAATTCGGCAACTACCAGCGTTCATGGTATTGCCAATACAGCAAACCTTGTAACGCTTGCCGACGCACAGACACTTACTAATAAGACTCTTACTTCGCCAACAATAACAGGTGTATCACCAGTTATTACATTGGCCGGAGACTTGACTGGCAATGTAACGCTAACCGACTTGGGTAACGGAACTCTAACGGCAACAATTGCTGCAGACTCAGTTGCTCTTGGTACAGACACAACTGGGAACTACATGTCTGATGTTTCCGCTGGAACCGGAATCACCATAAGTCATACTGCAGGCGAGGGTTCAACTGCGACGATTTCAATTGGTCAGTCTGTTGCCACGAGCGCCAACCCGACATTTGCGGGTGCAACGCTCGACGCCGTTCAGGTCGGTATCACCGCCGCTGGCGAGATTGATACATCTTCTGGCAACCTGACGATTGACTCAGCTGGCGGAACCGTCACCGTCGACGACAACCTGGTTGTATCTGGCAACCTAACCGTTAGCGGAACCACGACGACAATCAATACCGCAACACTAAGCGTTGCCGACAATGTTGTTACGTTGAACAGTGACTTCACTACGGGCGATCCGACAGAAAACGCTGGTATTGAAGTATTGCGTGGTGGTTCTAGCACCGTTGCTATTCGTTGGAATGAGACAAGCGATAAGTGGGAAGCTACCACTGACGGGACTACCTACGGCAACGTCGTCACGACGGCAGATAGTGGAACCGTTTCAGCGGGCATGATAGCAGATGTACTATTTTCTGCGCAGACAGCAAACTATACTTTGGCTTTGAGTGACAAAAACAAAGTTGTTGAAATGTCAAACGCTTCCGCAACTACCCTTACAATTGCAGCCGATAACTCAGTAAACTTTCCGACTGGATCGCAGATTACCATACTACAAACCGGTGCCGGTCAAGTAACGATAGCTGGAGCATCAGGAGTGACGGTCAACGCAACTCCGGGACTAAAAGTACGCGCCCAGTATTCAGCCGTTGTTGCTTTGAAGAGAGCTGCAAATACATGGGTTGTAACAGGAGACTTAAGCGCATAATATATGGCACTTAATCGCAGACGTGACTCGGGTGGCAAAAAGCCGACAGCACCAACCATTGGTACGGCTACGGCTGGTAATGCGGAAGCTACGGTACCATTTACTGCTTCTACTTATACTGGTAAAGCTACGGTTACTTATCGTGCCACGTCTAGCCCTAGCGGGATAACTGCCACCGCAGCCAGCTCCCCTATTACGGTTACGGGTTTGACGAATCGGAACAGCCTACACGTTTACGGTCAGAGCAGAAACCTCTTATGGTGTTAATTCCGACGAATCTGCCGCCTCCAATTCCGTTACCCCCGTTGCCCCGCCCTTCTTCCCATTCTTTCCACCCTTTTTCCCGCCATTCTTCCCGCCGTTCTTCCCGTTCTTTCCACCCTTCTTCCCGCCGTTCTTCCCCTTCTTCCCATTCTTCCCAACATTCTGTTCGCCAGCATCGTGGGCGGGTTGTGGCTCTCCAAATGGAGCGTATTCATCCCTTGAACTTCACGGATGCGGACACGCCGGTATCGGATGCCCCAGCGGATGTAGTGGAAATTACTTCATCGCCTGGTTTAATTCTTGCGGCACTGTAATCGGATACTGCTTTACCGGTTCCAGCGCCTGCTAATGAGTATGATATAATATAAGAGAAGAAATTTTAAACAACGAAGAATTGATAAGGAGAAAAAATGTCAAACGATGAACAATACATGCAAGAAATGATGTTGAATGGACCAGGTAGTCGTCCAGAAAATTATGAGTTTTTTGCGATATGTGTCGGAAACGAAGTTGCACAGATTATACCAGCAACAAAAACAGCAGAAGGCTTTTGTGCTGCAATGGGATCAAATCCAACAATCATAAAACTTGCCGATAGTGAAAAAAATGTAGTCCAACCTGGAATGATTGTCCTTAATACAAATATCGATGGTGAAACTCCTCGTTTTGGTTTTGCTGAATGATCCCAAGTCCATGGGAAAAATACAAGCAAAAACTTGGAGATTCGCGACCTTGGGATGTTCTGGATACTGAAAATTATATAGACACAGAGATCGCGATGAACAGAATGCTGGTATGTTTGGATTGTCCAAAGCTGCTCAAAATTACAAAACAGTGTAAAGAATGTGGATGTTTTATGCAACTCAAAACAAAACTTAAAAATGCAACTTGCCCATTAGGGAAGTGGTGACGTGGAATATCTTGGTGATCCAAAATTAGGTATAGCAATTTGTCGCAATAAATTACCTAAAAAATTAGAAATACCGCAAAGACTAGAGAAGCTGGCTAAAGTAAAAAACTTTCACCCATATTATGGTTGGAAAGAAGCATTAGTTGGTCATCAACAAAAAATGCCTGAGTATAGAGATTGTTGGGATTTTAAAGTTGGAGAATCTCTTGCCAATATGGCAAAAGGTACAGAATATGATGATCTATACAAAGTGTATAATCAGGTTGGGTCAGAGATAAAGCAATGCGTCACTGAATATTGCGGTCCATATAATATAACTATGAAGTATATGGAATCGATAAATTTTGTTAAATATGAAAAAAATCAACACTTCCATTATCATGCAGATCACGGATTCTCATATGTTTGTACTGTTTCATCTATTGCATACCTCAATGATGATTATGAGGGCGGAGAATTAAGTTTTCATACACTTGATTTAAAGTATAAACCCAGTTCTGGAGATATTATTGTGTTTCCTTCTACCTTTATATATGCACATGCAGCTTTACCTGTAACTAAGGGAGTGAAATATTCTGCTGTCACAATGTTTGACTATAATGATGATTTTCATAAACATCACGCTGCAAATTATTCAAAAACAAAATAAACATAACATAAATCGTTGATTATGAAACCATCTCGCACAAACAATAAATCACAGCAAAATCAAAAAATAACTTTTGTATCTAACAGAGCTCATCTTAATAACGAAAGCCCATCATGCCCTAAGCCAATTAAAAAACTACTTCCTTCATGGTACAAAGAAGCCAGTGTTTATATAAATGATCCAGCAACAAATCATCCATATATAAATCCAGCTGATGGAGGAAAAGTTCCAAGCTGGAAAGCATGCGCTCCACTTTTTGACGCAATGTCTAGCGGGTATGCTCTAAGAACGCCATGCGATATTGAATTCTATGAGGATAGTAACCGAATAAGGGCTAAGGCGTTAGATGTCAAGTGTTCCGATTTTATTTCGGAAAGACCAGAAATGGCCGATTTTAATACTCCAATGGGTTACGACAAATTTCATTTTGCCTGGTGGGTAGATTGGGGCGTTATTCTTACTGAAGGCTATAGCGCTTTGTATTGTCAGCCATTGAATAGATTTGAGCTACCGTTTTTCAATACTAGTGGAATTGTAGATAATGATAAGGTAAATTTGTTTGGGCAAGTTCCCTTTTTTATGTTTAAAGGTTGGACTGGAGTAATATCAGCCGGAACTCCTTATCTTCAAATTATCCCATTCAAAAGAGAAGATTGGGAATCAAAAATAATAATTGAAAATCCAAGTAAAATGTATGATAAAAATGTTAAAAATTCCCACAAGTATCGAGTGCCCAATGGGGGAGTTTATAAAAATCAAGTTTGGGAAAAAAGATCGTACAAATAATGAAAAATCAAAACACACACGCCACAGCCCAGTATGAAGATAATAACGAAGAATGGTGGTTCAAGGAAAGATTAGAAACCTCCTCATTTAGAATGCCAATCAAAACTTTAGAAAATAATATAACAGTTTCTAATCCTGGATTAGGATTAAATATATATCATAATGTTTTTTCTAAAAGTGACGCAGATAGATATATAAAAATTCTTGAAGATAATTTAACTAATGGAAAAATGTATAAATGGGCAGAAGCTCAAGTAACAAACTCTAAAATTCCAATTAAAAAAGCTAGAGATTGTGTAGATTTTAAATTTAAGCCAGAAAATTTAGGCTTTCGTAACTCCTATAATTCAGAACTGCTAGACTTACATAAAGAAATATACGATAAATTAAAATTCTGTGTTGATGATTACGCAAGATATTGGGGAATTAATGTTGTGTATTATGAGGCTTTTAATTTTGTAAAATATGAAGGTGAAGGTAAACACTTTAGAATTCACGCAGATCACGGTCCAGCATATAACTGTACTGTGTCTGCAGTCATTTATATTAACGACGACTATGATGGCGGTCAAATACAATTTCCAAGACTAAACAATCATATACATACACCTAAAGTTGGTGATATAGCGATCTTTCCTTCTAACTATATTTACGAGCACGCATCTCTTCCGATTAAAAGTGGAATCAAATATTCCGTAGTTGTAATGACAGATATAAATAAATTAGGTCGTCATGTTTAATATTTTAGTTGAAAAAAATGCAAGATCAGTTTTTGATATTAAACAGATGTCTGTAAAAAGAGAATGGATGGATGAAACATCCGAAAAACATGCGTACAGATGTTTTCCTGTTACTCAGGCAAATGTTGTTGGATTTAGTCTATCTTGCATTCAGGACATAGTTTTCACCTGGGACGGCGTCAACGACCAGACGTCAGACCACGTCAAAATTACGAATCCAGCGGGGGCTTACGCCGGCAGGGGTCAATCATCAATAAGTTTTGATACGGGATTGGTTTTTAGAACTGATAATAACGTAAGCCTTTGGACGATTAATCCTGTTAATTATTTTAATGATGATTTTGAAACAATGTCCAATTTTATTAGCACATCTTTCTACGATCACCCACTTCCTCTAGCTATAAAAGCAAAAAAATCAAATGTCGAAATAACTATAGAAAAAGGCACACCTATTGCCACTATCATCCCGATTTCTCTGACAAATTTAAACAATACGTCAATTACCATTATTGATTATTCCGATCCCAATAACGTAAGACAAAGAGCAAGTAAAAATTACGGTAACGCGGCACAATCAATGAATAAGTCTGGTAAATTTAGCGACTTCTACAGAGATGCAGTTAATGAAAAGAACCAATCTTTGGGATCACACGAGGTAAAAGCGTTGAAGCTTCATGTCATCGATAAAACAAAGAAGACGTGATGATATGGACTTGCAGGAAAAAGGAGTGTTGGTAGTCAGGAAACCTTCAATGACTCCTTCTGGATTTTTCGGTCATACTGCAGAAAATATTGTAGAACTGGAAAATTTTATAACCAAAGAAGAAGTAGATTTTTTAGAAAACTCAGCAAGACAGATAACTATTTGGGATGTTACCGAAAGTCATGTAAATGAAAATGGCACCGTTATCTATGATGCATCCTATTGGAAAGATAGGGTGGCTACTGGTCCTACATTAGATAAAAACAACCCTAAAATTGTCCCACTACTTGATGAGCTTTTTCAAAGATTAAAGCCTATCGTTGAAGACTTTTTTAAGGTAGAAGTTAAATCAACTGGACAAACAATTGTAAAATGGAATCCAGGACAGTATCAACTTCCGCACGCAGACAAAGAGCTTCATTCAGGCCCAGATGCCGGTATGCCAAATGATTTTCCAAATTATGATATAGCAAGTTTGTTTTACATTAATGACGATTACGAGGGTGGAGAGCTGTATTTCCCAAATCAAAAGGTTCAAATTAAACCTAAAAAAGGAGCTGCTTACTTTTTTCCTGGAGATATGAATTATGTTCACGGTGTTACAGAGGTGAGGAATTCTGTTAGATTTACTTGTCCTTTTTTCTGGGAAATTTTAAAACACACTGGAAATATTAAACCTAATAAAAATGAGCAGTACTATAGAATTTTCCCAACCGATAAAGAGATATCAAAGTGGAACCCAAAAAAAGGAATTCGTGGACTATGATAGATAATTTTGTAGAAGTTATTGAAATATATCCAAAAGTTTTGGTTTATAGAAATATGTTCAAAGATATTAATAAAGTCTATGAAATATTAAAAGAATCATCAGAAGATAATGAAGACAGACTATTTAGTAAATGGTCTCAGTGGTCAAGGTTTGGTGATTACCTAAATCCCACTGCACCAGGAATTTCTTCAACTATGACTTTTGAAGAAATAGAGAAATTAGAAGAAGATACTCCTGCAAAAAAGAACCAGAAAGATTTGCTTAAAGAATTGCTAGAATGTTGGATAGCAGTTTCTATGGATTACACATCTAGATTTTCAGATAATCTTGATTTTAATTTAAATGAAACTGTAATAGATAGATATGGAAATAATTTTCCAAGATGGCAAATGTATGGCCCATCTATAGCACGATATCATAACGATGCTGAAAAAATAATGGAAAGCGGAGGCGATAGTGGAATGGCAATGACTTATCACTCTGACTTCATAAGAGAACCGATTGTTAGCCCAGGATATAAGTTTGCATTAACTACTCTTGCATATTTTAATGATGACTATGAAGATGGACAGATAGATTTTTGTTTAGGAAAAGATTTATATGCATACAAGCCAAAGGCTGGAGATTTTTTGATGTTTCCTTCAGGACATCCTGAAGTCCTAGCGCAAGACGGAAATGTATACCTTCATGGAGTTGTCTGTCCGAAAAACGAACACAAATATCTTTCTAGAATGTATTGGAGAAGATATAGCGAGGGCGAACAGAAGTGGTTTGATAAAGAGCAAGAGTTTGGTAAAGATGTTTGGCTATCTATGCAAAAAGAAATAATGCATCAGTATAGATTAGACCATCCACAAAGATCTGAAATACCAGAAGGAGTTAGAATAAAATGAACCTAGAAAATAAGAATAGATTAACTAAAGATATAGTTGTGTATGAAAATTTTATTGACGTTGAAACATCCGGTAAATTAATTACCATATTAGACAAACACGTTGAAATGGGGAAAATGACTTGGACGCCAATATCATTTTATGAATCTTATTCTTCGGTTCTTCCGCAGGATAATGACGACGTGGTGATTGAAGAGGGATTGGCGCCAACTATCTTTTCCGACATAAAACAAGGAATTATTAACGCTATTGCGAGCGTTCATGACTTGGATCCAAGTATCATCTGTCAGATCGGTTATCATACTCAAAAATGGGAACCTGGAGCTTATGCCAGAATACACTCAGATAACACAGATGAAAAAGGTGTGTCTGGCGCATTTACTAGAAGTAGATATGCCGCTTTCTTATATTTGAATGATGATTTTGAAGGCGGGTTGTTAAAGTTCCCAGATCAAAAATTAAACATTAAACCTAAGATAGGAATGCTCGCAGCCTTTGATGGCGGATTCAATAACATGCATGAAGTAAGTTTAATCGAAAAAGGAGTTAGGTATACAATAGGATCATTTTGGGATGACAGGGAAGAAGATGCCTATCCACAAGAGTTGCGTGATGCATGGGCAAAAGAGATGGAACAAATAAGATCTAAGCAAGCAAAAGAAAAAGCCGAATGGCAAGATCTACTTAAGGAAGGCTATAAATTAGATCAGGATGGAAATAAATATAAATTTAAGGACTAAATGTATGATTGAAACTTTCATAAAACAGATCGAACAAAAAAATTATGCTTTTGAAAAAGTTACAGATAAACTAATCTGGGTTAAAAATTATTTAACAGAAATTCAACTAAATAATATTTTTAAAATTATAAATTCTATTGAACAAAAAGATTGGGAAATTGAATATATGGGAAATCTATCTAGGTTTTGTATGGAAAAGTTTGGTAGATCAGATGTCGACAATCTCGTTGCAGAAGGCAAATTTGAAATAACCGAAAACTGGACAGACAAAAACTATAATATCTGCAATTATCCTATATATAGACAAATTCACAATAAACTAAACGCAATGATACAATTATGCGATTCTTCTTTAGAGTTAAGCGGTCTTGCAACTATTCAAAGAATGCAACCAGGTGTGGAGCTAAAATCTCACGTTGACCAACACACCGATCCTTCAATTAGGTATGCTACTATTATATATTTAAATAACGACTACAATGAAGGAGAATTATTCTTTAAAAAATTAGGAATCTCTTTGCGACCTAATCCAGGAGATCTTTTGTTTTTTCCTGGCGATGAAGAATATGAGCACGGAGTTAAACAGGTTGCAGATGGTCCAATAAGATACGTTATAGTTGGTTTTATAAAAGAAAAAGAGTTTTATTTAAAAAATAAATATTAATTAGGAAGGCACAAAATGAACAGAGAAATATTAGAAAAAAAAGTTTTTTATTATACAAATGTAATAGAAGACTCAAAAAAACTTGTTGACGCAATTGAAAACGACAACAAAGATTCCTGGGGTGAATGGATGGCTTGCAGTGGTCAGCACTATGTATATGGAACAGACAAAAATATTGTTTTGACCGAAAAGACAGATGAAAAAAATAAATATATTTACGATACACTACAAAAAGCATTTGACAATGTAGCAAGAGACTACGCTAAAGCGCAGGGAATTACAGATGAGCCTAAACTTTTCCCACAGTATCCAATTAAAAAGTATAAACCAGGAACATACATGGGTGCACATTTCGACCAACAAGAAGGAGACGAAAGATTAAAGGTTTCTTTTGTGATGTATTTAAATGATGATTATGAAGGAGGAGAGATCTCATTTACTATTGCTTCTCCAAATGGAGTTTTAGAAATTGGGGGTCCACCTTCAGATTTCGCACATGCTATCCGAGGTAGGGATTATACTTTTGCCGTAAAACCAAAAGCGGGAAGCGTTATAGTTTTCCCTCCATCACCACCATATCATCATACCGCACACCTAGTTAAGAGTGGTGAAAAGATTATGGTTCCCCAGCATTGGATCCATTAATATTAATTTTTATGGGTAATTATAAATGAAAACAGCTATAGTAACCGGTGCAAGTAAGGGTGTTGGATTGGCTACTGTAAAAATTTTGTCCGAAAGTGGATATAAAGTAATTGCAGTTTCAAGAGATTTGTCTAAAGTCTCAGGTTTAATTTCTGACAGTGTTGAAGCCTATAAGTTAGATATAACAAATTCGGAAGAAATAAAAAGATTCTACGATAAATATAAAGACATAACCCTAGATTTACTTGTGAATAACGCCGGAGGAGGTTCTGGCCCTACAAATATAATTTATGAAACAATGGATAATTTTAGAAGGGCCTACGATATTAATGTCTCTGGACCTATGTATATTTCCCAGCTCTTTGTACCGTGTATGAAAAGATCGCAATCTCCAACTATTATTTTTGTAAGTTCTCTTGGCGGTAAGCATCCTTACAGGTCTGGTGGCAACTACACCAACGCAAAAAGAGGAATGATGGCCTTGGTGGATACTATGAGATTAGAGTTCCCAGAGTATGGAATTAAGGTGACAGAAATTTGTCCAGGAACAATTGATACACAAATACAAAAAAGAGAAATAGCGTTAACAGCAGAAGACATGGCAGAATGCATAAGGTGGGTATCAAGTCTTCCTAAGCATGTTAATATAAATCATATTGAATTGAATCACATTCTTAGCGGTAAATAATTTTAAAGTAACATATTTTAATATATATTAACTACTATATACTTATGCTTTATAACGACACAATAACTTATAGCCAACCAAATTATTCTTATTTGGGCACTTTGGTTATCTACGCCCCGAGTCTTTCTTCTCCAATAATATTAAATAATATTACAATTTTAATTGGCGGCCAAGAAGACTATT
>Ga0194131_10012222_pt1 | contig 10062 bp, 10 predicted proteins | sample TA2KigO120mmetaG_FD_148631 | JGI IMG/M metagenome (GOLD analysis project Ga0194131, IMG submission 148631) | Freshwater microbial communities from Lake Tanganyika, Tanzania - TA2015053 Kigoma Offshore 120m | ecosystem: Environmental > Aquatic > Freshwater > Lake | place: Tanzania: Lake... | reverse complement strand
GACCACAATGAAAAAAGGTGTTTCTGTTTGTTCATGATTATTTACACGAAACATAAAAAAGAGGGGGGTAGCATGCTTATAGAATCAGTGGTTGCTATTTCTATTTTTATGATTGGGTTCGGGAGCGTTCTTGCCTTAAATGCCCAAGTCCTTCATATTGTTCCTCAAATCTCAAAGAAGCTCATCGCTGCTCAGCTTGCTCAGGAGGGGGTTGAAATTGTAAGAAATCACATTACTACAAATGCAATACGAGGTAATCCATTTAATTCGGGTGTTTCCGATGGCTATTATCCTGTATTTTCTGGTGTAGCCGAAGGATCTGTCGTCGATACTACTAATTTTTGTGGTGTTGGCGTAGGTCCAAGCCCAACGTGTTTAACTAAATTGTTTCTTCCTGCGAGTGGAATCGGAAATTATACAACGAATTTTTCGTCCGGAAACAAAGAAACTCCTTTTCGCAGGGTTGTACGTATTAGTACCGGAAATCACGAGATTAGGGTTAATTCTATTGTGACATGGAATGGTTCGGTCCCTTCTCTAGATACGTGTAGGGCCTCACAGGGCGATTGTATTAATGTCGAGGATCATCTTTTTGATTGGCAATAGTGTATGAAGATATATGAAAAAGGTACAACACTTGTCGAGTTATTAGTGTCTATTACATTGTTTTTGACGGTGGTTTCTATCATTGTCCCCACCCTATTTACGACGATTAAAATGCAACGAAACGTGAATGGCTTGGTGCGTATGCACAACAGCCTTTCTTATTCGATGGAGTATATTTCCAAAGAAATACGAACGGGAAAAAAATTTCAACCCCAGTCTCCGGATAAGAGTTTTTTGCGATTTACTAATTATCGTAATGAGGAGGTGACATATCAATTCGTTAACAATACCCTCACGAGGCAGGTGGTGGGACAGAATTCGTTTGCTCTTATTTCTTCTGATGTAAAATTAAATAATTTTCAGTTCTTGGTAAACGATAGGGTTGTGGGCGCTGGTTTGGGACCCGCCAACAATCTTCCCTCTGATCAACAAAAACAATTAAGTGTTGTAATTCTTGCTAATGCATCTCCCGCGGAAGGGCTGACTAATATTACTACACAGTTCCAGACAACGGTCACACCACTATTGAGAAGCGACATTATTCAAGATTAATATGAAAGTCAAAGTAATAAAAGAAAATGGGGGCGAGTCGGGACAGGTGATGATGCTCACTGTACTTTTGTTAAGCTTCGCTTTTTCCATCACGTCATTTTTGGCAGGTTCTATTATCGTTTATCAAGTGAGAGCCGCGTCAACAATCACGAGTGCCATGGTTGCTGTTTTTGCGGGCGACAGCGGTCTACAGTGCGGATTGTACAAGACCATTAAGGGTGTCAGCGATTCCGCATTCACGTGCCCTACCGGCAACGCCTCCTATATGACGAATGGTGCGACATTTGAAACGAATATAAGCTTGACGGCATCAACAACAGTAATTCGTTCGAAGGGGGTTTTTAGGGATACGTCACGCGCGCTCGAGGCAAGTTTTTAAATAAAAATATTAATGGATACGAATAACGTTTTGTGTATTCGCATTTATTCGTATTATTAGTATTATTTTTATATTGGTGTCTTGTATGTCTAAAGAAGAAGCAAAACAACGCGTGAAAAAACTGCATACGCTCATTAACAGAGAGCGTTATTTATATCATGTTTTAAATCAACCCGGTCTTTCTTCTGACGCGCTTGATGCTCTTAAAAAAGAATTGTTTGATTTAGAAGATCAATATCCTGATTTGGTAACACAAGATTCTCCAACACAGCGTGTGGCAGGAAAACCTTTGAAGGGTTTTAAGAAAGTACATCATACTGCGCGTATGCTTTCATTTAACGATGCGTTTTCCGAGCAGGACATGAGAGATTGGCTTACACGCGTAGGAAACGTACTTAACATCAATCTATGGGAGTTGAATTCCCATAGATTATTTTATTGTGAATTAAAACTTGATGGACTTGCCATATCTTTGCGTTATGAAGATGGAGTATTTGTACAGGGGGCTACGCGTGGGGATGGGTTTGTGGGGGAAGATGTGACACAGAATTTGAAGACAATAGAGGCAATTCCCCTGCGACTTCTGGAGAAGAACGAGGTTTTAAGCAATTTGAAGTCGGCTGGGCTCGATCATGTTGTAGAAATATGTGAGCGTGATTTTCCTAACGCGCTTGAGGTGCGTGGTGAGGTGTTTCTTGGCGCAGAACAATTTACACGGATAAACAAAGGGCTTGAGCAGAGGGGCGAAAAGACATATGCAAATCCACGTAATCTCGCTGTGGGAAGCTTGCGTCAGTTGGACCCAACAATAACCGCATCGCGACACCTTGATTCGTTTGCCTACGACCTCGTAACCGATCTTGGACAAAGAACCCACGAAGAGGAACATAGGATTTTGAAGGCGTTTGGATTTACGACAAATCAATACAATGAAGAGGCAAAAGGTTTAGATGAGGTGTTTTTATTCCACAAAAAATGGAGCGTAAAGCGTGAGAAACTTCCCTATGAAATAGATGGTTTGGTGGTTATCGTAAATAATAACGAATTGTTCGATCGTGCGGGGGTTGTGGGGAAGGCGCCACGTGCGGCAATTGCCTATAAATTTTCACCAAAGGAGGCTACAACAAAGGTAAAGGAGATTAAAATACAAGTAGGACGGACGGGTGTATTGACTCCCGTTGCGGTAATGGAACCTGTGCGGGTAGGGGGTGTTACGATTACGCACGCAACGCTACATAATTATGATGAAATAAAGCGTTTAGATTTGAGAGTGGGAGATACGGTGGTGGTAAGTCGCGCGGGAGATGTAATTCCCCGGATTACCAGAGTACTCGTAGAATTGCGTACGGGAGATCAACATGAGTTTTATATGCCTACCAAATGCCCCGTGTGTGGTTCTGGTCTCGAGAAGGAGGAGGTCTACTATCGTTGCACTAATAAAGAGTGTTACGCGCTTACACGGGAGAGGCTGTATCATTTTGTTTCACGCAAGGCATTTGATATGCGCGGGCTTGGGTCGAAACTTCTCGATAAGTTTCTCGATGAGGGGCTTATTCTTGATGCCGCTGACCTCTTTACGCTTAAAAAAGAAGATCTTGAGATTTTGGAACGATTGGGTGAAAAATCGGCAGAAAATATTATTCGGGCGATTCAAACAAAAAAAGAGATTACACTTCCACGTTTTTTATATGCATTAGGAATTTTACACGTAGGCGAAGAAACTTCACGAGAACTAGAAAAGTATATTTATACAAGATACAAGATACAAGATACAAAATACAAAATTTATGATATCGCAAAAATCCTTCAAACTTCTTCTATCGATGATTTTCAATCTATCCCCGACGTAGGCCAAAAAGTCGCACAAAGTATTTATGATTGGTTTCATGAGGATAAGAATATAGTTTTTTTAAAAAAACTCGAATCGACCGGTGTTCTCATCAGCCCTATAAGCTATAAGCTAGGGGCTAAAAGCTTGTCTGGAAAATCCTTTGTTTTTACGGGTGAACTTGAGTCAATGTCTCGCGAAGAGGCGAAAGAAAAAGTGCGTGCGCTTGGTGGCGACATTTCAGAGTCGGTAAGCAAAAAAACTTCCTATGTCGTAGCGGGGAATAACCCAGGTTCAAAGGCAGAAAAAGCGAAACAGCTTGGTGTGGCAATTCTTTCAGAGGAAGAATTCCTAAGATTTTTCTAAAAGACCATTGCTAGAAAAAACATAACTATTAGATGGTATCTATGGGTGTGGAAAGATTTTTTGGCTAGTTTTTGTTATACTGTTTTTGTGGAGCACTCATCAAAAAAACGTATTATTCTTTTGGTCCTGGCCATTGTTTTTGGTGTGCTCGGTTATTACATTTTTAATTTTTATACATCTAAGACATCTCCTGGAGCACCGGTAGAAAATAGCATGATCTCTAGGCTTACGGCTCCGTCTACCGCGTCACCTATTATTACTCCAGAATTGCGCGCGGCGCTTACGGCACCAAAGGAATAACATTATTAAAACAAATAAAAACAAAAACATGAACATCATAAAAACCTTTTTAAAATCACAAGAAGAAATGATTTCAAAATATATTTATGTTTCTTTTCTTGCTGTTGCCTTGGGTCTCATGCTTCAGGTCGCTTATGCGTGGGTGGAGCCTACGTTGGCGCCACCGGGGGCTAATGCACCTACACCACTTAATGAGAGCAGTGTGGGACAAGAGAAAATCGGTGGTCTTATTTTAAATACGGGAGGGGCAGGTACGGGGCTTATTGTCGATAAGGGAAGGGTTGGAATTGGTACGACAAATCCAAAAGCTGCATTACATGTGGTTGGTGGTATCGGTTTACAAACCGGAGTTGTGGGTGGTAAAAATACAGGAGGAAGTTGGAATATTTCTGTGGACGGTGATGGAAGACTTCATTTTAATGCAAATAGCCCAGAAGAAAACAATGCTGCAGATCCTGCTGTGGTGATTGATGATAATACTAGACAAGTTGATCTCCAGGGAAATGTCAATGCAAATGACTACTATATAAGAAAGATTAACAAATACGCAAGTGAGATTGGCGGTAGTTTCAGTTGCAGGGCACTTACGAGCCCATGGACATACAATGCTGCGTCTGTTACTTGTGATCCGGATGAGTTTTTGACGTCTTGTATTAACATGGCAAGCAACACTTGGACAATGACGTGTTGGCCGGCGCGCAACGGAAGTACATTAGGAAATACTTGTGGTGCCTGGTGTGGTGGCGGTACAAATTATTCGGCTTCTGCCATTTGTTGTAAAGTTAAATAGTTAGTATGAATAAAAAATTATTGTTTATTTTTTTGTTTTTAGTGTCTTTAGTTTTTCTTATCAATTTTTTATACAAAGAAACAAAAAATTCAAAAAACAAACTCATTTTATCACCTACTAATTTAAAAGATAATAGTAATGTTGAGAGCGCGAAAGATCCGTTTTCTCTTATTGATTTTGTTGATGGTGAAATAAGGCAAGTACAGAATAATACTTTATCAGTACTACTGCACGGAGAATCTGCGCCATCGTTTCCATACTCATATAAAGAAGCAACTATAACAGTTACCTCGAAAACCCAAATAAAATTTTTCAAGAAACAGGAAAATAAAAATGTGACGTTAAATCAGTCACCACCACAAGGTGAAAACATGTCTTTGTCTGATTTTTTTGTAAAGGCTCAAGCGGGCGATTCTGTAATGGTTAATGCGTATGAGGACGTAAAAGACAAGAGTAATTTTGAAGCAAAATCTATTTTTTTTCTAAAAAAATAAGAACTTGAATAACAAACAAGATGTTTCTTTGTGTTAAAGAAAAGAAAAAATTTATCACATACAATATAATCTGTAGTGCTGTTGGATCAAACATATCTCCGGATCCCGGAAAAACAAATTATGTAGAGGCATTGTGTTGTAAATCGTAGTTATTTTTACAAAGGAATGAGAAAATTAGAAATTCCGTTATTAGCCGCTATTTTTCTTTTCGGAGGGGTTTGTTTATATACTCAACAAAATAGGGGTGGGTTTTCTTTTCTCGCGCAAATTAGTTCGGGTGGCACAACTTCCCCTATTGTTACCTTTACGGCGAATCCCGCATCAATTTCTTATAATGCAACATCGACATTGTTTTGGGAGCTTAAAAACGTGAAGTCGTGTACTGCACTACCTCCAACCGGTTCTTCTGTGTCGTGGTATCCAGGTGGAACAATTTCTCTGAATTCTTCTGGCTATACGTTTGTTAATAAGTGGGGATCTTCTGGGGCCGGTAATGGCCAGTTTAATGGTCCAGGCCATATGGCTCGCGATACTTTCGGAAATGTATATGTTTCGGATTATGGTAACTATAGAATTCAAAAATTTAGTTCTTCTGGTATGCATTTATCAACGGTGGGGTCTTATGGTAGTGGCAATGGTCAGTTTTTAAGTCCATATGGTGTGGTACTTGATGCCTCGGGAAATATATATGTTGTAGACGGCAGTAATCAACGTATTCAAAAATTTAATTCTTCTGGCACCTATCTTTTACAATGGGGATCTCCTGGATCTGGGAATGGGCAGTTTAGGGATCCATATGGCATTGCAGTTGATGCTTCTGGAAATGTATATGTCACTGAGTCGTCTGGTCATCGTATCCAAAAATTTGATAGTTTTGGGAATTTTATCGCAAAATGGGGATCGCAAGGTAGCGGCAATGCTCAATTTCAGAATCCAAAAGGTATTACAGTTGATGTTCTAGGAAATGTATACGTAGTGGATCAGGGCAACAACCGTATTCAAAAATTTAATTCTTTTGGCACTTACCTTAGTCAATGGGGATCTCCTGGATCTGGGAATGGGCAGTTTAATAGTGCGAGGAGCATAGTAACCGATGCGTTAGGAAATATATATGTTGCAGATGGGAGCAACAACCGTATTCAAAAATTTAATTCTTCTGGCACTTACCTTAGTCAATGGGGATCTCCTGGGTCTGGGAATAGGCAGTTTAATCTCACGGAGGGTATCGTGGTTGATGCCTCTGGAAATGTATATGTTTCTGATTATGGTAACAATCGTATTCAGGTCTTTGCGTTTTCATCAGCAACAACAAACGGTTCTCGGGTAATAGGCCCCCTTATGACTACGACTACCTATAGTCTTCGGTGTACTGGGTTGGATAATACTATAATTACAAAATCCGTTACGATAAATGTTCAAACCCCACCTTCACCGGTGGTGGTTACGCCGAATACCTCGGGGTTTGCATGGTCGGAAAATATTGGGTGGATTAGTTTTAGGAATTCTAATCAAGGTTCAAATTACGGCGTTCGTATTGATCCTACAAATGGAAATCTTTCTGGCTATGCATGGTCAGAACATATAGGCTGGATTGATTTTAATCAGACAATCGGTTGTCTAAAAGGCGCGTGTCAACCGAAGCTTAATTTATCTGGCGTTGATAAGAATAAAACAATTGGTTGGGGGAAGGCGCTTACAGGCGATGCTGTTAAGGGTTGGGATGGGTGGATAAGTCTTTCTTCAAAAAATAGTACATCGGGACCTGTTTATGGGGTTATAAGGAAGGCGTGTACTCTTCAGGGTTATGCATGGGGGTCTGATGTGGTGGGTTGGATAAGTTTTAGTTCTGAAAACTGTGATCCCGATAAAGATGGAAAGTCAAATGGAGTTGGATACTGCCCCGCCGCGGGGACCACTATTCCCGCTTATGGAGTGAAACTTGAAAACGAAGCGTGTGAAAATAATCCACCGGCGGTAACTATTGGGTGTACCCCTTCTACTTGTTTGGGATATACGAATTCTCCGGGACTTTTGAACTTTAACCTCAGCATGACTGATCAGGATAATAATCTTGCTACTTGTAAGGTAATTATTGATGGCGTAGATAAGGGGGGGATTCCGTGTAATACGACTTTACTCAATGCTTCCCAATATGGCGTAGGATCCCACACAATACAAATTGTTGTAACGGATACGGAAGGACTTAGCGCAACCTCATTACCCGTATCGTTTACTATTCGACAAGATATTCAACCAAGTTTTGATTGTTCGCTCGATGGAATAAATTTTAAGGCATGCGGACAACTTAAAATTTTCTCTGGAACTAAGGTGTATTTTAGGGATACTTCGATTCCTTCAACTGGGGGAACGATTACTACGCGCAACTGGCAGTTTGCGGGAGGGGCACCAGCCACCGCATCGGGTAGTATAGTGTCGACAAGGTTTACAACCGAGGGTTCGAAAAACATTGTGCTTACAGTAAGCGAGGCAAGCGGTAATAATGGGCGCACAGGAAATAGTTTGCTTGTTATTACTATAGTGAAAAATCTAGACTTTAAAGAAATTGCACCAGAGTAAAATAGGTGAAAAGCAAGAAGTACTCAAAGAGGCTACAGGCCTCTTTTTTACACCCCCGCCATTTTTTAAATAGTATGTTATAGTACAACATTGCTTTTTGAACTATTTTATGGTTAAATTCAACACTATAATTTATGAATACTACATATAAAAAATCTTTTCAGGTTTATCAATCGTTAGCGATCGCTTTTGTTGTTGTAATAGGTTTTTGGGTTTAGTTTCCTACACCCATGCGAGCTATACTTACAATTCCGGCTGTGGCGCGACAAATGACAACGGAAGCTCTTATTCAGTAACATGCTTTGCTTCGACGCAAAATAATAATGGTGGTGGGAACATTGACGATACTTCGACTGTGACGGTTTGGGTGCCAGGAGGCGTAGATCCAAACGGAATCTATATCTCAACAGCCTATGCTCGTGATACCGGTTATTATTCAGGGCCTGGTTTTAATTTTTCGGTGGGTTCATGTGGTAGCGGCAATACGTGTGGAGGGGTGGTTAATGTGCCTGTTTATACGGGCTCAACGTTTTCTACAAACATAAGAAGGATCGGTCCAAACGGGTATACTCGCGCGGAACTCACTTTTATAATGCCCAAGATAACTGCGCCTACCATCTCCACCTTCACCGCAAATCCAACAACCGTTTCATACAACACCCCTGCTTACCTCTCATGGAACGCAACAGGGAATGTAGATTATTGTGAAGCATCAAATGGATGGACAGGACAAAAACCGGTTTCTGGATCAAACGTATCAACAGGGAATCTTACTACGACATCTGTCTTTACTCTTCGTTGTTATGGGGGGGCGGATGGTCTGCTTATCAAAACGTTTTGGTGAATGTAAACACTTTAACGCCAGTGGCACTTGCTTATGTTCCACCCACCACACAAAAAGCTCATATTGTTGTGGCGCCGGCGATAAAACTTAGTTGTAATCCTGGCACCTGTGTTGGGTATCAAGGGGTGAAGGCGGGAGGAGTCGGTTCGTTAAGTATTACTTCTGCTCCACAAAACGGTGCCTATGTGTTATGTGCTATTCAGGTGGATAATGAGAAACCAAAATCCATTCCATGTGATAAGAATTTGTCTGAGCTGGTTTCCAACAGAAAAGTAGGCACACACACACCCTTACTCTTATTAATACTGATACAGCAGGAAGAAAAAATAGGGGGTCAGTATCTTTTAGGATAAGAGAGAATATAAAACCGAAACTTGTGTGTTCTCTTGACGCTGTTACATGGAAACCGTGCAAAGAGATTCAACCAGCGGTTGGTGTAGGGGTTTATGTAAGAGATGCGTCTTTGCCCTCAACAGGTGCTAGAATTACCTCAAGAAAATTGAACGCCACCCCCGGTGTACAACCTTGGGTTGTGGCAGCAGAACTTGCTTTGTTTAAACCAACATCAAGTGGTGTTAAATTAATACAACTTTCTGTTGTGGATAGTGCTGGGCGAGCGGGGAATGTGGTCGACCTTCTTTATGTAAAAGAAGGGCCGGCAAATATTTGTAAACCAGGGGAGACTCTTTCAAAGGCAAAATAGTTAGGTTTTAAAAACCGCCAAAGATTAGCTTTAGCGGTTTTTTTCTATAACATATCGTTCGAGAAGCACCTTTATTTCCTTTGCTTTTTTAATAAGTTTTGGGATGTGGCGTTGGTTGCAAAAAATGCGGATAGCAAGGAATGATTCTTCATGGGTTTTTAATGTATGACGCATATCGGTGTAGTGGTCAAAAAGATCAACGGTGTCTTTTAGATTGGACATGAGGACGGGGACGGTGTGTGGGGAAAATCGTCTATGTGACGCCTTGCTTACAGGAACAAAGAGAACGTCGTTAGGGTTGATGCCAACAATGGCTGCAATTTTTTGTTCAATTTCTTGAAGCGTGTTTGCACCGAGGGTTTCAAAGGCGGTGAGGAATTGTTTATCGACAGAGGAGAGATATACATTTTTTTCGCAATGTTCTTCGTGGAGATAGGGGGCAAGTCGGAATACGATTGCGCGATGAAGGGTTCGTTGGATGCCTCGTTCAAAGAGAGTACGCACGTCTTCGTGTGAGGAGGTTTTGAGGCGTCCTTCTATTTCACCATCATTTAAATTCCACAATTCACTTTCTTTCAGTGCCCCTGAATTCAGTTCTTTGTGAATCATTTTTTGAAAGAGAC
>Ga0194131_10012218_pt1 | contig 10064 bp, 8 predicted proteins | sample TA2KigO120mmetaG_FD_148631 | JGI IMG/M metagenome (GOLD analysis project Ga0194131, IMG submission 148631) | Freshwater microbial communities from Lake Tanganyika, Tanzania - TA2015053 Kigoma Offshore 120m | ecosystem: Environmental > Aquatic > Freshwater > Lake | place: Tanzania: Lake... | reverse complement strand
TACCGGGACATCCCGATCCGCGCGGGCGAGCGCGTCACAGCGGTCGCGGTCTCGGAAGGCGGGACGGTCTACGGGCCCGGCGCGCCGACCGCGCTCGAGCCGGGCGGCCCGCCTGGGACGTTCGGGATCGAGCGGACCGGGTCACGCGTCCGGATCGTCTGGCGCTTCCAGGCCGCCGACCAGGTGCGCACGTTCACGATCGCCTACCGCATGAGCGGCCTCGCCCGCGGCTACGACGACGTCGTCGACGTGAATCTCAAGGTGTGGGGCGACCAGTGGACGGAGCGGCTCGGACGCCTGACCGCGCAGGTGACGGGGCCAGGGCCTGTCCGGAGGGCCTGGGGCCATCCCGTCTGGGTCCGCGGCGATGTCACGCTGCAGGGGCGGACGGCGCACCTGCGGGCACTCGACGTCCCGAGCCGTCAGTTCGTCGAGCTCCGCGCGCTCTTCCCGCGCTCGGCGTTCGGCTCGACGACCGGCATGAACGTGGTGAAGGGGAAGGGGCTCGACCGGATCGTCGCCGAGGAGCGCGACGACGCGGCGACGTACGAGCGCGACCACGACCGCATCGAGGGGCTCAAGCGCCACCCGTGGAAGGCCCTCGTGTTCGGCGTCCTCGCCGGCCTGCTGCCTGCGGGGGCGCTGATCTCGTTCACGTTCTGGCGGTTCGGCCGCGAGCGCCGGACGCGGTACGACCGCGAGTACGAGCAGGAGCCCCCGACGGACACCGAGCCCGCGCTCGTCCCGGCGCTTCTCCGGCAGGGCGGCGAGGCGGGATCGTTCGAGTTCACCGCGACCCTCTTCGACCTGATCCGGCGCGGTGTCTACGAGTCGCGGCCGACGACGACCGAGCGCTCCGTCTGGGCGGGCCTGCGCACGGAGACCGTGTCCGATCTCGAGCTGTCGCCGGGCGACCGCAGCATCCCGCTGACGCCGTGGGAGAACGAGGTCGCGAAGGTCGTGGACGGGGTCCTCGACGGCGGCAGCGAGCGCCTCTCGCGGTTCCGCGAGCAGATCGAGGACGACCGGGTGACGATGGCGCCGCGTTTCACCGCCTTCAAGTCGCAGGCCGGGGTCGCGGTCGGTGATCGCGGCTGGTTCCGGTCGATCGGGGCGCTCCCGCTCGTCCTCGGGCTCGTCGGCTTCGCCGGGGCCGGGGCGATCACCCTCTTCGCCGCGATCGACGGCTGGCGCTCGGTGTCGCCGCGCTTCTGGGATGTCGTCCTGATCGGGATCGCGATCGCGCTCTTCCTCAACGCGGCGCTGACGCTCGCGGCGCTGACGCAGCGAAAGCTCTGGCGTCGACGCACGGCAGCGGGCCAGGAGGAGGCGGAGCGGTGGGAGGCGTTCCGCCGCTACCTGAGCGACTTCCCGAGGCTCCAGGACGCGGCGCCGGCGACGCTCGAGCTCTGGGAGCGCTACCTCGTCTACGGGATCGCGTTCGGCATCGCCGACCGGGTGCTGCAGGCTGCCCACCTCTACATGCCGGCCGAGCTGGCCGCGGCGAGCTCGGTGTACTGGATCTCGCCCGGCGGCGACCTCGGCACCGGCCCGACCTCGATCTCGATCGGCGACCTCGCGTCGGGCTTCGGCTCGGCGCTCGCCCCTCCCTCCTCCGGCTCGGGTGGCGGTGGCGGTGGGTTCTCCGGCGGCGGAGGTGGAGGAGGAGGCGGCGGGGGCGGCGGCTTCGGCTGATTGATGTCTGAATGGACAACTTAGGCAGTGCTGACAACACGGGGACGCTCGTGTCATGGATGACGACGACGCGACCCAGGTCATCTCGAAGCCCTGTTCGACGTCCGCGGCCTGCTCGCCGACATCCACGGTCTCGGCTTCGATGACGGGGAGTCAGACCATGACGAAGCGGAAGTGGAAGACGCCTGAGGAGTCGGCCGCCGAGCGCGCTTACCGCGAGGATCTCGACCGGCGCCCGCTCGCGATGATCGAGAAGTACCGCAAAGCTCAACGAGGCGTAGCGGGCGGGCTGACCCGTCCGAGCGCCTCGTAGAGGGCGATCGCCCCGGCCGCCGCGACGTTCAGCGAGTCGGGCCGGCCGGGCATCGGGATGTACGCCCGCAGGTCGGAAGCGGCGAGGATGGCGTCGGGGAGGCCGGCGCGCTCGGAACCGAGGACGAACGTGAGCGGAGGTACGAACGCGAGTGCCGACAGCGGTTCGCCGGCATGGGCGTCCAGCGCGATCCGACTCCCTGGCTGCGTGTCCCAGTCGACGAGCGGCACGCGGAAGATCGCGCCGGCCGACGCACGCGTCGCCTTGGTCGACAGCGGGTCCGCGCAGCCGTCGGAGAGCGCGATCGAGGCCCCGAAGGCATCCGCGGTCCGGATCAACGTGCCGACGTTGCCGGGGTCGGCGAGCTGCCAGAGAGCGAGACAGGCATCGCGCCCGCCGGCCGGGAGATCGCTACGGCGGTAGACGCCGATCGCCCGGGCGGGATGCGGGAGCGTCGAGACCGTCGCCATCAGCTCCGGCGCGACCGTCGCACCACCCACCAGCCTGTGCACCGGGACGAGGCCGGCGGCGTCGGCGGCCTCCACGAGATCCTCGCCCTCGACGGCGAAGAGCCCCGTCTCGTCCCGGTGCTTCCGCTGGCCCAGGAGCTTGCGCACCAGCTTCAGCGTGTCGTTGTCGCGCGAGGTGATCACGACGCTGGGGCCGAGGCTGCTTTGGTGGAGGCGCTCGGCCCGCCCGCGTTCGAGCGAGGCCGGGCGCGCATGTGTGGCGCTACGCGGCCTTCGTCTCGGCGAGCGCGCTCTTCGCGCGATCGACGACCGCGGCGAACGCGGCCGGGTCCGAGACGGCGAGATCGGCAAGCGACTTGCGGTCGAGCTCGACGCCCGCCTTGGCGAGGCCGTTGATCAGCTGGTTGTACGAGAGCCCGTGCTCGCGGGCAGCCGCGTTGATCCGCACGATCCACAGGGAGCGGAAGGTCCGCTTCTTGTTCTTGCGGTCGCGGTACGCGTAGACGAGCGAGTGCTCGACCTGCTCCTTCGCATAGGTGTAGTTCGTGCTCTTGAGGCCCCAGTAGCCCTTGGCCTGGTCGAGCACCTTGCGGCGCTTCTTGCGCGCGTGGACGGATCGCTTGACGCGCGGCATTACTTGACCCTCAGCAGCTTCTTGAGACGGCCGGTGTCGGTCGCGTTCACCTCGAGCTCCTTCCCGAACGCGCGCTTACGCTTCGCCGTCTTCTTGCCCAGGTTGTGGCTCTGCATCGCGTGACGGCGCGTCAGCTTGCCCGACCCCGTCACCTTGAACCGCTTCTTCGCTCCGCTGGACGTCTTCACCTTTGGCATCGGTCTTCACCCCTGCGTTCTTCGTCGGGCCGAGCACCATGATCATGTTGCGCCCGTCGAGGGTCGGCTGCTGCTCGACCGCACCGATCTCGCGTACCTCCTCGGCGAGACGCACGAGAAGGGTGCGACCGCGCTCCGGATGCAGGTTCTCCCGGCCCCGGAACATGATCGTCACCTTGACCTTCGCCCGCTGGTTCAGGAACCGCTCGACGTGGCCCTTCTTCGTCTCGTAGTCATGGAGCCCGATCTTCGGTCTGAGCTTGATCTCCTTGATGTTGATCTGCGACTGGTGCTTCCGCGCGAGCTTCGCCTTCTGCTCCTGCTCGTACCGCCACTTCCCGTAGTCCATGACCCGGGCGACCGGCGGATCGGCCTGGGCGGCGACCTCGACGAGGTCGAGGTTCTTCGAGTACGCGTACTCGAGCGCCTCCTTCGTCGGCTTGATCCCGATCTGAGAGCCGCCCTCGTCGACGAGCCTGACCCGTGGCACGCGGATCGACTCGTTGATCCGATCCTGGTGGACGACGGGCCGCGTCCTGTCCTCGGGGCGACGCCGTGGTCTCAAAGGCTCTTCACCAAGCTCGCGCTGATCCTTTCGCCAGACAACAAAAACCGCTGCACGCAGCGGCAACCGTTCCTCGTCTTCCGACTCGGTTGAACCTCGACGCGACGACTGCCGACGAGGTGAGGGGCGGTGCCGTCCCTGCTTGCAGAGCGGGATCGTAGCAGCGAACCCGCCGAGACGGGTTCGCTCGGAGGAAGAAATCGAGGGTTCTGTAAGGGCGTGTTTGCGTTGGCCCGGCAGCGGTGTACCGTCGACGCCGTGACCAGGATCGTCCCACAGGGAGCACGACGCTGCGTCCGGGGCATGGTCACCGTTGCGATGATGGCCGTCGCGTTCGGGGCGTTCGCCGGCAAGGCCGCGACAAGTCAGCCGCTCGGAAACCTCGACGTGCGCGATGTGACGCTGGCGGTCGACGGCAGCGGGATGGCGCTCGTGTCCTACACGCGACGGGACGGCCAGAGGCGCAACGTCCTCGCCTGGGACGCGATCAACGCGCGGCAGCGCAGTGCGGAGGCGGCGCAGGTGCGCTTCAGGCTCGACTACTCGGGCGGCTGGGGCTCGCGGCGACGCGCGATCTGGAAGACCTTCCGGAACGGCTGCCAGCCCTACGACGGCCCGCCGCTCCCCTTCCTCGTCGCCGCCTGCAAGGCACCGGACGGCACCTACTGGGCGCTTCAGTCCTAGCAGCGGCGGCTGCCGATGCGCGGGGTGGAGCCATTCCGCCCCGAGCAGGCCGCGTTCGAGCTCCACGTGTCGCACTGGTCGGGCGCCCTTCCCATGCTCGAGGTGTCTCCCAACTGGACGTACGGCGGCCGCTGGCAGGGGCTGTTCGGTCGCCTCGTCTACCAGGGGACGCCGGTCTTCGGGTTCCGCACGCCGTCTTCCACGCGCAACGACGCCTACGCGCGCTACGTCTACATCGACACGCTCGACTCGGCCTACGGTGCCGGCTGGCGCCACGACGCCGGGAAGGTGCTCCACCAGGGCAACGGCGCCTTTTGCTACAGCTTCGTGCCCCAGCCGACGCCTCGTCACTACCCCGTTCGCGAGGTTCGCGGGCCGGGGAACGGGAAGCGCCATCGGGTGACGGTGATGGGCCCCGGCGTCACCCCGGTCGTCCAGTGGGAGGGCGACGGCCTCGGCGCGTACGAGCCGGGACGGGACGAGGAGTTCAACCGCCTGTTCGACCAGCTCGTGGGGCCGGACGACGCGGTCTGCCGCAACGAGCGGTAGCAGGAGCGGGAGGCGGGGCGCCTCGTCCGGCTCGAGCCGGACGGCTCTCGCCGTCGCTACCGCGGCATCAGCGAGTGGATCTCGGCCGCCAGCGCGTCGAGGGCCATCGTCGACTGGCCCTCACCGCGCTTGCGGACAGCGAGGGCGTCGTTCGACTCGCGGTCGCCCCAGACGACAACGTACGGCACCTTCTCGAGCTCGGCGTCGCGGATCCGCTTGCCGAGCGTGTCGTCGCGATCGTCGACCTCCGCCCGGATCCCCGCCTCGCGGAGCGCGCTGACGAGGCCGCCGGCCGCGGCGGCGTGATCGCCGGCCACCGGCAGGACGCGCACCTGCTCCGGCGCGAGCCAGACCGGGAAGGCGCCTCCGAAGTGCTCGATCAGGATGCCGATGAACCGCTCGAACGACCCGAGGAGCGCGCGGTGGATCATCACCGGCACGTGCTCGGCGTTGTCGGCGCCCTGGTAGCGCAGCCCGAACCGCTGCGGCAGCTGGAAGTCGAGCTGCACCGTCCCGATCTGCCACGCACGACCGAGGACGTCGAGCATGTGGAGATCGATCTTGGGCCCGTAGAAGGCGCCGTCGCCCTCGTTCACGGTGTAGGCGAGGCCTCGGCGCTCGAGCGCTGCCGCGAGCGCCGCCTCGGCCACGTCCCAGTCGGCGTCCGAGCCGACGCGGTTCTCCGGCCGGGTCGAGAGCTCGACCTTGATCTCGAGCCCGAGAAGCTCGTAGAGGGCGAAGCCGAAGTCGAGGCAGGCGAGCACCTCGTCCTCGATCTGGCTCGGCTCGCAGAAGACGTGCGCGTCGTCCTGGGCGAACATGCGCACCCGGAGGAGCCCGTGGAGCGCGCCCGAGAGCTCGTTGCGGTGCAGGTTGCCCGCCTCCGCCATCCGGATCGGGAGGTCCCGGTAGCTCCACTGCCCGCTCTCGTAGAGGGCGCAGTGGCCGGGGCAGTTCATCGGCTTCAGTCCGAACTCCCGCCCCTCGGACTCGAAGGTGAACATGTGCTCGCGGTACTTCTGCCAGTGGCCGGACGTCTCCCAGAGCTCCTTGTCGTAGATCTGGGGCGTCCGCACCTCGACGTACCCGCGCCGCGCGTTCTCGCGGCGTCGGAGATCCTCGAGGACGTTCCAGATCGCCATGCCCCTCGGGTGCCAGAACGGCGCGCCCGGCGAGATCTCGGAGAAGTGGAAGAGCCCGAGCTGCGGCCCGAGCCGGCGGTGATCGCGCTGCTTTGCGAGCTCGAGCCGCTCCAGGTGCGCGTCGAGCTCCTTCTGCGAGTAGAAGGCCGTCCCGTAGATGCGCGTGAGCTGCGTGTTCGCGGAGTCGCCGCGCCAGTATGCGCCCGCGAGCGACGTGAGCTTGACCGCCTTGATCGGAGCGGCGTTCTGCAGGTGGGGGCCGCGACAGAGGTCGGTGAACGCCCCCTGGGTGTAGAGCGAGATGGTGCCGTCGGCGGTGCCGACGAGCTCGACCTTGTACGGCTGGCCCTCGGCCTCGAACCGGGCCGCCGCCGCCTCGGCCGTCGTCTCCTCGCGCGTGAACTCGCGACCCTCGGCGATCTCCTTGCGGATCTCCTCCTCGATGCGGGCGAGATCCTCGTCGCGGACCGGCTCGGAGAACTCGAAGTCGTAGTAGAAGCCGTCCTCGATCGGCGGCCCGATCGCGATCTTCACGTCGGGGTAGAGCCGCATCACCGCCTCCGCGAGCAGGTGCGCAGTCGAATGCCGCAGTACCGAGAGCGCGTCGGGGTCGGCGGTGTCGCGCGTCGTCAGGATCTGGATCGCGGCCCCGTCGGCGAGCGGGAGCCGGAGATCCTGCGGCACGCCGTCGGCGCGGATCAGCACCGCCTGCTCGGCGAGCCGCGGCCCGATCGCACGCGCTGCGTCGAGGCCGGTCGCCCGGTCCGGCAGCTCGAGCTCGGTGGCGTCGGGCAGAACGACCTTCATCGGCGCGCAGGATAGTCGGGAGCAGGACGGTGGCTTGCGGATCTACCGCGGGCGCAGGACGCGCCTATGCCGTGTCCAGGAGCTTCACGTGGCCAACGATAGCTGGTGGGTCGGGGTCGCCCCGCAGTCGAGAGCGCCTCGGAGTGCGGACGCGAGGCGCAGCGCGGCCCGCTCCGGTCGATCGACACGGAACCGGCACGATGTCGGAGCACCGCTGCAACACATCCTCTGCGATCGTTCGTTCAGGGACCCTCGCGCCCCCGTTGGGGAAAGGAAGCACCGAGGAGGCTGCTGGCTGGACCCCGCGCCACCAGGCCGCGTGCGGCGCACGACGGTCGGAGGGGCCGCGGCGGGGCGTGCGACGACGAAACCGACGCCGCGCGGACGACCTGCGGCGCCCGGCAGAGAGTGACCGAGGGACGAGCGGCGGCCGGCGAACGCCCGGGCAGAACCCGGCGGTACCGGCGAAGGCGTCGAGCCTGGGCTGCCGATCCCGCGCATCGATCCACCGAGGAGCAGGCGAGCATGCCTCGGCGCGCCGAGTCCGGTCGGTTTGCGTCCGGGTCGAGAGCTCCGGCGACGCGCGTTGACGACCCCGTTGACGAGCGGATGGCACGACCCTCACAGATCCCCAACAAAGAGGCCCCTCTGCTCAGGGATCGGCCGGTGAAACCCCCCATTGGAGGGTAGTGGCACCCGCCCTAGGCTGTCGAAATCATGGCCATGCCGCTGCCGGTCTACGAGGGCCCTTTCGGCCCGCAACAGGCCGAGAGGCTCCTCTGGCGAGCCGGTTTCGGCCCACGGCCCGGCGAGGACACCGAGCTTGCAAAGCTCGGGCTCGACGGCGCCGTCTCCTCTCTCGTCTCGCCCCGCGGGGCCGCCAAGCTCAAGGGCAAGCCGCGCGCGGTTGCCGGCTCGTGGTCGACGCGCGCCAATTGCTCGTACACGTGCCACCGTTCGTCGACGTCGTGCTGAGCGAGCGCCGCGAGGCGCTCGGCCTCCGCCGGTCGGGAGCGGCCGAGGATGGCAAACCGCGCCTCGCGGGCCGTGAACTCGGCGAGCGGCGTCTTCGGCGCCCTCGAGTCGAGCTGCAGCGGGTGCTCGCCTGCACCCGCATGCCGCGGGTCGTAGCGGTAGAGCGGCCAGTAGCCGGTGTCGACGGCGAGCTTCTGCTGCCGCATCCCCTGCGCCATCTCGATCCCGTGGGCGATGCAGTGGCTGTAGGCGATGACGAGCGACGGGCCGGAGTACGCCTCCGCCTCGACGAGCGCGCGCACGGTCTGCGGGTTGTCGGCTCCCATCGCGATCTGCGCGACGTAGACCTCGCCGTAGTCCGATGCGAGGCGGCCGAGGTCCTTCTTCCGCGTCGACTTGCCGCCCGCCGCGTACTTCGCCACCGCGGATCGGGGGGTCGCCTTCGAGGCCTGGCCACCAGTGTTGGAGTAGACCTCGGTGTCGAGGACGAGCACGTTGACGTCTCGCCCGGAGGCGAGCACGTGGTCGAGTCCGCCAAACCCGATGTCGTAAGCCCAACCGTCGCCGCCCACGATCCACACGCTCTTGCGGACGAGCGACCGGGCCACGGCGGCGAGGGCTGACGCATCCTCCGTGCCGACCTGACGACAGCGCTCCTCGAGCTCCTCGACCCTGGCCCGCTGAGCGGCGATCCCGGCCTCGTCGGACTGGTCGGCCGTCAGCAGCGCGCCGGCGAGATCAGGAGCGACGACCTCGACGAGCCGCCGGGCGGATGCCGCCTGCTGATCGAGCGCGAGGCGCATCCCGAGACCGAACTCGGCGTTGTCCTCGAAGAGGGAGTTCGCCCATGCGGGCCCGCGGCCGCGCTCGTCGACCGCCCACGGGGTGGTCGGGAGGTTCCCGCCGTAGATCGACGAGCAGCCAGTCGCGTTGGCGACGAGGATGCGATCGCCGAAGAGCTGCGAGAGCAGCTTCAGATACGGCGTCTCGCCACAGCCTTCGCAGGCCCCCGAGTACTCGAAGAGCGGTCGTAGCGCCTGCGAGCCCTTCACGGTGGCGGGGTCGACGGCCGCCCGGTCGATCTCGGGGATGCCGAGGAAGAACTCGTAGCGCTCCCGCTCCGTCGCCGCATGCGCGTCTTTCGGCTCGAGGTTGATCGAGCGGTGTCGCACGTGCTCCTTCGCGTGCGCAGGGCACGTCTCCACGCAGATGCCGCATCCCGTGCAATCATCGGGGGCGACCTGGATCGTCATCCGCATCCCTGGCAGGTCACGGGAACGCCACTCCTTGGACGGGAACCCGTCCGGTGCGTCCGCGAGGGCCTCCCGCGGAAACACCTTCATGCGGATCGCGGCGTGCGGGCAGACGAGCGCGCACTTCGCACAGTCGATGCAGATCGTAGGGTCCCAGATCGGGATCTCGGTGGCGATCGAGCGCTTCTCCCACTGCGATGTCGCCGTTGGGAACGTGCCGTCGACCGGAAGCGCACTCACCGGCAACGTGTCCCCTCGACCGGCGATCATGGCTGCCGTGACGTCGCGCACGAATGCCGGTGCGTCGGCTCCGACCGCCGGTGGACGTCGCCTGGCCGACGTCGCCGTGGCGGGCACGGCCACCTCGTGCAGACCGTCGAGCGCCCGGTCGATCGCCGCGAAGTTCCGCTCGATCACGATCTCTCCCCTCTTGGCGTACGTCCGGCGGACGGCGTCCTTGATCGCGGCGATCGCCTCCTCGCGCGGCAGAACGCCGGAGAGCGCGAAGAAGCAGGTCTGCAGGATGGTGTTGACGCGCCTGCCGAGTCCCGCGTCGCGTGCGACGGAGCCCGCGTCGACGACGACTAGGCGCAGGCGCTTCTCGACGATCTGCTCCTGCACCTCCAGCGGCAGCGCAGCCCACACTTCGTCCGGCGTATGCGGGGCGTTGAGGAGGAACGTCGCTCCGGGACGGGCGACCGCGAGGACGTCCAGACGGTCGAGGAGCCCGAACTGGTGGCATGCGACGAAGCCGGCGTCCCGGATGAGGTAGCTCGATGA
>Ga0194131_10012215_pt1 | contig 10066 bp, 11 predicted proteins | sample TA2KigO120mmetaG_FD_148631 | JGI IMG/M metagenome (GOLD analysis project Ga0194131, IMG submission 148631) | Freshwater microbial communities from Lake Tanganyika, Tanzania - TA2015053 Kigoma Offshore 120m | ecosystem: Environmental > Aquatic > Freshwater > Lake | place: Tanzania: Lake... | reverse complement strand
ACCGACGACGGCAGTGCCGGCACCGGCGGCGGCGTCAGCCCCGGCGGCGGCGTCGCACCGTAGCTGCGGGCTACGCAGCCAGCTCGGCCCAGGTCCCGTAGAGCTGCGCGTAGCGGCCGCCGGCCGCGATCAGCTCGTCGTGGCTGCCGATCTCGGCGATCGAGCCGTTCTCGAGCACCGCGATCCGGTCGGCGTTGCGGATCGTCGAGAGGCGGTGGGCGATCACGATCGCCGTGCGGCCGGCCAGCAGCTTCTCCAGGCCCGTCTCGATCGCCCTCTCGGTGCGCACGTCCACGTTCGAGGTCGCCTCGTCCAGGATCAGGATCCGCGGCTCGGCAAGCAGCGCCCGCGCGAACGCGATCAGCTGCCGCTGCCCCGCCGACAGCGCCACACCGCGCTCGCCGACCTCGGTCTCGTAACCGTCGGGCATCCGCTCGATGAACTCGCCGGCGCCGATCGCGTCGGCCGCCGCCTCGATCTCCTCGCGCGAAGCGTCAGGCCTCCCGAAGCTGATGTTCTCGGCCACCGTCCCCGAGAACAGGAATCCCTCCTGAGGCACGATCCCGAGCTGGCTGCGCAGGCACTGCGCGCGCAGGTCGCGCAGGTCGTGCCCGTCGACCAGCACCCGCCCCTTCTGCGGGTCGTAGAAGCGAGCCACCAGCTTCGCCAGCGTGCTCTTGCCCGCTCCCGTCGCGCCCACCAGCGCCAGCGACTCGCCGGCGGGGATGTGGACCGAGACGTCCCGGAGCGCCCAATCGGGCTCGGGGCCGTCGCCGTTGCCGGCCGTCGAGTAGGTGAACCAGACGTCGTCGAGCTCGACCTCGCCGCGCAACGGTCGCGGGTCGATCGCGTCGGGCTTGTCGGTCAGGTCGGGATCGGTGTCGAGCAGCAGGAAGATCTTGTCCAGCGCCGCCATCCCCTGCTGGTAGGTCGTGTAGAGGTTGGAGAGCTGCTGGATCGGGTCGAAGAAGGTCGCCAGGTAGCCCACGAACGCGACCACGACGCCGATCTGCTCGGCGCGCGCGTCCCCGGTCAGGTCGAGCGCCTGGTAGCCGCCGTAGATCAGGATCACCGCCGTCCCCACCGCCGAGAGCAGCTCGACCGCGGGGAAGTAGGACGCGTTCAGGTAGACCGTCTTCATGTTCGCCTCGCGGTTGAGCTCGTTCAGCTCGGCCATCCGCTCCACGTGCCGCTCCTCCTGGGCGAAGCTGCGCACGACGCGGATCCCGCTCAGGCTCTCCTGCAGGTGCGCGGTCACCTCGGCGATGCGCTCGCGAGTGATCCGGTAGGCGCTCGCCGAGACGATCCTGAAGACGACGCTCGCGATCGCGAGCAGCGGGAAGGTCAGGAACACCACCAGCGCCAGCCCGGCGTCCAGCAGCAGCAGGATGGCGACGACGCCGACCAGGGTCAGCATGCTCTGGAACAGCGTCACGATCCCCGTGCTGATCAGCTGGTTGAGCGCCTCGACGTCGTTGGTGATGCGGCTGATCAGCACGCCCGGCCGGCTGCGGGTGAAGAAGCCGATAGACATCTTCTGCAGGTGCTCGAAGATCCGCAGCCGCAGGTCCTGCAGCGCCCTCTCGCCGACCCAGCCGACGAGGTAGGTCTGGATGTAGCTCGCGCCCCAGTAGAGCAGCGCGACGCCCATGAAGGCCGCGACGATCAGGTAGAGCCGGTCGAACGAGGGGTTCTCGGAGGTGATCTCGGCCGTCGCCAGCCCGGCCAGGGCCGGTGGCGCCAGCGCCGCGCCCGTCGCGATCAGCAGCCCCACGATCATCGCCGCCACCTGCTTGCGGTAGGGACGCAGCAGCGTCAGCAACCAGCGCAGCTTGCGGCCACGCTGGTCCTCACCCCGAATCAGGCGCCAGAGCGAGGCGAGCAGCATCAGCGCCGCGCGCAGGCGGGTGTCCTGGTGCTCGTAGGTCCCCTCCTCGCGCTGCTCGGCCTCGAAGGCCTGGTCGCCGCTTCCGCCGTTCCGGTCGCTCACAGCCGCACCAGCTCCTCGCGCTCCTCGAGGTCGCGCTGAAGGTAGACGGAGTCCTCGAGGCCCTTCTCCGCGATCTCCTCATAGAGCGGGCAGCGCTCGAGCAACTGCTCGTGGGTGCCGCGATCGACGATCCGGCCCGCGTCCATGACCACGATCTCGTCCGCGAGCGAGATCGTCGAGAGCCGGTGCGCGACGACGAACGTCGTCCGCCCCTCCATCGCCTCGGCCAGCCCCTTCTTGATCTCGGCCTCGGTCTGGGCGTCAACCGAGGAGGTGGCGTCGTCGAGGACCAGGATCCGTGGCTCGGCCAGCAGCGCCCGCGCGATCGCCACCCGCTGGCGCTGGCCGCCCGAGAGCGTCAGCCCGCGCTCGCCGACGACGGTCTCGTAGCCGTCGGGCAGCTCGCTGATGAAGTGGTGTGCCTGCGCCCGCCGCGCCGCCGCCTCGATCTGCTCTCGGGTGGCATCGGGGCGCGCGTAGGCGATGTTGCCCGCCACCGTGTCGGAGAAGAGGAAGCTGTCGTCCGCCACGAAGGCGATCTCGGAGCGCAGCGATGCCAGGTCGACGCCGCGTATGTCGGCGCCGTCGATCAGCACGCGGCCCCCGCTGGGGTCGTACAGCCGCGCCAGCAGCCCGACCAGGCTCGTCTTGCCCGACGCGGTCGGCCCGACCAGGGCCACGGTGCGCCCGGGCTCCAACTCGAGGTAGATGCCGGTCAGCGAAGGTCCGGACGGCCCCGGACGCGAAGCGGAGGAGCCGCCGTTCGATGTCGCGTCGTAGCGTAGGGTCACCCCCTGCATCGAGATCCTCCCGCCTCCCGGCGGCAGCGCCGGCGCGCCCGGGACGCTCGGCATCGAGGGCTCGCGGTCGAGGATCTCGAACAGGCGGTTGCCGGAGGCGACCGCGCGCTGGGCCATGTTCAGCGACATCCCGAGCCAGCGCACCGGGCCCGAGAGGATCAGCAGCAGCGTGTAGAAGATCGTGAAGTCACCGACGCTGAGACTGCCGTTGATCACCTGCCGCCCGCCGACCAGCAGCACCACGGCCAGCCCGATGTTCGGCAGGAACCCCATCAGCGGCGTGTAGAAGGACTGCAGCCTGGTCGTGAACATGCTCTGCTCGAAGACGCGGTCGACAGACCTGCTGAAGCGTGCGTGCATGTGGCGCTCGCGCGCAAAGGCCTTGACGATGCGGATTCCGGTGATGCTCTCCTCGGCGTTCGCCGTCAGTTCGCCGACGCGCTGCTGCACCTCCTGCTCGGCGGGCCGGTTGCGTCGGCTGTAGCGCGTCGCCGTCGCCACCAGGAAGGGGATGGGCGCCAGCGCCAGAACCGCCAGCAGCGGGTCGAGCACGAACATCACCGTCGCCGCGAACAGGATCGTGAGCGCACTCTGGGTCACCCAGATCAGCCCGTAGCCGAGGAAGAAGCGGATCGACTGCAGGTCCACGGTCGCGCGCGACATCAGCTGGCCGGTCTGCTGGTTGTCGAAGAAGGCGAGCTCGAGCTTCTGCAGGTGCTCGTAGAAGACCTGGCGCAGGTCGTACTCGACCGCGAGCGAGACCCTGCCGGCGATCAGGCGCCTGCCGACCGTCAGCCCCAGGCGCAGGATCCCGGCGCCGAGCAGGGCGAGGGCGAGCGGCAGGATGTCGTCGCGGTGGCCGCCCTCGATCGCGTCGACGCCGGCGCCGAGCAGCAGCGGGATCAGGACCGTCATGCTCATCGCCAGCCAGGCGAGCACCAGCGAGAAGTACAACGGGCGGCGGTAGGGGCGGAGGAACCCGAGCAGACGGCGAAACGTGCGCACGCGATGACTATACAAAGTGAAGTATTGGCGGCCCGAGGGCGATCGCCGGCCGGACGCCCGTGCGTGAACTACGCTGAGGCGGTGCTGACCGAGCTCGTGACCAGGCCCGTGCAGGCCGTCGTGGCGCTGATCGAGCTGCCCGTCACCGCCCGCCGCAGCCTGCAGGAGGTGAACGAGCTGATGGAGGTCTCGCGCCGACAGCTCGAGGCGATGCAGCGCCAGACGGACACCGCACTGGACCAGGCCGAGCGCATGAACGATCTGCTGACCCGGGTGGTGAAGCTGACCGAGCCGCTCGAGCGGGCCCAGCGCGGGGGCGAGTACGTCGCCGACGGCCTCCGCCGCGTCATCTTCGGCGACGAGCGGATCGAGCGCGCGGCGGCCGACGCCGAGATCGCCGCGGCCGAGGCGGAGCTTGCCGCGGGCGAGGCCGAGGCGGCGGCGGAGGTCGCCGAGGAGGCCGCGGAAAGCGCGACGGAGGAGCGCGAGGGGCGATGAGCGCGCCGCCCGCGGGGCTCTGCGACCGTTGCCGCCATCAGCGGCTGGTGCCGAACACGCGCGGATCGGTCTTCTCGCTCTGCGAGCTCTCCCGGACCGACCGCTCCTTTCCCCGCTATCCGCGCCTGCCGGTCGAGAGCTGCGCCGGCTACGAGCCCGGCGCAGCGCCCCGCGAAGACGCCAGCCGCTGAGGGCGCGGCCGAGCAGCGGCCGGGCTAGGGGGCCGGCGTAGCAGGCGAGGTGGGAGTGGGCGGCGCGGTCACCGTCGGCGCCGACGCCTCCGTGTCGACCGTCGAGAGGTCGGGCTCCTCCTTCTCAGCGCAGGCGCCGGCCGTCAGGCAGAGGGCCAGGGCGGAAAGCGCGGCCGCGGCGCGGCGGCCGGCTGCCGTGCGGAGGGGGATGCTCATCCCCGCCAACGTAGCGGACCGCGTCGCGCTCCCCTGCGGCCCGCGCAGCCGAATAGGGTCTGCGCATGGCAGAGCGCGACTTCGACGTCGTCGTCTTCGGGGCCACCGGGGTCACCGGCCGGCGCGTCGCCGCCTATCTCGCCGAGCAGTCCGCCGCGCACGGCTCGCGATGGGCCCCGGCCGCCCGCGACGCGGCCAAGCTCGACGCGATCCTGGGCGAGGACGGGGTGGAGGCGCCCGAGGTGATCGTCGCCGATCTGGCCGAACCCGACTCCCTGGCGCGGATGGCCGAGCGCGCCACGGTCGTCCTCAACCTCGTCGGCCCCTACACGCTCTACGCGCAGCCGGTGCTGGAGGCGTGCGTCGCCGCCGGCGCCCACTATCTGGACCTGACCGGCGAGATCCCGTTCGTGCGGCGCACGATCGAGCAGCTCGACGGGCGCGCCCGCGACGCCGGGGTCAAGCTGGTCCAGGTCAGCGGCTTCGAGGCGCTGCCGCCCGACCTGGCGGTGCTGTCGGCGGCCGAGGCGGCGCGCGAGCGCTTCGACGAGGGCCTCGCCTCGGTGGACGTCGAGGTCACGTTCACGCCGCCGCCCGGCGTCCCGCATCCCTCCGACATGCTCTCGGGCGGGACGCTGCAGAGCATGGCCGAGATCACGGGCGCCGATGAAGCCGCCGTGGCCACCGACCCCGCGGCGCTGATCGACGACCCCTCGATGGTCGAGCTGGTGCGAGCGCGCAGCCCGATCGGGATAGCGCCCCGGCGCGGCCTCGGAGGCTCGGTGATCGCGCCGATGAGCCCCGCCGCCTTCATCAATCCCGCCGTGATCCAGCGCACCGCCGCGATCGCCGCCGCCGAGGGTGGACGCCGCTTCGAGCCCTTCCGCTACCGCGAGGGCCTCGCCATCGGCGGTCCGGCCGCGACGCTGCCGCTGCGCTACGCGGTGGCCGGTGCGCTGTCGGGGACCCAGGCGGCGATGGGCGCGGCGCTGCGGGCCCGCCCCGGCATCCGCAGGCGGGTCTCGGGCGCGATGCGCTCGCTGCTTCCCGGCTCCGGCTTCGGTCCCGTCGGCGACCGCGTCGAGGGCTGGCGCTGGGCGCTCAGCGCCGACGCCGTCACCACCGGGGGCAACGGCGTACGCGCGGTGCTCGATGCCGAGGGACACCCCGGCTACCTGGCCACCGCGCGCATGCTCGGCGAGGCGGGCCTGCTGCTCGCCACCGGGGGCGCCACCCCCGACCGGCCCGGCTGCGTGACCCCGGCGATCGCGCTCGGCACCGGCTCGCTGCCCCGCTTCGAGCGCGCCCGGATGCGCTTCGGCGTCCAGGCCTGAATCCCGGGCGCAGGGTAGGCTTGCGATCGTGCCCGGCCTGCCGCCCGTGAACGAGAAGCTCGACCTGGCGCTCGGCCTCAGCCTCCAGAGCGCCGATGACGACGTCGTCGTCATGCGCCTCGACCCCGGCGAGATCGGAATCGTCGGGGAGGGTGACGAGGCATACCTGCACGGGGGCGCCCTCGCCAGCTGCATCGACTCGGCCGCGTGGTATGCCGCCGAGGGCGCCGCGCCGAGCGAGCCCAGCGAGGGCCGCGGCGACTGGCTCGTCACCACCCTCAGCTTCGAGGGGCTTCGCCTGGCCCGCCCCGAGCCGCACACCGTCACCGCCCGCTGCGTGCGCGCCGGCCGCACCCGCGCCGTCGCCGACGTCGAGATCGCCCCCGAGGCCGACCCCGATCGCCTTGTCACGATCGGCCGCGTCAGCCTGGCGCGCGCGCCGTCACCGCCGCGGGCGTAGCGTCAAGCGCGCGAAGGCAGCGCCGATTTCACATCGCGGTCACGATCACGCGCGGCGGGGTCTCGGTATAGGCTGCGGCCTACGATGGAGGGAACGCCGAACGGAGCACCCAGGGGCCCCGGGCCGCCGCCGGACTCCGACCTGGTCGTGTTCCCGCTGCTGATCGGAATCGTGATCGCCTTGGCCGCCATCGGCGCCGCCTTCTGGCTGATCGGCGCGGGCGCCGGCATCGCGGTCCTGGTCGCGGTCATCGCCATCGCGGTCGTCGTCGCCTACAGGGTGCTCGCCTCCTCCGAGGTCAAGGACTGAGCCTCGGAGGAGGTGGACCGAGTGGCCGGCGCCCCTGCCGGGCGCCGGCCGCCGCCGTCCCCTTGCCGCTACTCGCTTGGCGGGAGGCAGCGGCAGGCGGCGCAGATCGCATCCCGCCGGGCGGCTGCTTGGCCGTAGCTTCGTCGCCTACGCGGCCGTCTCGCGCTGCGGCAGCTTCCATTCGGGCCGCACCCAGTGGCAGGTGTAGCCGTTGGGGATCCGCTGCAGGTAGTCCTGGTGCTCGGGCTCTGCCTCCCAGAAGTCGCCGGCGGGGCTGACCTCGGTCACGACCTTGCCCGGCCACAGACCCGAGGCCTCGACGTCGGCGATCGTCTCCTCGGCGACCCGCCTCTGCTCGTCGCTCATGTAGAAGATCGCCGAGCGGTAGCTGGCGCCGATGTCGTTGCCCTGGCGGTCCTTGGTGGTCGGGTCGTGAACCTGGAAGAAGAACTCGAGGATCTCGCGGTAGCTGGTCTCGGCCGGGTCGAAGACGATCTCGACGGCCTCGGCGTGGTTGCCGTGGTTGCGGTAGGTCGCGTTCGGGACCTCGCCGCCGGAGTACCCCACTCGGGTCGAGATCACTCCGGGCTGCGCCCGGAAAAGCTCCTGCATCCCCCAGAAGCAGCCTCCGGCGAGGATCGCGGTCTCGGTGCTGTCGCTCATCAAATGCTCCTTCTTTCGGCGGGAACGGTGCCCATTGAGCGTACCCACGCTCCGACATCCCGCCTAAAGATCAGCCGCAGTAGGCAGTCGAGCTGACGGCGAGCGCTCCCCCGCCGATGTCCGTCGCCCTCACGTTCCACCGCTGCCGCCCCGAGCGCTTCGAGACCGTGTAGGCGGGGTACGCGAGCCCGAGCGCCGTCGCTCCCTGTTGTGAGAAGCCGCCCATCACCACCGTCTTGCCGCACTTACACCGGGGCGAGAAGACACCGGTGGACGTCAGGTCCCCGGTCACGGTGGGGCCAAGGTCCTTGAGCGCGGTCGGCGCCTTCTTCTGCTTTGCGCAGTAGGCGAAGCCGGTCACGCTCGCGCCCGCGTCGCCGCTGAGCACCCGCGTGCGCCAGCGACCGGCACCGGACCGCGCCGAGTCGGTGACGACGCTGCCGACCTCGAGGCTCGGCTGGATGGGAGGGCTGGCCATGAGGCCCCCGGCCACCGCCTTCCTCTTTCCCGAGCAACTCGCCGTTGCCGTCGGTCCGGCTCCGGCGGTCGCGGAGGCCGAAGTCCGCGACACCGCCAATGTTTTCGGGGCCTGCTTTCGACAGTGCGCGTAGGCGACCAGTGCGGTGTTCTGCGCCGCGCGGTACTGCTCGGATACCCGCCAGGCCTTGCCGCGCACCATCCGCGACTCGAAGACGATGGCGTTGCCGAGGAACCCGCCGCCGAGGAAGCCGCCACCGACCGGTCGGGTCTTGGCGGGGCAGACGGCCGTCTCGGTCACGATCCCGCCGGGCTACACCGCCCCGCTGCTCGGGGCCGCGACGGTGATCAGCTTGCCCGGCTTGGCCTCCGCGGCGGGCGCGAGCCCGAGCGCCAGCAGCAGCCCGAACGCAAGCAGCGATCGACTGAATCGGTGTCCGATCACGCGTTTCAGCGTAGCGCCGCCCGCCGCCAGGCCTGGCTCGAGATCCCCTGACAAGGAGTCGGCTCCCAGCCGACCTCCCCAGCGATCAGCACCGGCGGCGATGCCGTCAAGGCCGCGCAGCGGCCGACCCCGGAGGGGTTGACGGCGAAGAAGCCGCCGGTGCTACTGCCTTTGCCCGTCCGTTGCGGCAGCGAGTAGCGCGGCGACCGGGCGCCACCGCCGACCGTCTGCGCTCGGGAGAGCTTGCGAAGTGCTGGCGGCTCCTACTTCCAGGGCCAGCGCGGTCCGTACCGCCAGACGTCCCCGTCCACCCGCAGCCAGTTCGTCTGGTCGGCGAAGTTGAACGTCTCCCGGTCACCGCCCAACGTGAGGATTGAAGGCCGCAGCCCGCCGGCGCGCACCGCGAGCGCGTCGAAGTCGTACTTCACCTCGTCGGGCGACGTGGCGCCCCACGGCGCGTCGGGCAGCTGCGTCCACCGCTCGCCGTCGCGGCTGGACCACATGTCAATCGGGTTGGCGGAGGGCCCGAAGGGGTCTTCGGGAAGGCCGAAGCCGCCGAAGCACACGATCCGGTTCATAACCACGACGCACTGGTGCCCCGGCCGCGGGGACCAGGCGGCCGCTGCGGTGACCTGCTCCCAGTCACGGCCGTTGCGAGTGCGCCAGACGTCGTTGTAGTACGGCGGGCAGCGCGGCGTCTGCGGCGTGCAGATGAACCCGTCCTCGCCGCCGAGCAGGTAGATGTAGCCGTCCTTGACGACCGCGGCCGCGCCCGCGCGGGGCGCCCACGGAGCGTGCTCGGTCTCACGAGTCCAGCTGCGGCCGTCGGGCGAGGACCAGACGTCGTTGTAGTAGATCCGCGCGGGTCCACCGGGCCCGACGATCGCCGAGTCGTCGTTGCGAGAGCCGCCGAAGACGTAAAGGCGGCCCTTGAACGCCACCGCGCTCAGGCCCGCTCGGCCGTCCCAGCGGCCGGGCCCGGGCCCCGCCGGGGTCTCGCGCTTCCAGCTCGCGCCGTCGCGGCTCGACCAGACATCGTTGAAGAACTGCGAGACCGGGATCTGCGCCGGCTGGGGCGGGCATCCGGGCGGTGCCGCGCACCCGGGGTTCGGGATGACGTTGAAGTCCTGGCCGCCAATCACGAACATGCGATCACGGAGGGTGACCGCCTGGAAGTAGGCCCGCGCCGGCCACTGGCCCTCGGCGGTCTTCTTCCAGGACACGCCGTTGTTGTCGCTGCGCCACACGTCGCTCCAGATGGTGCTCGCACCGGGAACGGGCACGACCTGCGGGTCCAGCGGCGTACGACCACCCATCACATACAGACGGTTTCTCAGCTCGACGGCCTGCAGGCCCGCGCGCTCCGTCCATTCCGTGTCCGGGTTCGTCTCCGACCAGCCATAGCCGGCAAAGACCTCATTGCCGCCGAAGGATGCCGGCGCGCTGGACGGCGCCACGCTGAGCATCACGACCAGCCCTGCGCAAAGTCCCATCAATCGCTTCATGCCCGACTCCCAGCCGCGATTCCCGCGACCCCGAGCACGGCGACGCCGAGAACGATCAGCCTGCCGACTCTTGACTTCATCCTTCAATACCTCCTGTTGGTTTGCGCCCTGTACTACGAGCAGGAGGCGGAAGCCGGTTGGGAATCTGCGCCGCGTTGCCGCGTCGCTGCTGC
>Ga0194131_10012214_pt1 | contig 10066 bp, 11 predicted proteins | sample TA2KigO120mmetaG_FD_148631 | JGI IMG/M metagenome (GOLD analysis project Ga0194131, IMG submission 148631) | Freshwater microbial communities from Lake Tanganyika, Tanzania - TA2015053 Kigoma Offshore 120m | ecosystem: Environmental > Aquatic > Freshwater > Lake | place: Tanzania: Lake... | reverse complement strand
AAGCCTACCTGTTGCTTACTCGCGAGCGCGGCTGGGATCCGCTCACGCTCAAGGGATCTTTCGCAGGCGCAATGGGTATGCCGCAGTTCATGCCCAGCAGTTACCGGCGATACGCCGTGGACTTCGACACCGACGGCAATGTGGACCTGTGGAACGATGCGGTCGACGTGGTCGGCAGTGTCGCCAATTTTCTTGCGACCTTCGGCTGGAAGTCCGACGAGTTGGTCGCCATGCCTGCAACCTACGAAGGCAGTGACCTGGATGGATTGCTGGCACAAGGCATCAAGCCGCACACATTGCTCGCCGATCTCAAGGCAGCGGGTGTCGTCCCGCAGGGTAGTGCGCCGGACGAGCAGCTCGCGGCGCTGTTCGTGCTGGAAGGCGATCTGGGGCCTGACTACTGGCTGGCGTTCAACAACTTCAATGCGATACTCCATTACAACCGCAGCCGCAACTACGCCATGTCGGTCTATCAGCTGGCCATTGAGATCGCGCGCGAGCGCCTGGCCGCGATCGAATCCGCGCCGCAGCCCGGCGCGCGTTGATGGTTAGTGGAGGCGACCGGAGCAGGCTCTTGCTTAATCGCCGGCCACACTGCAACGCGCTGTGGTGCGATCTTGCGGTAGGTCAATGGTCGCGACGATTCTGACTTTCGCCGGGTTCAGCGATCAGTACCACCAGGCCCTCAATGCCGCCCAGCAGCGTTGCGCGTCCGGCCATATCCGCGGGCAGCAGCAGCGAACTGATCAGGACGATCTCGTCTTTCGTGCTGCCGGTCCGCAAACTCTGGCCCCAGTTCCTGGACCGCCGTGCCGAGTCAGAAACGCGTTGTTGCGCTAACGCCATGGCGGACACCGGCGGCGCCACCGAATGATGGTGTAACGGATAGCCGAGCACATCGAGCCGACGCTGACCGCACAGCCGCCGGTGGTGCAGGAAACCGTGGAGGACAGCCGCGCCCGCATCCTTTTCGTCGACGATGAGGAGCGCATCCTCACTGCGCTGCGCAACGTGTTCCGCTCTCAGTATCAGGTGGTGACCGAGACACGGCCCGTGGAAGCCCTGAAATTGGTGCAGACGACTTCATTTCCGGTAGTAGTGAGCGATCAGCGCACGCCTGATTTGGTCGGCGTAGAGTTCTTGCGTCAGGTTCGCGACGTATCACCGGGCAGCGTGCGTATATTGCTGACGGGCTACTCCGATCTGGCGTGGTCGGGTCGATCAACGACGGCGAGGTCTATCGCTTCATCAGCAAGCCTTGGGACACGCAGGAGATTCAGGCGGTGGTGGCGGAGGCAGTGAGTATCGGCAAGCGCATGATCCAGCGCGGCGCCGGCGCGGCGCTGCTGCCACCTGTGACCCGCGACGCTGTTCTGGTGGTGGGGCAGGACCGGGTCGTGCACGACGCCGTCACCGATTGCCTGGCCGGCGCGGCGCCGGTGTCACACGCCGAGGGCATTACCGACGCGCTGGAGTTTCTGCGTGCTAACGAAACCGCGGTCATCGTGGCGGATGTGGACGCCGGACTCGACAACTATTTGGTGTTCCTCAACGCGCTAAAGCGCGAGCGTCCCGAGGTGCTGGTGATCGCACTCACCTCCGCATCGGACAGCGAGTACGTGATGGAATTGATCAATGCTGCGCAGATCTACCGATTCCTCAACAAACCGGTGAACTTCGACATGCTGGATCGCTATCTGCGGGCCGCCATCGCCCAGCACGAAGCCTACCGTGCGGCGCCGGAGTTGCTGGAAGAGCACGCTGTGCACGAGTCGCAAAAAGCCATCGAGTCCACCATCGGCCGCTGGATTCGGGATGGACTGCGCAGCCTGCGGGGCAAATTTGGCGGGGGGCGTCTCCGGCTCTAGTCTCGCAGCGCAAGCCCGACGTGAGGCCGCAGGGTGGCGACCAGTTGTTCGTGGATTCTCGGGCTGCCTGCCACGATGCGGCCTGACTTCATAAAGCCGTCTTTGCCCTCCAGGTCGCTGACGATACCACCGGACTCGGTGATCAGCAGCACACCAGCGGCCATGTCCCAGGGCGCCAGGCCGATTTCGAAGAACCCATCCAGCCGTCCCGCCGCCACATACGCCAGATCGAGGGCGGCCGCACCAGGTCTGCGAATGCCCGCGGTTTTTTGCATGAGGTCCTTCAGCATCGCCGAGTAGGCGTCCAGGTGCGCAAACATGCGGAAGGGAAAGCCGGTGCCGATCAAGCTGTCGATGAGTTTGTCGCGCTTGGCCACGCGCAGTCGGCGATCGTTCAGATAGGCGCCACGGCCGCGCGAGGCGGTGAACAGATCATTGCGATTGGGATCGTAGATCACGGCATGGGTGAGCACGCCCTTGTGTGCCAGCCCGATCGACACGGCATATTGCTCGAAGCCGTGCAGAAAATTCGTGGTGCCATCGAGCGGATCGATGATCCAGACATAGTCCGATTCGCCGGTCGCGCCGCTCTCCTCTGCTAATATCGCATGGTCTGGATAGGTCGCGTGCAGGGTTTCAATGATGGCCTGTTCCGCTGCTCGGTCGATTTCCGATACCAGATCGTTCTGGCTCTTGTGCTGAATGGTGAGCGCGTCGACGTTCTGGGCGCCGCGCAGAATGACGCGGCCGGCGCGGCGTGCGGCTTTGACCGCGACCGTGACCATCGGATGCTGATTTGCCATGTAGGGAGCAGGTAGGAGCGAAAGAGCGCGCGATTGTAGCGCGGGCTTTCCGTGAGCCGGATGCATCCGGCGAGGTGCGCGACGATGACGCGTCCCATCCAACTAAGGAAGTAATGAACAAGGGGGCTCGCCCCCTCGTGACTTCCTAATAGTATGGTCACGCTGATTGCGCAGAACAGCTTGATCAGCGTTTCCCGAATCGATCGTGATCTCCGCACAAACCATTCTCGGGCGCTGCCGCGTCGTGTTGTCCCATCCCAGCCATCCCGGCAACATTGGCGCTTGCGCGCGCGCCATGAAAACGATGGGCCTCACGCGGCTCTATCTGGTCAACCCGCTGAAGTTTCCGCATGACGAGGCCACCGCGCTGGCAGCCCATGCCGACGATGTGCTTGCTCAGGCGCGCGTGTGTACGACGCTTGATGAGGCACTGGACGGCACGGTGTTCACGGTGGCCAGCACTGCACGGGCGCGCGGACTAACCCATCGAGTCTTGAGTGCGCGTGAGGTCGGCAGTCGCATGGCGGGTGAAGCAGCTCATGGCGAGGTGGCGCTGGTGATGGGCACGGAGAAGTGGGGCCTGAGCACCGAGGAGGTCAGCCGCTGCAACGTCATCGGCTACATCCCATGCAATCCGGAGTTCAGCTCGCTCAATCTGGCGGCGGCGGTGCAGGTGTTCAGTTACGAAATTCTCCAAGGCGTTACCGCCGGGGCCTTTGAACCGGCGCCGGACAAGGATCCACGTGCCAGCCACGGCGAGGTCGAAAGGCTGGTCGAGCATCTGGAACAGGTGCTCTATCAGGTGGACTTTCTCAATGAGCGCCATCCCAAGAAGGTGATGTTGCGGCTGCGACGATTGCTGGCGCGGGCGCAACCGGAGAAGAAGGAAGTGCGCATCCTGCGCGGTGTATTGACGGAGATGCAGCGCAACATGGTGCCCACCGCACTGGAGCGAGGGCGATCGGTGTGGGGTCATCGGGCTCAAGCTGATCCATTGGGAGACGAAGATAAGCTTGATTGAACTTGTCGGGTATTGTAAAGTCGATGAAATTGGTCGGAATACGAGACCGGCACGTACTGAGGTGCCTAGCCAACCCGGCTCGGCCTGAGTCGCATGTCAATGAGGACACGCCATGAGATTGACCACCAAGGGTAGATTTGCCGTCACCGCCATGATGGATCTGGCCATGCGCGAGGGTTCGGGGCCGGTACCGCTGGCCTCCATTTCGGACCGGCAGAAGATCTCGCTGTCCTATCTGGAGCAGTTGTTTGGCCGTCTGCGGCGGGAGGGGCTGGTGAGCAGCGTGCGAGGCCCCGGCGGGGGCTATCGCCTGGGCAAGCCCATGAACGAGATTTCCGTGGCAGAGATCATCCTGGCGGTCGATGAGCCCATCGATACGACGGGGTGCGGCGGTCTGGAGAATTGCCGGGGCGAACAGGGCAAATGCCTGACTCATGACCTGTGGGTCACGTTGAATGAGCGTATCTTCGAATATCTGGGCGCCGTGACACTGGGCCAGCAGGTCGTCAAGCACCAGAACTCCGAGCAGGGCATCGCCGAGATCAAAGACCATCGCATCAAGCGGGTCGAAGGCATTTCCGCTTGAAGCCGCCCCGCATGAGCAAGTTATCGAAGCAACGGAGTGGTCTATGACTATTCAACTAACTGAAAGAGCCGCCGGTCAGATCCGGCGCGGACTGGACAAGCGCGGCAAGGGCGTGGCCCTGCGCGTGGGCATCAAGAAAGTCGGTTGCTCCGGCCTGGCCTATACCTATGACTATGCCGACGCCGTCGCCAACAACGATCACCTGTTCGAGGCCCACGAAGCCCGCCTGGTGGTCGACGCCGAAGCGCTCAAGGTACTCGACGGCGCCACGCTGGACTACGTCAAGGAAGGCTTCAAGGAAGTGTTCAAGTTCGACAATCCCAACGCCAAGAGCCAATGCGGTTGCGGAGAAAGTTTCAACGTCTAAGCCATGAGTGCCGTCCTCGAAAATCTGGTCAATCAGCCCTATAAGCACGGGTTTGTCACGGACATCGAGTCCGATGTCGTGCCCAAGGGCCTCAATGAGGACGTGATCCGCCTCATCTCGCACAAGAAGGAAGAACCCGACTGGCTGCTGGAGTTCCGCCTCAAGGCCTACCGTCATTGGCTCACGCTTGCCGAGCCGGCATGGCCGAATGTGCGCTACCCGAAGATCGATTTTCAAGACATCAGCTACTACTCGGCGCCCAAGCCCAAAGCCAAGCTCAATTCCATGGACGAAGTCGATCCGGAGTTGCTGCGGACTTTTGAGAAACTCGGCGTGCCGATGCATGAGCGTCAGGCACTGGCGGGCGTAGCCGTGGACGTAATTTTCGACAGCGTATCGGTCACCACCACGTACAAGAAGAAGCTGGCCGAAGTGGGCGTGATCTTCTGCCCCTTCTCCGAGGCGGTAAAAGAGCATCCCGAGCTGGTACGCAAGTACCTGGGCACCGTCATTCCCGAGAGCGACAACTTCTACGCCGCCCTCAACTCAGCGGTTTTCACCGACGGCTCCTTCTGTTTCATCCCGAAGGGCGTGCGCTGCCCGATGGAGTTGTCCACCTACTTCCGCATCAACACGCAGGAGTCCGGGCAGTTCGAGCGCACCCTTATCGTGGCGGAGGAGGGCGCCCACGTCTCCTATTTGGAAGGTTGCACGGCTCCCAAGTTCGACACCAATCAGTTGCACGCCGCCGTGGTGGAACTGGTAGCGCTCGACAACGCCGAGATCAAGTACAGTACCGTGCAGAACTGGTACGCCGGCGACAAGGACGGTGTCGGCGGCATCTACAACTTCGTCACCAAGCGTGGGTTGTGCAAGGGCGCGAAGTCGAAGATCTCCTGGACCCAGGTCGAAACCGGTTCGGCGATCACCTGGAAGTATCCCTCCTGTGTGCTTCTGGGCGATGACTCGGTCGGCGAGTTCTACTCCGTGGCTCTGACCAATCACCATCAGCAGGCGGACACTGGCACCAAGATGGTCCACATCGGGCGCAATACCCGCAGCACCATCGTGAGCAAGGGCATTTCGGCCGGCAAGTCCATCAACAGCTATCGCGGGCTGGTCAAGATCAGTCCAAAGGCAGAGGGCGCGCGCAACTATTCGCAGTGTGACTCCATGCTCATCGGGCAGCAGTGTGCTGCCAGTACCTTTCCCTACATCGATGTGCAGAACAAGTCCGCCACGGTGGAGCACGAGGCCACCACCTCGAAAATCGGCGAGGACCAGTTGTTCTATTTCTCCAGCCGCGGCATCGGCACGGAGGAAGCCGTGTCGATGATCATCAATGGATTCTGCAAGGACGTATTCACCCAGCTGCCCATGGAGTTTGCCGTCGAGGCCACCAAGCTGCTGGGCCTCAAGCTGGAAGGAAGTGTCGGATGATTGTGAGTAGTGCCAAGCCGTTGCTGGAAGTTCGCGGATTATGTGCAACTGTCGCCGGGGTGCCGATCCTGAAGGGGATCGATCTGGTGGTGAAGCAGGGCGAGGTGCACGCCATCATGGGGCCCAACGGCTCTGGCAAGAGCACCTTTTCCAAGGTGCTGGCGGGACATCCCGCCTATGAAGTCACTGCCGGGGAAGTCTTGTTTGAAGGCCGTGACTTGCTGACGCAGGAAGCTGAAGAGCGTGCCCGGGCCGGTGTGTTTCTCGGTTTTCAATACCCGGTGGAAGTGCCCGGCGTCACCAATGCCGCCTTCCTGCGCCTGTCGTACAACACCGTGCAAGGGGCGCGCGGCAAGGACGAACTCGATCCGCTCGAGTTTGACGACTTCGTGCGGGAGAGGATGAAGCTGCTGGAGATGGATCCGGCCTTTCTAGATCGCAGCGTAAATGCCGGTTTCTCCGGTGGCGAGAAGAAGCGCAATGAAATTCTGCAGATGGCCTTGCTCGAGCCTCGTCTGGCAATCCTGGATGAAACCGACTCCGGTCTGGACATCGACGCGCTGCGCATCGTGTCGGGCGGCGTGAATCATCTGCACACCGCCGACAACGCGGTGATTCTGGTCACCCACTACCAGCGTCTGCTCGATCACATCGTGCCGGACTACGTCCACGTGATGGAGAGCGGCCGCATCGTCAAGACCGGCGGCAAGGAACTCGCGCGCGAACTCGAAGCCCGAGGCTACGATTGGGTCACCAAGGCGGCTGCCTGAACATGAGTGTTGCCACGGATAGCGATTGGCTGGGTGATCTGTTGCGGTCTACTCTGGCGGCAGAGCAGAGTGCGCCCGAAAGCCTGAAGGCGTTGCGCGCGCGTGCCCTGGAGCGCGCTAACGCCTTGCGCCTGCCCACGGTGCGGGACGAGGAATGGCGCTTCACCGATCTGGCGCCGCTCTACAAGGGTAGCTATCCGCGTGCCGCATCGGCGATAGCCTTTGACGCCGCTGTTGTGGACCGAATTGCACTGGCCGACTCCAGTGCCCGCCTGGTGTTTTGCGACGGCCACTACATCGCTGGGATATCGAACTTGTCGACCCTGCCTGCCAATGTAACGGTCACGCGTTCGCATGAGGCGCTTGGCTCACTGGCGGCGATCGACGACGACCTGTTTGCCGCGCTCAACACCTGCAATTTCTCCGACGCCGCGGTCATCGACATCGCCCGCGACGCGGATTGCCCGGCACCGATCCATGTGATGTTTGTCAGCCATCAGACCGACGCCGCCAGCTATCCTCGCGTACTGATCCGCGCCGCGACGGGTGCGCGTGTCGTCGTGCTGGAGGAGCACGTCAGCAGCAGCGATGGTAGCGCGCTGGTCAACGCCGTCACCGAGATCGACGTGGCGCCGGGCGCTACGGTACGTCACTGCAAGCTGCAGCGACAGGCTACGACACAGTTCCACTTCGGTTTGATAAGTGCGCGCATCGGCCGCGATGCCACGCTGGTGTCTCAATCGATCACACTCGGTGCGCGCTTGTCTCGTGCCAACATTCACATTACACAGGCTGGCGAGGGAGCTCATTGCCAGCTTGACGGACTTGCTGTCCTGGGCGGGCGGCAGCACGCCGACACCCACAGCACCATGGATCATGCGCTGCCCCACGGTACCAGTGAGCAATTGCACAAGTGCATCGTCGACGGCGGTGCCCGTACGGTATTCAACGGCAAGATCAAGGTGAGCCCGCATGCGCAGTTGACCAGTGCCGCGCAGCAAAGCCGCAATCTGCTGCTCTCAGACCGCGCCCGGGTCGATACCAAGCCGCAGTTGGAAATCTACACTGACGATGTCAAGTGCGCCCATGGCGCCACGGTCGGACAACTGGAGTCCGATGAGCTGTTCTATCTGCGCAGCCGGGGCTTGAGCAAGGATGCCGCCCGCGCGCTGCTGACCTACGGCTTTGCCGCTGAAGTGATCGAGCGTATCGCCATGCCTTCCGTGGCCAAACGCCTGCGCGACGAAGTACTGACACGAATTGGAGAGCCAGCATGAGTGCGTTGCGCGTCGTCTCCTCTGACCAGACTTTCGATGTGGAGCGCATCCGCCAGGATTTCCCCATTCTCGCTACCCGGGTGAAGGACAAGCCCCTGGTCTATCTGGACAACGCCGCCAGTGCCCAGATGCCACGCCCAGTACTGGATCGATGGGTGTGCTATCACAGCAGCGAGCACGCAAATATTCACCGTGCGGTGCACCACCTTTCAGAAATCGCTACCGCCGAGTATGACCAGGCACGCCGCAAGGTGCAGACGTTCATTAACGCACGCGAAGATCGCGAAGTAATCTTCACGCGCGGCACCACGCAGGCGATCAACCTGGTCGCCTACAGCTTCGGCCGCGCCTTCATCGGCGCCGGTGACGAGATCATCGTGTCGGCACTCGAGCATCACTCCAATATCGTGCCCTGGCAGATGCTGTGCGAGGAGAAGGGTGCGAAGTTGCGCGTGATTCCATGCAATGACGTGGGCGAATTGCTGCAGGACGCGTATGCTGGGTTGTTCACCGCGCGCACCAAGTTGGTCGCGCTGACTCACGTCTCTAATGCGCTGGGTACGGTAAATCCGGTCAAGGACATGATTACGCTGGCGCACTCCCACGGCGTGCCCGTCTTGATCGATGGCGCCCAGGCCGCGCCTCATCTGAGCGTCGACGTGCAGGCGTTGGACTGCGACTTCTACGCTTTTTCCACTCACAAGATGTGTGGCCCCACTGGCTTCGGTGCGCTCTACGGCAAAGCGCACTTGCTGGAGAAGATGCCGCCGTTTGAAGGCGGCGGCGACATGATCCTGTCGGTCACCTTCGAGAAGACGATCTACAACACCATCCCCTTCAAGTTCGAGGCCGGCACTCCGCCAATCGCCGCCGCCATCACCTTTGGCGCGGCGGTGGACTATTTGAGCGGCATCGGCATGGACCGCATCGCCGCCCATGAGCATGCGCTGCTGGAGCATGCCACCGCCCGGTTCGCGGAACTGGACGGCGTGCGTCTTATCGGTACCGCCAAGGAGAAGGCCGCCGTGTTGTCGTTCGTCATGGAGGGGGTGCATCCTCACGATGCGGGCACCTTGCTCAATGACGAAGGCGTGGCGGTGCGCACGGGGCATCACTGTGCCCAGCCCGTCATGCAGCGGTTCGGCGTGCCCGCCACGGTGCGCGCGTCCTTTGCCTTCTACAACACCCACGCCGAAGTCGATACGCTGGTGGCGGCGGTGCGCAAGACGCAGAAATTCTTTGCCTGAGCCATGGACAGCAAGCAGCTCTACCAGGAAGTGATCCTGGATCACAACAAGCGCCCGCGCAACTACGGCAACTTGAGCGATGCCAGCCATCGTGCCGAGGGTTTCAATCCCTTGTGCGGTGATCACATATGGGTAAGTCTGAAGATTCAGGGCGATACGGTCGAGGCGGTGCATTTCGAGGGCGACGGCTGTGCGATCTGCAAGGCCTCCGCCTCGATGATGACCACCACCGTCAAGGGCAAGACGGCAGATGACGCCGAACAACTGGTGCGCGAGTTCCGCGACATGGCCACGGGCAAGCTCGACACCGCGAAGGATCCGAATCATCTGGGACGGCTGTCGGTGTTCGCCGGGGTGCGGGATCTACCCTCGCGGGTGAAGTGCGCCATCCTGCCGTGGCATACCCTGCACGCCGCGCTCAGCGCGCAATCTTCTGTTTCCACCGAGGGCGAGGCCGACCCCTTCGCCGCCAGCTAACGACGCCCATGCCGCGCATCGCCGAAATCGAGCACACCCCCAACCCCAACGCCCGCAAGTTCATTCTGCGCGAGCCGCTGACCTTTGGCGTGGCGCGCTCCTACGAGAACGCGGAAGAGGCTAACGCCGATTCGCTGGCCTCGGCGCTGTTTGCCATCGACCACGTCGCCAACGTGTTCTACGTCGATCACTGGCTCACGGGCACACAGG
>Ga0194131_10012213_pt1 | contig 10067 bp, 8 predicted proteins | sample TA2KigO120mmetaG_FD_148631 | JGI IMG/M metagenome (GOLD analysis project Ga0194131, IMG submission 148631) | Freshwater microbial communities from Lake Tanganyika, Tanzania - TA2015053 Kigoma Offshore 120m | ecosystem: Environmental > Aquatic > Freshwater > Lake | place: Tanzania: Lake... | reverse complement strand
CGTGCGGGACAGCATGACCTGCGGCCCGCGCGTGGTGCGGCGCACCTCCGTCACGTACGCGCGCACCCGCTCTCCGTGGCGGAAATACTCGTGGGGGGACATTTCCTGGGCCAGCAGGACGCCCTCAGCCTTCCCCAGGTCGATGAGCGCGTTGCGCTGCTCGTAGCGCTGCAGGATGCCGCTCACGATGTCGCCCTCCTTGCGGGCGTACTCGGAGAAGACCAGTTCGCGCTCGGCCTCGCGGATGCGCTGCACGATCACCTGCTTGGCGGTCTGCGCGGCGATGCGGCCGAAGTCGGTGGGCGTAACTTCGATGAGGACCTCTTCCTCGAGCTGGATGGCCTCGTCAAGCATCTGCGCTTCTTCGAGCGAGATCTGATGGCCCGCATCTTCCACCTCCTCGACCACGAGCTTGCGGCTGAACACGCGGCTGGCGCCGTTCTGGCGATTCACTTCGACGACGATGTCCTCGTTCGCGCCGAAATTGCGCTTGTAGGCAGCCGCCAGCGCATCCTGGAGCGCTTCAATGAGCATGTCCAGCGGGATGTTGCGATCCTTCTCTATCTGCTTGAGCGCGCTGATAAACTCAGTGTTCATGCGCCTGAATTGTCCTCCTCGAAGCTAGTGGCACCCGGGCTGCCGCAGGCGCCTTCTTCACCCTCTGGAAGGTTGATCCTTCACTAAATTTCACGCACGGAGAAGCGGCCCGTATCAACAAAGTTGCCCGCGGCCATCCCAGGCCGGCGGGCAACAAAGGCCCTGCAGCGTGCGCTGCTATTGGCGTCAAGACGGGCGTCGCTCCAGGTTCGCAACGGGCCGCCCCAACGGCTGCACTACTATATCACAGGCCGAAAGCGCTTGGCAAGCCGGGTCAATTGATTGCGGACCACTAAGCCCCCAATTGGCTTGATCGTGGCGCGCGACACGCCCGGGTCAGTTGATGTCCCGTAGGCGACGCTGCTTGTGGCGCGCGCCACTCAGCGTCGTACGACCTCCAGGCTGGCGTCCGGCTGCGCGGGGCGTCCTTCGGTGGGCAGCAGCGAGAGCACCCACTCGGCGATGTGGCGTGCCGAGTCCGGTCGCGCCGCGCGCACTGACAGCGCGCGCATGCGCTCGAGCTGGGAGCGGTTCTGCAAGAGGTCGTGGATTGCGTTGTGCAGCCCGCGTTCGTTGTTGGCCCGAACCGCGACCCGCCTGGCGAGCAGGTACTTGGCGTTGCGCATTTCCGGACCCGGCAGCGGGTGCAAGATGACCATGGGAAGCCCGCAGGCAAGCGCCTCGGCGCTGGTCATGCCGCCCGGCTTGGTGACCAGCAGATCGGCCGCGTGCATGTAGTCGTAAACGTTGTGCACGTAGCCCAGCACCTGAACCTTGATGGGGAGGTGCGCCAGCGGAACTGCCTCCGCCTCAAGCCGCGCCTTCAGTTTCTCATTCTTGCCGGTCAGCACCACGACGTGCGTCGGCTCGCTGATACGTCGCAGCGAGCGCAGCACGCGGCCCACCGGACCCATCCCGAGACCGCCGCCCATCACCAGGATGACCGGAAGCCCACCACCCAGCCCCATCCGCTCGCGCAACGCGGCGACCTGGGGGCGCTCGCTGAAACGCGTGTCGATGGGGATTCCGGTGACTCGCACGGCGCTCTCCGGAATCCCCCGCCCGGTAAGCTGAGGGAGCAGCTCCGGAGTGGCCACCGCGTAGCGGTCCATGTTGGCCTGGGCCCAGTGGGGATGCACCACGAAGTCGGTCACCACGCCGATGCACGGCGGAATCCAGCCGCGGCGCTCGCGGAGCACCGACATTACGCCGAAGGGAAAGGCGTGCGTGCAGACCACTACATCGGGGCGATACGAATCCAGGAGCAGCTCGAAGTTCCCCGCAAACAGCTGGGTGAGCCAGCGGCGCACTCCCGAAACGGTGTTGGGGCTCTCGCGGTTCTCGTAGAGCAGGCCATAGAGCGTGGGGAAGGACTGCAAAAGCTGGAGGTAGCCGTCCTCCACCATCTTGCCGACCCTCTGACTGGCATACTGAAACGAGTTCACGACCTGCGTCTCGAGGTCGGGCCCCTGGCGGTTGAGAGCATACAAGATGGCCTCGGCCGCGCAGGAGTGGCCCGTCCCCATGTTGGCGGACAGGAAGAGAACTCTCCGCGGATCTCCCAAAACGTTTCTCCCTGGAATCGGGCGGGGCCCGGTTTGGCCCGCCCCATTCGACCCATCCTCGAAGATTCCTATTGATGGCTCCGGGGGCGGATTGGCAACCTTAGGGCGCGACTGCTAAAATGTGAATAAAATGTTAACATGCGGCGATTGGTGGAGAAAGCGAGCGAAAAAGGGGCGTTTCCGGACCTTGCTTCGTCGCCTTGATCCGGCATAGACTCTCATCTGTCTTTTGCGGCCGTTCGTTGGCCGCGCCCACCCCGAAACGAAACCTCGACCCGGGGTGGGGAACAATCCAAGTTTAGCAATCGTCGGGGGAGAGTGCCAGGAGTTTGGCACTCCACCCAGAAGACTGCTAATCAGGCGTCAACATTCGCAAGGAGGTCCATCCCGAAATGGCAACCACGACGAAGCTGAACCTGCGTCCCCTGGGCGACCGCGTCATCCTCAAGGCGCTTCCCAGCGAAGAGAAGACCCGCGGCGGCGTCATCCTTCCCGACACCGCGAAAGAGAAGCCCCAGCAGGGCGAAGTCGTCGCCGTCGGCACCGGCAAGGTGCTGGAGAATGGCGACAAGGTCCCCATGGAAGTGAAGGAAGGCCAGAAGGTCCTGTACGGCAAGTACTCGGGCACCGAAGTGAAGATCGAGGGCGAAGAGTACCTGATCGTCAAGGAATCCGAGATTCTCGCCATCCTCGAGGGCTAGTCGCTCTCCCACGACTGCGCCGATGGTCGGCGCAGTCGCTCAATTTTCCCAAATAAACTAGGAGGCTACACTCAATGGCTGCGAAGATGCTCCTGTACAACGAAGAAGCCCGCAAGGCCCTGGAAGCCGGCGCCAACGCCCTGGCCAACGCCGTGAAGATCACCCTCGGCCCGCGCGGCCGCAACGTGGTGCTCGACAAGAAGTTCGGCGCCCCCACCATCACCAATGACGGCGTAACCATCGCCAAGGAGATCGAGCTCGACGACCCGTTCCAGAACATGGGCGCCCAGCTGCTCCGCGAAGTCGCCAGCAAGACCAACGACGTGGCCGGCGACGGCACCACGACCGCCACGGTCCTCGCCCAGGCGATGATCAAGGAAGGCATGAAGAACGTGACCGGCGGCGCGAACCCGCTGTTCATCAAGCGCGGCATCGAGAAGGCCGTCGAGCTGTCGGTTGAAGAGCTCAAGAAGCTGGCCAGCCCGGTCGAGACGAAGGAGCAGATCGCCGAGGTCGCCTCCATCGCCGCCAACAACGACAACGCCATCGGCGCGCTCATCGCCGAGGCCATGGAGAAGGTCGGCAAGGACGGCGTCATCACGGTGGAAGAGTCCAAGACCATGGCCACCACGCTCGACCACGTCGAAGGCATGCAGTTCGACAAGGGCTTCGTGTCCCCGTACATGGTGACCGATCCCGAGCGCATGGAAGCCGTCCTCAACGAGCCGTTCCTCTTCATCACCGAGAAGAAGATCAGCGCCGTTGCCGACATGCTGCCCCTCCTGGAGAAGATCGTCCAGATGCAGAAGCCGCTGGTCATCATCGCCGAGGACATTGAGGGCGAAGCCCTGGCGACGCTGGTCGTCAACAAGCTGCGCGGCACCTTCCAGGTCGTCGCGGTGAAGGCCCCCGGTTTCGGTGATCGCCGCAAGGAGATGCTGAAGGACCTCGCCATCCTGACGGGTGGACAGGTTGTCAGTGACGAGCTGGGCATCAAGCTCGACAAGGTAACCCTCGACATGCTGGGCCAGGCCTCCAAGGTGAAGGTCACCAAGGAAGAGACCACCATCGTCGAAGGCCGTGGCAAGCAGGAAGAGCTGCAGGGCCGCATCGAGCTGATCAAGCGCCAGATCAAGGAGACCGAGAGCGATTTCGATCGCGAGAAGCTCCAGGAGCGCCTGGCGAAGCTGGTCGGTGGCGTGGCCGTCGTCCGCGTCGGCGCCGCGACCGAGACCGAGCTCAAAGAGAAGAAGCACCGCATCGAGGACGCTCTGTCCGCGACCCGCGCGGCTGTTGAAGAGGGCATCGTCCCGGGCGGCGGCGTGTCGTTCGTGAACATCGTCAAGCACTTCAACAACGTGAAGGCTGAAGGCGACGAGGCCATCGGCGTGAACATCGTCCGCCGCGCCCTCGAAGAGCCTCTCCGCCAGATCGCCCACAACGCCGGCCAGGAAGGCTCCGTCGTGGTCGAGCACGTGAAGACGCTCACCGACGGTCAGGGCTACAACGCGCTGACCCACGAGTACGTCGACATGAAGAAGGCCGGCGTCGTCGACCCGGTGAAGGTCACCCGCTCTGCCCTGCAGAACGCCGCCTCCATCGCCGCGATGGTGCTGACCACCGAGACGCTGGTCACCGAGAAGCCCGAGAAGAAGGACGCCGGCGCCGGCCACGGCCACAGCCACGGCCACCCCGGAATGGACTTCTAATCGACCGCATCAACGGCGGAAAAGGGAGGCGCCCTTGCGGGGCCTCCCTTTTTTTCGTTCTAAATATATATCTTAAGACCCGCAAGCCGGACGCGAGCAGTGTTACGGCGGGGTGGTTTCCAGGCGGCTGCGCAATTCCGCGGTGAAGCCTTTTTTCACATAAAGCGCGTCGAGCGTCTGGCCGGAATCCACCGTCTTGTTGTAGTCGAATTTCCAGTCCCAAACCTTGACGCCGCGCTGCCAGACGGCGCACTGGTCGAAGGTGGGCTCGCTGCCGTCGCGCGGAATCGTGGCGAACCAGGTGAGTCCGTACAGGTCGTTGCCCACCGGCACGAAGGTCACGTAGCCGAGTTTTTTGTCGGAATAACGGTCCTGGGCGGCGCTCCGCAATTCTTGCTCGTACACGACCGGCTCATACAATGATTTTACGTAGAGCAGGTTGTCCCTGGCCAGCGTCACCCAGAGCACGCGCTTGCCGACCTTCGGGGTAATCCACTCCGTCTTGCCGCCGTCGGGATTGATACGCTTCAAGCCCTGGTTGGTGTTCAAGTACATCGGACCGCCAGCGATCCAGCCGCCGTCCAGGTCCCGGACGTCGGCGAAAACGCTCGACGACTCGAACAGCGGCTCGTCGCTGTCCACGTCGCGGGAGACGATGTTGGCGCCCTTCTGGGCCATCCACCAGCGCTGCCAGTTGGCCACGTTGGGATCGTAGATCACCGACCCGGCGGCAGCCTTCATGCGGAATTCATCGCGAATTTCGCGGCGCACCTGCCCGGATTTCGGGTCGCACACCACGAATTTTCCGAGGACGCCTTCCCATTTTCCTTCGGCGCTGCGGCGGTCGTTCTGGTATTCCAGGAAAACCAGCCAGCCGCCCTGCGGCGTCTTGCGCAGAAGGTGCGGCACGGTGACTTTCCCGTTGTAGAAGGTGGGAAGGGCGACTTTGCCCGCCTTTTTCCGCTCGGCGTCGGTAAACGCGCCCGGCTCAACCGGGTTGGCCGAGGCCAGCGCGCGCATGTTCGGGAATTTCTGCAGATCGCCGGCCCGCCAGGTGTTGCGGTTCGCCCCGGCGTCGGCCTTGAACCAGCCCAACACCTCACCGCTGTCCGGACGAATGACGGTCATCCAGACCGGCCACCACCCCTCAGCCATCGCCGGGGCCGTCGCAAGCCACACGAGGGCAACCGCCGCCATCACCCATGCCATACGCAAGCGCTTCTTCATGGCGGCGCGCTTCGGCCGCCCGAAGGAACAGTCCTGTCCTGGCCGAAGATGCGCCCTATGACCGGGGGGAATCTCCGCCACGAGCTGCGCACGCCGCTCAACCACATCATCAACTACGCGGAGCTTCTCGACGAGGAAGCCGACGCGGCCGGCCACGACGGCTACCGGCCCGATTTCAAGCGCATCCGCGACGCCGCCTGGAAGCTGCTTGAACTCATGGAGCAGAGCGGCTTTGCCCTGCCCGAAGCGGACCTCCCCGCGAGCGACGAGCCGCCCTTCCCAGCGAGCAACGGACCACCCGTTGCCGTTCGTCCCCCAACCCCCGCCACGCTGCTGGTGGTGGACGACAATCCCGACAACCGCGCCGTCCTCTCGCGGCGCCTCAGCACGCACGGCTACGGAGTGCTGACCGCGTCAAGCGGCACCGAGGCTCTGGGAATGGTGGCGCAGGGCGGCGTCGATCTCGTGCTGTTGGACGTCATCATGCCCGACATGGACGGCCTCGAGGTCCTGCGCCGACTCCGCGGAGAGTATGCGATGGCGGACCTGCCGGTCATCATGGCCACTTCGCTGGCCCAGAGCCACCACACCGTGACCGCGCTGCGGCTGGGCGCCAACGATTACGTCACCAAGCCGTTCGATTTCTGGGTGGTGGTGGCCCGCGTGGAAACCCAGCTCACGCTGAGCCGCGCGCTCAAGCAGGCCGCCTCGCTGGCCGAGCAGCTCGAAGCCCGCAATGCCTTCATCCGCGCCGCCTTCAACCGCTACGTGAGCACCGAGGTGGCCGGCCAGATCCTCGAAACGCCGGACGGCCTGCGCCGGGCGGCGAAAAGAAGATCGTCACCATGCTGATGTGCGATCTGCGCGGCTTCACCGACCTGACCAATCGGCTGCCTCCCGAGCGCGTCGTACGGCTCCTCAACCACTACCTGGGGGCGATGGCCGAAGTGGTCGCGTCGTTCGGCGGCACCGTCGACGAGTTCGTCGGGGCTGCCGTGCTGGCTTGCTTCGGCGCTCCCATTGGGCGCGAGGACGACGCCCTGCGCGCGGTGGCCTGCGCCCTGCACATGCAGCAGGCCATGAGCGCGGTGAACGAGCGCAACTGGCGCGAGGGGTTGCCCGAGATCGTCATGGGCGTGGCGGTGCACACCGGCCCGGTGGTGGTGGGGAACGTGGGCTGCGCTACGCGCGCGAAGTACAGCGCGGTCGGCGCGGCCGTCAACCTGACGGCGCGCCTGGAGGCCTGCACGGTGGGCGGCGACGTGCTCATCTCAGAGAGCACCCTCGAGTCCGCCGGGCCTTTCGTAGACGTGGGCGAGTCCACGCGGCTGGAGGTGAAGGGCTTCGACCGACCCATCACGGCGTACAGCGTGATGGGCGTCCCCGGCCCGTATTCCTGCCGACTGCACGGCCAGGCGCCGCTCACCCTGCACCCGATCGATCCCGGATTGGAAACCCGCTGCGCCGTCATCCAGGACAAGCAGGTGCGCGGCGAGGAGTTCGACGCGCGCATCCTGCGCCTGTCGTCGCGCGGGGCGGAACTGCTGGTGAGCCGTGGCCTGCGGACGCTCACCGACCTGCGGCTGCGGGTAGCCGGCGCGAGTGGAGACATCTACGCCAAAGTGCTGGAGGTCTCCGAGGACCACACCTGCCGGGTGCGGTTCACCGCCGTCGCGCCGGCCGCGGACGCCGTTCTCCGCGCGGCGCTCGGCGAGGCGTGATCGAGCGGATCTCGGCGGAAGCCTGTCGGCGGCTGTTGCTGGCCGCCCAGGGCCTGCTCGACGATCCCCGCCGCGAGGCCACGCCAGACAGCCTGTACGACTTGATCGAAGGGATGGGCTTCGTGCAGCTCGACTCCATCAACGTGCTGGAGCGCGCCCACCACCTCACCCTGGCCAGCCGCCTCGACGGCTACCGTCCCACCCTGCTGACGCGGATTTTCCAGGACGAGCGCCGCCTGTTCGAGCACTGGACCCACGACGCCTCGCTCTTGCCCGTGAAGTGGTATCCCTACTGGCGGGTGCGCTTCGAGCGGCGTGCGCGCGCCATCGAGAAGGACGCGTGGTGGCGCGAGCGCGTCGGCGACAATCCGCAGCCGGTCATCGCGCACGTGCTGGAGCGGATCGCGCGAGAGGGACCGCTGCGCTCCCAGGATTTTGAGCACGAGCGCGGCGCCTCGGGCGGATGGTGGTCGTGGAAGCCGCAGAAGGCCGCGCTGGAGTATCTCTGGGCGAGCGGCCGCCTGGCGGTGCGCAACCGACGCGCCTTCCAGAAAGTGTACGACCTGCCGGAGCGGGTTTTTCCCGAGGCCGTGGCGCTGCCGTCCGCGACCGAGGCGGCCTATCGGGACTGGTGCTGCGAGGCCGCGCTGGAGCGGCTCGGGGTGGCGACGGCCGCCGAGATCGCCGGCTTCTGGCACGGGGTGACCCTTGCGGAGGCGCGCGCATGGTGCGAGCGCGCCCTCCGAAAACGGCGGATCCGCGCGGTGCTCGCCGAGGACGTCGCGGGCGACGCGCGCCCCGGGTTCGCCGTCCGCGACTGGGAGAAGCGCCTGGAAGCCGCGCCCGCCGCTCCGAAGCGCATGCGGCTGTTGTGCCCGTTCGATCCCATCGTGCGCGACCGCAAGCGGCTGGAGCGGCTGTTCGGGTTCAACTACCGCTTCGAGGCGTTCGTCCCGGCGCCGCGGCGGCAGTACGGCTACTACGTGCTGCCGCTGCTGGAGGGAGAACGCCTGGTGGGGCGCCTCGACGCGAAGACGCACCGCAAGGACGGCGTGCTGGAAGTGCGCGGAGTGTGGTGGGAGCCGCGCGCGCGTCCCACGGCAAAACGTCTCGGCGGGCTGGACGAAGCGCTGGGCCGGCTCGCGGATTATCTCGGCGTCGAGCGGGTGATGATGCCCTGATCAGGGAGCCGGAACCAGAAGCGCGCGCCGCCGTCCACGTTTTCCGCGCCGATCTCCCCGCCGTGCAGCCGAATCAATTGCTTGCTGATGTAGAGTAGAGACCCAGGCCGGTGCTCTTTTCGCCGCCGGTGGGCTGGGCGGTCAGCCGCGCGCGCTTGTTGAAGAGCAGCACGAGATCTTCACCGGTCAGGCCGGGGCCGCTGTCGATAACTTCGCAGAGCACGTGCCCCGGGCTGTCGCGACGCGCGCGCGCCACCACGAGTCCCTCGGACGGGGTGAACTTGACCGCGTTGCTGAGCAGGTTCTGGATGACCTGTCCCAGCCGGGCCGCGTCTCCCTGGACGGCGTGCAGATCTTCGACCTCCACCTGGATGCGGATCGACTTGTTGCGCGCCACCTCGTGCTGCTGGCCGACCGCGGCGCGAACGAGGTCGCCGAGGTGGACGGCCTGCGGAGCGAGCGCCAGGCTGCCATTCTCCATGGCCTCGAAGTCGAGAAAATCCTCGATGATGCGCTGCATGGTGTGGGTGCAGCTCTTGAAAAGGGCGATCATCTCGCGCACGTTGTCGTCGAAACCGCACCCCTCCTGGCGGCGCTCCAGCACGTGGGCGGCTACAATCATGGCGGTCAGCGGCGACTTGAGGTCGTGGCTCGCGATGGCGCAGAACTCGTCCTTCAGGCTGGCCAGGCGCCGCAGCGAGAGATGCGTCTGCAGGCGCGCGACCAGCACGGGAAAATCGATGGGCTTGGTGACGTAGTCGTTGGCCCCTTCGCGGAGCGCCTGCACCACGTCGCTGGTTTGATCGCGCGCGGTCACCATGATGACGGGAAGATCGGTCATCGGAGCCATGGCGCGCAGTCCGCGCAGGACCTGATCCCCGTCGACGTCCGGCATCATGATGTCGGGCGTCAAATCGTTGCTCTCGGGCCAACCGCAGGGCTTCGTGGCCGCTGCCCGCGGTGACTACCTGGTAGCCCAGGCGCCGCAAGCGTCCCCCGAGCAGCCTGTTGTTCGTCTCGTCGTCGTCGACGACGAGGAGGCTCGCGCCCTTCCCGGTTTCCGACGGCCGCGCGGGGCCGTCGCTTGAAGGCGCGTTCTCGGCGGTCGGCGGGCCTTCGAGCAGCAACATCAAGTGGTCGGCGAGGCGTGCGCGGAGGCGCGGATGCGGCCGAGATCGGCGTAGCGCCGGGTCTGGCCCATGGCCTCGGCGTCTTCAGCGATGATCTCGCTGTAGAGCACGATCTGGTTGAGGCAGCCGAGCAGGTCGTGGCGGTACCAGGCTTCTTGAAAGGCAGGGGTCGGCTCGCCTCCCAACCTGAGGCCTCCGGCGGATTCCCCAGGTTGACCGTCCCTGACGGGACTCAA
>Ga0194131_10012212_pt1 | contig 10067 bp, 13 predicted proteins | sample TA2KigO120mmetaG_FD_148631 | JGI IMG/M metagenome (GOLD analysis project Ga0194131, IMG submission 148631) | Freshwater microbial communities from Lake Tanganyika, Tanzania - TA2015053 Kigoma Offshore 120m | ecosystem: Environmental > Aquatic > Freshwater > Lake | place: Tanzania: Lake... | reverse complement strand
CTGGAGGCGATGGCACACAGCCATATTCGATTTACCGGCAGTCGGACCACCGGCATCTTCTGTTACCCGACTTGCCGCCATGCGCGCCGGATCGGTTGGGAGAATCAGGTCGCCTTTGCCACTTCCGGAGAAGCAAAAGCCAAAGGGTACCGCCCTTGCCGACACTGCAGACCACTGGTGGAAGCAGGATAAAGTTTCCGAGACGATCAACCCCGTCGGACAGGGATCGTATCCTCTTCCGGCCGCGGGATGTGTTGCCAGTATCCGGAAGAGTCTTCACCGCGACAGATGATCGCCTCGCCTTGTTTGGGATCCCGACCGCGTACTTCGGGTGGCATATAGCGAAGCGTGAGACCGCATCGCCGTCGGTTCGAAGCATTTGGGTCAGAACCGTGAAGCAGTAGGTCCGAATGCATCGATATCTGGCCGGCCTTCATCACAAAAGGAACCGGCGCGTCACCCCACCGCTGGGCGTCCTGCACGCTCTGCCCAAGCACGCTGCGTTCTTCGGGACGGCTGTGCTCGAAAGGAATCTGGCCGTTAAGATGCGATCCGGGGATGGCGGTCATCGGACCGTTCTCCGTATCTACATCGTCGATGGCCAGCCAGACCGTGACCACTTTGCTGGGTGTCAACGGCCAGTACGAGGCGTCCTGATGCCAAGCCACACGGCTCGTGTCGCCGGGTAGCTTGCAAAAATAGTGGGTCATCGTACATACCAGATTTTTTCCCAGCAAATCCTCCGCGTAGTCCAAAATCCGCTTATCGACCGCCAGATCGTAAATCCCCGGGCAGAAACGATGCCATCCGTTGATGCCGTAGCTGTTGTGTCCTGCCGAATCCGCACGTTCCATCAACGTTTCGAAATAGACGCGGTTGCGGATATTCTCCGCCTCCGTAAATACATCCAGCGGAAAAATATACCCCTTTTCGTTGTATTGCGCGATCTGTGCGTGTGTCAGTTTTTGCGGATGCGCATTGGCCACCGGAAAAAAACGAAGCTCTCGGACCATGTCGGGCAAGGCGTCGGTAATGGGCATACAATCTCCAAAAAAACAAAAGGTAAGGAGCGAGAGAAGTTTTTCGAAACAATAGATGGGATTTGAGGCGTTTACACACGTCGCAGCCAGAGGATATATCGTCTTCGAAAACCGCGCAACCCTCGATTCGCTCCCCCGTCCCAAATAAGGCTTGAAGCAAAGAAAAAATTTCGCTTACATTTCCCTACGGGTAAAACTCTCCCGGCAGAAAAAGATACGGCGTGATCTTTAAAACTTGACCGGTGACGGACCAAAATAAAACGCGAACGTATCGACCCGATACATACAGGCTGGAAGGAGCCGGGATGATGCGTGTAAAAAAATCGGCGCTGATCACCATCGGGGGAATGGTCGTCGTTACGCTGATTGTGGGCATGGCGTTCAAAATCATGTTTCCCCCCGAACGACTCAAGGCGATGGCGCTATGGCAATTACAACAAGGGATCGACCGCCGGATAAGTCTTGAAGGGGCCAGCTTTAGCATTTGGGGCGGCTTGGGTGTCGAAATAAACGGTCTGGTCGTCGAAGACCGACCGGAGTTTCAGACGTCGGGCAAGGCATTTTTGACTGTAGACCGCTTTATGATGTACGTCCGATTCTGGTCTTTGCTCGAACGGTGAATCGTCGTAGAGGAGCTATCGCTGATCGGGCCAAAGGTCAAAATCCACATCGACTCCAACGGCACAGCCAATTATGCGGACCTGGCCAAGACCGACACGACCTCGGTTTCTCCGGCCCCGGCGGAAGAAACCGCAAAACCGCTTTCGGTTCAGGTGTCGGCCATAACGGTCGAAAACGGAACCGTTCGCTATGTGGACGATCCGGGCGGTATGCAAGTCGAAGTAGGCGACATGGACTATGTCTCCGCGCTACACATAGCCGATGGAAGCCGAATTCGAACGGACGGACGACTCGACCTCAACGCTATCGAAATTCGACGACCGCAAGGACCGATCTCCGGTCTTTCGGCACGGCTGGATCATAACGTGTCCATAGATACCGAGAAAAGCACGATAACCGTCGATCTGCTCGACCTGACGCTTCAGCAGATGGGCATTTCGCTAAAAGGAAGCCTTTCCGGGTACGACGCCGATACGACGAGAATCGATCTGACGATCGCTTCCAGCGACGTCACCCTCGAAAAGATCATCGCTTCGATGCCGCCAAATGTGGCCGCCGGGCTGGCTGGTGCAAAAGGGGCCGGAAAAATTGTCGTCGAAGGCGCGGTGCATGGCCCGATGGCCGCCGGGCTTATGCCCGACATATCGGCTACGCTTGCCCTGCGCGACGGTCGCATGGAAACACCCGACCTGCCCGTTCCCTTTACAGCCATAAAGGGAGACGTCGAAATAAAAAATTCCGTTGCCACGATCCGAAACCTCTCGCTCAAAGCCGGTCAGTCGGACCTCACCCTGTCCGGAACCGTGTCGCAACTGTACGGCGGCGGACCGGGCGCCAAACCGGTCGCGCGAATCGACATAAATTCGAACTTTATAAACATAGACGAGATTTCCCCACCCATCACCGATCCGGCTAACATACCGCCCTACGAACCCCTTCCCGATATCGTCATGTCCGGTCGGGTTTCCGTCAAAAAGGCGCGTGTCTCAAACCTCGATCTGACCGATATTCGTATGAATATGGCCATGCAGAATCAGGTCGTACAACTGACCGATATAGACGCGACCGCCTACGGAGGAGGTATCAACGGAACCGCCGTCCAGGACCTCAACGATGTCAAACATCCTCCAGCAACAAAGACTGCTGGGTAACGCGCTGATCAAAACCACCGACACCGATTCACTCAAAAATCAGGCAGGTGCCGCCCTCAAAGCAGGAGCAGACAGCCTCAAAGCCGGTATCGGCAAAAAAGCAGGCAGTTTACTCAAAGGACTGTTCAAAAAAGAATGATGTCTCCATTGGCCATCCAAAATCCAAAATCTCTCAGCTCGACTTTATCTCTTTCTGAAGAGACCTAATCCAGTAGCGTAAGGGGCAGTTTTTCTTGCGCAGGGAGCGCGCTTCCGTATTTTAAGTCTGTGCTTCTCCCGTGTATATCCTACAAATAAACGATAGAAAGAACCACCATGTCCTTGCCTTATACCACGCAGGATCGGCTGGTGCGAGATTTTGCCAGCCGGGGACTCGTCGTTCTCTCACCCGAAGATCTCGGTATTCCGACCGAGGTCCACGACCGGGTATACGAACAGGAAAAGGCATCGTATCTCGCCGGAAAACCCGTCACGCCCACAAGCATCCCGGCGGTGCTCGACGTGCTTACCGCGCCGGGACTCGTCGAAGCCTGCAATCGGCTGGTCGGGAAAAATTGGGCCGTCGTGCCGTTTATCCACAACGCTTCGTTTACCAGCGGGGCAAGAGATCAACATTGGCACAAGGACGATAACGGCCCCTACAACGGAAGAAAACAGCGTCACCACCACGCCGTTCAGATCGAAATGCTGTACTATCCGCAGACGGTCCGGGAAGACATGGGGCCTACTGCGACGGTCCCGTACTCGCACTATTGGACGTTTAACCACGAAGAAAATCAGGACAACTTCGCAGGCGCGGACCATCTCGATTTCGACTACATGCTTGGCGGCATGGAGGGTAAACCCGTCAGTGGTCCCGACTCGGAATACGATGTAGACGACATTGTTCACGCCCGTACGGCACACGACGTGCGGATGCGAGAGGCAGTGACGAATACGGGATGGCCGTTGGTGTGCCAGTTCGAAGCCGCTCCGCTTCGCGCTGGCACCGTTGTCCTCTATTCGCACAATTTGTTTCACCGCGGCAATCATCGCCGAGACGACTGGCGGACATGGAAGGAAAACCCGCGCTTCATGTGGCGGTTCTGGCTGTACCGGACCACCGATCCCGACAACGACGCGCCGTCCGCCGAGGTAACATGGAAAGACCCGGTCGTAGACCCCTTGACCGGTATCGATCTATCGAAGATAGACGAGGACGTTACGATGGTCTGGCGCTATCATCACCATTGGATGTACACAGGTCACGCCCCGCCACCTTGTCCCCAGACAGCCGATCTTTCGCCCGGAGAACGGGAGCGAGAAGCCGGACGGTTGTACGCGCAGTTGCATACAAAGTACGACGCGGGTGAACCAGCCCGGATCGGTGCTGCCTATCGGCTTGTCTCGCTGGGTGATGCGGCGCTTTCCGTTCGGCTTCTGGGGCAGGCGCTGTACAACGAAAGGGAAAATGTACGAAGGGCGGCCATGTACGGTCTTGCTACCGTCGGTTCGGAAGCGGAGAACGTTCTGCTCGAAGCTGCGGTCTCGCCGGTCAAATGGGTCCGAAAAGCAGGCGTGTACGGGCTTGGAGAAACCGCTCGGCTGGACAAAAGGGTGTTTGAGACCGTTGCGGGGCGGTTAAAAGACGATACCTCCGTCTACGTTCGATCCGTCGCCGCCGTTGCCTTAGGGTGTTTGGGGCGTCGCGCGATCTGCTCCGGCGTGGGTGTTACGCGGGTTCCCGATTGTCTGAACGCGCTCGTGGAAAGCCTGTCCCGCGAGGAAAACCGACTTTGTATGAGCCGGGCGCAGGGACGCTCCATCAAATTTGTCAGACCCACCGACGACAGCGATGTCTGCGAGGGAGGGGGGGTGGACTTTGGCGTCGCCCGTTTCAAGCCGGTCCGTTCGGCGGTACGGGAGAACGTGCTTTGGTCGGTCGTGATCTTGTTCGCACGGTGTGAAAACGCTCGGTGCTGCGCTGGAACGGGCGATAGACGCGCTTAAAGAGGTCGTTCGAAGCGACGAAAACGTCATCTGCGTCGGATTTGCCATGGACGCGCTCAACCGTCTTGCTAGTCTGCACCCCGAAGATGCGGCGCTATCTCCGGTCGTTTGCGAGCTGAGAGACCACCTTCCGGCAATACTTGGCCTGTCGCCCCTGCAATGTTCCGAAGCGCTGGTGAGGAGTCAGGCGGTGACGGGGTCTGCCGTTTCCTTCACCCTCTAACGGCGGTTATGCCTGCCACTGCCGCCTTGACAAGCATGGCGTAGTCCGGACCGTATCCCAGCATCGTTACGCCCTGCGTCCGGCGTGTTTGCAATTCTTCGGGCGTGCCGGCTCCCATTCCCATGGCGATGCCGTACCTGCGGCACTGCGCCAGCGCGCGCTGGGCGATCTCCTCGATTTCCGGATGAGGTTGTCGCATAGGATCCAGCCCAAGCGAAAGACACAGATCAAAGGGGCCGAGAAACAACGCGTCTACCCCCGGCACTGCGACGATGTCTTTGAGGTTGTCTACGGCTTCGGCGGTTTCCAGAATACAGACGACCAACAGGTTGTCGTTGGCCTGCGCAAAATAGTCCGCATTGTCCAACGTATATCGGGAGGCCCGCAAGGGGCCGAAACTGCGTGTTCCCAACGGCGGATAGCGGGTGGCGCGCACGATGGCCTCGGCTTGGGCCGCTGTGCGTATCATGGGCACGACGATGCCCATCGCACCCATGTCGAGCGCACGCTGGATAAAGACCGGGTCCGCCGCGGGTATACGTACCAGCGGAACGGCATCGGTCCCGTTTATTGCCATCAACATGCGTTCGATTTCTGCCGAGTCCAACCCGTTGTGCTCGGTTTCGACAACGAGCCAATCGAATCCGGCATGTCCAAGCAACTCGGCGACATGGGGGCTGCCGAGTCCGAGAAAACAGCCCAGCGTAGGCTCTCCGGCGTACAACCGCTGTCGCACTTTGTTTGTTTTCAACGTATCCTCCCTTGCATATCCCTGACAGGCGGAGCCTGCGTATACCCTCTCAGTACGGCAGAATCCCGCCGCAGACGTTAAAAGTTTGCGCGGTGATATATCCGGCGTCGGCGGAGGCGAGAAAGGCGACCATACCGGCGATGTCCTCCGGTTGCTGGATACGCCCGACCGGGATGGATGCGACCGCGCGCGTTTTGATCGACCCGGCGGGAGCCTGTTCCAGTCGAGCGATCTCCCGGTCGATCAGATTCCACATGTCGGTGTCTACGATACCCCCGCAGATACAGTTGACCAGGATATGATAAGACGACAACTCCAGACCCATCTGTCGGGTGAGGGCCACGGCCGCGTGTTTGCTGGCCGCGTAGGCACCGAGCGGTATGTCTTTTCCCGGCGCGATCTTGCCCGCCCCCGACGCATTGTTGACAATGCGTCCCCCCCACCCCTGCTCGATCATCCGCCGCGCGGCGGCTTGTGAGCACAGGAGTACGCCCTTTGCATTCACGTTCATCAGCGCATCCCACGTCGCTTCGTCGGTATCCAGCAGAGGCGCTACGGCGCCGACCCCGGCGTTGTTGACCAGGATGTCCACCCGACCGAAACGGCCGACCGTGTCGAGCACCATGCGATCGGCGTCCGTCTTGCGGGTCACGTCCACGCAAAGCGCACAGGCGTCGCCTCCGATTCGCTCGATGTCGTGCACCGTTTCTGCCGCACCGTCTGTATTTACGTCGGCGACAGCGACATTTGCCCCCTCATGTGCCAGACGCAACGCAATGGCCCGTCCAATGCCGCGCGCACCACCCGTCACAATGGCAACTTGGCCGCCAAGGTCGTAGCTCGGCATATTATTCTGTTCCTCCGTACGACGAATGCCCCGTTTTGGTTTCGATCGGGCTTTGTACCAGTTCGAGAATAAAACCGTCGGGGTCTTTGAAAAATACTACGTGAACGACACCCCATTCCAGATCGAAACAGACCGGATCGGATATAAACTCCACGCCTTTTGCCAAAAGCTCTTGGTACGCCTGCCGCACATCCGGAACGCCAAAACAGAAGTGCGCATGTGCCGCGTCGCCCAATTTTGCCGTCGAAACCTCTCCTGTCGGGTACACATACTGCTGTAGGTCGATCAAAACGCCGGGTGTATCGGGCGCAGCAAGCCGTACCACCTGCATGACCACATTCTTCTTACCGGTCATCCGCGATATGGTTTCGCCTTCGAGTCGGTGACGCTCTACCTCTTTCAGACCGAGCATATCGCGATAAAACGCCAGAGAACGTTCCAGATCGCTGACCGTTACGGAAATATGGTCGAGCACATTGACTGTGTTCATCATACTCTGCTCCTGAACCCTAAGGTTGAAGGTTTCCCATTTTTCTTGCGATACCTTTAAAGAAATATAAAATTGTCGTCTCCCACAACCATTATCCGTTTTGTGAGGTCGTATCTCCAGTTGGAGCGAAGACAGCGACAAACGGTTCGGAGACACGGCAAGTCATGGCTACCGGCATGGATGATCATACGCTTATCGTGATGGCCCAGAGCGGCAACACGATGGCATTTGAAGAGCTTGTATACCGGTATGACAAGCAAGTGCTGTCTATCGCCATGTCTTACTGCGATCACGAGGAAGAGGCCAAGGACATTTATCAGGAAGTCTTTATCCGGGTTTTCGGGCCCTGCCTAAGTTTCAGTTCAAGAGTCAGTTTTCGACATGGCTGTACCGTATCGTCGTCAATGTGTGTCTGACGCACTAGAGCCGGGGTAAAAACCAGTCGTTTGTTTCGCTCGATGCGGGGGAGGAGGATGAGGAACCGATGACCGATACGCTTTTGATCGACCAGACGGGTACTGACGATGCACTGATCAATGCGGAAATCGATCAACAGGTTCGGGCCGCTTTGGAAGCGCTATCTCCGCAACAACGGATGGTATTTTCGCTGCGTCATTTCGAGGGGTTCAAACTGAGAGAAATCGCCGGGATGATGGCCTGCGCCGAAGGAACCGTCAAAAAGTATCTTTTTACAGCGACGGAAAGGCTACGCGCTCGTCTGAAGCCGGTTTACTGCGGATAAGAGGACAGTGCCATGACGCACCAAGAAATCGAACGCAAGATGGTTCTTTCGCTTTATGGCGAATTGGACGCCGAGGGAAACCGAGCGTTCGAAGCACATCTGGCCGGTTGCGACCTCTGTCGGGAAGAGTTTGCGCGATTGAGCCGTCTGCATAGACTTTTAAGCCACGCACGACCCGCCGAACCCAGCGCGCCACTGCTCGACGACGCTCGCCGGAATCTGCGGGCCGTACTCCGTTACGAGCGGACGCAGCAATCGGTCTGGCAGCGTTTGCGCGGACGTGTTGCCGGGTGAACCGAGTGGTTTTCGCCTGCGGTGCGCCCTGTGCCGGTTTTTGTTACTGGGGGTGTGGTGCTTTTTGCCGTCGGCGTGCTGACGGGCATGTATGGGCTGCAAAAGAACGTGGAGTCGGTTGGTGTTGCCGCGGTCTCGTCCGACGGCATAGAGAGTATGGACCAAGGCGAAGTCGATATTTCGGGGGTGGAGTTTATCGACTCTGATGCGTCCGATGGAAGGGTCGAGTTTGTATTCGAGGCGGTCCGCCCGGTGCGCATCAAAGGCACGCTGGACGATCCCCGTATCCAGAAGGTGCTGGCGCATGCCGTGGTCAACGAACAGAACCCCGGCGTCCGTCTGCGTGCCATCAGCACCGCAGGGGCGCAGGGCAATCCCACTGCCGAAGGTGAAATCAAACGGGCGCTGATCACGGCGCTCAAATCCGACCCGAACACCGGCGTACGCAACGAAGCCTATGCGGCGCTAATGAAGTATCCGTTCGACGACGATATCAAAGCAGCATTGATCCATGTGCTTACCTACGATGAAAATCCCAAACTGCGTATAGAGGCCGTAAGTCGTCTCGAAATGCAGATCCGTACGGAAAACCGTCCGGATCCGGTGCTTGTAGACGTATTCAAATCGCGTATGGAAACCGACCAGAACACCTTTGTACGCACGAAAGCCAGAACCGTCGTGGAGAGTTTGACAAACCCGTAGCGCATTTTCAGGAGCCTTTCGATGAAATCTACCGTAATCCGTATCGCGTTGCTGGCTTTGTTGACAGCCGCGACCGGAGTCGTTTATGCGACAAAGGACACCTTTCGCCGACTGTAGGGTGAGACGCGAACCGAAACGTTCGACGTGAGCCGAGGTGGTTATCTAAACGTGACCAACCATGTGGGCGACTGGTGATCGCCATCTGGGAAAGACCGCAGGTCGTCGTCACGGTAGAGTGGTTGTCGAGGGAAAACATGAACGATATCCGGGTGACCTCTTCCGGCTCTACGGTAAGAGTCGATTTCTCCCCGGGCGGCTCCAAACGTTCCAAATACGTCCGTTTCAAGATCGACGTGCCCCAAGACATCAACTTAGACCTGCGTACCGGCTCCGGCGAAATCGAAGTCGTAGGCAATCTGACGGGAGGGTTACGGGTACATACTTCCAACGGCGACATCACGATGGATGACGTAACGGGCAAGGTAGACGTCTCCACTTCGTCGGGCGACATTCGCACCGGGCGTATATCGGGGACCGGTTATCTGAAGACCTCCGGTGGCGATATACGGGTGGAGGATGCCGCGGCGGAACTGGATGTGCGCACGTCGGGCGGCAATATCAAGATTGGTAATGTGGGCAAGTGGCTGGATGCCAATACGTCGGGCGGTAACATCCTGGTGGGCGACGTAGGGGGAGAGGCTCGGCTTTCCACGGCGGGTGGCAACATCGAGGTGGGACGGGTCCGGGGCGGCGCCACGATCAACACTGCCGGCGGTATGGTACGGCTCATGAGCGCCAGCGGGGAAGTCACCGCCAATACGGCGGGCGGTGACATCGAACTCTACGATATTACGGGAGCCGTAGATGCCCGAACCGCCGGGGGCGACATCTTTGCCGAGATTATGCCTAAGGGAGTGAGACGCAGTTCGCTCGTCAACGCGGGCAGCGATATTCGGCTCAACATAGACCCGCGTGCAAAAGGCACGATAGAGGCGCGTATTCGCGTGGACCGCGAGTATATCCGGCGCGCCGGCTCCAAAAACAAAGGAATATTTTTCCGACTACGAAATCCGCTCGTCGTTCAAGGCGGACTTTTATGAGGAAGACGAAGAGCGGGGTGAGGTCCGCGCCACCTATATCCTGAACGGCGGCGGCGAACGTATCTGGCTCGAAACTTCCTATGGCTCCATCGTCATCCGGGATATTCCGCCAAAAAA
>Ga0194131_10012211_pt1 | contig 10067 bp, 10 predicted proteins | sample TA2KigO120mmetaG_FD_148631 | JGI IMG/M metagenome (GOLD analysis project Ga0194131, IMG submission 148631) | Freshwater microbial communities from Lake Tanganyika, Tanzania - TA2015053 Kigoma Offshore 120m | ecosystem: Environmental > Aquatic > Freshwater > Lake | place: Tanzania: Lake... | reverse complement strand
CGCCCGCGGCGAACGACACGATGTCCGCGGCGCGCGGGTGGCGCGCGATGATCTGGAACGTCTCGTCGACGAACGAGCCGTGCTGGTCGCGTCCGGCGGCTTCGAGCGGCGAAGCCGCCCGGGCGATGGCAGGCTCGGCGGTCATACGACCTTCAGCGTCTCCTTCTCGGGATGGCGGTAGGCCTCGACGCAGATCGACATGAGCGCCATGTCGCCGATGGCGTCGCTGTCGCCGCCGTGCGCGCGGACGATCGCCGCGGCGCGCGAGAGCTTCTCCCCCTCCATGCGCATCCCGAGACGGTCGAGCCGCGCGGACAGCTTGTCGCGCTCCTGCTCGGTCATGCCCGCACCTCCTGTCGCGTGGGCGCTTCGGCCGCCCCTCCCGGCGCCGCCGCGTCCGCGGCCTCGATGGCGATCCCCTTCTTCGGCAGCCACGGCATCATCGCCCGCAGCCGCCTGCCGACCTGCTCGAGCTGCTGCTGCTGCTCGCGCGAGCGCGTCGCCCTGAGCGTCGGCGCGCCCTTCTCGTATTCGGCGATCCACTTGCGCGCCCAGGTGCCGTCGCGGACCTCGGCGAGCACCTGGCGCATCGTCTCGCGGACGCGCGCGTCGATGACGCGCGGCCCCGAGGTGTAGTCGCCGAACTCGGCGGTGTCGCTCACCGAATAGCGCATGTACGAGAGCCCGCCCTCGTACATGAGGTCGACGATGAGCTTCATCTCGTTCAGGCACTCGAAGAACGCCACCTCGGGCTGGTAGCCCGCCTCGACGAGCGTCTCGAACCCGGCCTTGATGAGCTCGGAGACGCCGCCGCAGAGCACGGCCTGCTCGCCGAACAGGTCGGTCTCGACCTCCTCGGCGAAGGTCGTGCGGATGACGCCGGCGCGCGCGCAGCCGACGGCCTTCGCGTACGCGAGCGCGGTGCGCTCGGCGCGGCCGCTCGCGTCCTGGGCGACGGCGAAGAGCGCGGGGACTCCGCGGCCCTCGACGTAGAGCTCGCGCATGCGGTGGCCGGGCGCCTTCGGCGCGACGAGCACCACATCCATGCCGGCCGCGGGCTGGATCGTCTTGAAGTGCACCGAGAAGGCGTGCGCGACCACGAGCGTCCGGCCGGGGCCGGCGAACGGCGCGATGGCGTGCTCGTACGCGGCGCGGTGGTGCTGGTCGGGGACGAGGAGGGCGATGACGTCGGCGCCGCGCGCCGCGTCGCGCGCTTCGCGCACCTGCAGGCCCTCGGCCTCGGCCTTCGCCCAGCTCCTGCTGCCGGCGGCGAGTCCCACGACGACCTGGTGGCCGCTGTCGCGCAGGTTCAGCGCGTGCGCGTGCCCCTGGCTGCCGTAGCCGATGACCGCGATGGTGGCGCCCTGGAGCGCCCGCGGGTCGACGTCGGCCTCGTATCTGATGTCAGCCATCTCGCTCTCCTTCCTAGAGGTAGGTCTTCGTCGTGAGGTTGTGCAGCCGCGGGTTGATGCCGATGAGCTGGTCGGCGTCGACGGGCAGGTCGACGAGGATCGAGCGGCCCTCGGTCTCGTAGCACGCGTCCATGACCTCGGACAGGTTCGAGAGGTCGGGCGCGATGCGGTAGGCATCCCAGCCGTGCGCCTTCGCCGCCATGGCGAAGTCGATCTGCGGGAGCTTGCTGTGGTACCGCGGCTTCTTCACCTCGGGCACCACGACCTCGAGGCCCTTGTCGACGATGCCGTACACGCCGTTGTTCACGACGAACAGGCGCAGGTCGAACGCCGCGGCATCCGCGAGCGCGCCACCGAACAGGCGGTAGCAGCCGTCGCCGGTGAAGACGAAGGTGTGCAGCCCCGGATCGGCGGCCTTCGCGCCGATCCCGAGCCCGAACGCGCCGCCCATCGCCGAGCCGTCGTGGGTGGTGTGGAAGCGGATGTCCGGGTGGGGGCGCTGCGTGACGTATTGGCGGTCCTTGTACGCGATGCAGACGTCGTCGAAGCCGATGCTGTTCGGCCGCCACATCTTGTGGATGCGCTCGTAGAACTCGTAGAAGTCGACCGCGCCCTCGCGCACGTCGCGCGAGATCGTCCGCGTGTTCAAGGCTGCCGGCGCGGGGGGCTGCGCCGCGTTCGCCAGGCTCGCGGGGTCGAGCCGCGAGAGGACCTCGGCCAGGGCCGCGCCGATGTCGCCGCGGACGAGCTGGTAGTCCCCGTCGACGCGGTGGCGGAAGTCGCCGTTCACGTGGCCGTACGCGTCGCGCAGGTCGGTGAAGTGCCAGACCTGCCCGGCCGGGATGCGGCCGAGGTTGAGCGAGTACTCGCCGGGGTCGAAGCCGAGGGTGATGACGACGTCGTCCGCGCCGACGCTCCGCCACAGCTCCATGGCGCGGTCGTTGCCGCCGAAGGAGATGTAGCCGTAGCCGTAGCGGTTCTTCGCCGAGACGGCGTTCGCGCCGTTCACCGACCACACCGTCGGCGCGCGGAGGACCTCGCTGAAGCGCGTGGTGAGCTCCTCGATCCCGGTGCAGCGCGCGGCCTCGGCGCCGACGTAGAGGATGACCCGGCGCCCGCGCGAGGTCCGCGGGAAGTGCGCCAGGAACGCGTCGACGTCGTTGGCCGAGAAGTCGCGGCGCCAGGCGACGCGCGGCACGTCGACCTCGACGTCCTTCGAGAGGACGTCGGGGTGGAACGCGAACGCGACCGGCTTGCACTCGGCGAGCAGGCGCTGCGCGCGGCGCAGGCCCGCCTCGAGCCGGTCGATGTCGTCGATGACGATGCAGCCTTCGCCGAGCTCCGCCCGTAGCTGGGGCACGATGTTCATCCCGTGCTCGCTCACGTCCTGGAGCGGCGCCTTGCCCACCGACATCGTCGAGTTGAGCGCGCACACGTAGACCGCGGGGATGTTGTGGAGCTTCGCGTCGCTCATGCCGCTCGCGGCGAGCTTCGTCGCGGCGCCCGTGGTGGCCATGCACCCGGCGACCCTGCCGCTCGCCAGGTAGTAGCCGAGCGGGGCGAACCCGGCGACGTACTCCCCCATCGTGAGCATCCGCGGCTGGCCGTCGGTGACCTGCGAGAGGTCGTACGCCGGCTGCAGGTACTTGGTGACGTGGATGAGGCCTCCCCCGTTCACGCCCGCGTAGAACGTGATGCCCCAGCGGCGGAGCGTCTCGATGAGCGCGTGGTTGCCGCTCGTCGACTCGAGGATCGACCCGTCGGGAGCGGTCGTGCGCGCCGGCGCCATCGGGACGTCGGCGACGGTCGCTGCTGCGCCGGCCACAGCCGCGCCCGCCCGCGCGGCCGCGCCGCCGGAGGCCCGCCCGCGTCGCTCGAGGACCTTCGCCACGTCGCTTCTCCTTACAAATCGAAAGGCCTCTCATTGCTGAGAGGCCTTCTTGCTTTCCGCTGATCGGGTTCCCTTAGGTGTGCGTCGCGCCTCCCAGCACGTGTCCGGCCCTCGGAATGAGGACCTCTACAAGGCTCGGGAGCGGGAGCACGCGGCTCATCTGGTCAGACCCTAGCCGCGCGCGCGCGAGCGGGTCAACGTGCCCGTGCACTGTGCACTCCGTGCTCCGACGCAGGCTCGGGCTGGACCCTCGCCGCGGCCCAGGTGCGCTCGACCTCGTCTTCGCCTCGGTCTGCGCGCCCGGGGGACCTCACGCGGCGCCCTGATCGAGCTGGACAAGCGCGCGCCGCCCGAGGATGGCGAGCTGCAGCGCGAGGCGCGCGTCGGCGTCGGCGAGGTCCGCTCCGGTGACCTCGGAGATCCGGCGCAGCCGCTGGCGGACGGTATTGCGATGGAGGAAGAGGCGCCGCGCGACCTCGTTCAGGCTGCCGTGCGCGTCGAGGTACGCCTCGAGCGTCTGAGCGAGGTCCTCGTGGCGCTCGCGGTCGGTCTCGAGCGGCCCCAGGATGCGCTCGACGAATCCGCGGATCTCCGCGCGGGGCCGACCGACGACGAAGCAGTAGGGCCCGAGGTCGTCGAAGTGCGTGGTGCGGCCGTCTCCGTGGATCGCGCGGCCGATGGCCAGGGCGTGCTCGGCCTCGATCATCGCCGCGTGCGCGCCTGCCGATCCGCGGCGCGGCCCCGCGATGCCCATGGAGATGGGGGCGTCCTCGTCGGGACCGACGGCCCGGCGCACCGCCGCGGTCAGCTCGGCGAGCGACGTGCCCGAGCGGGGCTCGATCAGCGCGATGAGCGTCGCAGGGCGCCGGCGCACCCCGGCGACCTTGCCGGGCAGCGCGCCGTCGAGCGACGCCGCGGCCGGCCCCGGCTCGCGCCCGGCGATCGCCACCGCGACGTACTCCGCCAATTTCCCTCCGATAACGAAGAGGACCTCCCTTCTTGGGAGGCCTCCGGATCGCTGTGCGCTGCTGCTGCCGCGCGCTAGTCGTCGCCTCCCAAGTCGCGTCGGCTCCCACACGGGAGCTCGACGATGAGGATCGGAAGGCATACGCGACGCATCAGGCTGCACACATTAGACGCGCGAGCGACGGCTGACAAGCACCCCGGTGGTATTGTCCGGAGACACAACTGAATACGCGCTCATCGAGAGGGTGGAGGGTGACGGCCCTGTGAAACCCGACAACCTGTCGGCGTAGGCCGGCAAGGTGCCAAGTCCGGCGGCGAGAGCCGCAAGATGAGAGCGAACGCAAGGACCGGTCCGTCGGACCGGTCTTTTTCGTTCCCGGACCTTCTCGGCGGCGCCTCGAGGGGAGAACGCGATGTCCCGCTACCAGCTGCGATGCCGTGGATGCCAGCAGACCTATCCCGCGCAGGACCTGCACACCTGCGCGGCCTGCCTCGGTCCGCTCGAGGTCGTCTACGCGCCGATGGGCGCTGCGGAATTGCGCATCGCGATAGAGCGCGGCCCCCGATCGCTCTGGCGGTACGCGCCGCTGCTCCCGGTCGACGGCGAACTCCCCGACGAGGCCATCGGGCTGACACCGCTGGTCCACGCCAGGCGGCTCGGAGCCGAGCTCGGGCTCGCGCGGCTCTACCTCAAGAACGACACGGTGAATCCCTCGTTCTCGTTCAAGGACCGCGTCGTCGCCGTCGCGGCGCAGAAGGCGAAGGAGTTCGGCTACGACACCATCGCCTGCGCATCCACGGGCAACCTCGCGGGCGCGGTCGCCGCGGCCGCCGCGCGTCACGGCCTGCGCGCGGTCGTGTTCGTGCCGTCAACGGTCGAGCCGGCCAAGCTCGTCGCGCCGCTCGCCTACGGGGCGACGCTCGTCGAGGTCGATGGCACCTACGACGAAGTGAACCGGCTCGTTGCCCAGGTGGCCGAAGATCGCCGCTGGGCATTCGTCAACTTCACGTTGCGCCCGTACTACGTCGAGGGCTCGAAGACGCTGCTGTTCGAGGCCGCGGAGCAGCTCGGGTGGCGCCTTCCCGACGCGGTCGTCATCCCCATCGCCTCGGGCGCGATGTACGTGAACACCGGCAAGGCCGCGCGCGAGCTCGTCGAGTTCGGGCTCGTCGCGCCGCAGCGCCTGCGCATCTTCGGCGCGCAGCCGGCCGGATGCGCCCCGGTGGCCGAGGCCTTCGCGAGCGGCGCCGAGCGCTACGCGCCGGTGCGCACGCCGCGGACGATCGCCCACTCGCTGGCGATCGGCGCACCCGCCGATGGCAACGCCGCGCTCGCGCTCGCGCGCGCGACCGAGGCATCCATCGTGGCGTCGGACGACGACGCGATCCGCGACGCCATCCTGCGCGTCGCACGCAGCGAGGGGATCTTCGTGGAGCCGGCCGGTGGCGTGACGGTCGCGGCTCTCGTGCAGCTCGCGCGCTCGGGCGCGCTGGCTCGCGATGCCGTGGTGGTGGTGTACCTCACCGGCAACGGGTTCAAGACGCCCGACGCGGTGGACACGTCCGGAGCGCGCCGCGTTCGCGTCGCGCCTCGGCTCGACGCCTTCGATGCGGCCCTGCCCGAACGAGACCTGGTGGAGGTGGCGTGATGGCCAAGCTCAGATTGCCGGCGGTCCTACGTTCCCTGGCAGACGGATCCCCGGTCGTCGAGGTCGAAGCCGCGGACCTGACGTCGCTCGCCACCGAGCTCCGCCGCCGCTACCCCGCGCTCGCCGACCGCGTGTACGAAGGCGACGGGTCGTGGCGCGACTTCGTGAGCGTGTTCGTCGACGGCGAGGATGCTCGCTTCCTCGACCGTGCCGCGCCCATCAGAAGCGAGGTCCAGCTCCTGCCCGCGATCTCGGGCGGGTCGGGAGAAGGCCTCGCCGCGGCGCGCCGGCGCGAGCGCACGGCCGATCCCTACCGCGACACGGACGTCATCGACGCGTACGCCCCGCGCGCCAACCAGACCGTCATCGGACTCGTGTCGCTGCTCGCGGTCCTCACGGGGTGGTGGCCGCTGCTCGGCCTGCTCGCGGCGCAGCTCGCGATCGGCCTGACGTTCGGCCGCCGCTATTGCCTCGCGTGCCTCGTCTACTTCGAGCTCGTCCAGCCCCGGATCGGCGAGGGTCCCATCGAGGACTCGCGGCCGCCGCGGTTCGCGAACGTCGTCGGAGCGGTCTTCCTGAGCGCAGCGACGCTCGCGTACCTCTACGGCGCGGCTACGCTCGGCGGAGCGCTCGGCATCGTCGTCGCGGCGCTCGCGCTGCTCGCCGCCGTGACCGGCCTGTGCGCCGGCTGCGAGATGTACAAGGTCGGCGCGCGGCTCCGCGGCATCAGCCGCCGGCAGTTCGACCGCGTGGACCTCGCGCAGCTCGGCGTGACCGACGCCTCCGGGGGCCTCGTCGTCCAGTTCACTCATCCGCTGTGCACGGACTGCCGCGAGCTCGAGCGGAGCCTGCGCGCCGCGGGCCGGCGGGTCGTGACGGTGGACGTCTCGAAGCGGCCGGAGCTCGCGCGGCGTTACGGCGTGGCCTACGTGCCGACGGCCGTGACGGTCGACGACATCGGCCGCGTCACCGCACGCATCGCGGGGTAGGCGCGGAGCGGAGAGCGCCGCCCCCACGCCGGCCACGGAGGTGAGGCGAAGTGGCATGGTTCTCGTACCCCCGTGGAGCTCGAGTTCGACCCCGCAAAGAGCCTGGTGAGCGGGGCGAAGCACGGGATCGGCATCGACGAGGCGGCGAGGCTGTGGGACGATGAGCAACGGATCGAGATCCCCGCACGGACGACCCGAGGGAAGTGGCGCTTCCGATGAGGGACCCGAACGCAGACGCGCTGTCGCGCTTCTGGATCGGCCGCAACCACTCGACGTCGACCCGGCTGCCGTATCTCCTGCGCCTCCCGGTGGCGCGCGAGGGGCGGATCTTCCTCGCCGCGCGTGAGAGCTGGCCGCGCTCGACCGACGTGTACTGCCACCAGCTCCCGGAATGGCCACCCGAGGCCGAGGTCCTCGAGGAGGTGCCGGTCGAGGCCTGCTGGCGCGCGGGCGCGGCCGTGCATCTCGTCCTGCGGCGGCCGCGGCTGCGGCGGTCGATCTTCGTCTGGACGAAGAAGGCCGGACGCACGCTCGTGTTCTGGCGTTCGGAGGCGACGATGCGCCGGGCCCGTCCGGGGATCCGCGTGCCGCTGGCCCGCGCGTTCGAGGGACCGCTGACCGTCGCGGTCGACGACGGCGAGCGCTACCCGTGGCGCTTCGCCGGGCACGGCGCGACGACCGAGCGGCGATCCCTCCCGGCCGGCGACTACGCGCTCGTGCGCGAAGGCGTCGTGGCCGCCGCCGTCGAGCGCAAGACGGCCGGTGACCTCGCGCGCTCGGCGATCGCCGGGCGGCTCGGCCTCGAGCTCGCGGACCTCGAGCAGGTCGCGCACGCGGCGCTCGTCGTCGAGGGGCGCTACAGCGACGCGCTCAAGGCCGGCGAGCGCGGAGGCGTGCGGACGGGCTGGCTGCCGAACGTGCTCGCGGCGCTCCAAGCCGCGCACCCGAGGGTCACGTGGATGTTCGCCGAGACGCGCCAGCTCGCCGAGGACTGGGCGTATCGCTGGCTCGCGGCGTGCGCGCGCGCCGACGCCGAGCCGTATGCGCTGCCGCTCCTCGACGAGCGCGCCATCGGCGAGCCGGCGATGGCCGAGGAAGCGCCGCGCCCGCTGATGCTGGACGCCGCCGCGCGGCGCGAGTCGCTGCTGCGCGAGGCGCTCGGCGGCACGATCTGGACGAGCCGGGATGCCGCCGATCGCCTCGGCGTGACGCAGGCCACCGTCGCCGGCGACCTCGCGGCGTTGGTGCGCAAGGGGCAGCTGCGGATGCTGGGCCGCGGCCGCGCGCGCCGCTACGTCAGGCCGTGATCGCCCGCCGTGGACTCGACCCCATCTGTCCTACCACTGTGCTACCATGTCGGCCATGCCGATCAGGGCGAAGCGGTCGGTGTCATTCCCGCCCGCCGTGGCGCGCCGCATCGAGGAAGAGGCCGCACGCGATGGGAAGACCTTCAGCGGCTGGCTGACCGAGGCGGCAGAGCGGCAGCTGAAGCTCGACGCGGGCCGTCGCGCTCTCGCGGACTGGGAGCGCGAGAACGGGCCCCTCACCGCTGAGGAGCGCGCCGAGGCTCGCGGGAAGATCGATGCGGCGTTCGGCCGAAGCGCCCGTCGTGGACGCCGGTCCGCGTAGTGCCGGGCGCCACTTACGACACGAGCGCGCTCCTGGCGGCTGAGCGCAACGATCGTCGCATGTGGGCGATCCACGCGGAGCTCCTTGCGGACAGGGTCGTTCCGACCGTGCCCGCACCCGTGCTCGCGCAAGCGTGGCGCGGCGGATCGCGCCAGGCGCGCCTGGCGCAGCTCCTGGTCATGTGCGTGGTCGAGCCGATGACGGAGCAGCAGGCACGGAGCATCGGTGTGCTTGCCGGGGTCGCGCGCCACAGCGAGATCATCGACGTCGCCGTGGCCGAGGGAGCCATCCGCCGCGCAGACGTCGTCGTGACCTCGGATGCCGGAGAGGTCGGGGCCATCGGAGCCGCGGTCACGGCAGACATCCGGATCATCCCGATATGAGCTGCGGTGGCCGGGAGATGATCGACGCTGGCGACGCGGGATGAGACGCGCGCTCGTGGTGGTCGACATGATCCACGACTTCGCGCACGAGAGCGGCGCGCTCTACTGCGGGCCGAGCATGCCCCGGATCATCCCCGTCGTCCGGAGTGAGATCGAGCGCGCCCGCGCGAGCGGCGAGCCGGTGGTCTACCTCACCGATGCGCACCTTCCGGACGACGCCGAGTTCCAGATGTTCCCGCCGCACGCCATCGTCGGCACGAAGGGCGCCGAGATCGTCCCGGAGGTCGCGCCCGCGGAGGGCGACGTCATCATCCCGAAGCGCCGCTACTCCGGGTTCTTCGGGACGGATCTCGACATCACGCTGCGTGAGCGCGCGGTGGACACGCTGCGGCTCGTGGGCGACTGCACGAACATCTGCGTCCTCTATACCGCCGCCGACGCGCGGAACCTCGGATACGCCGTGGAGGTCGTGCGCGACGGCGTGACCTCCTTCGACGAAGGGGCGCATCGCGGCGCGCTGCGCGAGCTCGAGCGGACGCTCGGCGCGAAGCTCGTCTGATGCGGCGGTCAGCGAGAGGCCGGCCGCGGCGCGCGTGCCGCTCTTCGACGCGCGCATCCACTACAGCGGGTCGGCGTGCGTGGATCTCGCGCAGGCACGCCCCCACGCGGTCGTGGCTCGCGCAGCTCCCTCCCGACGTCGCGCACCGCATCGCGACCGCGAGCGCCGGCGTGCTGCTCACGCGATAGCGGTCACTCCGCGCCGTCGGCCCCGGCGGGCCGCACGGCCGGAAGATCGCCCCTGAGCGGCCGCGCCGGGAACCAGGCCTGGGCGTTGGCCACCACCGCGAGCAGGCCGAGGAGGAGCGCGGCGGAGAGCGCGTAGAGGGCCGGGATCCCGACGACGGCGGCGACCGCCGAGCCGAGGATCGGCCCGATCCCCCACCCCAGGTTCTGCGCCGAGGCGAGCGCGCCGAACGCGCGGCCCTCGGCGCCGGTCGGCGCGCCCATGCGCGTGAGCACCGAGACCGCCGAGATCGCGCCCGCGATCCCGATGCCGTTCACGAAGCGCGCCGCGAGGAACACGAGCACGTCCGGCAGGAGCACCTGCGGCAGCTGCGCGAGCGCGACGACGGCGAGCGAGGCCATGA
>Ga0194131_10012208_pt1 | contig 10067 bp, 1 predicted proteins | sample TA2KigO120mmetaG_FD_148631 | JGI IMG/M metagenome (GOLD analysis project Ga0194131, IMG submission 148631) | Freshwater microbial communities from Lake Tanganyika, Tanzania - TA2015053 Kigoma Offshore 120m | ecosystem: Environmental > Aquatic > Freshwater > Lake | place: Tanzania: Lake... | reverse complement strand
TGCGTGTGCGTACTGCGTGGGTGTACTGCGCGTGTACATACTGTACAGTACACACGCTGATGTACAGTAATGCCACATGTATCAAACCAGTTTTTGTGTACAGTGACACACGTTGTTACAGTGATCACACTTTGTGTACAACTTTTACTGCTGAACTGCAGTCTCTCATTAGTTATCAGAGAGGCAACATTATATCAGTTAGTAGAGAGGAGAGGAGACAATTTCAGTTATTTGAGAGTCCCAAGGCAGAAGCTTCAGGTAGAAGATACTGTATATTATGTAGTGTAAACTTTTATTTAATCAATACCGGTAGTTATTTAAAGTTTCTGTAATCCATTGTGTTGTAACAATATACAATGTAGCCCATATGGCTGCATAATTTCTGTGTTACAACCCAATGTTAATTAAGTGCATGTGAAGTGAACACCATTGTGCTGTGGCTTATTGGTGTGTAGCCCATATGGCTGCTAGATCCTGCAGCTGCAGCCCAATGAGATAATAAGTTTTTTATGCAAACTTTTCTTAATGCACTTTATATTTGTGTTTACTGGGCCTATTGTTTGAGCTTTCACTTTCTCTCTTTGTTTTAATACCAAGGCTGCACATTAAAGCTTTCAATCCAAACCAGATTTCTTTACCAGAATAATTCTTTTATATCCTGAATGGATTTGATCAACCTGTTTTCCATTGAACAGTTGGCCCAACTTCTGTGATATAGAGAAGTAAGAGTCTGTGTTTATTTTTAGCATCTACCCGCTACCTACCCAACTGTGCTAAACTGCTTTTGATATTGCCATGGGTTGATTGCTGTGCGCCACTATATATTGGGATCAATACTTCAGAATACAATGCAAAGTTTCTCTCCTCCACCTTTCAACCATGTAGCTGAAACATCCCGCGATGTACTTCCCGGGGTACATGGAGATTCCCTACTAGGGCAGGGGGTCTGAAAGGTAATTTCAACATCCGGCCCTAACAATGCTGAAGCTTTCTTGAAAGGGGTTTATTCTTGATTTCTACTTTTCCAATGCTTATCATTGGTAGTAGTTGATATTTAAGATCCCATAAAAGTAAAGAAAGATTTTGTCTATCCTAACTTGAGAACAGTTCTGGCTTACGTATGGCTGTTTTGTCTACCCTGGTTCTGGTAGTGATGGAGCATCCTCAGCTGGCTGACATGCGGAGCACCAATAGTAATTAGCGGCGCGCCTGCCCCGATCTGGTGTAGAGCTTGATTATCCTACCCAGGGATCTTCGGGGCAGACATGCGCAGTAGCTCTCACCCATATGGTGGGGGTGAATGCTATCTAGCTTTTGTACTCCTTAATTGGGGTTGAAAAAGTTATTTAGCGGCCGCGCCATGTTTATTAAGATCGCCACAGCATGAAGGTTTTGATCTCAGTGCATGGTTAACATTTATCTACATCATCTGTGCCTGCAGGAAGTATAAACCAGTACAGTAAACTATCAGTGCAACCTAGAACTCAAAAAACTTAGTGCATGTAAACTTTCTAGTTGCTAATTGAACTGTCATAGAACTAAAGTGATGGTAAAATAAAAATTAGCATACAGAACGTATTGATAGCTAAGTAAGCAGCACTAAAACATTGAACAAGTGACTATCCTGTACATTGACTTTGGGTTGGTAGTGACTAAACTTAGCCTATGCTTTATGATTTTGTCCCCACCCACCCACCCTATTAACTTTTCTATGTGACACACTAGTAGTTCATGGCAACCAACTCTCCGAATTCACCGCAGTTTCATGGGTTTGACTCACAAGGGGAAGCGGTTGTTTCTAATCCAGTCATTGATGAAGGGGAGGAATTTGCCACACCTAGAGGTGCGCATGCTGGTGAGCAGATAGGCAGAGGGTTCCAAACTGCTCGCAGATCAGTACAACTGCGCAGGCGTTACAGTCTCCCACGTGACATCAATACAGAACCATACCCCCCCGCAACCCGTGCTAGAGCAGCGCTTGAGCGAATCAGGAGATTAAAACTTCTAGGCTTGGAAATACTTAGCACAGAGTCCTTGCTGTGGGACAACGATGGGCAGGCACTAGCAGATCCACTGAGTCAAAATAGATTGTGGTCATCCTCCACTTCCTCAACCCAATTTGACGTTAGTATTTCCCCTGCACGGACAATGGCACCTACAAATCCAAACGCCCCCCAGGAACAAGCTGATCCACCTGAAGGTCAGGAAAGTGAAGCTAGTTCTCTGGCATCCACGGTTAGGCCCATGGGAGAGTCCGCCCCCCCAGATGGGGAGCGCAACAACCCTGGAGCCCATTTCCAAGACAACCGTCGAGATCGGTCTACTGTAAATCCGTGGCCCGCCAGAGTTGAACGAGCCTTCCGGGATGCAGACGATCTTGTCATGCCTTACCGTGGGAAAAAGTTGCGTTCTTCCACTGCCCAGTCTGTCAAAACCAGTGCAGAGCAAATCACCAAAACCCTCCGAGATGCCTATGAGTTCTGTGATCTTCTTATGCAATCCAGGATTGACGTTTACCGCAGGGACATGGTTCAACTCTGTGTGAATTTAGAGGAAATGAGCTTCGACTCAGAGAGCTCTGCCCCTCTCTCGCAGAGCTCTCCAAAGCGTAACAATGGACACTCTGGATTGTCTGATGAAGAGCAGCGTCAGTTTCTGGAGCGACTCCTTGGCAACAATCGTCCTTCCCCAACACCTGCTGTTCTAGAATTTGAGAGAAGAACAGTGTCGTTTTCATTGGAGCTCATTTCTAATGATGCCCTCCCTGATGTGGACTACGGTGTAGACTTGGATTCTGATACCATCAAAGAGCTCCATGATGTTCGGGTTCCTGAAATTCTCCGTGCAGTTAAGGAATGCCGTGATGCCGCAGGGAAGTACGCAGCTCGCGAAGGTTGTGATCTGTCACTTGTGAAGCGCGCTCAAGATCAGTGTGAGCGAGCATTTGAATGGACCCGCCAGGTTGTTGCTCGCTACCGTACTGGACAGCATCATCTTGGTGGCAACCTCCCAGCCCGTGAGGCCAATTTTCTTCCTTTCGATCCAACTGGTGACACAAGCATTTATGATTTCTTGTCACGCTTTGAAGAATGGGCGAGAGGATACATTTCTCAGGATGCAAAAGCCCACCTGCTCTTCACAAAATATCTTCCCAAATCCCTCACAGAAAACTATGCAGAACTTAAGTCAAAAAAGCTGAACTATGAAGCCATGAAGTCATGGCTCATTGACCAGTATGGCATGGTGAAAGGGGTTTGCGACAACCAGCTGAAAACCATCAGAGCCCAGAAGCCTCCCAAGTCTGAGGATGACCTGCTTGCCCATGCTCAACACCTTCGCAAGATACACTGTACCATTACAGCACTCCACGGTTTGGAAATCCAAAAGGGTGTTCGTGTCCCAGGTTTGCATGAGCATGTCGAGTCCAACACATTCCTTATGCAGTTAGCAGAAGTCCTCCCTAGGCCTGTGCAACAGGAGTGGAGCAAGTTCCTTGCTCACTCTGGTGTTACCACCATGAAGGTAGAAGGGAAGGTGTACTTGGACAAGATCTTGGATATTCTGCGCGAGATGTACCTGGCTAAGGAGATACAAGCTAGGTTTCCTGGAAATGAATCACAGCCCAGCAAACCAAAGCCGAAAGTGAACAGTGCTATCCAGGAATCCAGTCCCGCTCACATTTCTGCTGCAACCAACACACTCAATTCTTCTAAGAACTCGCAGCCAGTCAAGAACACTGGCGCGAAGCCCAAGAACACCAAGAACCCTGGTAAGTCCCTAGCTAAGCTGTCTCGCTGGTCTTGCATTGTTGAAGGCCATGAGAAACATGAGCTGGGGAACTGCCAGAAGTTCTTCCAGTCAACTGTGAAGCAAAGGCGGAGACTCTGCAGATGGCAAGGATGTTGGACATGCCTTGCTAGAAGAGACCACAACGGTGACTGCAAGCGGGGAGAGTGTGCTCGCCTCAAAGAAATTCCGGTGGCACTCATTTGTCAAGATTGTGCTGTAGCTGACAGAGGGGGAAGACCACCACTGAATGTATTGATGTGTGGCCTTGACAGTCATACTAAACCATCACAGCACCTGGTTGGTGAGGCCTTGGAAAAATGGATTCCAGGCTTCAAGGTTTCTTCGCTGAGTTCACCGCTAGTAGTTGGCCTTTCAAATGTACTTGCAGTACCTAGAGATGCAGTCCCTCCTAAGAGTAAGTCCAGTGCACCATCCTTTCGCACTCCAACTATTGTCTATGATACCAGAGATGGTAGTGTACGCCCCACCAGCCAGGTCGACTCAATCCTCTTGCCCTCAAAGGAGGATTCGTGTTTCATCATGCAGCAGCTGCGGATTGGGGGAGAGGACGTACTAACTTTCTTCGATTCTGGTGCTAATGTCAACCTAGTTGAAGGCAGCTTAGCTGAGCGTGTCGGTTTCACAGTCCTGGATGACAAATGTGTGTCTATTGGTGTGGCAGGAGGGAGTAGGGTCTGGACGGAATATGGTCTTTATGCTTGTATACTTGGCCCAGATGCTAACAACACCTCCCACCAGATTGAGTGCCGAGGACTTGAGAGAATTACCTCCTACATTCCTGAGTTTGATCTCCGCCCAATCGGTCGTGAAGCTGCGCCAACATTTCACAATGGCAATATGCTCCTATATCCTAGAGCCATTGGAGGAGATCGAGTGAAGCTGCTGATCGGGATTAAGAGCTCAAGTCTGGCTCCCCGACTGCACTTCTCTCTTCCAAATGGACTTGGCATTTACATTAGTGCACTGGTGGATATTTATGGGTCCAACATCTGTTATGGTGGCACCCATGAAGTATTTACCCAAGGTTATGCACAAGCTGGCATGTCCGCGAGCCACATCCAAGTCCTCTTCACGCAGGTAGCAACAGCTTACATGCAAGCCCCTTACACCATGGTCCCCTCCAGTTGCGATGATCATGGTCCTCCAATGAAGCAATCGTTGGCTTACCTGTCTGAAGACACATGGACAGATGACATTGAGAAGATGTTTGAGAGTCTGTCCATGTCTGCTCCGGTTCCCATCCTTCCTCCGGATTGCCACTGCTCCAACCTGGGCCTCTGCCAAGATGGTGGCCTCTGTTACAAGGCAACAGTCCCACTCTCCAAGCTCAAGGGCCTGCTAGATGAAGATGACATTCCTGTTATAAGGGACACACGCTGCGATAAGTGTGCTAATTGTCCAGCCTGTAAGCTGTCCAGTAGAGCAAAAACTCAAAGCCTGCAGGAGGCCTTTGAACAAGATGTCATTGAGAACAGCGTCACCATAGACCTCATTCAGCAGAAGGTTTGGGTGGAGCTTCCTTTTATTAAAAAGCCCACAGAGTTTCTCACCAAGCGACATAAAGGGAGGGACAATCTTCGTCAGGCATTTACAATCTACAAATCTCAGTGCCGCAAGCCAGATGAAATCAAGACTCAGATTAGAGCAGCCCAAGAAGATCTGGTGCAGAAGGGGTTTATGGTTCCATTTTCATCTCTGCCTGAGGCTCAGCAAGACCTCATCAGGAAAGCTCCCTTCAGGCACTTTTTCCCCTGGAGAGCAGTCCACAAACCTGGGAGCGTCTCCACACCTGTCAGAATAGTTGTGGATCCTAGTTGCACTGGACTCAACATTATTTTGGCCAAAGGCCAGAATATGTTGTCCCAGATCCCAGACATTTTGGTCCGCCTTCGCACCCACCGTTCTGCATGGACGACTGATGTGTCAAAGCTATACAACCGGCTTCACCTGCAGGAATCAGCCTTGCCATATTCCCTGTTCTTGTATGACCCCTCACTCAGTGATTCAGTAGATCCTGATACATGGGTCATGACCAGAGCCTGGTATGGTGTAAGCTCCACTGGTAATCAGGCAGCCGTAGCTTTGAAGCGACTTGCAGAGCTGAGCAGAAAGGACCTTCCATCTGCCTTTGATGTCCTGACCCGCGACATTTATGTTGATGATGTAGCTGGTGGTGCTGACTCTGATGCAGCACGGGAAGAGCAGATCAATCAAACTCAAATGGCTCTTGGGAAGGGGGGCTTCTCCCTAAAGTTTGTTGCCCGGTCTGGCATGCCGCCTCCCCAGGATGCCTCTACTGATGGAGTTGCTGTTGGATGTCTTGGTCTCACTTGGGACACTGAGAAAGACCTGCTAAGTCCAAGTATTGGGAGTATGAACCTTCAGAAGAAAATTCGCGGTCAAAAAGCTGCTCCTGAACGAGATGTGACTACTGCTTCTGGTCTGCGTGCCGCCATGAAAGATGACCTCCTCACTCGTGCTAGTATACTATCCCGCAGTGCGGAGCTGTTCGACCCGGCAGGTTGGTGGGAGCCGTTGCGCCTGCAAATGAAAATTTCTCTCCAGGATCTCAATAGCCTGGACTGGAAGGATCCAATCCCAGAAGAATTTCATGAAACCTGGATTGATCACTTTGTTGAACTAGAGAAGGCCAAGCTCCTCACCATCCCCCGTTGCATCATTCCTCACTCAGCTCCCCCTGACTGGAAGATTCGTCTCATCTGCCTTGCTGATGCTGCAGAAGGTGCAGGGGGTGCTGCTGTTTATGGAGGAATAGAGCTTCCTGATGGAAACTTCACCTGCAATCTTCTGTTTTCCAAAAGTAGGTTGATGCGAAACTCTGTCCCGAGAAATGAACTTGAGGCAATAGTCCTTATGGCAGACATTGCCCTTGTGGTTCGGAATTCTCTTGGAGACAGAGTAAGTGATGTTCTCTTCTATACTGACAGCCGAGTTGCCCAGTGCTGGGTCCTAAACACCCGCAAAAAGTTAAGAATGTTTGTTCATAACAGGGTCCAAGCTGCTCGTCACGGAATACGACAGATAGTCAACAGTGAGGAGACACTACCACTTTTTCACATTGATGGCACAGAGAATATTGCAGACATGGTCACAAAGCCCAGGAAACTTGTCATCTCCGACCTTACTGCTACTTCTAAATGGATGACTGGTCTCCCCTGGATGACAAGGCCTACAGCTCAACTCCCAAGATCCCAGTATTCAGTTCCAGATACTGTAGAAGATGAGCAGTTGATTTCTGACGAGATCTTCCCAGATGTTGAAAATTACACCCTTGAGTTAGAGGGCAGAGAGTGTCTGCTTACATGTGGTGCTGGTTCAACATCTGGAAGCTGGTCCTTCCCACACTTCAGTGACCCCCCTGATATCCATACTCAAAGTGAACCCTCCCTTACAATGCCACTGTGCAAACACAGAAATGAGATACTCACTACCTCTGTTTTTCCTGTGCGTCTTGGGGGGGGAGGGGAGCCTGACTGGCTATTAAGAACATTTGACTTCTTACACCTTGGATGGGCACGGGCACTGAAGCGCATTGTGTGTGTGATAAAAGCATCTTTCAGATTTCGCCACAGTCTGCATAAAAATCCTGAAACACCTATTCCAGAATGTCCAATCTGCGCTAGTCAAGAGGATCAAGAAGCCAAAGCACAAGCACTGAAACTGATTATGGTTTATGCCTCCACTCAAGCTCAGAATGCTTTAGGAAAACAAATGTTACAGAAGCAATATACATTTGAGCGGGGCATCTGGTACTCGTCACAAAGACTTGAGAAAGAGGGCCTGACAAACAAGGCAGACTTAGACTTTGATGCCTTTTATGATGGTGCCTCTATCAAGAAAGTCCTGCCAATCATCCCTGTACAATCTATTCTCTTCCAAGCTCTAGCCCTGCATACCCACTTCAAAGATCTCCCCCACCAGGGTGTTGAGGCCACACTTGCCAGGATCAAACAAACCTTCTACCCGATAGGGGATGCGCGGAGAATCATAACCGCAATTAAGAAGTCTTGTTCCAAGTGTCGCATTCTTCTTAAGCAAGTGGTCGGTTTAGAGCTTGCTGACATTCATCCCATGAGAACCACGATCGCACCACCCTTCTATGCGGTTCAGATGGACATTGCAATGGGATTTAAAGCGAGACCAACAAATGATTCTCGCAAATCATTCACAGCACATGCACTAGTTATAGTGTGTCTGCTAACATCTGCAACAAGCATTATGGTGATTGATGGCCTAACAACCCAGACGGTTGTGATGGCCTTGGAACGCCATGCATCTCGCTATGGTATGCCTGCTCATGTTTTTGTTGATTCTGGCACTCAACTTGAGAAGCTCAAAGATACCCACTTCTCACTTCGAGAAATCAATGGCTTGGAGTCACATGGCAAAAAGTTCTTCGTGACTGTGGCTACTCCAAAAGCCCATGAGCAACAGGGCAGAGTAGAATCAAAGATAAAAATAGTGAGAAAAATGCTACAAACCATGTCTGATACTGCTGAGCTGGTGAACACCCTCCTTGGGTGGGAGACAATGTTTGCCAGAATTGCAGATCAGATAGACAATCTCCCTATTGCTCGCGGTAGCTCTAGAGCCCCTTCTGATCTGGGATGGGAAATAATAACCCCAAACCGATTAAAACTGGGCAGGAATAATTTTCGTCAGTTAGAGGGGAATGTTGTTCTTTCAAATGCACCGCAGACACAGCTAGATCGTAATAGACTAGTGCAGGAAAAATGGTACGAGATATTTTCGTCGCGCATGCACCTTCTTGTTCCTAAAGCTGAAAAATCTGAAAGAATAACTCTGCAGGTAGATGATGTGGTCCTTTTTGTCTTTCAAGATGCTGGGATTCCAAAGATGTGGGTATGGCGACTAGGGGTAATCACTAGGCAAATATCTAGGTCTACTTATGAAATCCGCTATGTTAGCCAGCTAGGAAGCCCTCCAAGATTAATTCAAAGAGATGCTCGCCACATTTCCCTCATCCACAAGGCCACAGAAATCCCCCCAATGTCCTCCAGGTTCTTGGAAAACAGGTTGAACATGCCTGTCTGGGCAAACTCAGGCAGCTGATCTTATTATACTCTGTTCCTTTTTTTTATCCCTTCATACTTCAGGTTGTGGGAGCAATGCCTCTGCCAGTTCAGGACATAACAGATGGCGCTGCCTTACAGCAACGCGCCATGTCTGCCCAGATTTCTGCACGGCTCCGTCCTGCTGAGCCTAGGGATACTCTCCTGATAACACCGGCTACGACAAATCGTGATACCTTTGATCCTGTTGGTGTCCTTGAGATGTCTGCTAAGGAGATGGAGAGGGTTCAGGATGCCCTGCTCAGGAGAGCAGCCAAGCACAAGCCTGGGGAAGGAGTAAATGAGGAAGAAGCAAGAAGAATTTTCGAAGTGCAGAGTGTGAGTGGAATGACCAACTTCACTGTGGGTCCTACTGATAATCCCAACACTATGTATCTGCCTGGAGGTGCCCCCCTTGTCGATCACCTATTTGTCAAGCTGGAGTATATGCCTGAATGGCACTTCCTGCTGAGACCAGTCGAAATCCTGCGTGACCATCGCCTCCCCGATATGTCCAGGCCGCGCAGTATCAGAGAATTCACACTGGGTCAGTCACCAGACAGAGAGGTTCGCATTGCCCTGGAGTACCTAAGAGCCAAGGTAGCTGACACAAAGAAGAAGTTTGTCATCTGTCAGTTGGCTGCTGATACAGAGAGCATCGGTGTTATCAAGTCTGATCTGAATGATATCCTACGTGGAAGACCTGGTGGGAATCTCACAGCTAAGGTGGCTAAAAGTGGAGAGAGCGCTCGGCCTCTGCCTGTCCTGTTGATGATCGGCCATGTCAACTGGCAAATTCATGTCAAGATCCCCATTGTGGACTACGTCTCACCTGAGGGCAGACGCATGCTAAAGATTGTTCCGGGCGACCTGCAGGACAAGACAACCACTTTCTTCAAAGAGCTGGGCGTCTTGACTGGTGTCAAGGTCCGAGAAGATTTGCAGGAGTTCTTAGACTTGGTCAAGTGCCTCTATAGAGTTGATCTCTGGGAATATGTTGAGCCACCCATGGAGTTGGATGTGCTAGCCCGCGCGGCTGGCTACAACCTGGTGCGCTCATCTGTTGCAGCCCTAAACTGGGTGACTTTTGGAACCATCCTTCCCAAGGGCAGAGTGTCCATGGGGGACAAGAAGTGGAATCTGGAATGGGACAAGCTCCCGCAC
>Ga0194131_10012205_pt1 | contig 10068 bp, 9 predicted proteins | sample TA2KigO120mmetaG_FD_148631 | JGI IMG/M metagenome (GOLD analysis project Ga0194131, IMG submission 148631) | Freshwater microbial communities from Lake Tanganyika, Tanzania - TA2015053 Kigoma Offshore 120m | ecosystem: Environmental > Aquatic > Freshwater > Lake | place: Tanzania: Lake... | reverse complement strand
GTCAGGGAAGACTGCCACGCCGCTGCCGCGCGGTTCTGCCGTGGATCGACGATCCAGCCGTCATGACCGCGAACTCCTTCGCGGTGGCGGCAGAAGTGTCCGACCTGGAGGAAGCGGAGGGGACGGAGCGAACGAGTGCACACGATAGAATGCGGCGCATGAAGCTCGTTCATCTCATCGCTCTCGGTGTGTGCCTCTCGGTTCCCGTGCTCGCGCAGGAACAGGGACGCGGCCGCGGCGCGCAGCAGGACTTCGGGCAGCCGCAGCCGGCGCGGCCGGTGACGGTGACCGCCATTCCGGGCGTGGTTGCCGCCGGCGCGACGTGGACGCAGGCGTGGGCCGGCACCGACAACGCCGACGGCATCCTCGGCACGCCCGACGGCGGGCTGCTGTTCGCGCAGGAGCAGCCGCGGCGCGTGAGCAGGCTCGATCCGGACAACCGCGTGTCGGTCTACGCCGAGAACACCAACGGCGCCGGTTCGCTGGCGCTCGACGCGAAGGGCCGGCTCATTGCCGTGCAGCGGACGTGCACCGACCCGGGGCTGCGGCTCGCGTCGCCCTGCGCCGATCCGCCGAACATCAGCATCATTCATCCGGCGGCGGAGCGGAAGCTGCTGGCCGACAACCTGCAGGGCAAGCCGCTCGGCCGCATCAACGACGCGGTCGTCGCGCGCGACGGCGGCGTCTACTTCACGTCCGGCGGCGCGTTCTACGTGAGCCCGGCCGGCGACGTACGCGCGATCGGACAGAACCTCCGCACCAACGGCGTCATGCTCAGCCCCGACGAGAAGACGCTGTACATCACCAACGGCGGCACGGTGGTCGCCTTCGACGTCGGGGCCAACGGCGTGGTGTCGAACCAGCGCGACTTCGCGAAGCTGGAGGCGGGCGGCAACGGCGACGGCCTCGCGGTTGACGCGGCCGGCCGCCTCTACGTCACGTCCGCGCCCGGCGTGCAGGTGTTCGCGCCGGACGGCAGGTACCTGGGTCTCATCCCCACGCCGCGCAACGTGATCAGCGTCGCGTTCTCGGGACCCGACAAGAAGACGCTCTACGTCGTCGGCGGTGGAGGAGTGGACGCCAACGGCCGCGAGATGACGACGCCGCCCGGCGTGCGCAACAACGCGAAGTCGATCTTCAGGATTCCGATGATCGCGGAAGGGTTCAGAGGGCGGGCGAAATAGTCCGGACGTCCCGCAGCGAGCATCCCGCGCGCAGCTGGTCGGCGCGCGGGAGCCTGTCACCGGCATAGCAGCCGGGAATCACATACAGCGTCCGCGTGTGCCCGGGCTGCGGCGCCACGACAGCAGGCATCGTCGCCGCCGGTGCGACGGGCGTTGCTGGCGCGGGGGGCGGCAGCACGTGCTCGACGACGATCCTCACCGTCTGCGGCTCGGGACGCACTTCGCCCGCGCGGCGATACACCTCGGGATAGTACGCCGGTCCCCACACAGGCCACACCGTCGCGCTCTGCGGAAAGAACAACCCGAGATCGTCCGGCGGCTTCGGCATGTAGGTGTCCGCCCCGGTGCGGAACAGATCCTGACGATCCGGCCTCAGGACGTTGGGCGGCTCCGGAACCTGCTGCGCCCCGGCCAGCGCCGGCAGCGTCAGCAACGCGGCGACGAGGGTCGCGGTGCGGGCGCTCATGGCCGCCGCCCCACGCGCGGGCTGAAGCCCACCTGCTCGTACCAGAACCCGTCGGTCTGCCGCTCGAGTCGCCGCACGTACATGTGCGTCTCCTCGGTCCGTCCCACGCTGCCGGTCACGCGGATGCGGTCGCCGCGCGCGAACGTGGTCCCGCTCATCCCGACGTCAATCAGCTCGCGGCGGTTGTCCATCTCGAAGCGGAATGCGCGGACCCTGCCGTCCCGGTCACGGACCTCGGCCAGGAGGAATGGATGGGGGTTGATGAACTGGAATTCGGTGACCACGGCCTCGACCGTGGTCTGCCGGGAGCTGTCGTACACGCCGGACAGCGAGTGGTGGGCCTCGGCCGCGCCCAGGGCGCCGAAGGCCGCGGCCATCGCCGGCAGCACCCGCTTCATGGTACGATTCTAGCGCGATACGTACCGCATATACCGGAGGTAGGGATGAAGAAGTTCGTACTGATTGCCCTTGCCCTCGCCGTCATCTCTCCGCTCTCTCTGAGCGCCCACCACGGGTGGGGCGGCAACGCCACTGAGGAAACCACGTTGACCGGCACGGTCGAAACGGCCGTCAGCCTCGCCGGCCCGCACGCGACGATGCGGATTCGTGCGGAAGGCCAGGTGTGGGACATCACGCTGGCGCCGGCGGCGCGCACCGCGGGCGCCGGGCTGAAGGAGGGCGTCATCCCCGTCGGCGCGACGGTCACCGTGCACGGACACCGCAACAAGAGCACGGGCCGTTACGAGATGAAGACCGAGCGCGTGGTCTGGAACAACAAGACCTACGCGGTCTATCCCGACCGGCACTGACGCCGATCACGTCTGGGGGCCGGCGTGCATGATGTCCTGGCGTGGATGGAAGCATCCACGCTGGGCCACATGATGCGCGAGTCCGGTCCCTGGACGTACGCCATCGTCAACCTGACGCACATTCTCGGGATCGCCTCGCTGTTCGGCGCGATCCTGGTGATGGACCTGCGGCTCCTCGGCTGCTTCCGTCACGTCCCGCTCGGTTCGCTGGCGGCGGCCACCGCGCCGGTCGGCGGTGCGGGCCTGGCCATCGCGCTCACCTCCGGTACGGCGCTCATCACCGCCAACGCCACCGAGTACGCCGGCAATCCGTTCCTGCTCATCAAGTTTCCCGCGATCGTGTTCGGCCTGCTGAACATCGCGCTGCTCATGCGCTCGCGCGCGTGGCGGGCGCGGTCCGCGCGTGAGCTGACCGGCGCCGAGCGGCGGCAGCTCGCGGTGATGGGCGGGATCTCGTTGTGCTCCTGGCTGACCGCGGTTGCGGCGGGGCGCATGATCGGCTACTGGTAGACGCGTGTTTCCCTATCACGACGAAAACGAGACGCAGCGCACGCCGGTCGTCACGATGGCGCTCATCGCCATCAACGTGCTCGTGTGGGTGCTCGTGCAGGGCGCGGGCAGCGAGCTGGCGCTGGCGCGCGCGGTCTGCGAGCTCGGGCTGATTCCCGGCGAGCTCACCGGGTCGCTGCCGCCGGGCGTGCGCTTCCCGATGGGCGAGGATCTCGTCTGCCTGACCGATCCGGGTCCGCAGTACTTGCACCTGATCTCGTCGATGTTCCTGCACGGGTCGTGGATGCACCTGCTGGGGAACATGTGGTTCCTGTGGCTGTTCGGCAACAACATCGAGGACTCGATGGCGCGGCCGCGGTTTGTCGCGTTCTACGTGCTGACCGGCCTCGGCGCCGCGCTGGCGCAGACGTTCGCGAACCCGGCGTCCGAGATCCCGATGGTGGGCGCGTCGGGCGCCATCAGCGGCGTCATGGGCGCGTATCTCGTGCTCTTCCCGCGCGTGCGCGTCTACACGATCGTCCCGCTCGGCTTCTTCATCCAGAACATCGCGCTGCCGGCCTGGGGGATGCTGATCTACTGGATGTTTCTCCAGTTCGCCGGCGGCATCACCAGCATCGTCGCCGAGCAGGGCGGCGGCGGCGTCGCCTTCTGGGCGCACATCGGCGGTTTCATCGCCGGTGTCGTGCTGGTGAAGGTGTTCGAGAACCGCAAGCGGGTCCTCGCGCACAAGGCGCACCACTGGCGGCCTCAGCCAGGTGGTAGGTGGTAGGTCGAGTCTCTTAGCTGCTTCGCGCATCCGGGCTTCGACTTCGGGCGCGCTTTCTTCGGCTTGTTGCGCGGTTTCGACTTCTTCGTAGTGTCCGGCTTTAGCCGGACCACACACGGCGGTGCCGATCAACTTGGTCCGGCTGAAGCCGGACACTACGACGTTTCAGAAACCGCTTTAGGACGCGAATCTCGGCTACCACCTACCACCTACCACCTGAAGGCAGCTACCATCTCCCGACATGAAGCGTCTGCTCTCACTCGTGTTCGTCGTGGCTACGACCGCGCTGATTGCCCAGCAGCCGGACCAGCAAGTCGAGTGGCGCTACTGGGGCGGAGACCTCGCGGGCACGAAGTACAGCGCCCTCACCGACATCAACCCGCAGAACCTCTCCCGGCTGGAGCTGGCGTGGCAGTGGAAGCACTGGGAAACGCCGCTCGACGAGTACAAGACGATCCCCGGCTTCTTCGAGAGCACGCCGCTGATGATCGACGGCGTCCTGTACGTGACCACGCCGTACAACAGCGTCGCCGCGCTGGATGCGGCGACGGGCAAGGAGCTGTGGCGGTACGACGGCGAGGCCTACAAGCTCGGGCAGGTGCTCTCCGGCAGCGGGTTCAAGCACCGCGGGGTCGCGTTCTGGCGCGACGGCAACCAGACGCGTATCTTCCTCAACAGCCGCAGCAAGCTGGTGTCGCTCGACGCGCAGACGGGCCGGCTCGTGCCGTCGTTCGGCGACCGCGGCGTGCTGGCGCTCACCGAGAGCCCGCACCTGTCGCAGAGCTCGCCGCCGATGGTCTACGGCAACCTGGTGATCATCGGCAGCCAGATTCCCGATCGCCTGATCGGGCGCGAGGAAGTGGGCGAGGTGCAGGCGTTCGACGCGCGCAGCGGGCGCCTGGTGTGGACGTTCTCCGTCGTGCCGCGCTCGGCAGCGGATCCGGCGGCCGCCACGTGGGAGAACGAGTCGTGGCGCAACGGGAGCCACGCGAACGTCTGGGCGCCGATGGCACTCGACGAGGCGCGCGGTCTCCTGTACCTGCCGACGAGCACGCCGAACAACGACTACTACGGCGGCGCGCGGCCGGGCGCCAACCTCTACGCCGAGTCGCTCGTGTGCCTCGACGCGGCCACCGGCAAGGTGCGGTGGCACTTCCAGACCACCCACCACGGCATCTGGGACTACGACATCCCCGCGCAGCCGAACCTGGTGACGATCACCGTGGACGGCACACGCATCGACGCGGTCGCGCAGGTCACCAAGCAGGGCTTCACCTTCGTCTTCGACCGCGTCACCGGCCGGCCCGTGTGGCCGATCGAGGAGCGCAGCGTCCCGACCGACACCGACATCCCCGGCGAGAAGGTCTATCCGACGCAGCCGTTCCCGTCGAAGCCGCCCGCCTTCGTCACGCAGGGCATCACGCTTGACGATGCGAACAACCTGACGCCGGAGATCAGGCGCATGGCGCAGGAGGTGATGAAGCAGTACCGGACCGGACCGCTCTACACGCCGCCGATGCTGAACGGGACGCTGCAGCTGCCGGAGCTGTACGGCGGCGCGAACTGGGGTGGCGCGTCGTTCGATCCTGAGCTCGGCTACCTCTACGTGCGCGCGAACCACTCGCTGGGGCTGAACAACGGCGGCAGGAACCCCGTCGCCGAAAAAAATGCCGGACCGGACGGCGCGCAGTATGCGCGCGCGGCGCCGACGCTGCCCGGAGGCATTCCGCTGATCTCGCCGCCGTACTCGCTGCTGACCGCGATCGACCTGAATCGCGGCGAGATCGCGTGGCAGTCGCCGCTCGGCGAGGGGAACCCGTCGGTCCGCAACCACCCGCTGCTCAAGGGCGTGGCGCTCCCGGCGCGCCTGGGCTCCAACACCAATCGCGGCGGCACGCTCGTCACGCGCAGCGGCCTCGTGTTCATCGGCGGCGGCGACGGCTACTTCTACGCCTTCGACAAGCGCACGGGCCAGGAAGTGTGGCGGACGACGATCCCCTACAACAACGTCGCGAACCCGATGACGTACCGCACCCGCGCGGGGAAGCAGTTCATCGTCGTTGCCAGCGGCGCCGGCGCGGACAACGCGCTGCTGGCGTTTGCGGTGAAAGAAGACGCGGCTCCGCCGCCGCAGGGCCAGGCCGCCTACACCCGCGCCTGCGCGGCGTGTCACGGACCGGCCGGCCGCGGGCTCGCCGGACCGCCGCTTGTCCCGTTCGCCAAATCCCCCGACGAGGTGCTGGCCATCGTCCGGGAGGGCCGGGGCGAGATGCCGCCCACGGGCCCGGCCACGCTCAGCGACGACCAGGTCCGCCAGATTGTCAGCTACCTGGCCGCGTTGAATTAAGGGTTCGTCCGGCAGTGCCGATTCTGCGGCGACAGAGACCGACCCACCGCCAGCTACAACGTGCCGACTTCAGTTTCCAGCAAAGACCAGCATTTCGTGCCGAGCGTTTTCTTCCAGCTCTCGTAGACCCCTGACAGCCGCGCCCGGAACGGCGCCGTGTCCACCTCGTTGAACGCGAGGCCGCGGCCCGCCATCGCCGTGCGCGCGGTCGCGTTCTCCGCCTCCTGATCCCGGCGCTGCAGGCGCACCGCCTGCGGCAGCCGCCGCTCGATGATCGCGCGGACGTCCTCGGGCAGCCGCCGCCACGCCGCCTGGTTGGCCAGCATGTTGAAGCCCGACCACATGTGGCTCGTGAGGCTGACGTACTTCATCACCTCGTAGTGGCGGAACAGGTTCATGTAGCCGAGCGGATTCTCCTGCGCGTCCACGTCGCCGCTCTTCAGCGCGGCGTAGATGCCGCTGCTGTTGACGAGGACCGGCTCCGCGCCGAACGCGCGGAAGGTGTCCTCGAACATCTTGCCGGCGGGGATGCGCATCCGCATGCCGGCGAGGTCGGCCGGCGTGACGATCGCGCGCGTGTTGCCTCCGATGTGCCGGATGCCGTTGTCGAACGCGCCGACAGGGAAGCCGACGATTCCCTTCGCCGCCATCTCGGCGCGCAGGTAGGCGCCGAGCGGGCCGTCCATCGCCGTGTGGGCGTGCTCGGCCGAGCGGAAGGCAAACGGCACCTGCTGCACTTCGGCCACCGGCACGACGTTGCCGAGGATGCCCCCCATCAGCGTGAAGAACTCGATCTCGCCGGCGACGAGCATCGTGAGCACCGCGGGGTCGCTGCCGGGGTGCTTGTTGTTCTCCGGCAGCACCCGCGTCTCGACGCGGCCGCCGGTGTCCTTGCCAATCGCCGCCCACATCTCGACGAGCCGCGTGTGCAGGGGGCTGTCGGGCGCCTGGTTGTGGTACTGCGTGAGGGTGAAGTCAGCCGCGCGGATGGTGCGCGAAAACACCGTCAGCGATCCGAGCGTGGCTCCGGAGACGAACGCGCGTCGTGTCAACATCAAGCGCTCCGTAGGGCGGGCCTTTACGGCCCGCCGTCTAATGTAGTCTAAGAAGCTCATGGCTGATTCCCTGCGCGCCACCACGGAGGCGGTGGCCTTCATCCGCGAGACGACGTTCCGTGACTTTCCGGCGGAGGCGGTCGCCATCGGCAAACGCTGCGCGATCGACGGCCTCGGCGTCACGCTCGCGGGCACGACGACCGACGGCAGCACGATTCTGCGCGACTACATCCGCGGCAGCGGCACCGGCGCCGCCGACGCGACGGTCTTCGGCGCCGCGCCCTTCCGGACGACCGCCGCATCGGCGGCCCTGCTGAACGCCGCCGCCGGCCATGCGATGGACTGGGACGACACGCAGTTGTCCACCACGCCGGACCGGATCTTCGGCCTGCTCACGCATCCCACGCTGCCGCCGCTCATCGCCGCGCTCGCCGTCGGCGAGCGGCTGCGCGTGTCCGGGCAGCAGCTCCTCGAGGCGTTCCTCGTCGGGTTCGAGCTGGAGTGCAAGATTGCGGAGGCGATCTCGCCCGCCCACTACAAGAAGGGCTTCCATTCGTCCGGGACCATCGGCACCTTCGGCGCCATGGCGGCCGCCGCGAAGCTGCTCAATCTGGATGAGGACCAGCTCTCGCACGCGCTTGCGATTGCCGCCAGCCTGAGCTCCGGCATCCGCGTGAACTTCGGATCGATGACCAAGCCGCTGCACGTCGGCCGCGCCGCGCAGAACGGCATCACCGCCGCGGAGCTCGCCAGCCGCGGCTTCACCGGCGGGCGCGACGCGCTCGATCCGCCGTGGGGCTTCTTCCAGGTCTTCAGCCACGGCGAGGGCGCCGAGCTCGACCGTTTCGTCGGCACGCTCGGGAAGCCGTTCACGATCGTCTCCCCCGGCGTCTCGATCAAGCCGTACCCGTGCGGCGTGCTCGGGCACCCGACGATGGACGCGATGCGGACGCTGGTGACGACGCACGACGTGAAGCCGGAGCAGATCAGGGCGATCCGCGTGCGCGCCGGCTCGAACATCCTCAACCCGCTGCGCTACACGATTGCCACCAACGAGCTCGAGGCGAAGTTCTGCCCGCCGTTCATGGTGTCGGCGATCGCGCTGCGGCGGAAGGCCGGCATCCACGAGTTCACGGACGCCTTCGTCCGCAGCGCGCCCGCGCAGGAGATGATGCGGCGCTGCGAGACCGTGCTCGATCCCGAGATCGAGGCGAAAGGCTGGGAGAAGATCCGGAGCACGGTGGAGGTGGATCTCGCCGACGGCCGGAGGCTGGTGCAGGAAGCGGACGAGCGCTATCGCGGCGGCCCGGATCACCCGTTTACGCGCGAGGACCTGCTGGAGAAGTTCACCGACTGCGCCGGGCTCGTGCTGCCGCCCGCCGCGATGGACGAGACGGTGACGATGGTGGAGTCGCTCGAGACGCTGCCCGACGTGACCGCGCTGGTGAAGACGCTCTCATCCGCCAAGCCTGTCGCCGCGACCGCCTGAGCCATCATGACCCTGGCCTGGATCTCGATCGCCGCGCTCGTCATCGCCGTCGGCCTGAGCTGCACGACGACGATCAACGTCGGGATCCTGTCGCTGACGCTGGCGCTGCTGGTGGGCGTGTACCTGGGCGGGATGTCGCCGGCCGCCGTGCTCGAGGGGTTCCCGACCGACCTGCTCATCACGCTCGTCGGCGTGACGCTGCTCTTCAGCATCGCCGAGTCCAACGGCACGCTGGCGCGGGTGACGGCGCGCGCCGTGCGGCTGTGCCGCGGGCAGGTGGGCCTGCTGCCCGTGATGTTCTTCGTGCTCGGCCTCGTCATTGCGACCATTGGCGCGGGGGCCACGCCGACGAGCGCCCTGCTGGCGCCGCCGGCGATGGCGGTGGCGTCGCGCGCGGGCATCCCGCTGCTCGTCATGGCCGTCATGGCCGGCAACGGGGCGCTGGCGGGCACGCTGTCGCCCTTCGCGCCGACGGGCATCGTGGCGAACGGCGTGATGGCGCGCATCGGCCTTGGCGGGGTGGAGTGGCAGACCTACGCCTACAACGCGTTCGCGCACGCGCTCGTCGGCATCGGCGGGTTCCTGGTGCTCGGCGGCCTGCGTCTCTTCACGCGGCGCGAAGGCGCGGCGGCGGGGGAACGCCGTGAAGGCGTTCCGGTAGACAGCGCGGAGCCGGATGCGGGCGAGATGACCACGCCGCACTGGCTGACCCTGGCCGGCATCGTCGCCCTCATCGCCGGCGTGGCGATCTTCGGCGTCAACGTCGGGATGATGGCGCTCGTCGTCTCGACCCTGCTGATCCTGCTGCGCGCCGTGGACGAGGGCGAGGCGATTCACGGCATGCCGTGGGGCGTCATCCTGATGGTGACGGGCGTCAGCGTGCTCATCGCGCTGCTGCAGGAAACGAAGGGGATGGATCTCTTCACCGCCGGGCTCGCGCGCATCTCGACGCCCGAGTCGATTGCGCCGATCGTCGCGTTCGGGACGGGCGTGATCTCCGTCTACAGCAGCACGTCGGGCGTCGTGCTGCCCGCGTTCCTGCCGATGGCGCCGGAGCTGGCCGAGCGCGTCGGCGGCCTGCCGCCGCTGCCGATCGCGTGGTCGATGAACATCGGCGCCAGCCTCGTGGATCTGTCGTCGCTCTCCACGGTCGGCGCGCTGTTTCTCGCCGGCGCCCCGCCCGGGTCCGACACGCGGTCGCTCTTCAACGGCCTGCTCGTCTGGGGGCTGTCGATGTCGGTGGTCGGCGCCGCGCTCTGCTGGATTCTGTTCCGCTGAATTCCGTAGAGTGCGTTGCGGGTGCACACGCGCATTGACATTCCCGCACACCGCCACTAGGAGTCCGTCCGAGTAATCGCGGTGAAAGTCATATTCTCTCGTGCTGCGCGCTCACGCTGCCGGTCGCCGCTCCCGGCGATGGCCGCGGAGGTGTCGCGTCGGCG
>Ga0194131_10012202_pt1 | contig 10070 bp, 12 predicted proteins | sample TA2KigO120mmetaG_FD_148631 | JGI IMG/M metagenome (GOLD analysis project Ga0194131, IMG submission 148631) | Freshwater microbial communities from Lake Tanganyika, Tanzania - TA2015053 Kigoma Offshore 120m | ecosystem: Environmental > Aquatic > Freshwater > Lake | place: Tanzania: Lake... | reverse complement strand
GCTGGAACGACCTGCCGCGCGCGGCTCAGGAATATCTCGCGTTTATCGAGCGGCGGCTGGGAATTCCGGTCGAGCTGGTTTCCTGGGGTGCCGAGGAGGACCGCACGCTGGTCCGCGAGGGCGCGGCGGTCGGGCGGTAGGCGCGCTAGGACCTGCCTTTCAACAGTTGCTTGAGACGGGTCAACTCGGCTTGTGCTTGCGCCAAATGTTCACCATCCGTGGGAATCAGGGTCCCGTCTGGCATGAACCAGCGCAACATCCCCTCGTGGAAGCCCAGGCTCAACCCGATGGCGTCGCAGGCCACTCGCCCCAGGGCATCAGCGGGCACGGCGACGTACTCGTCACCGCGCAGCGCATACGCGTCCAAACGGTAGCGCCGATTGTTGCAGATAACGTAATTCGGAACCCGCAGCACGTCTCGATAGATGGCGAATTTCTTGACCCGATCCTTGTAGCCGCTCGACTTTGAGACGAACTCCACGACCACTTGCGGCGGCAGCAGCGCCGGATCCTCATGCCACGCCCGCCAGCAATCCCGCTCAGGATCTTCCTTAGCGCCAAGGATGACGTAGAAATCCGGCCCGACACAGGCTTTCTGATCGCCGCGCCGGTAATAAATGAAGTTGTTGACAGCGACGAACGCGTCACGGCCCACGGACTTGAGGTGATTGGTAAGCGTGGTCTGCAGAACGACAGCGTTCGTCGTGTGTTTCGTGTCTTCCATCGGAATGCCGTCATCCGCCGGGTAGAGCACCCGGTCGTCGACTTCCACTTTCCGTCGCAGGGCCACGCGCATCACCTGCCCATCCAATAAGGGTTCCTGCCATTGAAGTGTTCCCCATTCCATACGCCCGCGCCTCCTGGCAGTGCCGGGATACTACGCGGCGGATATGAACAGGACGTTTCCATCAGATGAACGAGATGTGAACAGACTTCAATGGAGCAGCTTCCAGCCGCGGCGGGCGAGATCGCGGTAACCGATTTGGGGCTAAGTAGTCCGCGTCCGGGGCTCCAATTCATGATCAGACTTGCGCCGCGCGTCACTCAGCTCTGCGCGCGGGCCGAAGGCTTCGTCTTCCGCCGAAAAACGTCCGTCTTCAAGCATGCCACGCGATCCAGGAACAGGACTCCGTCGAGGTGGTCGGTTTCATGCTGGATCGCGATGGCTTCCAACCCGTCGGTGCGATGCGCGTAAGGCTGGCCGTGCTCGTCGAGGGCTTCGAAAACCACTTTGTCCGCGCGCCGCACGTTCGCGGTAAATTCGGGGATTGACAGACAGCCCTCGCGGATAATCTTGTACTCCTCAAGGGTGGTAATGCGGGGATTTACCAGCACCAGCTGGCGCCGCTCGGGAAATTTTCCGGTCACATCGATCAGCACCACGCGCTGCAGCACGCCGATCTGCGGCGCGGCGATGCCCACGCCGGGACTTGCCGCCAGCGTCTCCCGCAAATCCCGCACCAGTTCCGCCAGCGGCGCGCCGAAATCGGTGACCAGGTCGCACTTCTGCTTGAGCAGCGGATCGGGATACAACAATATTTCCCGCACGGCCATACGTCTAGAGTTCCACCGCTTCCATCTCGCGCAGCGAAACTTGCACGCCCAGTTCCCGGGCCAGCGCCTGCAGATCCGCGTCCAGCGCGGACGCGTCGACGCGTGCCGGCAACTCCACTTCAAGCATCAATTGATAGAGCGGCACCTGCGAGGAAGTGGCGCGATGGGTGACCACGTCGCTGATATTGACGCCGCGATCCGCAAGCGTCTGCGCCACGCGGTACACGATGCCGGGACGGTCCGCTCCGTACACCGAGATGATGTGCGCCTCGCCGGCCTCGCCGTTGGCGGAAAGCGGCGCCGCATCCAGCGCCTTCAGGTGGATGGTGAGCCCCAGCGAATTCCCCGCCGCCTCAAACGCGGCGCGCAATTTCTCCACCGAAGAGTCGTCGGGCACGCTCACGATGAGAATCACGGCGAACTCGCCCTCCAGCCGGGTCATGCTGGAATCCTCAAGGTTTCCGCCGTGCTCGTACAGCACGCGGGTCACGCCGGCCACGATCCCCGGACGGTCCCGCCCCACGGCGGTCAGGACGATGCGCATTCTGGGCCCTCCCACGAGTGGAATGGCGCCGGGTTCGCCGTCAGTCGCGCGGGCCCTTCGTGGAAATCTCCACCACCCGGCGGCCGCCGTGCCACTGCACGTCCGCGCCCAACGCCGAGGCCAGGAAGCGCAGCGGGACCAGGGTGCGCCCGCCCATCGAGATGGCCGGCTGCAGCATGAACTCGGTGTCCCCGTTGATGCTGGCCATCTTGCTGCCCACCTTCAGCTCCACGTGGGTGTTGCCGCGATCCGCCGAGACGAGGCCGTTACTCGGGTCAAAGGCCACTCTCGCGCCCATCTTCTCGAACACGCCACGCAGCGGCACGTAGACCCACGCCCCCATCATCTGCGGCGCGACGTCGGGGAAGCGCACCGCTTCACCGTCCACCAGCACGGAAATCCCCCCGCTCCCAGGCATCTGGGGCATGGGCGGCGGCGTGGGCGGCGCGGCGAAGACCGGCCCTCCCAGCAACAGCAAACAGACCATAAGACGATGGCTGATTCTAATGGGCGCCCCCGTTGCGGCGGAACTTGGTGAGCTTGAACCGCTTGTGCTGCGCGTCGGACAGGTACTCGACGCGGTCCATCAGGTGGTTGAGCAGCACGATGGCGAGGCCGCGCTCCATGGAGTTGTCCATGGCCAGGAGCCGCGGGGCGCCCGCCTCGAACTGCTGGATCACCTCGATGCTCAGCTCGTCGTCGTTGCACGAGGTGCGCACCCGCAGGGGGCTCTCGAGGCTGGGATGGAACATCGTGTACGCCTCGCCCACCGCGGTCTTCAAATCGTCAATCTGCTCCACGTCCATGGCCATGGCGTTGCCAATCCCGGCCACCACCATGCGCACGATGCGCACGAAATCGGGATGCGCGGGCACGCTCAACTCAAACGTCTGGTCGGGCATGGAGCACCTTTCTGCGGGATGACAACGAGTATCCTCCGCATTCAATACCCCCTGAGGAAGAACCCTAAACCGTGCCGGCCTCGACGACCAGATACCGACCCCGAGTCTGGAAGTGAGTGAACTGAACCTGCATTGGAATCGGCGCCAGCGCGATCGGGTCCGCCGAGACCGTGCTCCCTTCCAGGGAGAGCCCCTTCATGCGGTTCACCTTGTCCTCCACGAAGGAGAACACGAAGTTGCGCAGCGCCCTGGGCACCGGCAGAAAGCCCATTACCGAGATCCCGTCGATGCTGATGAGAAAAGTGTTGTTGCGCACCCCGATGCCAATCTTGATCTCAAACGAGATGGTCCGCTCGCCGCGCACGGTGAACGTCTGCGGGTCCTCGTCGTCGAAGACGAGGCACAGGTTGCTCACGCCGGCTTCCTTCAGCTTGGGGTCTTTCGCGAAGATGCCGTTGATCCAGTCCCGCGAGATGCGCACCGCGACGTGGTTCACCGTCACCGCGATCTTCTTCATCAAGTCCGGCCCGGGCCTGGCGAGGTCGGGGATGGTCAGCCCGCGGACCACCACGTCCAGGTCGTCCACCAGGATCCCGTCGGCGCCGCCGCAGCGGAGCGCGATCTGCTGCGCCTTCAACCCGACCGTAACGCCCAGGTTGGCGCCCGGCTGCAGGTCGACGACCAGCCCGTCCAACTCGGTCTGGTTGACCAGCCCGAGCGCCATCTCAAGCTGGGCGACCTTTTCGGCCAGCGGCGCTGTTTTCTCCGGCGGCGGCGCGACGGCTTCGCTCACGCGACCCGCCGATCGGACGGCCCGTCCGCGCTCTTCTCGGTCGTGCCGCCGTCGGTCTTGGCGTCGGTCTTCGTCTCGGTCTTCGTGTCGGTCTTGGTGTCGGTCTTGGTGTCGGTCTTGGTGTCGGTCTTGGTGTCGGGAGAGGAGGAATCGGAGGCCGGCTTCTTCTCATCCGCGGCCTTGCCGCCGCCCTTGCCGCCGTCGTCGGACTTGCCGCCGTCCCCGCGGTAATCATTGATGTGGAAGCCGCTGCCTTTGAAAATAATACCGACCGAAGTGATGATCCGCTTGAAAAGACCCCCGCACTCCGGACACTCGGTGAGCGGGGCGTCGCTCATCTTCTGGATGACCTCGCGGGTGGCGCCGCACGCCGAGCAGCGATAGTCATAGGTGGGCATGACCGTTCAACCTCCTGACTGGATTGCTATTGTTCATCCTGGCTCGACACCTCATGGAGGCTCGTAAACACCAGGTCAATTGCCTGCCTGTTCACCGTAACGAAATCGGTGGTGTAGAGCAGGACGTCGCCGTTCAGCGAAAAGATTCGAGCGTTGGTGACGGGGACGAATTCACGGACCCGGACGTTGAGCTCATCCGAGATGCGCGTGTCGATGAGGGTGTAGATCTCACCCTCGATCTTATGGTTGCGCGTGTAGATGATGACCTCCTTTTTCTGTTTTGGGATCCGGATCGCGTCGGTCACATTCCCTCCTCAGCCTGTACGATTCGCGTCGGATTCGGCGGAGTCACGCGTCGGCCCTCCCACCGACGACCGTCCCCCCCGCTTCTCCAGCAGGCGCACCGCCTCCACGGACATCCCCCGATCCACCGCCTTGCACATGTCGTACACCGTAAGCGCCGCCACCGAGACCGCCGTGAGCGCCTCCATCTCCACCCCGGTGGGCCCGGTGGTGCGCACAGTGGCCACCACGCGCAGTCCGTCGGGCTCCTGAGGCTCCAGGTCGATGGCCACGGAGGACAGCGCCAGGGGATGGCACAGCGGGATCAGCCGCGAGGTCTCCTTGGCCGCCTGGATGCCGGCGATGCGCGCGCAGGCGTACACGTCTCCCTTGGCCACCGCGCCCTCGCGGATGCGGGCCAGCGTCTCGGGGCGCATGCGCACCAGCGCCTCGGCGACCGCTTCGCGCCGGGTGGGCGGCTTGTCCCCCACGTCCACCATGCGCGCGGCCCCGCGCGCGTCGACGTGGGTCAGGTGGGGGCCAGGGGACTTTGCAGGTGACTCCCCCTGGATCAGATCACCGGGGGAGGGGGAATCTCCGGGGAGGCCGCTCATCCTTCGTAGACCACCGTGCCGGTCTCCGAAGTGTCGTACTGGTGGCGGATGGCGTCGAGATCCTTGCGGAAGTCCGCCGAGCGCAGCACGTTCAGCATCGCCTGCATCGGGTAGGACTTCAGGTGGCGGCGCGGGATCGCCAGATCCAGCTGCTCGGAGATGAGCGGCACGAACTCCAGGTCCAGCCCGCGGGCCACGGTCGCGATGCCGATGCCGACGTCGGCCGCCCCGCTGGCCACGGTGGCGGCCAGCGACATGTGGGTGTAGGTCTCCTTGTCGTAGCCTTTCACGCGGGCCGTGTCCACCGCGGCCTTGCGGAGGTGGTGATCAATGAGCACCCGGGTGCCGGAGCCGTGCTGGCGGTTGATAAAGGTAACCTCGGGTCGAGTCAGATCGGAAAACCCCAGGATATTTTTCGGATTTCCCTTCTTGACGATAAAGCCCAGAAATCTTTTAAAGAAATTGATCAGCGTAATGGGGGTGTCCGGCATGTTTTCTTGCAGGTGATGGATGTTGTAAGTGCCGGTTTCGTCGTCGAAAAGGTGCAGGCCGGCCGCGTGCGCGTAGCCCTTGCGCAGCGCGCGCAGACCCGCCCGGCTGCCCACATTGGCCGACTGCAGGTGCACGTCCGAATTGCGCCGCGCGATGGCGTTGCGCAGCAAGTCGAAGGCCGGGTCGTAGGTGCCGACCAGCAGGATGTTTCCCTCCAGCGAGGCCTGCGGATCCAGCAACTGCACTTCGACCGGAGTGCCGTCCGGAATCGACTCGGCATCAGCCGGCACGTGCAAGATCCCGCTGGCGCGCACCAGCGAGGTCACGATGTCCGCGCCGCGAGAGATAGGAAACGCGATGCGCTTGCCGTCCACCCGAGTGAGGTTGATCCGCAGGAATTCGTCGATGCCATGGGGCGACACGATCCCCTGCCCGAGCACCGCCGAGAGCATCACGTGGCCCAGGTCGTGCAGGCCCAGGCGCCGCGCGATCAGCGGCCGCGCGAACAGGTCGAAGGCAATGTAGGAGGAAACCGCGTTGCCGGGCAGGACGATCACCGGCAACTGATCCACCATTCCCAGCGCCACCGAATGGCCAGGCTTGATGTTTGCGCCGTAAACCACCAGCGACCCGTGGTGCGCGACCCAGGCGGCGGGAAGGGCACTGCCGTGGGACTTTCCGCTGATGATTACGAGAAGGTCGAATTGTTTGCGGCGCTCCAGGGTGAGCACTTCGTCAAGGGCTTCGGTGCGCTCCGCCACGATATCCATTCGCACGGGATCGGCGCCGATCTGCTCGGTCAGCGCGCCGAGAATGGTGGTGATGGACTCGACGCGCTGCCCTTTCGCGGGCTCGGTCCCGGGCGGCACGAGATAGCCTCCGACGGGCAGGAAGGCCACCCGCGGCCGGATGCCCACCCGCAGGCGGGCCACGCCGCCGCGCAGCATGGCGCCCATATCCGAGGGGCGAATGCGGCGATGGTTGGGGACGATGACTTCGGCCGCCTCCATGTCCTCGCCCATCGGGCTCACGAAGCGCCAGGGGACGGACGGCTCCAGCACGTCCACCTCCTCGGCGTTCACGAATTGCAGCTCGGAGATGGGCACCACCGCGTCGGTGCCTTCCGGGAGCGCCGAGCCGGTGTCGACAAAGGTGGCGTCCGGCGCGAGGTGGACGCGCACCGGCTTCCCCGGCGTCGCCCCGAACGTGCGCGTGGATTTCACCGCGAGGCCGTCCACCGCCGCCGCGTAATAGTGGGGCGAGGGCCGCCGCGCCATCACCGATTGCGCGCTCACGCGGCCCAGCGCGCGAGTCACGTCGATCTCCTCGACCGGACCCGCGCCGCCCAGGCCGCGGAACTCCAGCTCGTTGTGCCAGCGCTCCTGCGCTTCGTCGAGCGATACCGCTTCGAGGTCCCGAGGACCAGCGAACATCGACAATTATCCCTTCTTTGAGTGTCCGTCTGACGACGGACTAATTTCTGGCGGCGATCATCTCGCGCAACATCTCGCGAGCGACCGCGGGATTCGCCTTGCCACGGGTGGCCGCCATCACCTGCCCGACCAGCGCGTCGAACGCCTTCTCGCGCCCGCCCAGAAAAGACGCCACGGCGTCGGCGTTCTTGTCCAGGACCTGCTCGAGAATCGGCCGCAGCGCGTCGCTGGAATCGATCTGGCGCAGCCCGCGGACCTCCACGATGGCGTCGGCGTCCTTGCCACCGGCCACCATCTCGTCGAGAACCTCCTTGGCGATCTTCCGCGTGATGGTGCCCTTCTCTATGAGCGAGATCAGCCCGCAAAGGCGCGCCGGGCTGAGCGGAACGTGCTCGAGTCCGCCGCGCTCGTTGGCCATGCGGCTGACGTCGCCGAGCAGCCAGTTGGCGGCTTCCTTGGCGGGTGCTCCGGCGGTCACCGCCGCCTCGAAGAAATCAGCCATCTCGCGAGTCCGGGTCAGGCCGTCGGCGTCTCCGGCCGGCAGGGAATACTGGGATTCAAAGCGGGCGCGGCGCGCGGCCGGCATTTCCGGGAGACCTTTTCTAATACGCTCCAGCCATGCCGCGTCAATTTCCAGGGGGCGCAGATCCGGCTCCGGAAAATAGCGATAATCGTGCGCCTCTTCCTTGCTGCGCAGCGAGTGGGTCACCTCGCGCTGCTCGTCCCATGCGCGGGTTTCCTGGACAATTTTTCCGCCGCCCTCGAGCACCTTGATCTGCCGCTGGATTTCGTGGGAAATGGCCTTCTGCACCGATTTGAACGAATTGAGGTTCTTGATTTCGGTGCGGGTGCCGAGCCTTTCCTGGCCGGTTGGACGCACCGACACGTTGGCGTCGCAGCGCAGCGAGCCTTCCTCCATCTTGCAGTCGCTGACCCCGGCCCACACCAGGATTTCCCGCAACTGCTGCAAATAGGCAACCGCCTCGTCCGCGCCGCGCACGTCCGGCTCGCTGACAATTTCCGCAAGGGGCACGCCGGCCCGGTTGTAATCTTCCAGGGTATACTCGGCGGAGTCGATGCGGCCGGCCACCATTTCGCCGCCGTCGGTCAGGCTCGCCGGGTGGGTGGATTTTCCGGTGTCTTCCTCGAGATGGATGCGGGTGATGCGGATGCGCCGTCCGCCAGGGATATCCAGCCAGCCGCCCACCGCCACCGGCAGATCATACTGCGAGATCTGGAAATTCTTTGGCATGTCCGGATAAAAATAATTCTTGCGGTCGAATTTCGAGCGCGGCGGGATGTCGCAGTGGGTGACCAGCCCCGCGGTGATGAGCAGATCCACGGCGCGGGCGTTCAGCGCCGGCAGCGCGCCGGGCAGCGCCAGGCAGACCGGGCACACCTGCGAGTTGGGCGGCGCCCCGAAGCGGTTCGCGCAGCCGCAGAACAGCTTGCTTTTCGTCAGCAGCTCGACGTGCACTTCAAGGCCGATGACCGGTTCCCACATAAGCATGGAGCCGAGTATTCGCGCGCGCCGGCCCGTACCCTGTCAGGGAATGAGGGCGGCGCAGTGCGGGCAGACGCGATCCGCCGGGTCCACCGACTTCAGGCACAGCGCGCAGAAGCCCGCTCCCTCGCCGGGCATGGCGCGGCCGCAGGCGCCGCAGAACATCCCCTCGCCGCGCACCACCGCGTGGCAAGCCGCGCATTCGCGCACCCGTCGCGAGAGCCGCGGACGGTGCGGCGACTCCCGCGCCACCGCGTCGATCTGGCCCACGAACACGCGCCACAGCACGAAGAGCAGCAAGAGGGCCAGCCACATCTGGTCGTACACCAGCAAGAGGTCGTACAGGCCGTGCATGAAGGCCGCCAGCAGCAAGCCCGAGATCAGGACGGAACGTCCGGCGTGGGCCGTCTTCTCGACGCCCATGGCGAATCCCCAGATCATCGACAGGAGCACGTGGCCGAAGGTGGACATGATGTAGCGGCCGAGCAGCACCTCCGTGCCGTGCACGTCCACGTAGCGGGCATTCTCGATGGTGGCGAAGCCAAGCGCCGCCGCGCTGGAGAAGATGACGCCGTGCACCGCGTCGTCAAAGCGCGGGCTGTAGTACACGGTGAGGCGGACACTGAGCATCTTGCACAGCTCCTCCACGAAGCCGACCATCACGATGTAGTAGAAGCCCTGGGCGTACAGCCTCGGCGTCTGGCCCAGCACGCGGACGCCCGGCGCGATTGCCTCCACGCCCTCGCTGATGAAAATCACGCCCGCCGTGGAAAACATCCCGCAGATAAACGCGGCGGCCACCAGGAGGATTGGCGGCGGATGGAAGAGGCTCTTGCGGTACACGTACCACAGCCAGAAAAAGCCGGCCGGCATGCTGAGGAGAAGACCGTACAGAGGCAGGATCATCCGGCCACCGCGAAGGTGTCGGTGTCGGCCGCCACGTCGTGCAGCAGTCGGTGGCGCTTGAGAAACACCGGCGCCACAAAGAGAAGCCCCACCAGGAGGGCCGCGGCCTGCCGCACGGGCGTCTCGGGAATCCAGCGGGAGCCCAGGCCCACGTCCCAGAGGGCGTCCGCGAAGCCGGTCGAGCTCACGGCGGCGATTCCCAGCACGCCGGTGATAAGCGCGGCGGCGCCCGCATAGAGGATGCCTGCCCGCAGCAGCGCGCGGGGAAAATCGACTTCCTCGCGGTCGGAGCGCAACGTGGCCAGGCCCATCACCTGCTGGCCGATGGTCTGGCGGCGCCCGGAGTTGTACGCCGTGAAGTAGAACCAGGGGAGGGCCACCAGCGCCATGATGACCGCGTCGTCGCGCATCGGGCCGAGCAGCTCGAACAGGCGCCGCAGCACGTGCGGCAGCGCGGTGGCCACGTAAAAGATGATGAGCGCGTCGATGGCGAGCGCGATGGCGCGGGCGGCGAGCGGCGCAGGCGGGAAGTGCACCACCTCGACACGGGCGTCGGCGTCTTGCACGGGGCGGCTGCACTGGATGCAGAAGCGCTCGTCGGGGGCGATCTCCGCGGCACACCCGGGGCAGCAGCGAATGCGGTAGTAC
>Ga0194131_10012195_pt1 | contig 10073 bp, 7 predicted proteins | sample TA2KigO120mmetaG_FD_148631 | JGI IMG/M metagenome (GOLD analysis project Ga0194131, IMG submission 148631) | Freshwater microbial communities from Lake Tanganyika, Tanzania - TA2015053 Kigoma Offshore 120m | ecosystem: Environmental > Aquatic > Freshwater > Lake | place: Tanzania: Lake... | reverse complement strand
TCGCCGTCGAGCCAGCATCGAATTCCAACCGTTTGACACCCGGGCACGAGTGATCCGAAGCCCGCCCGGCCGCGTATGCCACGGGAGAGCAGGACGGTCAATCGGCGCGACGGCCTGCGCTTCGAGAAATGAGAACCCCATGCTGAGGCTTGTCACAGTTGCTGATGCCCCGTTAGATAGGCGCATGCCGCCCGATTTTACAGGCCGGCCGACGCCTGAGCGGGCGGCTGAGGAGCATGTCCGGGCGCTGCAGGCCATCGCCTTGCACGGTGACCGCCAGGCGTTTGCCCGCCTGTTCCGTTTCTTCGCGCCGCGCGTGAGGGCCTACCTCATGCGCCTGGGCAGCGACGACGCGGCGGCCGAGGATCTCATGCAGGACGTCATGCTGACCGTCTGGCGCCGCGCCCCGACCTACGATCCGGCCCTCGCCGGCGTCAGCACCTGGGTCTTCACCATCGCCCGCAACCGTCGCATCGACGCACTGCGCCGCGTGCGCCAGCCGCCGCTCGACGTCGACGAGCCCGCTTTGGTGCCGGCAGCACCGCCGTTACCCGACAGCGCGGTGGCTGCCCTGCAATGGGAGGCGAAGATCGCCACGGCGATCGCCACGCTGCCGCCCGAGCAGGCGCAGATGCTCAAGCTCGCCTATTTCGATGACCGCTCGCATTCCGATATCGCGGAGACGCTGAAGCTGCCGCTGGGCACGGTGAAGTCGCGCCTGCGTCTGGCCATCGGCCGCCTGCGGTCTGTTTTCCAGCCCGAGGAATCCCCATGAGTGCGCTCCCCAACCGGCACCCGATCGGCGACGAGTTCCTGCTCGATTACGCTTCCGGCACCGCGCCCGAGCCGATAGCCTTGGCCGTCGCCGCCCATGTCGCGCTCAACCCGGAGAGCCGCGAGGCGCTGAGCTGCCTGGAGGCAGCCGGCGGCGCGCTGCTCAACGGGCTCGCCCCGGCGGCCATCGATGATGCGTCACTGGATCATGTCCTGGCACGCCTCGATACGCAGGAGCCGACACTGCGGCCAAGCCGTGCACGGGTTGCGGATTCCCCGCTGCCTCCGGCCTTGCGCGCGTATGTCCCGAACGGAATCGATGCGCTCCCCTGGCGCCGCCGGGCGGGCGGGCTGGCCGAGGCGGAGCTGCCCTGCGGCGACGGGCGGCGTTACAAGGTCAGCCTGCTGCGCATCGGCGCAGGCAAGCCCATCCCCCGCCACGGCCACAGCGGCGAGGAGCTTCTGCTGGTGCTGCAGGGCGGTTTCGCCGACGAGCACGGGCACTACGTCCGCGGCGATGTCTGTTTCGCCGACGCGGCCGTCGAGCACCGGCCCCTGGCCGACTCGGACGGCGACTGCCTCTGTCTTGCCGTCACCGAAGGCCCGATCCGGCTCAAGGGCCTGCTCGGCTTCCTGCTGCGCCCGTTCCTGCGGCGCTGACAGACCCGCCAATCCCGTATTCAATCCGCGCCCGAATTGCGGCAGACTCACCTCCCGGCTGAGTCGCCGGTGCGCTATTGCTGTCTCAACGGATCGGCACCGGTGACGCTCTCCCTGTTTCATCCCGCTGTCGCGACATGGTTCCGGGGCGCCTTCACGGCGCCCACACCGGCGCAGGCTGAAGCCTGGCCGGTGATCAAGGCTGGGCAACATACGCTGATCGCCGCCCCGACCGGCTCAGGCAAAACACTCGCCGCGTTTCTTGCCGCTATCGACGGGCTGGTGCGCGAGGGTGTGGCCGGCACTTTGAAGAACGAGACTCAAGTCGTCTACGTCTCGCCGCTCAAGGCGCTGTCGAACGACATTCAGCGCAATCTCGAGGCACCGCTCGCCGGCATCCGCGAACAGTTGAAGGCGCAAGGCCTGCCCGAAGTCGAGATTCGCGCCTGGGTGCGCACCGGCGACACGCCGCAGGGCGAGCGCGCCCGGATGCGCAAGAACCCGCCGCACATCGTCGTCACCACGCCGGAATCGCTCTACATCCTGCTCGGCTCGGAGAGCGGCCGGGCCATGCTGGCGACGACGCGCAGCGTCATCGTCGATGAGATCCACGCCGTGGCACCGAACAAGCGTGGTGCCCATCTCGCCCTGTCGCTGGAGCGGCTGGCGGCGCTGTGCGGCGCCCATTCTCCACGCAGAAGCCTTCTGCGTATCGGCCTGTCGGCCACGCAAAAGCCCATCGCAGACGTTGCCCGTTTCCTGGTCGGCACCGGTGCGGAGAGCGTAGCGGCGCCCGAGTGCCGGATCGTCGACACCGGCCATATCCGCAAGCGTGACCTCGCCATCGAGGTACCTTCCGCGCCCTTGGACGCGGTGATGTCGAACGAGGTGTGGACCGAGGTCTACGACAAGCTCGCCCAGCTCGTCGAGACACACCGCACGACGCTGATCTTCGTCAACACGCGCCGCATGGCCGAGCGCGTTACGCGCCAGATCTCCGAGCGAATCGGCGAGGTACATGTCGCCACGCATCACGGCAGCCTGTCCAAGGAGCAGCGTTTCGATTCCGAGCAGCGGCTGAAGCGCGGCGACCTCAAGGCGCTCGTGGCCACGGCCTCTCTGGAGCTGGGTATCGACATCGGCGATGTCGACCTCGTCGTCCAGCTTGGCTCACCACGGGCCATTGCCGCCTTCCTGCAACGGGTCGGACGCTCCGGTCACTCGGTCGGCGGCACGCCCAAGGGCCGGCTTTTCCCGCTGTCGCGCGACGAGCTGGTCGAATGCACGGCGCTCATTGACTCGGTACAGCGAGGCGAGCTGGACCGCCTGTTCATTCCCGAGCGGCCCCTCGATCTGCTGGCCCAGCAGATCGTCGCCGAAGTGGCGGCACAGGAATGGACCGAGGACGCGCTCTTCGCCCGCTTCCGCCGCGCCTGGCCCTATCGCGATCTGCCGCGCGCCGATTTCGACGCCATCGTCACCATGCTGGGCGAAGGCTTCACCACACGGCGCGGGCGGCGCGGGGCGCTGATCCACCATGACGCGGTCAACAAGGAGCTGCGCGGCCGCAAGGGCGCGCGCCTGACGGCGCTGACCTCCGGCGGCGCCATTCCCGATAACGCCGACTACCGGGTGACGCTGGAACCGGAAAACACATTCATCGGCACGGTGAACGAGGATTTCGCGGTCGAGAGCATGGCCGGCGACGTCTTCCAGCTCGGCAACCGCTCCTACCGCATCCTGCGCGTCGAGCGCGGCACCGTGCGGGTCGAGGACGCCCACGGCCAGCCGCCGAGCATCCCGTTCTGGCTGGGCGAGGCGCCGGGCCGCAGCGACGAGCTTTCCGTGTCGGTGTCGCGTCTGCGCGCGGAAATCGCGCACTCCCTGGATCGCGACCCGTCGGGAGAAGACGCCCGCCGGTGGCTGACCGATCAGGTCGGCGTCAGTGCGGCCGTGGCGCTGGAGATCGTCGAGTACCTGTCTATAGGCAAGCAGGCGCTGGGCGTCCTGCCGACCAGAGACACGCTGGTCTTCGAGCGTTTCTTCGACGAGGCCGGCGGCATGCAGCTGGTCATCCATTCGCCCTATGGCAGCCGGATCAACCGCGCCTGGGGCCTGGCCCTGCGCAAGCGCTTCTGCCGCAACTTCAACTTCGAGCTCCAGGCGGCGGCGACCGAGGACAACATCGTCCTGTCGCTGACCCAGGCGCACAGCTTCGACCTGGAAGAGGTGAAGCGCTATCTCCATTCCAACAGCGCCCGCGACGTGCTGACCCAGGCGCTACTCGACGCGCCGATGTTCCAGACGCGCTGGCGCTGGGTGGCCAGCGCCTCGCTGGCCCTGCCGCGTTTCCGCGGCGGCAAGAAGGTGCCGCCGCAATTCGCCCGCATGGATTCGGAAGACCTGCTGGCCAGCGTCTTTCCCGACCAGGTGGCCTGCGCGGAGAATCTGCCGGGTGGCCCCATCGAGATTCCCGATCATCCGCTGGTCCGGCAGACGATCAAGGACTGTCTGACCGAGGCGATGGACGTGGCGGGCTTCGAGCGGCTGTTGCGCGGCCTCGAAGCCGGCGACATCCGGGTGATCGCCCGTGATCTCACCGGCCCCTCGCCGCTCGCCCTCGAAGTGCTGTCGGCGCGGCCTTATGCCTTCCTCGACGACGCGCCGCTGGAGGAGCGCCGCACCCAGGCAGTGATGAGCCGCGGCTGGCTCTCGCCCGAGACGGCCGCCGATCTCGGCCGGCTCGACGCCGAGGCCATAGCTCGCGTGCGCCAGGAAGCCTGGCCCGACCCGACCAGCGCCGACGAGCTGCACGATGCGCTGGTCTGGCTCGGCTTCCTCACCGACGACGAGGCCAAGGACTGGAACGGCTGGCTGCGCGAGCTCGCCGGCCAGAAGCGCGTGGCGAAGCTCGACAACCGGCTGTGGATCAGCGCCGAACGGCTGCCGCAGTTCCGTGCCCTCTGGCCAGACGCCACGCTCACGCCAGCGATCGAAGCGCCATCGGCCTATGTGAAGGAGTGGGCCGCCGAGGTGGCGCTGGTCGAAATCCTGCGCGGGCGCCTCGAAGGTCTGGGACCGGTTGGCGAGACATCTCTCGCCGGTTCGCTCGGGCTGGAGGTCGGCGCCGGCCTTGCGGCGTTGCAGGCCGAAGGCTTTGCCATGCGCGGCCGTTTCACGCCCGGCGCGGCCGGCGACGAATGGTGCGACCGCCGGCTCTTGGCGCGCATCCACCGCTACACGGTCAAGCGCCTGCGCGCCGAGATCGAGCCGGTCGCGGCCAGGGACTTCCTGCGCTTCCTCTTGAGCTGGCAGCGCCTCGCCGCCGACACGCGGATGGAGGGGCCGGAGGCCATCGAGCCCGTGATCGCCCAGCTCGAAGGTTACGAGGCGCCGGCCGGCGCCTGGGAAGCCGAGCTGCTGCCGGCCCGGCTCAAGGGCTACGAGCCGGCCTGGCTCGACGATCTTTGTCTCTCCGGCCGGGTGTCCTGGGCGCGCCTGCGGCCGCGCGCTCCACGTCCCACACAGCCGGGCGACGCACCGCCGGCCTCCTCGCGCGGCAACGCACCGGTGCGCAGCACGCCGATCACCCTGCTGGCCCGCAAGCACGCCGCCCTCTGGGCCTCGCAGGCCCCCAGCGACGAAAACCCCCAGCCGGCAAGGCCTGCAAAATCGGTGCTCGATTTCATCCGCGAGCACGGTGCTTCCTTCTTCGACGAGCTGGTCGACGGCACGGGGCTGCTGCGGCCGCAGGTCGAGGAGGCGCTGGCCGAGCTGGTGGCGCTGGGCCTGATCAATTCCGACAGTTTCGGCGGCCTGCGCGCCCTGCTGGTGCCGCAGGACCGGCGCAAGTCGTTTGCCGGCGGGCGGCGCCGGCGCCGCCCCTCGCCCTTCGGCATGGACGATGCGGGCCGCTGGGCACTGGCCCGCCGCCGGCATCCCGCGCCCACGGCCAAGCCCAACGAGGCGGTCGAGCACATCGCCCGCGCCCTGCTGCGCCGCTACGGCGTAGTCTTCTGGCGCCTGCTGGAGCGCGAAGCAAACTGGCTGCCGCCCTGGCGCGACCTCTAGCGGGTCTACCGCACGCTCGAGGCCCGCGGCGAGATCCGCGGCGGGCGGTTCGTCAGCGGCTTCTCGGGCGAGCAGTTCGCCCTGCCCGATGCCGTCGGCATGCTGCGCGAGGTGCGCCGCCGCGAGCCGGACGGCAAGCTGCTCTCCGTCTCGGGCGCCGATCCGCTCAACCTGCAGGGCATCCTGACGCCGGGACCGAAGCTCGCCTCGCTCGCCGGTAACCGGCTGCTCTATCGCGACGGTATTCCGATCGCCATGCTGGCCGGCGGCGAGACGCAATTCCTGGAGCAGCTGGCGCCGGGGGAGGAATGGGCAGCGCGCAAGGCGCTTCTGCGCAGCCCGGCGGCGGAATCGATCGAACCTGCCGGAACCGACGACTAACCCTGAATCAACGTCTCTGCGAGCATCAGGATGTCGTCGTCCATCTGCTCCTTGACGTTGCGGTAGAGGTCGCGGATCGAGACGATACCGTAGAGCTTGCCGCCCTCCATCACCGGGAGATGGCGGAAGCCGCGTTTGCTCATCAGGTCGAGGGCCAGAACCACCGAGTCCGAGGCTTTGACGGTCTGCGGGTCCGGTGTCATCACCTCGCCCAGTGTCGTCGCGTCGGGATCGCGGTTCTCGGCGACGATGCGGACCATGGCGTCGCGCTCGGTGAAGATGCCGAGCAGCTTGTCGTCCTCGACGATCATGATGGCGCCGATGCGTCGTTTGGCCATCAGCTGAACCGCCTCGCGCACGATGGTCGAGCGCGGCACGGTGAGCGGATCCTGGCCGTGGACGCAGTGCGGGACGATGGTGCGCTCGGTGGGCAGCATCAGAAAAACAGCTTCTGCAGGTCGATCGACGTGCTCACACCGATCTGGCGGAAATTGTTCTCGAGCCAGGTATCGGCGGTGGTACGGCCGAGCTGAAACAGCAGCTCGATGAAATCGTGACTCAGGTTCATCTTCGACGACGCGCCGTACTGCGCCATCTCCTTCTCCGCGTGGATCATGTGGAAATAGATGCTGCGTAGATTGGAGCGCCCGGTCAGCCGGTGCTGCTCGAGCAGGCGCGTGACCAGGGCGATGGCCCGCATCTCGCGCATCATCGTGGCGTTGAAGCTGATCGTGTTCATGCGGTCGATGATCGCCCGCGCGTTGTCGGGGATGTTCTCTATGACGATCGGATTGATCTCGATCAGGATGATGTCGGAAGCCTTGCAGTTGTAGATCAGCGGGAACATGGCCGGGTTGCCCATGAAGCCGCCGTCCCAGTAGTGCTCGCCGTCGATCTCCACCGCCTGGAAGAGATGCGGCAGGCAGGCCGAGGCCAGCAGCGTATCGACGGTGATCTCCTTCGGCTTGAACACCCGGATCTTTCCGGTGCGCACGTTGGTCGTGCAGACATGCAGCTTGATGCTCGACGAGGCGTGGCGCAGCCGCTCGAAATTGATCAGCTCCTCGAGCAGAGGCCGCAGGGGATGCGCGCCCGAGGGGTTGAGCTGATAGGGCGACATGACGCGCGTCAGCATGTCGAAGAACTGGTAAGCCGGCGAATGGTCGAGATTGTGGTTGCCCGTCCACCTGTCGAGCAGGGTGGGCTGAAAGATGGAGTGGCGGCCGGATTCGGCGATACGCTCCCAGAACTCGCGCAGCAGCGCCCGCGCGCCGTCGCGGCCGTCGAGCAGCATGCCGTAGACCAGCATGGCGCCGTTCATGGCGCCGGCACTGGTAGCGCTGATGCCGTCGATGCGCAGGCGATTGTCCTCGAGCAGCCGGTCGAGCACGCCCCAGGTGAAGGCGCCGTGCACGCCGCCGCCCTGCAGGGCGAGACTCACCGTGCGCAAGGGTGCGCTTCCGGTCGTCGTCCCGGTCTTGGGCTCGCTGCCCGTATCCATGCCGAACACAGCCCCGGTTAGGCCCCGGCGGTCAGTCCCCGGGGGAAACCTTAACTATGTTACCTAAAATACCAACAAAAGGTGAATTTCCCGGAGGTTACTCGCCTTTGCCGGCAAAACGGCCCTTGGCGGGCCGCTTTCCCTTGTTGCGGCCGTAGCGCGGCGCCCCGAAAACGACCTTGGTCATCGGCATAGGCGCCCCGCCAGGGCGGGTCGGACGGACCGGGTAGCCGCCAAGGCTGAGCACGCGGTCGTACATGACCAGGGCGCCGGCCAGGGCCAGGTTGAGGCTGAAGCGTGTCGGGATCTTCACCACATGCGCGCAGCGCGCCAGGAACTCCGGCGGCAGCGAGGTGCGCTCGGCTCCCAGCACGTAGGCGCAGGCGGCCGGATGGCGGAAACGCGGCAGGTCGATGGCCTCGTCGGTCAGCTCGACCCCGACCAGCGAGCAGCCGACCGGCAGTCGGAAATCGTTGAGCGTGGCGAACTCGTAGAACGGCACGCTTGAAGGCGTGTCGGAGGTGTCCGCCAATTTGCCCTCGCCGCGGGCATAGGCGGCGGCGATGGTGAAGGCGAAGCTGGCACCGAAGGCATGCGCGCTGCGCAGCAGGCTGCCGACATTCATCGCCTTGCTGATGCCGAGCACGCCGATGCCGAAATAACCGCGCAAGTACGCCCCCTGCCGCTGTCGCGCGCCACCTTGCCCGCTCGTCCCATTCGGGGCTAGGTGCCCGCGTTCCATGAGCGACTCCCCGATCCTCGTCGATGTGTGGCGCGGCGCGCTGGCCGAGAGCCGCCACCGTGGCGCCTATGTGCTCGTCGATGCCGACGGCCGCGTGGTCGAGGCCAAGGGCGACCCCGAGCGTGCCGTTTTCGCGCGCTCGGCGATCAAGCCTCTGCTGGCCCTGCCGCTGATCGAGAGCGGCGCAGCCGAGGCGTTCAGCGTGCGCGATGACGAGCTGGCACTCGCATGTGCCAGTCACAGCGGCGAGCCGTTTCATGTCGCGGCAGTCACCGCCTGGCTCGGACGTATCGGCCTGTCGGTGGCCGATCTCGAGTGCGGCGCCCACGCGCCCTATCACGCCTCGTCGGTGAAACAGCTCCATGCCGTAGGCCAGGAGCCGACACAGGCGCACAACAACTGTTCGGGCAAACATACCGGCGTGCTGACCACCTGCCGGCACCTGAAAGACCCGACGCGGGGCTACATCAAACCCGAGCATCCGGCCCAACAGCGCCTGACGCGCTTGCTGGAGGAGATGTGCGGTGTCTCGCTTGGCAACGCGCCGCGCGGCATCGACGGCTGCGGCTTTCCGCAGATCGCCATTCCGCTGCACGCCCTGGCACACGGCATCGCCCGGTTGGGCGCGCCCGATCGCCTGTCGCGGGAGCGAGCCGGTGCCTGCCGGCGTATTGCTTCGGCGATGGCGGCACATCCGGCGATGGTGGCCGGCACGGACCGCTTCTGCACCCGTGCCCTGGCTGCCGCCAAAGGCAAGGCCGTGGTCAAGACCGGGGCTGAGGGCGTCTATATGGCGGCGATCCCGGCGAAAGGCTACGGCATCGCCCTCAAGGTCGACGATGGCGCTACGCGGGCCGCCGAAGTAGTGATGGCGACGCTGCTGATCCGCCATGCCGATCTCGACGCGGCGCAGATGGCTGCGCTCCAGGCGCTGCAGCGGCCGGCGCTCACCAATGTCGCGGGGGTGGTCGTCGGCGAGCTGCGTCCGGGCTTCTGATGGCCGACCCCGTCCAAGAGCATTACGAGGCGCTGCCCTATCCGCCGCGCGATCCGCGCGACGAAGCAAAGCGGCTGATCACCGGCTCGCCGTCTCGGCTGGACGAGCTCAATCACTACGTCTACGGCGGGGCACGCGACTTCGGCAAACCGTTCCGTGCACTGGTCGCCGGCGGCGGCACCGGCGACGCGGCGATCATGTTGGCGCAGCAGCTGGCCGATGCCGGGGCGAACGCCGAAGTCGTCTATCTCGACTGGTCGAAGACCACGCGTGCCGTGGCCGAGGCGCGTGCCGCCGCCCGCAGATTGACCAATATCCGGTTCGTCTCCGGCTCGCTGATCGAGTTCGGCAGCCTCGGGCTCGGCCGCTTCGACTACATCGATTGCTGCGGCGTACTTCATCACCTGCCCGATCCGGCGGCGGGTCTCGCCTCCCTCGCCGGCGCGCTCAACGACGAGGGCGGGCTCGGCCTGATGCTCTACGCCAGGCTCGGCCGCACGGGAATCTACCCGCTGCAGGAGGCGTTGCGTGGCCTGCTGAACGACGCGGACAATATCGACACGCGCCTGGCTGTGGCCAAGAAGCTGCTCGCCCAGCTGCCGGCGACCAACTGGCTGAAGCGCAACCCCTTCGTCACCGATCACCTGACCGAGGGCGATTCCGGCATCTTCGACCTGCTGCTGCACGCCCGCGACCGCGCCTACGACGTCGCCGAGACGAACGACTTCGTCGAGGCGGCGGCCCTGCGCCTGGTCGCCTTCGTGCCCGAAGCGCGCTACCGGCCCGAGAGTTATGTCAGCGACGCAGCCCTGCTCAAGCGGATCGAACGCCTGTCGCCAATCGAGCGGGCAGCGCTGGCCGAGAACATCGTCGGCAACCTCAAGAGCCACGTGTTCTACGCCGTAAAGCGCGCCAACCCGGTGACGCCTCCGGCACCCGACCACCCC
>Ga0194131_10012192_pt1 | contig 10077 bp, 8 predicted proteins | sample TA2KigO120mmetaG_FD_148631 | JGI IMG/M metagenome (GOLD analysis project Ga0194131, IMG submission 148631) | Freshwater microbial communities from Lake Tanganyika, Tanzania - TA2015053 Kigoma Offshore 120m | ecosystem: Environmental > Aquatic > Freshwater > Lake | place: Tanzania: Lake... | reverse complement strand
GCCGACGAGGCAGAGGATCGGGCCCTTGACCTTCTTCACGCGCTGCTGAACCGCGAGATACTCGACGATCCGCTCCTTGACCTTCTCGAGACCGTAATGGTCGTCGTTCAGCACCTTCATCGCGAATTTGAGGTCGCGCTTGATGCGGGTCGGCTTCTGCCACGGGATCGAGAGCAGCCAGTCGAGATAGTTGCGAACCACGGTCGCCTCGGCCGACATCGGGCTCATGGTCTTGAGCTTCTTGAGCTCCGCCATCGCCTTGTCGCGGGCCTCTTTCGAGAGCTTGGTCTTGTTGATCCGCTCTTCGATCTCGCCCGCCTCATCGCGGCCGTCCTCGGTCTCGCCGAGCTCCTTCTGGATCGCCTTGAGCTGCTCGTTGAGATAGTACTCGCGCTGCGTCTTCTCCATCTGCCGCTTGACGCGGTTGCGGATGCGCTTCTCGACCTGGAGGACGCCGATCTCCGATTCCATGTACGAGTACTCGCGCTCCAGGCGCTCGCCGACGCGGCGCGTCTCGAGGAGCTCCTGCTTCTCGGCGATCTTGAGCGACAAATGCGAGGCGATCGTGTCGGCGAGCTTGCTCGTGTCCTCGATCTGGTTGAGCGACACGAGCACCTCGGGCGGGATCTTCTTGTTGAGCTTGATGTACTGCTCGAACTGCGAGATCACCGAGCGTGCCAGCGCCTCGAGGTCCTTGGCATCCTCCGCCGGCTCCTCGATCACCTCGGCATAGGCCTGGAAGAAATCGCGGTTGTCGGTGAAGCGCGTGATCTCGGCGCGCTTCGAGCCCTCGACCAGCACCTTAACGGTGCCGTCGGGGAGCTTGAGGAGCTGGAGCACGGTGCCGACGGTGCCGACCTTGTGGATGTCGTCGGGCGTCGGGTCGTCCTGCGAGGCGTTCTTCTGCGCGACGAGGAGGATCTGCTTGTCGTCCTTCATGACGTCTTCGAGCGCGCGGACGGATTTCTCGCGGCCGACGAACAGCGGGACGATCATGTGCGGGAACACGACGATGTCCCGCAAGGGCAGAACCGGGAAGATTGCGGCGCCGGAGATGGCCAACTCGAACCCCTATCGCTTGTCTCACCCCCGACGGTCGGGGGAACTGAACACGGAGCGTGCCCCTAGGAAATGGAGGCGCGCCCTGATTGCTTCAAGTATAGGTCCGGAAACGGCGAATCCGGGCGACCGTCGCGACGGACGCCCGGCCTGTCAGGCCGTGGAGCCGCGCTCGCTGGCGCGGTCGGCGTAGATGAACAGCGGCGGGGCGCCGCTTTCCACGACCTCGTGGCTGATCGCCACCTCCATCACCCCTTCGAGATTGGGAAGCTCGAACATCGTATTCAGCAGGATGCTCTCGAGGATAGAGCGCAGCCCGCGCGCCCCGGTCTTGCGCTTGATCGCCTTGTGGGCGACCGACTTGAGCGCGTCCTCGGTGAAGGTGAGCTTAACGTCCTCCATCTCGAACAGGCGGCCGTACTGCTTGATCAGCGCGTTCTTCGGCTTGGTCAGGATGTCCATCAGCGCCGACTCGTCGAGATCGTCGAGGGTCGCGATGACCGGCAGCCGGCCGACGAACTCGGGGATCAGGCCGAAGCGCAACAGATCCTCCGGCTCGACCTCGCGCAGAAGCTCGCCCGTCCGCCGCTCCTCGGGATTGCGCACATCGGCGCCGAAGCCGATGCCGCGCCCCTGCTTGCGCTGGGCGATGATCTTCTCGAGACCGGCGAACGCGCCGCCGCAGATGAACAGGATGTTGGTCGTGTCGACCTGGAGGAACTCCTGCTGCGGATGCTTGCGGCCGCCCTGCGGCGGTACCGAGGCGATGGTGCCCTCCATGATCTTCAGGAGCGCCTGCTGCACGCCCTCGCCCGAGACGTCGCGGGTGATCGAGGGGTTGTCGGACTTGCGCGAGATCTTGTCGACCTCGTCGATATAGACGATGCCGCGCTGCGCCCGCTCGACATTGTAGTCGGCCGCCTGGAGGAGCTTCAGGATGATGTTCTCGACGTCCTCGCCGACATAGCCGGCTTCCGTCAGCGTCGTCGCGTCGGCCATCGTGAACGGCACATCGAGGATGCGCGCGAGGGTCTGGGCGAGGAGCGTCTTGCCGCAACCGGTCGGCCCGATCAGGACGATGTTCGACTTCGCGATCTCGACGTCGTTGTTCTTCGCCCCGTGCGCGAGACGCTTGTAATGGTTGTGGACCGCGACCGACAGCACGCGCTTGGCGTGGCCCTGGCCGATCACGTAGTCGTCGAGGACGGTGCAGATCTCGCGCGGGGTCGGCACGCCGTCGCGCGACTTCACCAGGGTGGTCTTGTTCTCCTCCCGGATGATGTCCATGCAGAGTTCGACGCATTCATCGCAAATGAATACAGTCGGGCCGGCAATAAGCTTCCGGACTTCGTGCTGACTTTTCCCGCAGAAAGAGCAGTACAGCACGTTCTTTGAATCGCCACTGCCGGACTTGTTCATGTATTCCCCGTCGGTACGCGGACATTCCGAACTTTCATGTTATCGAAGCGCCCTGAGATCGTCCATTGACAAAACGACGCTGGTCCGGCGCCAGAGACCGCCTTCGCGACACCGTCCTTGGTTCGCGACGGCCAACCACGCATGATTGGCGACCGGCCTTCAGATTCGGTTAATTCCGCGCCGTCGCGGCTTCGGCGACGTCGACCGTCACGGGCCGGTTCACGACGACCTCGTCGATGATGCCGAACTTCCGCGCATCATCCGGCGCGAGGAACTTGTCGCGCTCCATCGAGTCCTCGATCACGCTCAGCGGTTGCCCGGTGTGGCGGACATAGATCTCATTGAGCCGGCTCCGGAGCGTCAGGATCTCCTTGGCATGGATCTCGATGTCGGTCGCCTGACCCTGGAAGCCGCCCGAAGGCTGGTGAACCATGATCCGCGAGTTGGGCAGCGAGAAGCGTTTCCCCTTTGTTCCGGCGGCGAGCAGGAGCGAGCCCATCGAGGCCGCCTGGCCGATGCACACCGTCGACACGTCGGGGCCGATGTATTGCATCGTGTCGTAGATCGCGAGCCCGGCCGTGACGAGCCCGCCCGGCGAGTTGATGTAGAAGGCGATGTCCTTCGACGGGTTCTCCGATTCGAGGAACAGGAGCTGGGCGCAGATGAGGCTCGACACCGCGTCGTTCACCGGCCCGACCAGGAAGATGATCCGCTCCTTGAGGAGGCGCGAGTAGATATCGTAGGCCCGCTCCCCACGATTCGTCTGCTCGACCACCATCGGGATCAGCAGGTTCATGCGGGGCTCGTTGTGGTCGATCATTCGGCTGTGCCTTTCCGACGGTCCATCGCGGCGGGGCGTTCCCGGCGCGTCAGCGTTCCTCTTCGCGGTACTCCTCCGCGGCCTTGACGAGATCGGCGGCCGGGAGCTTGCGGTCGGTGACCTTGGCGAGCTCGAGGATGAAGTCGATCACCTTGTCCTCGAACAAGGGCGCCTGAAGTTCCTGCAGCGCCTGTGGGCTCTGCTGGTAGTACTCGAACACCCGCGCCTCCTGGCCCGGATAGTTCCGGGCCATCGTGCTGATCGCCCGGTTGATGTCCTCCTGGGAGACAGAGAGATTGTTCGTGCGCCCGACTTCTGCAAGGAGGAGGCCGAGCCGGACGCGCCTCTCGGCGATCGGGCGGTAGCGTGACTTGAGCTCGTCCTCCGACTTCCCCTTGTCGTCGTCGTCGAGGCCACCTTTGGCGACCGCTTCCTGGACGGTGGCCCAGATCGATTCGAACTCGCGATCGATCATGCCGGCCGGAACCTCGAAGGCGGCATCGCGGGCGAGCTGGTCGAGGAGGCGTCGCTTCAGGAGGTTGCGGGCGATCTGTCCGTATTCGCGCTCGATCTGCTCGCCGACGCTCTTCTTGAGACCGGCCAGGTTCTCGACCCCGAGCGTGGTCGCGAAGGCATCGTCGATGGTGATCGGCTGCGGCGCGCGCACGTCCTTGACGTCGACCGCGTAGACCGCCGACTTGTTGCGCATCTCCTCGTTCGGATGGGTCTCCGGGATCGTCACCGTGACGCCGACATGGCTTCCCGCCTTGGCGCCGAGAAGCTGCTCGTCGAACTCGGGCGCGAGCACCTTGGCGCCGAGCCGGATGCGGAAGTCCTTGGTCGGACCGCTGCTGATCGCCTGCCCGTCGATCGTGCCGGCGAAGTCGACCACGAGCTCGTCGCCGCTCTCGGCGCCGCGGCTGTCGCCGACGGATTCGTAGGCGCGGCGCCGGTCGGCGATGCGCTGGATCGAGGTGTCGATGTCGGTATCGGCGACCTCGGCGACCAGGCGCTCGAGGGCGATCGCGGCGAAGTCGGGCGGCTTGACCTCGGGCAGGACCTCGATCTGGAGCTTGTACTCGAGATCGCGGCCCTCCTCGAAGCTCACGATCTCGATCTTGGGCTCGAGCGCGGGCCGAATCCCCTTCTCCGACACCGTGCGCTGCACGCTGTCGGTGATGGTCTGGTCGAGAACCTCGCCGCGGACCGAGGCGCCGTAGCGCTTCTTCAGGAGCGGCAGCGGGATCTTGCCGGGGCGGAAGCCCGGGATGTTGACCGAGCCGGCCACCTCGCGCAGGCGGCTGTCCATCTTGGCGCCGATATCGCCGGCCGGGACGATGACGCGGTATTCGCGCCGGAGGCCCTCGGCCACTGTTTCAGTGATCTGCATGGGTGCTTCTGGTCTAGCCGGTAATCCTCAACGCGGACTTAGCGCGTCTGGTGACGGGACGGGATCGACCGCGTTAGGGTCCACGGAAGGAGGGCCCGTGGGCCCGGGTGGCGGCGTGGTGCGGGCGGAGGGACTTGAACCCCCACGACTTGCGTCACCAGAACCTAAATCTGGCGTGTCTACCAGTTCCACCACGCCCGCGCCGCCGTGGACGCAGACGCACCGTAGCCCGCACCTCCCGTCACCCGACGGTCGAGGCCGCGCCTCTATAGCAAAGTCGTCCCCGCGCCGGTAGCTAAATTGAGCGCCCCACGCGGCGCGACGGGCCGCGACGGTCAGGCGAGACCGACCATGATCTCGGCGCGGAACGGCGCCCGTTCGGCGAGACGGTCGTACCAGCGCCGGAGATGCGGATAGTCCTCGCGCGTGATCTCCATCGTGTACCAGCGATAGGTCGCGATCCCGACCGGGATGTCGCACACCGTGAAGCGCTCGCCGGCGAGGAAGGCCCGGTCGGCGAGCGCGCGGTCGAGCATCGCGAAGGTCTTCGACAGGCTTGCGCGCGCCGCGGCGAGCGCGGCCATGTCGCGCTTCTCGGGTGGGGTACGGACGAGCGTCCGGAACACCGGCTGCATCGCGGGGCTCATGACGCTGATCTGCCAGTCCATCCACTTCTCGCCGACGGCGCGGACCCGCGGGTCGGTCGGCCACAAGGTCCCGGCCGCGTGGCGCGCCGCGAGATAGCGGATGATGGTGTTCGATTCCCAGAGGACGAGCCCATCGTCGATTACCGTCGGCACGAGGCCGTTCGGATTGAGTGCACGATAGTCGGGGCGGTCGTTGCCGCCGAATTCGCCGCCGATGTCTTCGCGTTCATAGGCGAGGCCGAGCTCGCCGCAGCACCACAGCACCTTCTGCACGTTGGACGAGGTCTTGCGGCCGAGAATATTGAGCATGGGGTCCCCCGTTGCGATCGGCCGCGATTCTGGCCGACCGCGACGGGTCTGTCACCCGCGGAGCAAACTCGACCGGCGTCCGCCGATCGGCGCGGTGTCGACGGGCGGCAGGTCGGCGGTCGAGATCGTCGCCCAGAACCCGTGCTTCATCGGCGCCATCACGTGGCGGATGAAGTCGCCGAGACCTTCGAGGATGCGAGCGGCCGCGAGCGGCCCGCAGTCGACCGGCACGAAACCGATAGCGGCCGCGAGATCGCCGACTTCTGCCTTGGCCGCCGCCTCGTCGCCGGCGAGAAAGCAGGACACCCGATGGGCACGCAGCGCCGCCGCCTCGTAGGCGAAGAGCTCCATGCCCATCGTGTTGAGCGCCTTGACCACGCGCGAGGCGGGGAGCGCGGCCTGGAGACGCTCGGCGATGGCCGGCACGCCATGACCGGGCCCGAGCCGATAGTCGGCCGGCATCGGACCGTTGTTGATGTCGACGACGATCTTGCCGGCGAGGACGCCGGTGTCGCCGACGACGGCGGCCGGCGCGGCGTCGCGGGCGGTGTAGACGACGACCTCGCCGAAGGCCGCGGCTTCAGCGTTGCCGCCCGCACCCGCGGCGCCCCGGCGAGCGCGGCCGCGGCTGCCGCCTGCGCCGGATCTCGCGCGCCGAACCGCACCGGATGGCCGAGCCGGGCGAGCGCGACCCCGATCGCGCGCCCCATATTGCCGCTGCCGATGATCCCGATCCGCATCAGCGCCCGGTCAGTCGTCGCACGCAGGCGCGCGCCACGGCATCGAGGATCGCGTCGGTGTCGATCTGGTGCACACGGTAGAGATCGGGGATGTCGCCCGACTGGCCGAAGCGGTCGACGCCGAGCGGGTAGATGCGCTGGCCGGCGACCGAGCCGAGCCAGGAGAGCGTCGCCGGATGGCCGTCGAGCACCGTGACGAGCGCGGCATCGGGCGCGATCGCGGCGAGGAGGCGCTCGACATGGGCGGTCACCGAACGGCGGCCGGCGATGCGGGCGCGCCGCGCCGTCATCCAGTCGCCGTGCAGCCGGTCGGCCGAGGTGATGGCGAGGAGCCCGGCGCCCGGGATGTCCTCGAGGATCGCCTCGTGCGCGGCGATCGCCTCGGGCGCGACGGCGCCGGTATAGGCGATCACCATCGTCGCGCCGTCGGCCGGCGGCGCGAGCCAATAGGCGCCGGCGAGGATGTCGCGGCGGAGCGCCTCGTCGATCACGCGCTCGGGTTGACGGATCGGGCGCGTCGACAGCCGGAGCGCGACGGACCCGCCGTCATCGGCCTGCATGTGCACGAAGCCCCAGCGCATCATCTCGGCGAGCTCGTCGACGAAGCCGGGCTCGAACGCCGCCATGCCGGGCTGGGCGAGCGTGATGAGGTTGGTCTCGAGCGACTGGTGCGCGCCGCCCTCGGGCGCGAGCGTGATGCCCGACGGCGTCGCGACCACCATGAACCGCGAGTCCTGGTAGCAGCCATAGTGCATCGCATCGAGGCCCCGGCGGATGAACGGATCGTAGACCGTCCCGATCGGCAGAAGCCGTCCGCCGTGCAGCGGGCCGGCGAGCCCGAGCGCGGAGAGGAGGAGGAACAGATTGTGCTCGGCGATGCCGAGCTCGATGTGCTGGCCGTCGGGCGACATCGACCATTTCTGCGCCGAGACCACCTTCTCGTCGGCGAAGGTGTCGGCCGAGATCGTGCGCGAGAAGATGCCGCGGCGATTGACCCACGGGCCGAGATTGGTCGACACGGTGACGTCGGGCGAGGTGGTGACGATGCGGCGGGCGAGCGGGCCGTCGCTCCGCGCGATCTCGTTGAGGATGCGCCCGAAGCCGTCCTGCGTCGACATGGTCTCGGCGCGCGGGATCGCGATCGAGTCGGGCACTGGAACGATATCGGTCGCATGCGCACGCGGGAAACGCGCGGCGAACGGCACCGCGGCGAGGAACGCCGCGAGCCGCTCCGCGGGAACGTCGAGGCCAGCGAACTTGTCCCACTCGGACCCGTCTCCGATCGCCATCGCGCGCTTGAAGCCCGCCATCTGCTCGGGGTTCATCAGCCCGGCGTGGTTGTCCTTGTGACCGGCGAACGGAAGCCCGAAACCCTTGATCGTATAGCCGATGAAGCAGGTCGGCAGGTCGTCGTCGATGGCGTGGAAAGCCTCGAGCACGGTCTCGATGTCGTGGCCGCCGAGATTGGTCATCAGCGTCTGCAACGCCTCGTCGTCGTGCGCATCCAGGATACGGCGGACGCCGGGCAGATTGCCGATGTCGGTCTCCAGATGGCGCCGCCAAGCCGCGCCGCCCTTGAACGTGAGCGCCGAGTAGAGCGAGTTCGGACAGCCGTCGATCCAGTCGCGCACCGCGGTGCCGCCCGGCATCGCGAACACGCGCTCGAGCGCCTTGCCGTATTTGAGCGTGACGACGCGCCAGCCCATGGTGCGGAACAGTTCGTCGATGCGTCCGAACAGCCGGTCGGTGACGACGGAATCGAGGCTCTGGCGGTTGTAGTCGATCACCCACCAGACATTGCGAACGTCCTTCTTCCAGCCCTCGAGCAGCGCTTCGAAGACATTGCCCTCGTCGAGCTCGGCGTCGCCGACGAGTGCGACCATGCGCCCGGGCCGCTCACCGGCGGGCGCGAGCCCCTTGAGGTGGACATAGTCCTGGACCAGCGCGCTGAAGATCGTCATCGCGACGCCGAGCCCGACCGAGCCGGTCGAGAAGTCGACGTCGTCGCTGTCCTTGGTGCGCGACGGATAAGACTGCGCGCCACCCAGCGCCCGGAACGACTCGAGCTTGTCGCGGCTCTGATGGCCGAGGAGATACTGGATCGCGTGGAACACCGGGCCCGCGTGCGGCTTGACCGCGATCCGGTCCTCGGGCCGCAGCACATCGAGATAAAGGGCCGTCATCAGGGTGACGATCGAGGCGCTGGAGGCCTGATGGCCGCCGACCTTGAGCCCGTCGCCATGGGGCCGCAGATGGTTCGCGTTGTGGATCGTCCAGGCCGACAGCCAGAGTATCTTCTTCTCCAGCGCACGGAGGACCGCGAGCCGCTCGGCGTTGGGCGCCCGGCCGGTCCCGCCGGCGACGGTCTTCAGGCGACGTGCGGTGCCGGCCATGGACGCCCTCGTTTCTCACCCGCCGGTGAGAATATCAGGGCGCCGCGACACCGGCGTTGCGAAGTTTGCTCGATGGAAGCTATTTTGCGCAATGATATGCGCTTTGAGATAGGAAACTCGGGCGATCATGCGAACAGTCCCCCTCGACGCGATCGACAGGCGAATCCTGGCCGCGCTGCAGGAGAACGCACGGATCAGCAACGCCGATCTCGCCCGCGCGGTCGGGCTGTCGGCCTCGCCCTGCCTCCGGCGTGTGCGCGAGCTCGAGGAGGCCGGCGTGATCCGCGGCCACGTCGCGTTGCTCGAGCCGGCAGCGGTCGGGCTTCCGATCAGCGTCTTCGTCCAGGTGACCCTGGAGCGCCAGATCGAGTCGGCCCTGGACGTCTTCGAATCCACCATCGCGGCGCGGCCCGAGGTGATGGAGTGCTATCTGATGACCGGCGACGCGGACTATCTCCTCCGCGTCGTCGTCGCCGACGTCGCCGCCTATGAGCGGTTCCTGAAGGATCACCTGACGCGGGTGCCGGGCGTCGCCAGCATCAAGTCGAGCTTCGCGCTCAACCAGGTGAAATACCGGACGGCCCTGCCGCTCGACGGTTGATCAGGACGCGATCGGCTCGGGGAAGCGTTCGACGAACGCGCGGAGCGCGAGCGTCCGCGGCTCGGTGTCGCCGATCGGCCGGTTCGAGCGTTCGAAGCTCAGATGGAAGAAGACGTGCGGGATGCCCGACGGCCCCTTGCCGAGGTTCACCACTCGGGCCTTCTCGACCACGTTGTCGGGAAGCGTTCGGCCGAAAATTGCGCCGACCCGGATGCTGTCGACGCCCGATCTTATCCGCTGCTTCGAAGAAAGCCCCAACATGAAGCGTACCCTTCGACACGAGGGGACCGTCCTGCGACCCCCTTTTTGATGGCTGTAACACAGCTGTAACACAGATTAACGCCGAATTATTAACGAACGTCTAATGGGCGCCCGCCAACGCCTTGAAACCGGCTTGCTATTCGCGCTCAGCCCGCGATTGTGCCGAGAAGTTCGCGCAACACCGCCGGCACCGTGGCAGGGAGGTCGTCGGCTACGAGCCCCGGACCGACGATCGTCGCCGCGCGCCCATGCACCCACGTCGCCGCGCATGCCGCCTCGAACGGCGCCATGCCCTGCGCGAGGAGACCGAGCACGAGGCCCGCGAGCACATCGCCCGTGCCCGCCGTCGCGAGCCAGCGCGGCGCGTTCGCGTTGATGGCGGCACGGCCGTCCGGCGCGGCGATCACGCTGTCGGGGCCCTTGAGGAGGACGACCACA
>Ga0194131_10012191_pt1 | contig 10077 bp, 10 predicted proteins | sample TA2KigO120mmetaG_FD_148631 | JGI IMG/M metagenome (GOLD analysis project Ga0194131, IMG submission 148631) | Freshwater microbial communities from Lake Tanganyika, Tanzania - TA2015053 Kigoma Offshore 120m | ecosystem: Environmental > Aquatic > Freshwater > Lake | place: Tanzania: Lake... | reverse complement strand
GGCTGCGGCTGGCGACGGGAATCGCCGGGGTGGAGGGCCGCCATCCCAGCGCCGCCGATTTGCTGCAACAGGCGCGCAACGAGATGGACACCTGCCGTGATGCCTTCGGCGCCTGCGTGGCCTCGCTCTGGCAGGCGGTGGCCAGCGGCGAAGGGGTCGAGGCGGCGGTGGCCCGGGCGCGGGACCGGGGCTACGGCTTCCTCACCGAGCGGCCCAGCCTGTTCGGCCCGCGGCGCGTGTTATCCCAGGAAACTCCGGTGCCAGTGGAAAGCGTGCTGCGCGTGCAATGTCTGGGCGGCTTCCGCGCGTGGCGGGACGGCGACGAGATTTCCCCGCGCGCCTGGAAGCGGGAAAAAGCGCGCGAGTTGTTCTTGATCTTGCTGTCCCGCCGAGGGACCGCGATGCAAAAAGAAACCCTGATGGAGGCGCTCTGGCCGGACGCCACTACGACCGCCGCCAAGCGGGATTTCCGGGTCGCGCTGCACGCCCTGTCGGAGGCGCTGGATCCGCGGCGCCCGCGCAACGCCCACGCCCGCGGGTTGGAGCGGCGCGGCACGGCCTATCTGTTGCAAAGCGGCGCCCAGGTGGAGATCGACGCCGACGAGATGGAACGGCTCATCGGGCTGGCTTCCCGTGAGCCGGACGCATCGAAATCGCGCACCCTGTGGCGCCGCGCCGTGGAATTGTACCGGGGGGATTTTTTGGAGGATTATCCGTACGCCGAGTTTGCGGCAGGCGAGCGCGAGCGCCTGCGCGCATGCTGGGTGCGGGCCGCCGAGCACCTGGCGCACGCCGCCGAAGCCGCTGGCGACGACGACGAGGCGCTCGCCCTGGCGCACGCCATCCTGGCCCGGGACCGCTGCTGGGAGGAGGCCTGGCGCGTCCTCATGCGGGTTCACGCCCGCCAGAGCCGCGCCTTCATGGCCGCCCGCGTCTACGAGGAGTGCTCCCAGGCGCTCGACGAGGAGCTGGGCGTTCTCCCTTCGGATGAGACCGAGGAGCTGTACGCCCGACTGATCCCGTAGTCACGGGTCGGCACAGCCGACGCCATCCTGGTTTGGACGCCTGCTTCGCGGCTATTTCCAGCGATTGACCGCCTGTCTTACTCCGACAGGCTTAGGCTGGCTTAGGCTGCAACACCCCTGCAACGCGCGCCGTGCACCATGGGCCCATGAAGACGCCCATCGAAGAAGCGACCCGCACCTACAAGTGGCTGGGCCTGATGTCCGGGCAGTCCCGGGTTCCCATCGCGCAGACCGCGCGGACCCTGGTCTACAGCCGCGACCGCATCCAGCTCTTCAAGTACGTGCGCGAGACGCCGGCCACGAAGCCGGTGCCGGTCCTGATGATTTATTCGCTGATAAATCGTCCCACGATACTCGACCTGCTCCCCGAGCGCAGCGTGGTGCAGCAATTTCTGGCGGCCGGGCACGAGGTGTATCTGCTTGACTGGGGCGTGCCCGACGGGCTCGACCGCTACGCCGGCCTGGACATTTATTTAAACCTGCACGTCCGCACCGCGGTCCGCAAGACGTGCCAGGACGCCGGCTCGGAAAAGGTCACCCTGTTCGGATACTGCATGGGCGGGACCATGGCCGCGATGTACGCGGCGCTGCACCCGCGGCGGATTCACAGCATGATCCTGCTGGGCGCGCCGTTCAGTTTCCGAAGCGAGCAGCTGCTGTACCGCTGGGGAGGCAACCCGGCCACTCTCGATCCCGACAAGATTGTGGATGCCTGCGGAAATGCGCCCACCTGGGCGTTCGAGGGCTTCACCATGCTCAAATTGGACCAGAAGGCGCCCCGCGCGGTGGCCCTCTACGACAATCTCCACCGTCCGGAATACGTGCGCAGCCATCTTGCGATGGAGCAGTGGATCGGTGAGAACATCCCGATGGCCGGCGCCGTGTACAGCGAGTTCATCAAGGGATGTTTTCAGGGAAATCGCTTGATGGATTCGACCATGTACATCGCCGGACGCCGCGTGGACCTGAGCGCCGTGAAATGCCCGGTGCTGCTGGTGATGGGCGAGGCCGATCACCTTGTACCCCCCGAGACGACCAGCCCGGCCGCGGAGGTTTTTCCGCAGGCCACCGCCATCCGCTTCAAGTCCGGACACATCGGGCTGTCGGTGAGCAGCGCGGCGCATCGCAAACTGTGGCCGGACGTGCTCGCCTGGCTGGCGCTGCAACAGCCCCAAATCGGTTTGATCGTGGCGCGCGACACGCCCGGGTCAGTAAGGCGAAGCTGCTTGTGTCGCGGGCCACTTAGTTAAACTAAAATTAAAGGAGACGCAAGAAATCATGACCTCGACAAACGCACCAACAATGCCGGATTTCGAAGCCGCCTGGAAGCAGTGGCGCGATCTCAGCGTCGAAGGCTGGTCGAAAATGGCCCGGCAGATGGTCGAAGGCGAGATGTTCACCAGCGCCATGGGCGCGTCGCTCGACTGGTACCTGACGATGCACAAGGGGCTCCGGCAGGGCGCGGCGGCCTACCTGGAGATGCTCGACATGCCGACTCGAGACGACCTGGCGCGCATCGCCACGCAGATCGGCTCGGCGGAAATGCGGGTGATCGACTGCGAAGAGCGGCTCGACCTGCTGGAAGCCGTCAAGGTGGATTCTCTGCAAGTCCGCGTGTCCGAACTGGAGGCCAGAGCGGCACGCATTTTCGAGCTTGAGGATGAGATGGCCGCCCGCCTGGCGGAGATCAGAGAAAATCAAGCACGGCTCGACGCGGCGCTGGCAGCCGTCAATCAAAATGTTCCAACGGTCAATAAAGGCAATATCACGAGGAGGAAAAAATCATGATCAACACGCAGGAGCGCAACAACGTGGGCGAGCAGGTTACCGAAGCCTGGCTGCAGGCGCTGGGAAACATTTGCTGGGCCCAGGAGCAGGGTGACAAAATCGTCCAGATGATGCTCGAGCAGGGCAAGGTCACCCGCGAGGAAGGCCTTCGCATGGCGGACCGCCTCGCCAGCCACATCCGCCAGAACCAGGAAGAGATGCAGCGCTGGGTGCAGAGCAGCGTCCAGATGTCGATGGCCGCCTTCCGCACCCCGACCACCGGCCAGATCGACGACCTCAATCGCAAGATCGAGGACCTGACGAAGAAGGTCGAAGTGCTCACCAAGAAAGGGTAGTCCCCCAACGCCAAGAGTCCGCCTGGAGTGGGGGCGCGCAGCGTTGGGGGGCTGCGCGTGTCCCACGGCCGCGCGCACCTGCCGCGGGCCGCTCTGGGTCGGAATTGTGACGAAGCGGCCGCGCTCGGCGCAGGGATGCTGGCCTGTGGCGCGCGAACAGGCGCACCCATGGAACCCCTGAAAACGTTGGCCCGCGCGCGAGAGCGCGTGGACCCCGACCCCGACGCGGGGACAGCGGCAGTCCGCCGGCGCGCGCTCTATTCCCTGGCGAAGGTCGAGCCCGCATGAACGACGCGACCCACGCCCTTCCTTTGCACCTTTTCGCGGAGCACACCAACGACGTCTTTTTCGTGCTTGACCTGAGCACCGGCCGCCACCTCTACGTGAGCCCCGCGTTCGAGTCGTTGTTTGGGGTGCCCTCTCAACGCGTGATTGAGGACCCGCAGGCCTGGCTGGAGTGCGTCCATCCCGACGACCGGCTCGAAATGAATTCGGCGGCAACCCGCCAGCACGGCGATGCCGGGCAGCTCTTCGCCGACGCCCACGCATATCGGGTCGTGCGGCCCGACGGCAGCCTGCGCTGGGTCCGCTCACGGAAGTTCCTGGTGGAGAAGACCACGCTGCTGGCCGGCATCGTCGAGGACGTCACCGATCTGATGCAGGCCCGGGAGTCGCTCCGCGGCAAGGAGCGGAAATTGCGGCACATCGAGGAGATCAGCCCGGTGATGCTGTACACGTTCGGTCCCTCGCAGGGCATGCCAGGCACCGGCGTGACCTACATGAGCGCCAACGTGCGGCGCATCATGGGGTACCCCCCGGAGGATTTCGCGTCGTCGGGTTTCTGGGCCGAACGGGTGCACCCGGAGGATGCGGCGCGCGTGTTCAATGCGCTGGAAAAGGCGCTCCACCAGGACTGTCTGTCACAGGAGTACCGCTTTCGACATGCGGACGGCTCCTGGCGCTGGATGCACGACGAGCTGCGCATGGTGCGCGACGCGCAGGGCCGGCCGGAGGAGTTTATCGGCTGCTGGCGCGACATTACCGAATCGGTGCAGGCGCAAAAACACAAGGAGCAGCAGCGGCTCGCCGAGCAGGCGCTCCACGAAGTCGAAGGCCAGCTCCACCACGCGCAAAAAATGGAGTCCCTGGGGCGCCTGGCGGGCGGCATCGCGCACGACTTCAACAACGTGCTCACCATCATCATGTGGTACAGCGAATTTCTGCTGGCCCGCAACGATGAGGTGCTCGCGGTTCGCCCCGAGCTGGAGGAAATCCATCGGGCCGCCGAGCGTGCCGCCGCGCTTACCCGCAAGCTGACCGCGTTCAGCCGCCGCCAGGTGCTCGCTCCGCGCGTGGTTTCCTTGAAGGACGTCGTGATACAGGCGCTCGCATGCTGGGCCGCCTGCTCGGCGAGAACGTGGAGATTGTCACTCGCTTTGACGAAAATCTCCCCTACGTGCTGGCCGATCCCGGACCGCTGGAGCAGGTGCTGGTCAACCTCGCCATCAATGCGCGGGACGCCATGCCGGAGGGTGGCCGCATTACCATCGAAACCCTCTTCACGGAAATCAACGACGGGTGCGACTCCATTCCATCGGGCCGCTGGGTTCGACTGACCTTCGCCGATACCGGGCACGGCATGGACGAGACGGTGCGCCCGCACATTTTCGAGCCCTTTTTCACCACCAAGCCGGAGGGCGTGGGCACCGGGTTGGGCCTGTCGCCCGTGTACGGCATCATCCAGAAGAGCGACGGCCAGATCCGTGTGGCCAGCGCTCCGGGCGTGGGCACCCGATTTGACATGTATTTTCCGGTGGCCCTCGACATGCTCTCCGACGACGATGAAGAAACCGGCGAGCGCGCGCCAAACGGGTCGGGGGAAATTGTGCTGGTGGTGGACGACGACGAGAGCATCCGCACGCTGGCCTGCGACATCCTCGAACGCTACGGCTACCGAGTGCGCGCCGCCGTGGACGGCGAGCAAGCCCTTGAAATGGCGCGCTCGTCACGGCCCGACCTGCTGCTCACCGACATCGGAATGCCGGGACTGGACGGCCGCGAGCTGGCCAGCCGCCTGCCGGACGTGAGGGTCATGTTCATGACCGGATATTCAGAGGAATCCGGCACGGACGATTGGCGGCTGCTGCAAAAGCCGTTCTCCACCAACAGCCTGGCCCACGCGGTGCGCGCCGCGCTGGACAGGTGATTACGCGATTACGCGAGAGCTCACCCCGGCGCCACTTTGTGCGCGCGATAGTGGGGGCTGGGCGGCGGAACGAAGGCGGTGCGCTCGGCCAGAGGGAAGCGGCGCCCGATTTCCTCGGCGAAAAATCCGCTCATCTCGGCGTAGGCTTCGTCCGAATACACGAATACCGCCGTGCCCTCCACGCCCGGCCGTTCCTCCTTGCCCAGACGCAGCAGCCCCAGATCGGCGCCCGGATACATCCGCTCTAGAATCGGAAACTCCATGGCCTTCTGCCAGTGAGCCTCGCACTCCACGCGCAGCGTCCGCTCGTCGAATCGCGGCGAGGCGCGCAGGGCCGTCGCGAGATCGTCGAGCAGGGCGGCGTGCTCCTCGCGCCAGCCTGGATAATGGAGCACCGGCGCAATATTCACCAGCGGATGATAGCCGGCGTCGACCGCCTTACGCAGACACGCGAGGCGGGTTTCGACGGGCGCCACGCCGCGCTCCAGCCCGGCTTCCACGGTGCGTGCGGAAATGGAATATCCGCACCAGGTGGTGCCGGCCGGATCCACCTCGAGGAGCGGCGCAATCGCGTCGGACTTGGTGAGAAATTCCAGGCGCGAGCGTCCCTGATGGTGCGCGGCGAAATGCGCGATCACCTGGCGCAGGCTGCCGGTCCACGGCTCCACGGCAAGCACGTCGGAATAATCTCCGATGATAAAGCGCAGCGGGCGGGCCATTTCCTCGCGCAGGCGATCGAGCGCGGCGAGAATCTCGTCGACGTTGGCGAACACCTCGATGTAGGGCCGCGCCGGCACGCGGTAGGTCAGGCTGCAGTAGGCGCAGTGCAGCGGACAGCCACGCGCGAGATGGAACAGGCAGTCGCCCAGGTCGTCGATATATTCAAAGCGGATCGGGTGAAAGCGCTTGACCACGAGCGTGCTTTTCACCTCGGCCGCGCGCAGGTTTTCCAGCCCGATTCCCTGCGGCCGCCAGCGCTCGACCTCGTGGATCTCGACGTCGGGCAGTGCGCGCAGGCGCCGCGCGAGCGGCGTGTCCGCCGCGTCCCGCTCGATGGCAACGGTCCGCGGCCGCATCACCGTCATCCGCGCGCCCCCCGAAGATCGTGAAACTTGCGCGGCTTGCGCCCGCCGTGCGCCATCCAGCGGCGCAGCACCTCGTCCATGTGGGCCACTTCCACCTCCGGCGTGACCCGCGTGTAAGCGCGCACGCGCTCGCGGATCTGCGCCACGATCGCGTCGCCGTCGCCGCGGACCGCCACGCGCAGGCGGAGCAGCTCCTGGCCGTGCGCGTCGACGTAGACTTCCAGGACATGTCCCTCGACGCCCTCGACGGCGGCCACCAGATCCTCCACCTGCTGGGGGTAGATCTTCGCGCCCTTGATCTTGAGCATCTCGTCGGTCCGTCCCAGCACCGCCATGACGCGCGGGCTGTCCAGGCCGCAGGCACACGACTCTCTTTCCAGCCAGCTCAAGTCGCCGGTGCGGTAACGAATCAAGGGAAGGGCCTCGCGCGAAAGCGTGGTCACCACCACCTCGCCGACGCCCTCCTCCAGAACCTGCCCGCTCTCGGGATCGACGATCTCCACCAGCATGTCATCGGTGAGCACGTGGTGGCCGCGGTGCGCGGAGCACTCGCTCAGACCCGCGTACAGCTCGGTGGACCCGTAAATCGAGAACAGCTCGGCGCCCCACAGCGCGTCGAGCCGCTCCTTGAGTACGTTGGGCCGCCAGCCCTCGCCGTAGAGCGGCTGGCCCATCAGCACCGCGCGCTCGATCCCCAGCGCGCGCGGATCCACACCGTTCTGTTGGGCAATCATCCCCAGTTTCAGGAACGGGCTGGGCGCGCCCACCACCACGTTGGGGCGCAGCGCCAGCACGCGGTCGAGCTGCTGCTCCGGGGGCCGCGCGCCCACGCGGATCACCAGGCAGCGGAGCCGATCGCGGAAGACCTGCTCGAGCATCACGGTGGGATTCATCATGTCGTCCATGGGAAGCAGGATGCACACTCGGTCGCCGGCCCGCACGCCCATCCCCGCCACCCCGGCCGCCACCGAGCCCAGCAGGCGGCGCATCTCGCGCAGCGTGACGGGAATGTGCAGCGGGCGCCCGGAGGAGCCCGAGGTGCGCGACACGTCCGCCCACCGCTCGCGCGGGACGCACAGCAGGCGCTCGAAGTGCTCCTCCAGCTCGGCGCGCGACAGCAAGGGAGGGGTTTTTGCGTCTCGGAGGCGCTCCCGGTAATACAGTGAATTGCGTCGCGCGTAAGCGATCTGCCGCCGCAGCCGATCCGCGCTCACAGGTCGACCACCTGGGCCACCTCGCGGAATTGCAGGGCGTACAGCTCCTGGTAGCGGCCGCGGCGCTCGATGAGCTGGTCGTGGGTGCCGGCCTCCACGATCTGCCCGTTCTCCACCACCAGGATGCGGTCGGCGCGGTGCACGGTGGTCAGGCGGTGCGCGATGATCAGGGTGGTGCGGCCCACTCGCACCTCGTTCATGGCCTCCTCGATGCGCTGCTCCGACTCGGCGTCGAGCATCGACGTCGGCTCGTCGAGAATCAGGATGCGCGGATCGGCCAGCAGCGCGCGCGCCAGCGAGAGCCGTTGCCGCTGTCCGCTGGAGAGGCGTACGCCGCGGTCGCCGATGGTCGTCTGATATCCCTCCGCCATCTTCTCCACGAAGTCGTGGGCGCGCGCCAGGCGGGCGGCCCGCTCGATGTCGGCGTCGGTCGCCGAGGGGCGGCCGTAGCGGATGTTTTCGTACACCGTGTCGTTGAACAGAAAGGTCTCCTGGCTCACGAAGCCCATCTGCCCGCGCAGCGACGCCTGCGTTACGCCGCGCAGGTCGTGGCCGTCGACCCGCACGACGCCGCTGGTGGGATCGTAGAAGCGCGCCACCAGGCTCACCAGGGAGGTTTTACCGGCCCCGCTGGAGCCGACCAGCGCCACCGTCTCGCCGGCCCCGATACGCAGGGTGACGCCGCGCAGCACTTCCTCGCCGGTCCGATAGCGGAAGCTCACGTCCTCGAAATCGACGGCGCCCCGCAGCCTGCCGAGCGCGTGCGCGGCGGGCGCGTCCACCACGTCGGGCCGCGCGGCCAGCACCTCGCGTACCCGCTCCATGGACGAGGACGCGCGCAGGACGCGATCGTAGAGCCCGAACAGCTCGCTGAATGGCTGGTAGAAAAACTGCACGTACATCACGAAGGCCACCAGCACGCCCAGCGTGAGCCCGCTCCCCGGGGTGAGCAGCGCGCGCGTCCCCCAGACCAGCACGAAAATCAAGCCGCTGTTGCGGGCCAGGTGGATGGCCGGCATCCACCGCCCCCACGCGGTCACCGACTGCAGGCGCGCCTCGTAGAAGAGGCGGTGGGTCTCCTGGAAGCGCTCCAGCTCGTGGGACTCGCGGGCGAACGCCTTCACCGTCTGCACGCCGCTCAGCGCCTCGCCGGCCCGCCCGTAGAGCGCCCCCTTGCGGTCGCGGACGAGGCGGTACACCGGGCGCATCCGCCCGGTGAAGGCTGCGATCAGCCAGAGCAGGATCGGAACCGGGACCAGCGCGGCAACGGTGAGCTGCCAGGACAGCCAGAGCATGATCGCCAGCGCCGCGACCAGTCCGATCACCGCCACCACCAGCTCGTCGGCGGTGCGGGAGATGAGGTCGTCCGCCTGATCGACGTCCTCCATCAGTCGCGAGAGCAGGTCGGCGGACGAGCGGCTCTCGTGCCATCCCAGTGAGAGGCTCTGCAAGTGGCCATAGACGGCCTCCCGCAACAGCGCCACGACGCGGATGGAGGAGGTGTAGAGAAGCTGCACGTGAGCCCAACCGGCCAGCGCGATGCCGACGACGGTGGCGCCCAGCCCGGCCAGCAGCGGCCCGGCCTGGTCCCAGCCGACCCGCGCTCCGCCTGCGGCCGGAGTGAGCACGTCGTCGATGAGCGCGCGGGTGATGAGCGGAGGAAGGTTCTCCAGCGCGGCCTCGACGGCGATGGCGAGCACGCCCAGCAGGATTGCGGCGCGATAGGGGCGGGCGTACGACCAGCAGAAGCGCAGATGGTCGACGACGGAGGTTGGCATCGGAGGAAAATTCTCACTCGCAGGGTCCCATCCCTGGACGCACGTCTTGACGGGACTCGCTCGGATCCATTAAGTTTTGGGACATGAACGACTTCTTCCCGAAATCCGAGCGGGTGGTCATCTTTGTCAACGACGACGCGGCAGTAGACACCCAGGTGCGCGAGACCCTCGAACGGGTCGGGTACACGGTTCATCTGACGCGGACCGCGCAGGACGCGCTGGCGGTCATCCAGCGGGAGCCGCGCATCGATCTCCTCCTGTACAACATCGAGATCGCCGTCCGCGAGGGAGCCGACGAGCTTCTGCTCTTGAAAAACCTGCACCCAACCCTGCCGGTGGTGCCCTCGTGCCCGATCCGGCGGGAGGACCACGAGCGCAGAGAAGCGGCCGGACTGCGCGGGAAGGTGGAGCACGCGTGAAGATCGGATTCTTGAGCCCGCGCGGCACGGAGCGCAACCAGTCCAACAGCGTGTTCGCGGAAGTGTACCGGGAGCTGCGCTACGTCCTCACCTTTTCGGTGGACGACATCGAGTTCATCCCGAACCTCGGGCTGCTGGCCATCGCCTCGATGCTCCCGTCCGACATCGAGATGAAATACATCGACGAGGATTACATCGACCCGGACACCGCCGAGGCCATCACCTGG
>Ga0194131_10012189_pt1 | contig 10077 bp, 9 predicted proteins | sample TA2KigO120mmetaG_FD_148631 | JGI IMG/M metagenome (GOLD analysis project Ga0194131, IMG submission 148631) | Freshwater microbial communities from Lake Tanganyika, Tanzania - TA2015053 Kigoma Offshore 120m | ecosystem: Environmental > Aquatic > Freshwater > Lake | place: Tanzania: Lake... | reverse complement strand
TGTCGCGAGTATTTCAGTGCGCAGATGCTTGTTCAGGCCTTCCAAGCGCGAGGCCAAATTGACGCTTTCGCCGATGGTCGCGAAATCAAACCGCTTTGTGCTGCCGAGATTTCCTACCGTGGCCATGCCAGTGTGAATTCCAACCCTCGTGCGCATCGGCAGGCGATCTTGCTTAGCATCGAAACGGAACAGCTGCTCATTCAGCTCGACCGCGGCGTGGCAGGCTCGAGCGGCGTGATCCGCCTGTTCCACCGGCGCATTCCACACTGCCAGAATTGCGTCGCCAATCAGTTGCACGACCGTGCCGTCGCGCTCATGAATTCCTTTCAGTGCGGCATCAAAATACTGGTTGAGGAGATTGAACAGATCATCTGGATCCAATGTTTGCGCCAGCTTCGAAAAGTCTGCGATGTCGCTGAAAAGGATGCTCACTTGCTGCTGCTTGCCACCGCGCTTTAGGAGATCGGGATTTTCGAGGAGTTGCTCAATTCGCGACGGGGAAAGGTGATATTGCAGCGATTGTTCGAGCAACCGTTTGTCCACATATAACCGCATCGAATTGGAAAGAATCGACCAGAACAAAGCGACGCCAATCTGAAGGACAACGATCAGCCAGGCGAACCAAAGCAAATAAAAGCGAAATAAAATCCACGCGATGGCTAATGTCAGCAATGCGCCGGCGCAGGCCCACGCGGTGGCCCACCAGGGCCGCGCTAAAATGAGGCCGATGCCAAAGGCGAATGCGGTTAGCATGATGAGCGCAAACTCCGCAGCCTTTGGCAATCGCGTCAGCCAATCCTGCCGCAACAAGTTGACAAACGCGGTCGCATGAATCTCGACTCCTGGCGAAACTTCGTTGCTCCACCGCGTATAAACGGTGCCGAACTCATCCTTTCCTTCCCCGGGAAAACCCGTCAAAAGCCGCTGGCCGATGAAGACGACTTTGTCTCGGAAAAACCCAGGCGGAACTCCGTCTTCATAGAGTGCTTGATGATAACTGCGGCCTTCGAAAGTTCCCGGCGGCCCATAGTAATTGAGCCATCGTTGCGCGGCTCCCGGACTCCCCATCCTAGTGCCCTCCGCTCCCACCAGTTGAGCCGCCGCCCAAGCCAGACTTTGCAGGTTCTCTGCGCCGAGTGATTGTTGGTGAATAGCGAAATCCGCATGCTCCCGAATAACAAAACCGGCGGCGTGAGGTATTTGAACCACGCCCCAAGCTGCTGCTGCTTCGCGAAAGCGGTCCCAGGGTTTGACGAGCGAATCCATCGCTCCAATCTTCTTGTAATCGGCTCCCAATACAACGCGGCCGTTCGTCTTCATCGCCGCCGCCATATAATCGTCCGCACGCCGTTTCTCGTCTGGTCCCGGATCGCTGAAAACGATATCGAATACAACAGCTTTGGCTTGGTCGATTGCCAAACGTTCCAGAAGCCGCGCATGCAGGGCGCGGTCCCAAGGCTGATTGAACGGTTGCTTCAAGTCTTTGTAAGCATTCTCATCGAGATAAACCATGACAACTTCATCGGGTGGCGCCACCGAGCGTGGAAGCGCAAAGAGCAGATCGTAGCTCAGGTGGGTAATTCCGTTGCCGAACGGCGCATAAAGAAGGGCTGCTCCTAACGCGACGGCGATCAAAGCGCCCGCGCCATCAGCCAGCCAGCGCGCGCACGATTTCGTTTTCAGAGTCTCGGTCAACGTGAACAGAAACGATATGCTCGCGCGCCGCCGTTTTTTCAAGCCTGTGTTGTGGGTCGTCATACCGCCGAGCCCTTGTCTAAATTGGTCCGTAGCGCAGACTGCCCAGTCTGCTGTTTCGCCGATTGCCAATCGGGAGGGTGACCCGCACACGCGAGCAACCGCAACGCTGCAGGATGGCATCCTGCGATACGCCAGACTGGGCAGTCTGCGCTGCGGGTGGGGAAAACGCAAAGGCGCACCGATATTTCACAGGCGATAAAAGTCTGATCGTTAATTCAAAAACTTAATCTCAGACTCGCTGTGAACGTCCGTTCGCGCGGCAGCTCGCGATAGAGGTTCAGGGGATTGAGCCGGTAATCTTGATCCGCCACATTGAGCAGCCCCAGGCGCAGCTCGGCATGTCTGTGATAAAAGCGGTAGCCGGCGTAAACATTGAACTGCCAGAAATCATCCCCGGAACGATTCGGCGAATAACCTCGGTTCGATTGCTGCGACCAAAGCGCCTCAGCCAGGCCAAACAAACCCTTGGGATGATGATACAAGGAAGTGAGGCTGACTTGGTGCAGAGTTGCCTCTTGTTCGGAATGAGACGCCGCGCTCAGAGCGCGTGGGATTTCAGGAAAATCCGCCGTTAGCCGCGAATCGCTCAAACGGTAGCGCGCGCCGAACGACCAGCTTTTTCCAACCAATTGATTAAGCGTAATGACGAGATTCCGTTCCGAATAATCGAGTTTTTGTGTCGTGGTCGAAGCGGAGATGACCGGAGGAAATCCAACCGCCGCGATAACCCCGAGTTGCCGGTCCGCGTCCGACTTCAATAACTCCGCTTCGACGCCGACATAAGTGCCCGTCGCGAATTTCTGGTCCCAAGCCAATCCCCAGGTTTCAAAACTTGCGCCAGCCAGCGACCCAACGACGGATTCGGGGATGAGATTTCGGTAGGCTTGATTGAATCCCGCCACTTGGACCGGTTCGAGGCGAAAGCTTTGATCATAACTGACACCACCGAGCGAACGCGTGTAGCTCCCCCGCAGGGTTGTTTTGGTTAGCGGCGTCCAGATGAAGCCAACCTTTGGTGAAACCCGGTCTTCCCGTTCTTCGACGCCGCTCAGCGGCGCATTGCGATGATTCGCTGGGAAGGTGAGACGATCATAGGTTAAACCAAACGTCAGCCAGAATGGTTCGACTAATCTCCAGTGATCGTAGCCATAAAAACTGAGACGTTCGAGATCGGAATGGATGGTCGATTTCTCAAAGTTGCTTTGACTGTCGAAATCGCCGGCCTGATAACGTCCACCCAGAACGAGCGCGTTTCGGTCCTGTTGCCAGATTTGCTGCAGCTCGGTCGTCCAGGCCTCGAACTCGCTTCGATAGGTCAATCGTGATGGCAAGACAGAGACACCCGTCACTCGGCCTGCGAGATTCTTGTTCAGCACGAGCGCCGATTGGTCCGGGTCTGATACCTTGAAGTCGTCATGCAATCGGCCGACCAGAAGCAGCGTATGCACGCCCGGACGCCATTCATGATGATAACCGGCGAGCACTATCGGTTCCTGGTTCTCCTCGACTCGCAAGGCCCGATGCGCGCTTCTCTGGTTGTAATATTGGGCTACATCACCAGATTCAAAGCCGTAATAGATCGTCTGGAAATAGATGCTGTCTGATGGTGTAATCTGCTGTTTGAGCTTCGCCGAAAGGGTGAGCTGAGAAAGATCATTGTTCGCACGATGGCCGGTTTCCGTCCGATAAAGCGCGTCCAGTGCGTAGCTGCTATTGCCAAAGGTTCCGAATTGAGCAGCGGATTGAATCCAATCCCCTTCACTAAAATATTCCGTGCTGGAGACGATGCCAAACCGATCACGTTCCAATAGCTTCGAGTATTCCTGTTGAGAGACGTGCGGCGAAAGACTGCTGCCGCCAACAGGCGCAAGAAGGTTGGCCAGGAGAAATTCGCTGAGCCAGGGCGTTTCGTAACGCAGATTGATTTGGCGCGGATCTCGCAACGCATCATAGCTGTTAGCCAGAAACAGATGGGCGGAATAGTTCGCGTAATCGATGTTCACCGCGCGTACAGCTTCGCGGACACTAACATCGAACATGCCCGCGTCTCGATACACACCGGCCAGGTTTGCACTTCGAACGGCTCGATCTTGGTCCAGGAGAAGTGCGGAGCGATGGACACGCCGGTTATTGTTCAATTCTTGAGACTTCTCCAGGTCGGCTACCGCGTTGTTGATGTCGTTCTCGGTTTGCCGGAGTAACGCGGAATAAAGCCACGACGTTGGATCGTTCGGATCCAGTTGCTTTGCAAGTCCCAACTCCTTCATCGCACTGGCGGTGTCATTGGCATTGGCAAAGGCTTTGCCTAAGTAACTTCGCGAAACGGCCCGATGAGGTTCGAGAGCAGCGGCCGCTTGTAAGTCCAGGCGGCCCCCTTCGGAATCTCCGCGGCGAATTCGGCAAAGACCACGTCCGAGCCAGGCAATGCCCAAAGACCCGTCAATGCTAATGGCTTGGTCGAACGAGCGAATCGCGTCATCGATCTTATTTTGCGCAGCGAAAAGAAAGCCCTTCAGAGCGATCGCTCGTGGATTCCGCGGCGACCGTTGCAAGCCCTTCTCCAGCGCAGCCAAAGTTTCGGCAGTCCGACCAAAGCTGAATTCCATTTCGGCAAGCCGAGCCCAGGCGAAACCGAACTGCGGGGCTGTTTCCGTTGCTTTTCGCGCTGCTCTTAGTGCTTCTTCGAGATGGGCGCGCGACTGCTGGTAGTACGATTCGGCCAGCCATTCCGTGGCCGTCGCCGGAGCCTTTGTGCCAGTGAAAGCTTGGAATTTCACCGCTGCAATAACCTTTTGTATGGCTTCCGTGAAACCAGCCCTGCGCTCACCAGCTCTATTCAACTCGTCGAGCCGGCTCTCTGTTTCCGTAACCTGTCCCACAGCTAGTTGAAGCGCTGCGGAGTAAAGTTTCTCCTCTACTGAAGGTGCGATTCGATTGGTCGGATAAAGCGAAATCGCTCGCACCAAATCTCCTTGTTCATACGCGGCGAGCGACTCGCTAACTCTCGGATCGTCCGAAGTCTTTAATCCGAGTTCCCCCAGATCAAGAATGCCGGGATAGTAAAGAACCCATTGAATGATATTAATCGCGTCAATGGCTGGGCTGCCTTGCGGCGCTTGATTGGGTTCAACCGTGCCCTGTTCGCCTCTCGTTAATGGCAGTTGGCCGAGCTCATTTTGCAAATCAACTTCGCCGTCAATCAATGTGAGCACCGTCCGGCCGTTTTGAGCGACGAACAAATGGAATTCGGTCCCTCGTATCGCAACAGACACGAGCGGGGTTCGAATCTGTTTTTCTTGCGGCCTGTCGCGGCTATGGAAAAATCCCGACCCGACCTCGACTTTGAGGTTAGGTTTGTTTCGTCCGCGCGTGGGCGGCTCAATCTCGATGGCGGTAGATTCGGCCAGCCGCAAAACGCTCAAGTCGCTCAGCCGCACAGTAGCGCGACTCTTGTCGCCGGTGCGCAAACGATCGCCAATCATCAACACTTGATTTGTTCGCGCAGAAATCCAGGCGGCCGTTCCCGCCTTCATGAACTCCACCGTGCCTTCAATCGTGAGCACGACGGTTGGTTTTACTGCGGACCCTGACGACTGAGCCAGAACTTGCGGCATCAGCGCCAGCAAGCTGATCGCGAGCAAAACCAAATCAGCATTAGCCTTCATCTTTGTCCCTTGCGTTCCGAACCGATTAGAGCATCCCACGTCGCGCCAGCGTCTTGGAGTGCGGTGACGGAGTCTGTGCAGTCACCGCTTTGGCGTGAAACCGACCCCGAAGCCACTGGCAGGACAGCGCGTCTCGCCTGTCTCCCCTGCACCAGGAGATACGGGAATTTCCAGAGCATGCGGTGTCTCGGACCCCAAGGCGGTGACTGCGCGGACTCCGTCACCTCACCCCAAGACCTGACGCCATTCAGGCCGTCCAGTTGCAGTCCGTTACGAATCGTTGTCAAAGCACGCATAATTCCGTTCTGCTTACCGCAACGCGCCGTTTGGGCAGGGATTAGCTAACTGACGCAGCAGCGCCTTGGCTTCGAGCGGTGGCAAGTCGGGACATACGGAGAGCAGCCGGGCCAACAAACCAGCTACATGTGGCGTCGCGAAGCTGCTTCCCGTCACTCTCTTGACGTCTCCGCGCAGCCAGGCCACTTCAATGTCCTCGCCTCGGGCTCCGAATTCGACAAGGTGACCCGATCGATAACAAATAGCCTCCGGATTTGCCGTCTGGATAAAGTTGACCGTGATAACCGAAGGGAAATGCCCCGGCCATTCGCGCTTCGTAAAGTCTTGATTGTTGCAGGCTGCTACGATGTGGCGTCCCTTTGCGTAAGCCTCGTCGATCCAGTCCTTGTACTGCAATACATGCTCTTCCCGACCGCATCCAAAACTGCAGTTGAGAATATGGCAGCCTCGGTCAAGCGCTTGGCACGCACCTTCTCGAATGATCACCGTCCTTGATCTCAAGTGTTCGCCCAAAACCCGAAAACTGCCGATCTCCGCTTCGGGAACAATCCTGTGAATAATATCGCAGACGGCTGTGCCATGGCCGAACACGTCGCGACCTCCGCCTTCGACGGTGAGAATCTGAAACCCATCTTCAACGATGGCCAGATCATCTCGGAGGGTTAAGCCCCGGACTTGCGAATTGTCTGTTTCGATTGCCGAATCCAGAACCGCAATCTGAATTCCCTTGCCTGTGCCTTGCGCGAGGCATTCGCGCTCGTCTTTGATGGAAAGCCAGGTGCTCACCGCCCTTGCTGCGGACAGGAATGTCCGCGCGCCGTCGCAGGTTCTTCGGGAGGTTGCTTCAGTTGCATAAACACGGCTCACGCTGATCAAATCATCGATGTCCGCTCCAGCCAATCGTCTGGCTGAGCAAGCTAAACTCAAATAACCGCGAGAAAACCGCCGTTGTGCGTTGGACGCTGACAAGATGTTCGGGCGTAAAGCCAGGCGGGTCCGATATTGCGGCAGCCGTTCTGAGTTGAACGCATGAAATCACTCCGCGACAGGCGTTCAAAAAATAAAAAGTGGCCGCAATTAGGGCGAAGGTTTGAACCCCCAGCTTGGAATCGAGGAGTTTGCTCTGGCGCGAATTCTTATAGACAAAGTTTTCTACAAAGGGCTGTTCGCTCGCAAACACCATGCAGATTAATCCGCTCGTGAGCGGCTGTTTGAACTGGCCCACGATTTTATCGGCTTCCGGACCTGTATTGAAAGCCGGCACCACATGCTCTTCCTCCCGGTCCAACAGCCACACCGTGCCCTCGTGCGCATTGGCTTCGGCAAAGCCGCGTCGCAATGTCTCTTGCATAAGCCCATCCAGCAAACCGCGAAAATTGTCGGCATTCACGCTGGCGGCCACGCGCGCCAAACGCTCGGACAGGGTTGTGCGCAAATCCGCAAAGCGCTGGTCCGGGATGATGTTCATGTGAGTGCGATTGCTCATGTGGAAGCGCCTGTCCCGTTCGCATCGGTCTCATCGCTGCTTCTGAGCATTTTGGCTTGATCCGCGAGGAACGAAACCCAATGTGGGTTCGCTTTTAACAGCGCGATCAACTCCTCGCGTTCCGCTTCAGGCAATTCCCCTTTTGCAAATGCCCCCAATTTCCTCTTGATCTCTTCGGTCGGTTCCACTGGGGTATTTCCTTCTGCCTCGACCGCGAACTTATCCAGGAACGCAGTGAGAATTTTAAAGGTATCCACCATGTAAACGCTCAGTACGTGTGACGCACCAGTCTTTCAAACTTGCAACCTTTTTTGAGCGATATCCGAAGCAGGCGCCAGTCTTGCGCACATTCGGATTCTCTGTGGAGAGCGCAAATCCGCTTGTGATTAAACAGATGATCGCAAAGGACGCGAAGATTGGAGATTCCAAATTCTTCGCTTTTTCCACCCGCTGGTAAGGACCGATTCCACTTGGTCCCCTGATTTCCTATCCGCGTCAGTCATCCACCCAATGTCATCGTCAAAACCCGCGATCCCTGCTGCCGTTGCCATAGCCTAGCCTCCTTTTCTATCCGGCGGTGTGCCGCAAGGGAAAAAATGGGGACCGAGTGGAATCGGTCCTTACCAGAAAACAGCGAAGAACCTAGAAAAAGCCAATCCGATGAGTCTCGCAAAGGTCCACAAAATCTTGCCACGTGAGTTGCATCCATGGGTCTGCCTGGCTCATTAACTGCAAGGTCGTTGCTTCAATCTGTTCCATGGCATTGGCCAAGTGACGACTTACTTTTGACTCGTGCCATCCCCACATGCGCGCAATCTCTCGTTGCGTCAGCCCGTGCAGGTGAATCAAATGGAGCATTAACAAGACTTCCGTCGGGCAAAGTGAAAACGCCTTTTCCAAACTCTCTTGGAGTAAACTAGCGATTGCTTCGTCTTTGGCGCCAGCCTCGCACTCGCAAATGTCCAGCATCGCTGAGCCATCCTCCAACGAATCATCCAGCGAGGGAGCGATGACTCTTCGCAGCCTCTGGCGTCTTTTGAGATCGAAAAGACGATTGGTTGCGACCGTGATCAACCAGCTCTTAATGGGACATTTGCCACTAAACCGCTCCAGGAGGGACGGCTTCTCGCCGTCATCAGAAACGCAATCACCCCAGAGATCGGCCAACAAATCGGAGGCCTCGGTATAAGTCGCTCCGCGGGCCAGGAGCATGCTGGTCAGCACGGCATGGTAATGGTCTCGAAGCTCCGTCAATCTCTCTGCCTGTCCTAGCCAACACTGCTCCGATGTCAATCGGTCATCGCGCTTGGTGCTCATAGGGAAAGAAATTAACCTTAAATAGTGGAGCACCCCTAAAACTTTGGCAATCTGAAATTTCGGTCCGTTCAAATTTTGTAAAATTTTGAAAGATCTCATTTCCTATCCATCATTGTATGAATGAGTTCCGCATTTTGCATGGGCTGGAAACCAAGCTGCAGGTCAGCGGGGAAGCGATCACCTTGGCCTCTGAAGTTCGCCAGGCCATTTCGTGCAAGTTAGCCCGGGCCAAACGTATTAATAGGTAGTTGGACGTCTATCGTTTTTATGGCTGAAGAATCAGGTCCTTGGTTTTGCTCAACGTTGGTCAGGCAAATTCAGAATTGGCCGCGCAAGAACACAACGAACACCAACAGGTCAGTCCGTAGCCAATTCGTCGATTCAATGTTCCGGCCACACCACTCATTGAAGCCGGGCTCGTTTCCGCTGCCAGAATCTCGAATGTCATCCATTCTCACCGCAAATCGCGGCTAAATTGCTCCACATGAGAACGGCAGGCTCGCCACTGCTAACACCGCTAACAGAAGCCAACGAAGAGAACGAAGGCGCCGTTTACCCAATGCTTCTTAGGGTCTGCGCCGGCGCGACAGCGTCTTGGAGTGCGCTGGCTCAAGGGAAGCCTCGATATTTTCGCAACACGCACCGGGACCATGAACCGTGTGACGGGCGCTCAATCCTTGCCGCCCGGCGGGCGAATGACGAAAATCGATCAGGGCAAACTCGGCGCGGCGGAGGCCTTCCTCGACCAGCAAAGCGCTCGTGTCGTCCAAAGTGCGACCGAGCCGCCGCGCCAGACGACTCAATCGCCGCTCCTGTTCGGGCGGGATCCGGACGTTGACGACACAAGCTTTAGACACAACTCATTCAACTCTATGCGGCCCTTATGAAAACAGCAGATCCTCCTCGTCGAGCAGGCCAAACGTTTCCGCAGCGATGGCCGTCAGGTCATCGTCCGACAACGGCCCGTAGTCCTCTGGAACTACGCTGCGAGCGATGACTTCATACACGGCAAGCTGTTCCGCACGCCGCAAACTTTTGAACTGTTCCAATACAGCTTCGGCCTTGGTGCTCATGATCTGAACATTAGTTGCTCCGCATGAAAACGGCAAACTTGAGAGCACAGGCGGTCGGTTTATCCTCGATCGAGCCAATGAAAAAGTTTCTGCGACTCTTGTTCCTCAGTGTGTTTGCCGCTTGTTCGGCTTTGCTGGCTTTGCTGAGCATGACCGCGCCGCGTTTATTCCTGAGCAGAGGGCGCTTGGGGCGGCGACTCGAACCAGTTCTCCACCCGCGCCCCGGTCGCATGGTTGAAGTGGCGCACGTTTCGCGTCACGAGAATCAAATCCAGCGCCTTGGCCGTGGCGGCAAGCAGCCCGTCGCGGTAGCCGATCGGTCTTCCTCGTTCCTTCCATTCAGCGCGCATATCGCCAGCCAACCGAGCCATCGCTTCGTCGAAGACTGCCACCGTCACGAAAGGCAACACTTCCGCTTCCGCCCGCTCCCACAGCCGGTTGCCCGGCGGGCCGATTTTTGCGCCATAACGGATTTCCTCGA
>Ga0194131_10012182_pt1 | contig 10080 bp, 9 predicted proteins | sample TA2KigO120mmetaG_FD_148631 | JGI IMG/M metagenome (GOLD analysis project Ga0194131, IMG submission 148631) | Freshwater microbial communities from Lake Tanganyika, Tanzania - TA2015053 Kigoma Offshore 120m | ecosystem: Environmental > Aquatic > Freshwater > Lake | place: Tanzania: Lake... | reverse complement strand
AACGATGGACCTCGATCCGGCGCTGCACGTTCCGGACGAAGTGAAGGCAGAGCGCGAACAGGAGCTCATGCTCGCGCAGCAGCAGATCGCGTTCGAGGCGGCGAAGTCGATGGCGGCCAGGCGCACGCGCGTGGACGTGCTCGTCGACGGCCCCGCCCCCGGTCGCAGCCGCTCGAAGCGCACGAGCGGCGTCGGTCGCGGCGGCTCGCTCTGGCTCGGGCGCACGCGCTTCCAGGCGCCGTCGATCGATTCCTCCACCTGGCTCGTATGCTCCGAGGCGCCAAGTCCCGGCGAGATCCTCCACTGCGCCGTCGTCGAGGCCGACGGATACGACCTGGTGGCGCAGCCGTTGGAGGAGGTCGACGGGCGAGTTCCGCTTCCGCTGCTTCAGCGGCGCACCTGACGATTCGACGCATCCCTCCGCACGAACGCATCCATCATGAACACCTCTCGAAGCGCACGGTCGTTCCCGTTCGTTCCCGAGCCCGCGAGGCGGCGGTGCGCCGCGAGCGGGGCTTGCGCGCTCGCGATCGTCGTCTCGTTCGTGCTCGCGCTCGTGGGCGCCTGCGCCCCGAATCCCGCCGACACGATGAACAACCCCACGGCGGCGGCGCAGCTCGATTCGACGCCGATGCCGCTCGACCCGACCGCGCCGGTCATCGTCGAAGGCTGGTGGTCGAACGGTCGCCAGCTCCTCCATCTGGCCGACGACGGCGCCTATCAGCTCTGGTCAGGCACGAATCGATTCGACGAACCGCATCAGAACGGCCGCTGGTCGCGACTCAACTACAAGGCGCTCATGCTCGAGCCGTATGGAATCCGCGTGCGCGAGCAGACGCGGTGCGAACTCGATCGCAACGGCAGCGAAGTGCGACTCCTGATCCCGGGTCTCGACTCGATGGTGCGCTTCGAGGCGGCGCCCGGCGGCATGGAGGAGCGGATGCTCGGACTGTGGAAGGGTCCCGGCGGCACGCTGCTCATCAGCTCGGACGGACGCTATCGCGCCGAGGCGCCCGCGGGCGCCGGCGCAAGCCCGGGCTCGCCGATCGCGCTCGCGGGGCACGCGGGTCGATGGATCGTCGATCGTTCCACGCTGCTGCTGCTCCCGGATTCGCCGACCGTTCCGCCGGTGCTGCTGGCGCTCGAGGCGCACGGCGAGAAGTCGATTCGCCTGCGTGCGGGCGACGGCGCCTACCACCGCGTTCCGGTTCCATGAGCGTGCGAAGCCGCGGCTCCGGTCCGCGGCTCGAAGGCCGCGAACGGGATCGGATCTGGTCGGAATACATGGAGATGCTGGCGTCGCAGCATCCGACCTCCCGCCGGCTGCCGGGAACGAAGACGATCGCCGTCATCATCCTCGCGAGCGTGCTCGCGTCGAATCTGCTCCTCTTCGGCGCGCAGCTCGTGGCGATTCCGCGTCCCTGGAACATCGTGCTCCCGTTCGCATCCACGCTGGGCGTCGTCGTCGTCGCCGTGCTGCTCGCCACCGGCGCCATCGGACCGCGCCGCTCGCTCTGGTACGCCGCGATGCGGAGATGCGGCCACGACGTCTGCGTGATCTGCGGCTACTGGCTCGAGCGCCGCGCGCCCGATTCGCGCGCCTGTCCCGAGTGCGGCACGCCCGACGACGCTCAACCCGTGGCGCTCGGCCGGCGGTCGGAGGTGCGCACCTGGCCTCGGTTCGAGGTCGAACCGCCGCCCGACCCCTCCGCGCGCGACGACGACGATCGACGCTGACGCGCTCCTCTATCATGCCGATCCCGCGCGCCGGACGGCCGCGGCCATTCCCGTGCAGGTCCGCAACTTCTCCATCATCGCCCACATCGACCACGGCAAGAGCACGCTCGCCGATCGGCTGCTCCAGGCGACGAAGGCCGTAAGCGCCCGCGAGGCGCGCGATCAATTGCTCGACTCGATGGATCTCGAGCGCGAGCGCGGCATCACGATCAAGGCGAGCGCCGTCACGGTCCATCACACCTACAAGGGCGAGGACTTCCAGCTCAACTTCATCGACACGCCCGGCCATGTGGATTTCGCGTACGAGGTGAGCCGCGCGCTGACCGCGTGCGAGGGCGCGGTGCTCGTGGTCGACGCCACGCAGGGCGTGCAGGCGCAGACGGTGGCGAACGCGTACCTGGCCGTCGGAAACGATCTCGCGCTCATTCCGGTCATCAACAAGATCGACCTCCCCGCCGCGGATCCCGACACGGTGGCGATGGAGGTGGAGCAGGTGCTCGGGCTTCCGGCGGAGGACTGCCTGCTCGTCTCGGCGAAGACGGGCCAGGGGATCCAGGAACTGCTCGATCGAATCTGCGAGCGCCTGCCGCCGCCGCGTCCGCAGCAGACGGACAAGCTTCGCGCGCTCATCTTCGACTCGATCTACGACGACTACAAGGGCGTGGTCGTCTACGTCCGCGTCTTCGACGGCGCGCTGCGCATGGGCGACAAGATCCGCATGATGGGAACGGGTCGCACCTTCACCGTGACGGAGCTCGGGCGCAACACGCCGTTTCCGCAGAAGGTGAGGGAGCTCGGCTTCTCGGAGGTCGGCTACCTCTCGGCGAGCATCAAGAGCCTGGGCGACGTGCGCGTGGGCGACACGATCACGCTCGAGGCGCAGCCGGCCGAGGAGGCGCTTCCCGGGTACGAAGAGCCCAAGCAGATGGTCTTCTGCGACTTCTATCCCAGCTCGAGCGGCGCCGAGAGCGGCAAGAAGGGCGACTTCGAGACGCTGCGCGACGCGATCGAACGCCTGCACTTGAACGACGCGAGCTTCACCTACGAGGTGCAGCACTCGGAAGCGCTCGGCTTCGGATTCCGTTGCGGATTCCTGGGACTGCTGCACATGGACATCGTGCAGGAGCGCCTCGAGCGCGAAGGAGGCGTCGACGTGGTGCAGACGGCGCCGACCGTGACCTACCAGGTGGTGAAGACCGACGGCACGGAGCTGGAGATCCACAACCCCGCCGATCTGCCCGACGGCAGCGTGGTGCAGGCGATTCGGGAGCCCATCGTCAAGCTCGAGATCATCTGCCCCACCGAGAACATCGGCGAGCTCATGCGACTCTGCGACGGTCGCCGCGGCATCTTCAAGGCGCAGAAGTTCGTGAGCGAGGGCCGGCAGATCCTCGACTACGAGATGCCGCTTGCCGAGATCATCTACGACTTCTACGACAAGCTGAAGTCGGTCACGCGCGGCTACGGCACCATGGACTACGAGCTCATCGGCTTCCGGGAGGATCGCCTCGGCAAGGTCTCGATCCTCGTCAACGGGGAACCGGTCGAGGCGCTGTCGCTCATCTGCCATCGCGACAACGCGGAGCAGCGCAGCCGCGTGATCCTGCTCAAGCTCCGGAAGCAGATCGATCGGCATCAGTTCGAGATCGCGCTCCAGGCGGCGATCGGCGGGAAGATCATCGCCCGCGAATCGATCAGCGCGCTTCGCAAGAACGTGACCGCCAAGTGCTACGGCGGCGACGTGACGCGGAAGCGCAAGCTGCTCGAGAAGCAGAAGGAAGGCAAGAAGCGGATGAAGCAGATCGGCTCCGTGTCGATCCCGCAGGAAGCCTTCATGGCGATTCTCGACCAGGGTGATTGACGCGATGGCGGCGCGGCCGCCCGCTTCGCGGGGCGATTGAAGAGTTTCGCGTCGGCTTGGGTGCTCCCGTTTCGTCCCGGCAGGGAACCCTGTCGCCGAATGTCTCGCTCGCGGCGCTCTCCGCTTCGCTCGTCCGAGCACTCGCTCAGTCCTCGAAGCGACTCGTCACCGGGACGCTCTGCTCGCGGACATTCGACGCTCGCTTCGCTCGCTCGACATCCCTGACGGTCCGAAACGGGGCACCAGGCAAGCCGACGCGACGCTCGTGCGGCGTCGCGAAGCGGGCGGCCGCGCCGCGCGAGTCATTCGCCCTGGTGCTCAGCGCGGCCAGGAGACCTGCGGGCTCCACGCCGTAGCCTCGTATCGACCAATGACGGAGGCCGGAGTTCCGAAACTGCGGTACTGCAAGAGCTGCAATCACCCACTCACCGGCGCCGAGGGTCGCGAGTGCCCGGAGTGCGGCCGCTTGTTCGATCCGTTTGACCCTCGGACGAGAAAGGAGTGCCAGCGAATGCCGACGAGTCGGGGACTCGCCTGGCTCGCGGCAACCTGGGTCCTCTCGATCGTCGCGCTTGTGGGACTCTGCGCAATCCACGACCGAGCGACTTGGATGCGGGCCTCCGACTTCCCTTGGTTTGCATCGCACATCGCGCTGGCAGCATTGGTCGCGCCTTGGCTCTGGCACGGCACCGCGTTCATGCGTTCTGTTCTGCTTCGGGCTGTGTTCTTCACGATGCAAGCCGCCATCGCATTCGTGCTGTACATGCTTATCACCTACTTCTACGTCTTCGAGATCAAGGGCGGCCCGCACTCGAGCGGTGACGACTCAGGCGTAGCGAGCTGGCGTTGGCGAGACGAGTGTGGCAACGAGGGCGAAGCAGGCGGATCTTGAGGATCCGCCGATGGAGCCCGACGATGCCACACGAAGTCGCAGCCCGCCAGATCGCTACGAATGAGGAGGAACCGCTCTCGTCGTTGAGCTGACTCGGACGCGGTCGATGCATGTCGGCATGTGTCCGCATGTGTGGTCATCGTCCGCCGAAGCGATCGCGCGCTTCGTCGAGGGCCGTGAGGCGCGGCGGCTTCCGGCTGCCCCTCCCCGGCGAGTTGAGGGTGGGATGACGCAGCGCGCTTCGCGCTGCGCATCCCGACCGAGTGTTTGAGCCGGGAGGGGCTGCCGGAGCCGCCGAGCCACCGCGCCGCACGCGCACACGAAGCCGCTACGCTCCGGCCATGCGCGCCACCGAACGATTCGTCGTCTATGGAATGATCGCCACGCTGCTCGTTGCCGTGCTCTCGATGCAGCGGCCGGCCGTGTTCGCGTCGCCGTCCTTGCCGCTTCTCGACGAGCTCGGGCCGACCGACGCGCTCGTCCTGAAGGGCTCGAAGGGCGACCTCAAGGTGCGCAACGGCGACGGCCGCGTGGCGTGGGGCGATCGCCCGACCGATCGCGCGCTGAGCCTCGCGTTCGTGCACGCCGATCGCGTGATGAACTCGTTCATAGCGGGCTCGCGCGTGGAGGACGAACGCAAGAGTCTCGACGAGCGTCACGAAGTGCGCCGCAAGGAGCTGCGGCAGAAGCACGAGGACTTCATGAAGGAGTTCGGCAAGGTGGAGCCGGGCCACCCCGAGTTCGAGCGCGCGAGAGAGGCCTACGGCGAACTGCGCAAGGTGATGGAGACCTGGGGCGAGGAGATGCGCAAGGAGTACGAGGATCTGCTCAAGGAGCAGCTCGACGGCGCGTGGAAGGAGATCCTTGCGGCGGTCGACGTGGTGGCGGAGCGGCGCGGCGTCGATGTCGTGCTTCGCTTCATTCCCGCCACGCACGAATTCGAGGCGGAGGATCCGGAGGGCGGCGTGCACCAGCTCTTTGCGCGAACGGTGCTGCGCATGCCGGAGTCGCTCGACCTGACGAGCGACGTGATGAAGGAGCTCAACCTCGCCGAAGATTGATCGCGTCGTCCACGGCCCGTTCGATCGACGCGACGAGCTCGCTCCGCACGCGCTCGATCGACGGCGCCGCATCGCCGAGCTCGGCGCGCAGGCTCGTCACCGGTCGACCGTGCAGCCCGCACGGCACGATGAGCCCGAAGTGCGAGAGATCGTTCTCGACGTTGAGCGCGAGTCCGTGCATGGAGACCCAGCGGCTCACGCGAACGCCCATCGCCGCGATCTTGCGGGCGGGACGAGCATCGGCCGCGGTGTCCGCGCGGGCGCCGTTCGAGCCCGCCGCGTCGACGGCGCCGTCGCCGCCGACCCAGACGCCGGTGGCGCTTTCGTCGCGGTGACCGTTCACGCCGAACGCCGCGATCGTCGAGAGCACGCACTCTTCCAGCATCCGCATGTACGGGTGGATGCGAAGCCCGAGTCGATCGAGGTCGAGGATGGGATACGCCACGATCTGCCCGGGCCCGTGCCAGGTGACGTCGCCGCCGCGATCGGTCTCGACGAGCTCGACGCCGAGCGCCGCGAGCTTCTCGGCCGGGGCCACCACATGCGCCGACGCCTCGCGCCGCCGGCCGATCGTGATCACCGGCGGATCGTGCTCGACCAGCAGCAGCTCCCCCGCCGGGCGGTCCACGTCCGCGCGCCATGACAGCACGCGCTCGACCGCTTCGCGCTGAAGCGCCAGCGCGTCCGCATAGCGACGGCGGCCGAGATCCCGCACTCGCAGACGCTCCGTCACGCAGCGAGCGTAGCACCGCCGATCCGCCGCCCGCGCGACCGCGGCGCCGCGGCGCTCCCGTACACTCACGCCGTGCCGCAGATCCACCCGAGCGCCGTGATCCAGGGAGACGTGCAACTCGCCGACGACGTGAGGATCGGCCCCGGTTGCGTGCTCTTCGGTCCCGTCGCGCTCGGCAAGGGTTGCGAACTCATCGCGAACGCATGCCTGCACGGACCGCTTCGCATGGGCGAGCGGAACATCCTCTATCCCTCCGCCGCGATCGGATTCGCGCCGCAGGACATCGGCTTCGATCGCAACACGCCCGGCGCCGGCTGCGTCATCGGCAACGGCAACACCTTCCGCGAAGGCGTGACGATCCACCGCGGCAAGACCGATCAGCCGACGCAGATCGGAAACGACAACTACTGGATGGCCTTCAGCCACGCCGGCCACGACGCGATCGTCGGCAGCAACTGCATCTTCGGCAACAGCACGCTCATCGCCGGACACGTGGAAGTCGCCGATCGCGTGATCAGCGGCGGCAACGTCTCGATCCACCAGTTCGTGCGGCTCGGTCGCGGCGTCTTCATCTCGGGCGCCATGGCCACCTCGCTCGACGTGCCGCCCTTCTTCATGGTGACCGGCAACAACATCGCCGCGTCGCTCAACCTCGTCGGCATGCGCCGTTCCGGCATGTCGCGCGATCAGATCGACACGGTGCGCTGGGTCTATCGCACGGTCATGCGAAGCGGCCTTCCGCCGAAGGCGGCGCTCGTGTCGTTGCGCGAGCGAGCGGGCGATCCGCTCGTCGACGAGTACATCCGCTTCATCGAGACGGCGAAGCGACCCATCATCCACGGCACCGGCCGCGCCGCGCGAGGCGCCGTGTCGGAAGCGGCGGCGGTCGGAGACGGTGCGAGCGAATGAGCCGCGTGCGCCTCTGCGTGCTCGGTTCGGGCAGCGGCGGCAACAGCTCGTGGCTCTCGCTGCCCGCTCGAAACGGCCCGATCGAGTGCCTGGTCGACGCGGGACTCTCGCCTCGCGCGGTGCGCGAGCGGCTGAAGGTCCGCGGAGTGAACTCCGTGGCGCCGGCGGCGATTCTCGTGACCCACGCCGACACCGACCACTGGCGATCCACCTGGGGTCGACTCGTGGCGCGGCTCGGAATCCGCGTGATTGCCCGACGCGCCCACCACGGAGAGCTCGCGGCCGCCGGCGTTCCGCGCGATCGGCTCGTCGAGCTCAAGCCGGAGCGCGAGCTGGAGATCGTTCCGGGGGTTCGCGTGCGCGGCGCGATCGCCCCGCACGACGAGCTCGGCTCGACCGCGCTTCGCATCGACACCGATCACGGAAGCGTGGCGTGGCTCACCGATCTCGGCCGCGCCACCCCCGCGGTGCTTGAACTCGCACGCCACAGCGATCTGCTCGCGATCGAGAGCAACTACTGCCCGGAGCTCCAGCGCGCGAGCCGTCGTCCCGCGTTCCTCAAGGCGCGGATCATGGGCGGGCGCGGACACCTCTCGAACGAGCAGTGCCTCGACGCGGTCGACGCGATCGAGCGCGAGGGTCGTCCGCGCCAGGTGGTGCTGCTCCACCTCTCGCGCGAGTGCAATCACCCGACCCGCATCCGGGAACTCTGGCGAGCGCGGGCGGGAGATCGATGGCGTCGCGTGGTCGTCTCGTCGCAGACGCATCCGACGCCGATGCTCACCGTGACGGCCTCCGCCGCCATCGACGAGCACGCTACGCTCTTTGCACCTCCATGAGCGATCGACTGAACCACGAGTGCGGCCTGGCGCTGGTCCGGCTGCGACATCCGATCTCGTGGTACACGCAGGAACACGGCGATCCGCTCTGGGGATTGCGGCGCCTCTTCCTGCTGATGGAGAAGCAGCACAACCGCGGCCAGGACGGCGCGGGCGTGGCGTGCGTCAAGCGGAGCATGCCGCCGGGCGCGTCCTTCCTCGAGCGCTCGCGCACGGCCAAGCGCAATGCGATCGAGCGCCTCTTCGACGAGTCGATGCGGCCGCTCGAATCGCTTCGCCGCACCACGCTGCTTTCGATGAGCGACGAGGAGCTGAAGCAGAAGTTCGCGCTGCTCGGCGAAACGATGCTCGGGCATCTCCGCTACGGCACGCATGGCGCCCACGGCACGGATCTCTGCCATCCGTATCTGCGCCGCCACTCGGTGGCGTGCCGCAACGTGGCCGTCGCCGGCAACTTCAACCTGACGAACTCGCGCGAAATCTTCCGCAACCTGGTGGAGCTCGGGCTCGCGCCGGTCGGCGAGGCCGACACGGGCGTCGTGCTCGAGAAGATCGGCTGGGCGATCGACCGCGAGCACGAGAAGCTGCGGCATCGGCTCGGCCCCGGCTCGCTGCTCAATCTCGACGGGCGGCTGCTCGCCGTGCACATCGAGCGCGAGCTCGATCTCATCGAGGTGCTCCGCCGCGCCACGGAGAGTCTCGACGGCGGCTGGGCGCTCGCGGGAATGCTCGGCAGCGGCGATTCGTTCGTCTGCCGCGATCCCGCCGGCATCCGACCGGTGCATTGGATCGAGACGCCGGAGGTGATCGCCGTGGCAAGCGAGCGCGCCGCGCTCTCGACCGTCTTCGACGTCGAGCCCGACGCCGTCTCGTCGATTCCGCGCGCGAGTGCACTCGTGATCAAGGCCGACGGATCGCACGAGGTGCGCGCGTACACGGAGGCACGACCCGAGCGCTCGTGCACCTTCGAGCGGATCTACTTCAGCCGGGGCAACGATCCGGAGATCTATCGCGAGCGCAAGCGCCTCGGACGCAATCTCGCCGGCGCGGTGCTCGAGGCGATCGACGATCGCCTCGATCGCGCCGTGGTCGGATTCATTCCGAACACCTCGGAGACCGCGTACCTGGGCCTCGTCCATGAGCTCGAGCGGCTCTGGCGCGAGCGCTGCGCGGAGCGCATCGCCGCGCTCGTGCGGAGCGGCCAGGCCACGCCGGAGACGCTCGCGAAGGCGCTCGAGGGCGGCCCCCGCTTCGAGAAGGTGGCCCACAAGGATCAGCGCCTGCGCACCTTCATCACCCACGACGATGCGCGGCGGGATCTCGTCGCCCACGTCTACGACATCACTCGAGGCACGGTCACGCGCGACGACACGCTCGTCGTCGTCGACGACTCGATCGTGCGCGGCACGACGCTTCGCGAGTCGATCATCACGATGCTCGCGCGGCTCGATCCCGCGAAGATCGTGGTCGTGAGCAGCGCGCCGCCCGTCAAGTACCCGGACTGCTACGGCATCGACATGAGCTCGCTCGGCAAGTTCATCGCGTTCGAGGCGGCGGTCGAGGTGCTGCGCGATCGCGGCGAGGAAGCGCTGCTCCAGGAGGTGGAGGAGCGCTGCGTGGCGCAGGCCGAGTTGCCGCCCGAGCGCATGCACAACTGGGTGAGGCTCATCTACGAGCGCGTGGGCGACGACGCGCTCGCGGCGAAGGTGGCGCAACTCGTCCGTTCGCCGACGCTCGATTGGGCCGGCGAGATCGAGATCGTCTATCAGAGCGTGGACGGTCTTCGCGACGCGATGCCCGGCCACACCGGCGACTGGTACTTCACCGGCGACTACCCGACGCCCGGGGGCTTCCGCGTGCTCAACACGGCGTACCTGCGCTGGCGCCGCTCCGACGAGAGCCGGGCCTACGAGCCGGAACCCACGGCCTGAGCTAGAGCGGTGACGACTCAGGCGTAGCGAGCTGGCGTTGGCGAGACGAGTGTGGCAAGGAGGGCGAAGCAGGCGGATCTTGAGGATCCGCCGATGGAGCCCGACGATGCCACACAA
>Ga0194131_10012181_pt1 | contig 10080 bp, 10 predicted proteins | sample TA2KigO120mmetaG_FD_148631 | JGI IMG/M metagenome (GOLD analysis project Ga0194131, IMG submission 148631) | Freshwater microbial communities from Lake Tanganyika, Tanzania - TA2015053 Kigoma Offshore 120m | ecosystem: Environmental > Aquatic > Freshwater > Lake | place: Tanzania: Lake... | reverse complement strand
AACAGGCTCTCCAATAAACATGTAAGTGCGGCCGATCGCTTTCCGTGTCCATTCGAGTCACCGAGCAAATCGGCCAGATCGGATGGAGACGTTGCAGACTCGTCGCCTGCCGCCAGCAGGAAGAAGATGTATCGCAGCAATTGATCGCGTCCGGCCAAAAGAGCGGCCAGGAGCCGTTCCTGCCGATCAGTCGGCGCCCCTTCCATCGGAAGGTTCGTCACAAAGACAGATTGGCCGACAATTCCGCTGACGCTGGCGGAGATGGAAAACGCGAAAAGCGGAGTCAGTCCCTCATAGGAAACTCGGCGAAAGGTGATTTGCCCATCCAGCGGCAATGATCGTTCGGCATGTTGTGTGATCGGCCATGCGCGAATTTCGAATTGGCCGGTGGGCAACCGCAGTGGACGTGACCAGGTGAGGTTCAGATCAAACAAATCGGGATCACCATTCGGCGTCACATGCACGCGGGGGTCTCCCTCCGCGAGAGCGCGCTTGACCGATTGAAACAATTGATCCAGCAACTTCTCCGCCGGGTTGGAGGGGGAAGGCGGCAGATTGATGTCGTACTTTTGCAACAGGTCGGCGAAGCTCGTTTCACCCTTCACCTGCAGCAGGAACTGCTCGACACCAAAGCGGCTTTTCTTTCCGACCAGCTCGACCATGAACTCAACATTGTGTTCCAGCGCATGAACTGTCGCATTGAACGACCCACTGAATACGCTGGCATCCCAACCGCGGTCGATCACAAACAGTTTTGCATGCAACCCTTCCAGCACTTCGCCGGGTTGGTCAGTAGTTGTCTCGTCGGTCGAGTCCTCGGTCAGTTGTGGCTGCAAGTAATGGACGCTGTCACATTCCTGCAGCGTCGCCTGGGATAAGTCCTGTATGGTTTCCAGTCGGGAAATCAAGTGTGTTGGGCCGCCATATTCGAGGAAGTCTCTCACGACCCGCTCTTTGATAAATGGCGACACGATGAGGCATTGATCGCGTCGCTCTCCAAAAGGCGTCGTAGGTTTTCCGCTCAGTCCGGCGACCCAGAATCGACACTCGCGTTCATCGAAACCCTCCGGCCATTCGAACCGAACGCGCCGAAGCTCGTCGGCGATCTTTTTGATTTGCTCTCGCCGTTCGGGCACCAACCGGCGGAGAGCCATCTTCGGCAGCGCTTCGATTAGATCGCTAAGTGGATGATTGGCTGCGATCGCGTTTGAGCGATCGACCAACTCGCCATCGAGCGACACAACGGTGTCCCAGCACCGATCGAATGTCAGATTGCGGCTCAGGCATAGAACCCGATAGCGCACCGAACCCTCTACGTCCACGAACCGCAAAGCCCAGACCTTTGGATGGAAGACTCCCTCGTTGTCCGGCGGCTGTACTTCGTAAACGCACGGCTCCAAGAAAGTGACCAATGGTTGATACTTCGGGGGCAACCGGATTTGGCCAGCCTGACAAAAAATGCTCAGGCGTGTGCCGTATCTCCGCAACGCTTCGAGCAATGCCAGCGGATCGGCGACAGGTTGCCCGTCTTCCTGTTCCCAATCGAAGAACGCAAACGACAGCGGCAGCATCAATGCACTCGTCAAATCGAGCGAGAACGTCGTGCCAACCGCCAAATCCAGTTGACATCCGGCGGGAGGCCGAAGCAGTTCCAACAGATGGGCACGCTCATCGGGTCTAAGCATCGCTCGCCTCCAAACCATGAAAGATGTCTGAAAGGAGCCGTTGAGAAACTCGCCACCGAAACTCCAATTGCGCGGACCCAGCGTCGCCGTTCCAAAGCTCTTGCGCTCGGGGGTTATCAATCCGCGCAAGATTGTTTTTGATGGCTCGTTCTCGATCGCAAATCAAGTTCTCTGCCCGGCGCAGGTGGATGTGATTGGTCGCGATTCCGTCCAGTGTGAGATCCCACCAAGCATTGATGAAGTCCTCTGTCCCTTTGCTGATTCGCGGATTACCGGCGTGAGCCAACTCCCAGAACTTCCGACGATGCCATTCAGCCAGCGTCCGCGAACGCTCGGTCATCTCAGATTCCCAATCACGCAGGCGTTCCTCGTAGTCGTTGACGCCGTCCTGCCATTTCGATTGGCGAGCGAGGATCAAATTGTAGAACAATGCCGAACCGTGCATGACCGCCGAGAAATTCTCTGCGTGCCGCAGCAGCTCGCGCAGACGTTCGGACAGCTCACTGACGCACGGATGTTGCCATGCAAACTCCACGCTCACATTGCCGTAGTCCGATCGAGCCACCAACTCCGCTAGCAGCGAACCTGCACACAACGGACTCAACCGAATGCGCTCGCTCAGGTATTCCGCATCGCACCGTCTCAAGTGGAGTGAGCACTCTTCCGGAAAGTCCTCCGGCGGCGGAATCAGTCCACCATGCCAATTCGATTTCGCCAAATCATCATGCTCGGTATCGCGCTCCGATTTGCGTCCGCTGTGGCGACCAAGATGTAGGTAATGTTGATCGAGACTACGGTAATACTGTGCTTGCGCTCCGGCAAACGTGCGGATGCCCCAAACGCCAAGCCCTTGCCAATATACGCTGCTTGGCAGTCTCTTCAGAGCGGTCTTTGCATACTTGCCGATGTTCCCATCGTTGTCGTCGGAACGCTCAATTGAGTCGATCAGCTTGGTCTCGGCTTGACGCGCCTTCTCATGGATTTGGGCCGACGGGATACGCCGCTGTTCGAGACGTTGGTACGTCCACGGCACGAGCAGGAAGTACCGTGCTCGCGTCATGATCGTGCTGGTTCCAGGAAAAAGCTGGTCAGCAAATGAGTCACGCACGGCACCAATCCCAAGCTCATCGCGCGTGTCACGCTCTTTGAACTGATCAACGACGTCGAGCATCCGCCGCCGGTCACGCTCGGAGTAATCCAGCCAAGTGAACGTCGAGGCCAAGGCTCACCACCAATCGTTGCTTGCCGACAATTCTCCAAGACTGACCGCCACGATGACTAATCTTGCTGAGCTTGAGAATAGACGTGACGCCTGCTTACGCGTCAGTCAATTCTGCTGGCCAGTCACCATCGACCGAGTCTTTCCGAAGTTCATGCGGGTCAACTTCCAGGGTCGCTTCCAAATCGTCAGCGGGTGCGATGACCAACATTCCCCGTGCTCGCGAAACCGATAAGACGACGTGGGGGCGATCATCGGCTCCGACGAACACGGTTTCGTTGCGAGAAAAGAGCGCGACAATCCCAAACTGCCTGACCAGCTTGTCCGCCGCATTTGGTCGTGCCTTGTAGGTGACTCCATTTTGCGTCTGAATGTCACGACAGACTCGGATTGCCGCGACCGCGAGCTTCTTCCCTTGAGCGTCGCTGAGTGGTCCGCCGTCGCGCGACGCACCAATCGCCCATGTAACCAACACTCTGGCACCAATGCCGAGCGAAATACCGCGGGAGCGAATTTCGTCGCACATCGCTCTTGCTGCCGCCAATGCTTTGTAGGGCAAGTTCGCCGTTTGGAGCATCGCCTCGAATGGATCAACACCATCAGTTGCCGTAGATACTGCACCATCAGATTGGCTGTCTGGTCGCTCGGCACTTTCTTCACCGTCGCCGTTTGGTGATTCTGTTCTCGCGTCCGACAGAGCAGCCTTTGCCATGTCAACGGAAATATTCAAGAACTTGCGCAAGTCGTCCAAAACTGCAAACTCCGATTCTGAAAGTCCGTCCGCAGCCAACGCCACTTCGCAGAGCACTTGTAACAATCGAGAGCGGCCCATTTCCGAAAGTTTGTCTCGTAGAATCGCTGCGTTGGATTCGATCCTGTCAGATAATATCTTTTTGAATTCACTTGTGGCGAGATCACGCGCGAGTGCCTCGCCCGACCATTTTTTCTTTGTCCGAGATTCAAGCCAAGCCACTTCATCTGGCGCGATAACGCCATCCGCACCGATCACCCGCAACGATCCATGAAAAAGAAAATCTTGCACGGCCTCCTCTGTGTCCTTTCCTTCCAACTCCGAGACATCGGGGTCCAGGACAGACAGCATTGTTTCGACCGCCCGCTCCATGTCCTCGGTGGGAATTGTGCCATTCATTTTCCCGAAGGCATCTGCAAACAAGTTAGACTTGGAAAAAGCAACTAGCGCTTTGACTCGGAGCGGGGTAAGCGGGTGCGTTCGCGAGGCGTCTTCAAGGTTTACAAACTCCGCCATCGAAGAGAGTTCGTCAAAGTGTCGCGAGTAAGCTGTTTCGTCAAACGAAATCCATCGCTCACTCAACCCGGAAGCAACTTTGAAGAGCGCAGTCGAAGCCACGCGAACATCCTGACACGCGAGCAATCCAAAGCGATCGCATGAAATCTCGTGGGCGCGATAAAGCGCTCGGACGCGGACAACTTCGAGAGGGCTAAAGTTTGGGTTTTCAAATCCAATTCGTGGTATTCTCGTATGTTTCAAAATCGCGTGCCCGACCTCATGACCCATTACAAACAACAACTCCTGGGAATTGAGGGACGCGACGAGTTCCGAATACAAGCACATCACCAATCGGTTGCCCTTGCGTGAAGGAAGGCAAAGCGCATTCAACTCCTTGCCTGGCATCACAAAAATGTCCAAGGGATGCACCAAGCGCAGGGCACGGGTCAGCACGGTCCCCAGTCGATAGAGCTTTGGCGTGATCGCTTCATCGACGCGGTAGGCATCGGTCATCAATTCCAGACGCCCTTGAAGTCTCCCGCCTCTCATTTCCTCGGCGGTTCTTCCAATTTTTAGACGCAGGTCTTCATCAGCAAGCAGTCTTTCGTCGAGTTGCCGCTCCACGCTGCAACGAATCGACGACAGTTCAAACCCAGCACGCATCGAACTCAGCATCGACGGCTTTCTTGCTTCGCTTCCGGCCAATGCTGAAGTGTCGCTTGCCGGACGAATCGCCTCAGAATCACGCATGGTGTCGCTCCTCTGGTTATTGCTGGATGTTTGTGTCACTCCAACTCGCCGATCACTCTACAACGATTTAATACATCCGCAAGCAAAAAGGTGCGGCGTCAATCTTCAATTCAGCGCTCACTCCTTCATTCTTTTTTTAGCGCGACGTCATCCCATCAAAACTCAGTTCATACTGAACCAGCCCGGTTGGAGGCGGGTTTGGCTGACGACCGCCTGGATGGTCGCGCCACTGCACCTCTGAGTAGATATTTGCCGCCGTGCCGCAATGGCCCAACTCAAGATTCTTGCTGTGCCGACAATCGACTCCGAAATGATCCTACTGGAATCAGTTTTCGTCGTGCGTCACAGTGCGACACCGAGAGCACGTCTTCCGCAATGTAGTAGATCGCATCCTGGTGGAAGATGAGTCCTAAGTCGCACGCCTCGTCAAACGGCAACGCGGCTGCCCAGCTCGGCTCTGCATGACCAGTCGTTGGCGAGTAGCCAGTTACACGTTTGAGCCAACTCGAATGCTGCCGCAGGCATTCTGCGAGTTGCTGATCGGCGGCGGCATTTCGACCGTGCGGCCAATGTTCGCCAGTCGTCGCGTAGGCTGAAATGATCACAAATTCGTGCGGCCAGTCCTCACCGGCATCGGCCGTATGAAAGTGCGTTTCAAAATAGGCTGGGTGCATCATCGGAGGTTTTCGTCAGGGATTGACACGCAAATTAGAATTTGGAGATTGGAGTGATCGCGACCATTGTTCCATGAATCTTGCTCAGAATGCGAGATTGGCGCTTGACCCCGTCGCAGCGCGTTAGCGATCGCGGAATCCATGTCGGCCTTGTCCGATCGCTCCTATGTCAAATGGACGACAAAAATATGAGCAATGCTGTTCCAAGTCGATGTGCCAGGGGCGAGACACTCTTAACGAACGCAATCGACCAGCTTCTCAAGTTTGTGGCGAACTGTGAGAAAAACGGCCACGGCATTCGCCGGTCAAAATACGACCGTTTTTTAGAACTCGACCGTGAGGTCGCGGTACATGCTCAACAAATTGGACTTCTGCCTTCGCTGCCTCAAATTGAGAAATTGAGGCGTCTGCTCGATGTGAAGAGCTTTGATCAGCCGTGTCAGTTCATCGGTGCAACGAATCTTCCGGGTGACTGGGAAGATGGAGTCTTCCTGATCTTTCTCAATGGCAACCCCTGGTTGGAGGAGATGCACACGATTCGCGCGCTCGCAGCACGTCGAGGATGGAGCCAGGCCGCCAACACGTTGAGCACCGGATTGACTGATACGTTGGCCTCGGCGGCAGAGCCGGTCGCGGAACCCCAAGACAGCGTGCCTGAATCCAAACCACCGACAGGAGATGACAGACAACCATCCAATACGATGACGCCCAAGAAATATCTTCAATCCTGGCGTGAAATCTTGGACGCTCTCGGCATGGACAACAACACGACTGAGCAACGCCGTGTCCGAGAAGCCAACGAGCGATATTCTGGGCCAATCATCATGCCGGCTCAGGGCGGACAGCCGAAGGTAGTGCAATTGGAATTGATCGCGTGGTGGAACGGGCTGGAGGATCGCTACCGAGCCGACGCCGCAGAACGGGACGCTGCGCTCTCCGATTCCGCGGCAACTGTGGCTCAACAGTACGAGCAAGGGCGCGGGGAACATTCCGAAATCGTTGTTCCTGATATTGAGGGACACGTCAAACGCCGTCGCGGCGGTTCGGCCTAACCAAACATCGCAATCCTTCCAGAACCTTCGCAAAACGTCCTTCAGAGCATGTCGCTCCCGCTGAGTTTTCGGGGACTGACCCCGATTTCCGAAACTCGCGGAGACCGAAAACATGTTGCTCTACCCGGAAGATGTTGACCGGCGGCTGAACTGGCCACTGGGCCGCGCGGAAAGGCTCGCGCGTCGAAGACGACTGCCTCACGTGATCCTGCCTGATGGTTCGATTCGGTTCGATTGGACCAGGATCGAACCACTGCTGCGTCACGTCGATGCCGAAGATCGGCAGGGGGTGGCGAGTCATGCGTGACACCACCCTCCTACCGTCGGCCCTCCAGCGTCCTTCTCTGACGCCGATCCCGCGCCTGCTGCTGTCTCGTGATGACGCGGCTCTCTCAATCGGGCTGTCCGTGCGGGAATTGGACGACCTGACTTCGCCGCATGGTCCGATTCAGTGCGTCCGCGTCGGCCGCCGAGTGTTGTTTTCACTCAATGCGCTACAGAGATGGATCGACCAGCAGACCTCGAAGTCCTGATGACTTCTCCCGCCGGTTGATCGTGATGCCGGCCCCTAGCGCATGAAATCGGCTCGATCGTGGACAAGGCGACCGAGCCGTCGAAAGGAACTGGCCAAATGAAGTTTAGCATGGATTCTCGTGGCGTCGGCGGAGTGCTTCATTTACCAGAGGCACTGGAACAACATCCGAATTCCGGGATCATCACGTATACGAGGGTGTCCAGTTGGGGTCAGGCTGGCCGCGGCAAGGTTCACCTGGAAGCAAAATCGGACGCATTGGTGACTGCCGTTCGGACACTGGCCCCAGGAAAGCTCAAGCGAATCGTGCGAGCCATCGAAGGCGGAAAACTGACCGATCGACGTCCGAGGCTTCGTGAAGCCGCTGCCGATGCTCGACGACGAGACTGCATTTTGGTGACCGCTGATCTATCGCGGTTCCTGCGCGCTGGCGCGTACTCGCGGACCAAAAATCGAAGAGCGTGGCCGACCCAAGCCGAATTTGAGCAATTGCGTTCGATAACCTTCGGCATCCCGCTGGCAACACTCGAAAGCCCATATCTGACAGAGGATCAACGACACAGCTTAGCCACTCGTCGAACGGGGAAAGCAGGCCGGCCCCATAGCATTGACGACGGGCTTGCTGCGGACCTTTTCGATTTCCTTGGACCTCTTTTCCCCGATTTCTGCGGACGGTGGCGGTGGATGTATCCGCTCGCCGCAGCCGCTAAACGGTTCGGAGTGACGACGTCAGCGATTCAGCGCGCTTCGCTTCGACCTTCACCGTCGGGAAAAAGCTGGCGCGAGCTGGCGATCGAGAAGGCCGCCGAGAGCGGCTTGCTCGAAATCACGGACACCGGCCACATCCTCTTCAAGGTATACAGGCGCGACCACGGCCGCGGTTGGTACGGAAAACGCGGCCGACCACCCAAATGGTGCGTTTGGGGATGTCGTTAAGCGCGGCATGTGTCGAAACGTACTGAATAAGATCATTTGCCGCCGTTTGTTCCAAAATAACCGGAGCGTGTTTTAGTCGCATTTTGTCGCGAATTTTGATCTGTCTACGGGGGTTTCGCAACGTGCCGTCAATTTCCTGGGGTGACGGTGGTTCCTGAACACCGACGGCGGAGCGGGTCAATCTCCTCCACCGGGCCAGAATTCGCCAAGTATACAAAGGATGGAGGGGACGCCGGGACCACGCGGCTGTGAGTCGCTGGTCCAGCAAAATGGTTTCGGACATAGGAGCGCGAAATCGTGGCAGGACAGAAGACACGGTTCGAGAATTGACGTTGTTCTGGTGCTGTGTACGATCTGATACACTATGGCCGACAAACAACCGATGACAGAAGCATTGAAGCGTGCAATTGAATCGAGCGGAATGAATTTCAAGGCGTTAGAACGCGAAACGGGCGTCACTCGCCAAAGCCTAATGGCATTTATGAAAGGCCAACGGACGCTCCGGCTCGACAAGGCCGACAAAGTTGCAAACTACTTCGGGCTATCCGTGGTACAACCCAGCAAGCCGAAGCGAAAAGGGAAATGACAATGGCATCCGTGGTCAAAGATCCAAACGGGTTCAAGCGAGTCATCTTCAAAGGTTCGGACTGCAAGCGTCATCCGATCCGCTTGGGCAAGTGTTCTGAAAAGTTCGCCATCACAGTGGCTGGTCACGTTGAGGAAATCGTCAACGCGGCGATTCGCAGTCTGCCGGTTGCTCGTCTGACGGCGGAATGGTTGGCCGGATTGTCGCCGGAGATGGAAAAGAAGCTCGTGCGAGTTGGGTTGATCCATCCGCGCGACTCGGCCAAAGAAATCACGCTCGGCGAATTTCTCGACGGCTACTTGGCTCGTCGGTCGGACGTGAAGGCCGGCACGGGAGTCTTCTACGGACACACGAAGCGAAATTTGATCGAGGTCTTCGGGGCCGATCGGACTTTGGCGAGCATCACCCCGGCTGACGCCGACGATTTTCGCAGGCGTCTTCAAACTCAGGCCGAGCCAGCCAATACGCCCACAAGCAGCGAGAAGGCCCCTAGAAAGCTCGCGGCGGCCACGGTGGCCCGTCGGTGCAGTTTGGCCCGCACGTTCTTCAAAGACGCTGTACGGCGAAAGCTGATCGCAGAGAATCCGTTCGATGATGTCGTGGGTGGCCCCTCGCACAATCCAGAACGACAACACTTCATCGACCATGCCACCATCAACAAGGTGCTCGAAATCGCTCCGAGTGCTGAATGGAAGTTGCTGATTGCGATGTCGAGATTCGGCGGCCTGCGCGTACCGTCGGAACCATGTTCGATGAAATGGCGTGACATCGACTGGTCCGGCAATCGGATGACGGTTCACTCGCCGAAGACGGAGCATCACGTTGGCAAAGCGACGCGACTCGTTCCGATCTTCTCTGAGTTGCGACCGTACCTCGATGAAGTCTTCGCCGCCGCTTCCAAGCAATTCGAGCAGACCGTCAACCTGGACGATTGGATTCTCCCGGCGTTCCGTCGTGAGGCCGCTCAAGCGGGAGATTGGCGCAGCGTGAACCTGCGGACGCAATTCGAGAAGATCATCAAGCGTGCTGGCGTGACGCCGTGGCCGCGTCTATGGCACAACCTGCGAGCCTCACGTCAGACCGAGTTGGAAGAGCAGTTCCCATCGCACGTCGTCTGCGCGTGGCTCGGCAACTCAGAAGCGGTCGCACGCAAGCATTACCTACAGGTCCGCGAATCCGACTTCCAAAAAGCGGCGCACAAAGCGGCGCACCTTACGCCTGCAAGTGGTGGTGTTGAGACGCACGGAGTCATCACAAATGCGAAAACCCTCGGAAATCCGAGGGTTCGCAATTGGAATGTGGGCGATACTGGATTCGAACCAGTGACTTCCACCGTGTGAGGATGGCACTCTAGCCGCTGAGTTAATCGCCCAAGTTCATTGGGACTTCTCGCCGAT
>Ga0194131_10012178_pt1 | contig 10081 bp, 9 predicted proteins | sample TA2KigO120mmetaG_FD_148631 | JGI IMG/M metagenome (GOLD analysis project Ga0194131, IMG submission 148631) | Freshwater microbial communities from Lake Tanganyika, Tanzania - TA2015053 Kigoma Offshore 120m | ecosystem: Environmental > Aquatic > Freshwater > Lake | place: Tanzania: Lake... | reverse complement strand
GGATAGAGAAGCCAGGTGCTTTGCTATTGCCAGGGTTCCTTGCGCAAAAGTTGGACATTCAAATACCCCTAAAGGACCATTCCAAAAGATAGAACCGGCTTGAGAAAGCGCTGTTTTCCAAGCAAGGAGTGTTTCTGGACCCACATCCATACCCTTAGATCCTTTGGGAATACCGGCCGGTAAAGAAGCTATGAGGGGGCTTTGCTCGGGATTGCTGAGTAAGAAATCAGAGGGAAGATGGAGAGCTATTCCTCTTTTTTGACATAGAGCAAGAATTTCTTGCGCTACGGGAATATATTCTGGCTCATAAAGAGAATCTCCAATAGAGAATCCTTGGGCTTGTAAAAAGGTATAGGCCATGGCTCCACCGATAAATAGAGCCTCTACTTTGGGGAGCAAAGATCGCAAAGGGCCTATTTTAGAAGACACCTTTGCTCCTCCCATGAGTACAAAAAATGGAGGAGTTGGGTTCTCTAGAAGATGTGAAAGAGCTTTTATTTCTTTTTCTACAAGAAAGCCAGCAGCTGCTTTCCCTGGAAATAACTTTGCAAGAGGAACAATAGAGGCATGGTTTCTATGACAAGATCCAAAGGCATCGTTAACATAGAAATCACCATAAGTTGCGAGCTGCTTAGCAAAAGAAGGGTCTTGTGATGGGTCTTCTTCCGCTGGATAAAAACGCAAATTTTCTAAGAGCAGTAGTTCGCCTGGTTGCAGACTATGAACGAGTTCGCATGTTGAAGCGCCAAGGCAGTCATCGCTAAAAAGAACAGGTCTGTCCAAGAGTGTAGAGAGGGCTTCTACACAGGGTTGAAGAGTATATTTTTTCTCTTTGCGTCCTTTAGGTCTACCTAAGTGACTTAAAAGAATGATCGAAGCTTGTTGTTGTAGAAGAAACTCGAGAGTAGGGAGAGAGGCTTTTATACGCGTTAAGTCTGTGATGGTGCTCTCAGAAGAAAGCGGAACATTATAATCTACACGTACGAGAACTTTTTTTTTCGTGCATTGAAGGTCAAAGAGGGATTTAAACGATTTGATGTCACTCATCAAGAACATTCCAGATTTCGTAGCCTATTTCATGACAGAGCTTGCCTTCTCGTGTTTTGATGTAGTGAAGCAAACGTAAGCGCACGCGTTTGCCAGCTTGTACTTTCCACACATTGTTTTGGTTCGCAGTAAATTCGATGATGCGATCATCAAAAGCTTCATTATCTGATCCAAAACGTCTTAGGACTTCAACACGAATAGGTTCAAGCATGCCTCCGTAGATTCTTTGATACTCCGCCAGGATTTCTTTATGGTCACGAAGAACGAGATTTCTTGCTGGAGCTTCCCAGATAATATCGTCTGTGAGTGTTTCACAAACACGAGGGAGCATTGACGGGGTTTCAAATAGAAAGTGATGATCAAGAATGTCTAAAGCATTCCCCTGCTGCATATCCACCTCTTAGAGTTTTACTATACTAGCAAAACTATCAAGGACAATGCTTCTTTGCAAGAGACTTCGCTTTCTATAGAGAAGCAAAAGGGTTTGTAGATTGGTAAAATTGATTGCCACTTTTCCTTTTTTTGAGCTCAGTTCTGACAGAAAACAGGAAGTCCTGGTCAAAGTCTTTATTAGAAGCCCACAGGAGATATTCCGTGGGGATCTCTGAAAAAAGCCTTCCCTTATGCTTGCCAAGAGGCATGGTTTTGAGAAGGATAGGTTTTTTCAAACGTTCGAGGAGTTGTTCTGTTGTCTTGTATTCTTGCGTGAGAAAGCGAAACACTTCAATATTTACCAAGACATCATTCATGGCGCGGTGAGCCCCTGCTGACAGGATATTAAAATGTTCTTTCAATTTTTCTAAAGAATTGACGGGGCATTGCCCGTATAATCTCGCGAGGCGTAGAGTGTCTAGATATGAGTGAGAGGGCAGATTGCTCGGGATTGAATGCCTTTTGGCGCTACTGTGTAAAAAAGCAATATCAAAAGGAATTCCATGCCCTACAAGCATGTGGCGACCAATCATTTTTAGAATATGAGGGAGGACTTCTTCTATTTTAGGCTTTCCTTCGACCATTGCATCGGTGATATGGTGAATCGCAGAAGATTCGGGAAGAATAGTAATCTCGGGATAAATGAGCGTTTCATAGCTTTCGAGAATCTCCTCTCCGCGGAAGAGAACGGCAGCGATTTCGATGATGCGGTCTTTTTCTGGTTCTAGTCCTGTGGTTTCACAGTCGACGCAAATGAAGGTATCATTTTTTAAAAGACCCATGGGCTCCTTAGTATAGAGATTCTAGAATTTTATGTTTGAGGAGCAGTTTACAAGAATTGTCTTTTATGGAGTAGCACAAATGCTGATAAGGGTACTCTGGTAAGAGTGTTCGCAGGGCATGCAAAAGTGTTTGTTCAGCATGTAGTTTTTCTGAAGTGGAAAGCTTATCTTGTTTTGTAAAGACAAAAAGCAGGCGCTTTTGTCTGTTTTTTGCCCAGGAAATCATGGCTATATCTTCTTTGGATGGATGATCTCTCCTTAAGTCTAATAAAATAAGAAGCAAAGAGAGCTGCTCACGATGTTCTAAGTAATTGGTAAGAGCTGTAGCCCAAGTCTCTTTTTGTTCTTGCGGTGTTTTAGCATATCCATAACCTGGAAGATCCACCAAAAGAAGTTTGTCATCGAGGGAAAAAAAATTAATTAGCTTTGTTTTCCCGGGAGTAGAAGAAGTAAAAACCAGGTGCTTTTGATTGGTAAGATGATTAATTAAAGAGGATTTTCCTACGTTAGAACGCCCTACAAGAGCGATTTCAGGACAAAGAACACCTCTTTTCACATAGAGTTTAGGGAAAGTCTCTTCGGTTAAGCAGGAGGTGATAAAACGTGCGCGAGAAAAGTCTTGAGATGAAATCATGGCGAAAGGAGTGTAATAGTTCTTTCTGTGGAAGAAATATAGTGCATAGAGAGAATATAGGGGGTTAGAGATAGGCTCGTTGGGAGTCTTTCGGGCCATTCAATGCAGCAAACACCAGAACCTCCTAGATGTTCTTGAAACCCTGCGTGAAAGAACTCGTCTTCTGAAGATAATCTATAGAGATCAAAATGATAAAGAGGGAGGGGACCTTGATATATATGCATGTAGGTGAAAGTAGGACTTGTGACTTCCTCTGGTGAAACCTGGCATAAGGCGTGAGCTAGACCCTTAACAAGAGTGGTTTTCCCAGCTCCCAAGTCACCATGAAGAAAAAACACATCGCCATGCTTGCAAAGGGCTCCTATTTCTTGGCCAATACGCAGAGTGTCTTGTGCGGAAGAGCTAAAAAAAGAGGACTTATGCATCCTCTTTATCTTCTTCTAACCATTGTTCGACGAAGGAAGTGAATTCAGGACAATCAGAAAGAGCTTCAACAAAAGCAGAGATCCTGCTTTCCTCTAGCTGGTCTTGGATAAATTGTAAGAAACTTTCTTCGATTTGAAAACGATTTTGATTGGGTACCTCTGTGAGAGGAATTGGTTTCAGCTGGTTGTGTATCAGATCTTCAATGATAGCTTTTTTACTGTTAAACAGTTTTCCTGTTGTTACGGAAGAAAAGACAATCTTCGTAATAGGTTCTTTTTTCTTTGTGATATAATTTTTGATGATTTCGGGGTCTTCCGAAACAAAAAATCTCTTAACTTTCAGGCCGCCAGATCTTTCCGTATTTTCTGGGCATTTAGAGACCCAGTCGTAGATAGCATCTTGAGGATTAGGATGTGTATTATCGCCAAAGACTTTACCTGTAAAGGGGCAGATGTAAACTTTTTTTGTTTGTTCATTCACACCCTGAGGGCCTGTTTGAATCTTAATTTCCGTTTCTCTCCAGAGTCTACCACTTGATTCTAGCTGCTTAATGAGGTTTTCTTCGCTTTGATAGATAGTCTTATCTCGAAGACAAAGAACGGGATGCAACTGATATTTTTTCTCTATAAAGAAGAGACATGTGGTGATGAGGTCCGCTTTTTTATTTTTTTGAAGAAAAGCGCTGAGTTCATCTTTTAGGGATTCTGTTAGGACGAGTACTGCCATCATTGCCTCTGTTCCAGGGTTGTTTTTCGTCAGTTCTATGCCATATCAAGGAAAAAGTGTACCGCATTAGCGCAATATTCTTCAAGCAAGGCAAGAACAGGAACTATAATTTCTACGAGGATGGTAGCAAAAGGCTCCTTTTTTTACCCGTTGAAAATATTATGAGCTAGTATGTCTGTAGAAATAGTACTAGGATATGTGGGTATTTTGACAGTAAACGTAATGGGGTTTTTATCTGTGTGAATGGATGTTCCTAAGGGGCCTTGTTGTAGACCCGTCATTTTGTAATGGAAAAAATCTATTGTGTGTCGAAAAACTCTCAAGGAAGAAAAAATTAACGTTGATCGTTCAAGTTGAAAGCAAGTTTTGGGATGCCCTGGGTCGGAGTGGTCTATCCAAAAAAGAAACTCTCCGCCCAGAGAGTGGAGAAAAAGGCCCTTAGTCTTCGATTCTTTGGAGTCGTGGGAAGAGATACGATCGCGTACCCCTGGTAGTTTGCTCCAGGCATTATAGAAAGCCCCTTTGTCTTTCACTTGAAAATTAGCTCCGGAGAAGAGCTCTTGAGTCAAATCACATGTTGTATAATCTCCCGTAGGTGTGAGGCAGGGAACTAGGGCTTGGAAGAGAATGGCTTCAGGAGAGTTTTGCTCAATTAGATGATTGAAGAGCTCTGCAGTGTCCTCCACGGAAGAGTAGAGCTCTTCTGCAGAGTTTGTAAAATAACTTTCTAAAGCTGCAATGGGGTATAATAAGTTCTTAAAAATCATGCAGGTTCCCTGTAATAGAAGACTTGGTGAAGTGGGCTCTTTAGGGACTGTTTCGGTATGAGAAGGTAACAAATCTTGTAAACACTTTTTTATAAATGCAAAGAATGCCAAGACTTTCTCTGAGGTGTCTACTAAAAATGAAGGAAGCAGGGGGTGGGGTAGCTGGGGTTGAGCAGGAGAAGAAGGAGGACTTTCTGTAGTTATTCCAAAGAAACTGTCGTAAATGAATTGCTCATATTTGGTGAGGGGGATGTGTAGAGAATATTTGGCTTGGACAAAAATATTTTCTTCCTCTGTTGTAAGGGAGGTGTCTTGGGACCTTATCAGATGACGTCTTATGGCATCTAGACTGGCAATTTTGGCTTGCATTTGTAGAAAGACAATCCCGTGTGATACTCGTAAGTGGGCATAAGCCCATAAAGCGCGTTGCTCTATTGGTTGTAAAGGAATAGATCGTTGTAATTTATAGTGAATATGTGCTTCAAGCACTTCTAATTCTTTGGGGGAAATGGGTTCTTTCTTTTGAATCTTTTCCTTTAAAGTGTTGTCAATAGGGCCCACTCTTTCTATATGTTTTTGTTCAAGATAGGCTTTTTGAAAGGCGCTGAGAGAGTGGTGTTGTCTTGATTGTTTTTCTGAGTTAGATGGGGGCGAAGAAGAGAGAAAGGGGCGATGGGGAGGAATGCGGGAGACCATAAAGATCCTATAGGTTTTAATTTATTGTATATGTACAAAAAAATCACTTTACACTCAAGGAGAGGTTGATGCTTGGTTGTTTGCTTTTGCGAACCACAAGAGCAGCCCCCAGAGCCAAGATAGCTGTAAGAAGACCCGGTATCGCGGGCCATTTGGTTATTTGATATAACCAAAGAGCCAGAGGAGAAATAGTGGCTCCAAGAAGCTGCGAACCTATAGCTGTACCAGTAGCTAAGATAGTATAACGACAAGTGGGGGGAACTTGTTGTAGTGCCCAAGCGTAGTAAGGTGCTGCAAAAGACGTCCCAAAAATTACAAAGAGTAAACGTACGAGAGTCATGTGTAAGAAAGAGGCATCTTGGAAGCTCGCAAAAAGAGGGATGGCTAAGCAAAAAGTAGTGAGAGCGCTTGTTTGCATAAGGCGCTCTTTTCCCCACAAGCAAGCAATGGAGCCAAAAAGCGGAAGCAAAAGAATATCTGCAACGCAAAGTAGGCTGCTAGCCTGAGTGACTTCTTGAAAGGATAAGGAAGAAATAAGAGGAAGGTAGCCCCCTAAAAAAGAAAAAGAAAAAGCATAGATTGTGTAGGAAAATCCTGTAACGAGTACAATACGAGCAAGTGTTTTTTTATGTTCCCAGAGCACAGTTTTCATAGCTGTTTTTGGGATAGAGGTTTGTCGGGCGGGCTCTTTCGCTGTTATACGCAAGGCAAAGCCAACTAATGCGGTCAATCCTCCTATCCAAAAAGGAATACGCCAGCTGTAAGTAGAGTTATGAAAGCAGGAAACAACAAGTGTGGCCAACAGACCTCCAATAAGGGAGGAGGCATCATAGATACTACTGAAGAGGCTTTGTTTTTTTGTTTTTGATGTTTGTTCAAGAAGAAAGATAGCGCCACCTACCGATTCTCCTGCAGCAAAGAAACTTTGAAGCATCCTTGTAAAGATGAGTAGGCAGGGAGCTCCCAGGCCAATATTTGCATAAGTGGGAAGAAATCCCATGCTCATGGTAACAAAAGCCGTTCCAAGTAGTGAGGAGACAAGGGCTTGTTTTCTGCCAAAGGTGTCTCCAATTCTGCCAAAAAAAATAGCTCCCAGAGGTCTTGTGAGGAGTCCAATAGGTAAAATTCCAAAGGTGAGGATAAGAGAGTTTATGGGGTCCGTTTGTGGAAAGAAAGAGGGTGCTAGTAGAGGGATGAGAAGGCCAAAAAGAGCCGTGTCATAATGCTCTAGCACATTTCCTAAGACGCTAGCAGCTAGAGAAAAAAGTATTTTTTTATTCAATGTAAACCTCCTTCAAAAGAAAATTTTATGAGTGGATTCACCCAAGGAGGTACCATGCTCTCACGCTCCCTACGCTAGTATAACCTAGATCAGGTAGTGAGGGTTGATTCTTTTGTAAAAAAATCTTTCAGCCTTGAAGGGCACCCCTGGTGAACGACAAAGAGGCTACTCTAGATAGAGAAAAAAGACAACTATTTTTTGTTTTCAGGGTTTTAGAGGATTGGGGTTGATTTACGAAGAATTTTTATGGTATCCTTGTGGAAATTTCTTTTTTTATTGTTGGGAGAATGCACATGACCTTTTTACTACAAGAAGATACTTTACAAGTAGAAGAGCTCTCTTGTCCTGGTTTTGCCAAGACATACAAAATTGAAGACACCCGTGTGGGATTACATGGAATCATCTGCTTACACAACCTTGCTTTGGGCTCAGCCCTTGGCGGGATTAGGATGTACCCATATTCTGATTTTGAAAGTGCTTTGAATGATGTACAAAGACTTGCTATAGGGATGACTTATAAGTCTGCTGTTTCCGGTTGTGCATGGGGTGGTGGAAAAAGTGTAATTATAGCCGACCCAAAGCAAAAAACAGAAGATCTGTTATTTTCTTTTGGAAGGGCCATTGAGCGGCTGCAAGGGGTATATATTGGCGCGGAAGATGTGGGTACTACCCCTGCTGATATCTTAAAAATGCGACAAGAAACACGATATCTCGTGGGACTTCCTCACGAAAAGAGTAGCGGAAACCCTTCTGGATTTACTGCTTGGGGTGTTTACCGTGGGATCCAGGCTGCTTTACAGGAAGTTTTTGGATCTTCTTCTGTGCATGGAAAAGTGGTTGCTATTCAAGGCGTTGGAAGTGTTGGTGCCTTTTTGGCAGACTATCTTTTTTGGAACGGTGCTCGATTGATTTTCACAGATGTGGCTAAAGACAGGGCTATGGATCTTGCCAAGCGTTACGGTGCTAAATACTGCGACCCTGAGGATATTTATGCGCAAGAGTGTGATGTTTTTGCTCCCTGTGCTCTTGGTGCTTGTATCAATGAAAAGACGATTTCACAGTTGCGATGTAAGATCGTAGCAGGAGCTGCTAATAACCAGCTTCTTGTTGAAGAAGATGGAGCTCGTCTTCGTCAGAAGGGAATCTTATATGCTCCTGATTTCGTGATTAATGCTGGTGGCTTAATCAATGTAACCGAGGAACTAACTCGCGAAGGGTATTGCCCAACGCGTTCTAGAGGGCGTATTGATGGCCTTTATGAACAGTTACAGAAGATTTTTGCTCTTGCAAAGGAAAAGGGGACGTCTACGCATGAAGCTGCCAAGGCGCTTGGTGATGTAATTCTTGCGGAAAAGATCGGAGCGAGAACAGAGGCACCTTATTTTCACCACTCTCTATGACATTGCAAGAAGAACTTGTTGATGTACTGAATAGAGCTATACAGCAAGCGTTTCCTGAAAAGACTTGGGATGGCGCTGAGGTGACACAAACTGCTCATGAGCAGTTTGGTCATTATCAGTGCAATTCTTGCTTAAAAATGGGCAAAGAACTCAGGATTAATCCGAGAGATGCGGCTTCTCGTATTGTAAAAGAGATTCATTCTATTGCGGTAGCTCATAGTGCATTTGCTAAAATAGAGATTGCAGGTCCTGGATTCATCAACATAACCTTGGCTGCAGAATTTTTGGCTGAGAGAGTAGAGGCTCTACTTCAAGACCCTTTTCTTGGTGTAGCACGGCCGAAGCTCAAGCAAAAAGTTATTGTAGAATTTTCTTCCCCAAATGTAGCTAAGGAGTTGCATGTTGGGCATTTGCGTTCTACGATTATTGGGGATAGTCTTGCTCGTATCTTCGAGTTTATGGGAGAGGATGTCTTGCGCCTTAATCATATTGGGGATTTTGGCACGCAGTTTGGCATGCTTATTCAGTTCCTCCTGGAGGAACATCCAAAAGTTCTCTCTGGAGAAGAGAAGACGGATTTAACAAGTCTTATGGGCTGGTATAAAGAGTCGAAGAAGAAGTTTGATTCAAATGCAGACTTTAAGAAGAAGGCGCAAGAACAAGTAGTTTTTCTACAAAGCGGAGAAGAGAGCGCTTTATCGGCCTGGAAGATGATTTGCCAAATTTCAAGAGAAGCTTTTCAGCAGATCTATCAATTGCTCGATGTACAGATTAAAGAAAGAGGAGAGTCTTTTTATGGACCTTATCTACAAGAGATTGTGAAAGATCTTGAGGTTAAGGGACTCGTAACGCTTTCTCACGGAGCCAAGTGTATCTTCTTGGAAGATATTGTAGGAAGAGATGGGGAACCATTGCCTATGATTATCCAAAAGTCTGATGGCGGTTTTAACTATGATACGACGGATATGGCAGCTCTTTGGCATCGTGTGCATATAGAGAAAGCGGACCGTATTATCATTCTCACGGACGCTGGTCAATCTTTGCATTTTCATATGGTTTTTCAAGCAGCCGCTAAGGCTGGGTATTACGATCCTGATAAGGTACGACTTGATCATGTTGGATTTGGAGTTGTTCTTGGACCTGATGGGAAAAAATTTAAGACTAGATCAGGGGAAACAGAAAAGCTCATTGATTTGTTACAAGAAGCGATTGATCAAGCAAGAGAGATTGTAGATGAACGACTCCCCGAGGCTTCAGAAGAAGAAAAATGCCTGGCGGCTCAGGTTTTAGGTATCGGAGCGGTGAAGTACGCAGACTTATCGGGCAATAGGGTAAAAGACTATGTGTTTAGCTATGATCGCATGTTAAAGTTTGAAGGTAATACAGCGGCTTTTCTTCTTTATGCCTTTGTACGCATTCAAGGGATCAAAAGAAAGGGAGGTTTTACTAAGCCTCTTTCTGCAGATAAAATTCATATAGAGCATCCAAGCGAAGTGCTTTTAGCTTTGCGGTTATGTCAGTTTGCAGAGACTCTTGTTAGCGTAACGCAAGATCTATTGCCCAATCGTCTAGCAGACTACCTATATACTCTAGCGAATACGTTCAACGCATTTTATCGAGACTGTCGTGTGGAAGGTTCTTCGCAAGAAAAGAGCCGTTTACAGCTCTGTGAAGCTACAAGCCGAGTACTACAAAAAGGACTTGAGCTGCTTGGGCTTAAAACTGTCTTGCGCATGTAGATTTCTTTGTCTTCCAATGAGTCACATGAAGCTTCTCAGTGGATACAAAGGTGTATTCCATTCAGACAAATACGGAGCTTATGAGCAAGAAGCTAAGAAAGACGGAGTGATATGGGTTCCTTGTTGGGCCCATATTCGGAGAAAGTTTGT
>Ga0194131_10012171_pt1 | contig 10089 bp, 11 predicted proteins | sample TA2KigO120mmetaG_FD_148631 | JGI IMG/M metagenome (GOLD analysis project Ga0194131, IMG submission 148631) | Freshwater microbial communities from Lake Tanganyika, Tanzania - TA2015053 Kigoma Offshore 120m | ecosystem: Environmental > Aquatic > Freshwater > Lake | place: Tanzania: Lake... | reverse complement strand
ACCCTTCTACACATCGAGTCTGGCCACAAGCTCAACCCAACATGGGTTGGTTCCCTACCGAAGAAGATCACCTTGCTGCTATCGGTAGGCTGGGTTGATCCATCCATCACGATCTGATAATCAGCGATTAATGGATCATCGACCAGCTCAAAGTCTCCCCACCTCATCATTTCACCAGGAGATAGCTTCTTGTACTCGTCCATCATCTGCCTGATGGACATACCCCAGTTGGGCATGATGCAAACTTTCTTCATACGCAATTCTACACAGAGAATTTAAGACTGAAAATTTGTGAAGAGCAGACGTTACGAATTATGATTTTCTAAGTAAAAGTTTAGATCTTCTGGAGTTCCTACTCCCCACATCTTATGCACATAGAAAGGAGCGATCTTTTTCTTGTCCTCTATCATCTCATTGAAAGCTGGAGCGATGTAGAACTCGTTATTGACACGCAAATTTTTTGAGATCATCCGCTCGGCTGCGTTCACGAAATCAGACCCACACTTGAACCAATACACTCCGCACGTCGCGATATTAGAAATTGGATTTTTCTCAGCTACCTCAACTATGAATCCATCTTCATTCACTCTGACGAAGGACCACTTGGGATGAACGGCGTTGAAGGTGAATATCGAACCATCGATGTCGCAATGATTTCTAAGAAAGTTAAAGTTCTTTGCTTCATACTCCATTATCTGATCTGAGTTTGCTATCAGCAGATCATCGTCATTGTTGATTAGATCTTTAGCTAACAGAGCAGTGCAAGCTGCGCCCTCTGTCAAAACATCTACAACAATAATCTCAGAGTTTTCTCCAGCAATTTGTCGTAAAGTGCTTCTCATACCATCAAACTTTTTTAGATGCTCAGCTCGCACAAGAAAGATGTACTTTGCATCGTAGTTCAAATTTTCAACGACTTGCTGTATCATCGGTTTCCCGTTGACATCGATCAAAGGTTTCGGAAATTGATATCCCTGCTGCGAAAATCTGCTCCCTTCACCAGCCATTGGAATTAAAACTCTCATGCGAATAACCTCTCCAGCAGATTGAGATCAACATCATCTGCGTTGTTAACTGTAACAACTTTCGCCCCAGATTGAATGGCAGCTTGTATTCCCTTGGGAGAATCTTCAACAATGACGCAATTAGCGATATCTACCCCTAGAGATCTCATACACTTCAAGTATCCCCCCGGGTCCGGCTTTGGTTTTTCAACGTCCTGATTGGTGACCAATAAATCCAAAAGCTCTAAGACACCCGTTTTCTTAAGCATCAATTCAGCCGTCAACCTTACGCTGTTGGTGTAGCATGCAATTTTTATTCTCTTAGATTTCAGATTGTTCAAGAGATCAATCTTCTCTTGCCTCAATTTCGCGTATCTTTCGATGATACTGATCGTCTTTGCTTGCTTCGATCTTTCGACTCTGTCAACTGAATCTGGACTTATCAGGCCTCTATCGACCAAAATTTTTAACTTTTCTCTGGTCGGTATGCCGTTAAAAGTTGATATGTGATCTTCAAGCGATATTTCAACTTCGCACTCTTCTAGCAAAGCTTCATTTAAAGCTATTCGATGCCATTCACATGCATCGACTAGAACTCCGTCCATGTCGAAAATTATAAGATCTATTCTCATGTGTTCGCTACCTTTTACAATCTTTCTTTGAATTTCTCGATGACATCAGAGCATACGCCCATGCAGTTTAGCTGCATCGTAGTAACATCATAGTTCCATTCAGGCATTACACATATTGACCTGCTGCTTAGAGCTTTACCAGGATATACCCACACGATCCCTCTTGAAGTTATCGTGTAATCATCTCTCTGGTGCCAAAAGCAATGGATCTTTTCCGAAAGCAACTCATCTAAAGCTTGCAAGTTTTTAGCGTGACACCAAATTTTATCGTTTTTTAGGAAGCTAACGTCAATCACATGTTGAGGTTCATCATGTCCGAGAGAAAAAACGCCATTTTCAAACCAAGCGTCCACTTCAACGTTGTATCCGAGCTCAATAGCTCTCATGATATGTGATGGGTGATTTTCTAAGTCAACGTTTCTTCCGTTGATATTTCCACGATGAGAGATCAACAACATTTTATCGCCTATTGATAGCTAAATCCTGAAGTAAGAATACTGATCGTTGCGATTGATTTCTTCTGTACCGACGTTTTTGTCCCAAATTCTATGATCTGACGTGCCAGGTGAAGGATTTTTATCTTCTCCCCACCAACTTCTAACTATCTTCCAGTCTCTAGGCATGCAATATCTAGAAGTTTTTCTCTCTAAACCCAGAGTGCGTAAGTAATTTTCTAAAGTTGATTCGACGTTGCTAGATTTTCGAGTTTCATGAAAGTGATTATAGAATTTGCAAACCTTATCGATGTTTTCGCTGTTTGATAAAAACAAGATGTCAGATGCTCCACCCAAAAATACCTGGCTGACCCACAAAGATTCAGGATTCTGCAGCTCTTCATGCAAGAGATTTCGATAATAGATTATGTCAGGTCTACTGACTATGACAACGTCGTATCTAAAACTATGCAATTTTTCGTGTTGCTTCTTTAACTCATTAACTTTGTATCTGCTGTATTGAGCGTACAGAACACCTTCCTCACACTGATTGTAGAATATCGTTTTACTGGGATTTCTAATATTTTGCTCTTCAATCAGACAGCTCACGGGGTTATAAATCGATAAGATGCGATCCCTGTCAACATCACCAGATTTGACTTTCAAATATCCTTCGTGCCAAGTCGACGTCTTAGGCTCTAGCTCGTTCCAAGTATGAACAAAAACATCGCATTCATATTCAGTTTTTAAGTCATTCAAAACTTCATTGAAAGATTGATGAGTAAGTTCATAACTTCTCATATGTCCATGCAGTAAAAATGCTATTCTTTTCATAGAATTCTTATCAGATCAAAATCTTTGGGAGGAGTCATGATGTAAGAGGTACTATCTTCTAGCCCTAAGCTTCTGATGTGGTGCTTAGACAGTGCGTGATTTGACAGCACGACCCCAGAAGACAAGTACTCATCGACCTTGTGATACAGATCACCGAATTTATTCATGTTCATAGAGTTTGAAATGAACCAGTAATCTAGAAAACCTGTGTCACTGCGTGGCTTAAACCAGCTGGAAGCGTAAAACCGATCAGCTTCAAGAGAAGAAAAATCAACGTGAGTTCTATAGAAGCAATCGAACCTGCTGATCATTACGAAGTCATAGACGAAGTTATTCTCTTGCTCGTACTGCTTCTTTAGCTCGATGCTTTTCATCTGAGAATACCACCTGCTTTTAGTGCAATGATATTTTGTAACGTTGCTGTCAAACATTATCTATTTTTCAAATATTGAAAGCTTGGGGTCATATTTCGACTTTAGCGCCTCTATCGATTCAGCAGAAGTATTCCACGTGTGAATGAAAACGTCAGCATTGTTGAGAGCAATAATATGCTCATGAATTGAATCAACGCAAGATAGAGAATCAACAAAGTCTCCTTTATCGTTGAAATCGTTTGACAACCCCTGCAAGCATAGTGCAGCTCTCATTTATATCATTCCTATGATTTCTTCAATAGAAAATTTTTCAACTTGGCTTGAATCTGGTCCTGCCTCCATTATCTTTTCGTGGAGATTCTCGCCCGGTTGCAATCCTATTTCCTTGATTTTCAAAGTTCCATTTTCTGGAAGATACTTCTTAGACATTGCAGTCAGAAGATCTCCCATCGACATTGACTTCATCTCAGGAACCCAAGGATCAGAGCTCTTAGCATTATCAATGCATGAGAAAATCAAATCGATCGCTTGCTCCCGGGTCCAAAAAAATCTCGTAGCGCTGGGGTCTGTGATAATGATCTCCTCATCCTTCTGAAAGAGCTCCTTCCACTTGCAAAGAACGGATCCGGTCGAGTATAGAACATTTCCGTATCTCACGATCCTGTAAGACGTCTCCGGATTCAGTTCCTCGTACTGTTTAAACAGTCTTTCCATTAGAAGCTTGGTCGCTCCATACACTCCCGAAACCTGGGCTGCTTTATCCGTGCTGATTCCGATCACCATCTCAAACTTATTGCGAACAGACTCCTCTAAAACGTTGATTGTTCCTATTACGTTTGATCTTGTACACTCAAGAGAAAACTTCTCCGCCATTCCAACATGCTTGAACGCAGCGAGATGAAAGCAAACGTTGATGTTTTTAGAAGCCTGATTGATATCGAATTGGTTACCGATATCACCTGGGTAGGTCTCTATCATCGGAAACTTTTGCTTCAGTGATATCAGCTTCCCCTCATTTCTAGACATCACTCGTAGCTTAGCTGGTTTAAACGTGAGAATTCTTGCAACAAGCTCCTCTCCTAGAAAGCCCGTTGCTCCAGTTATCAACACGTTCTTACCCGTCAACGTTTTCATACTATCCCCTGTACTTCATTATAAGACGTCTACGTTAAATAATTTCAATCTCCGTAGATTATTCTTACCCAATCTGGGCCGCAGTACTCATAGTAACCCCATCTTTCATCCGTTATGTTTTCAAGACGATTGACTCTATCAAATTGAGAGCAGAAACTTTTCATTGCTCGCACGTCCTCAGCTCTGATTCCTCTCGTGTTTATGATTCCAGGCCAACCACGATCGCTTATCATCTCAATTTTCTTAATGGACCATCGATCTTTGGTGCCAATGACCCTGTAACCATCGTTTATTGATAGCTTGCTTCCGCTCATTTCCCAGTCCCAAGGAGACCAATCTCTTCTCATATTTTTCAAGAACCAAGATCTGTTCCAGATAGAAAACGCTCCAGCTACACGGTAAGAACCGTCTTGCTTCAACTCTAAAAACTCTACTCCATTTTTACTTTGATAAGGAACAACTTCGGATGGATGCCTAGCATATTGCATCGAACACTGGAGATCTATACGACCAACATCATCGCTTATTGAATCAACGCATGCATTGAGAGCTGTGATATCAACGGGTCTTGCAATCGCAAAATCTTCGATTCCAAAGACGAAATTGCTGTCCTCTATGCTAGAAAAGTAATCGATCATGTAGTTCGACCAGCCTCTAGCTCCGCCTGCCTGTCTCTCATCCAAAGATATGAATTCAAAATTTTGATGAAGCTCAAAATTTGGCTTTTGAAAGCCTAAGACTTTAACCTCGATGTCCGGACTCCAGTATTTGTTGAAGAAATACTGGAAATACTTCAAGATGAACGCGTTTGAGTCACAAGTTGGAATGTACACTTTCATTTTCATAAACTCCTATGATTTAGTGACGCCCCAGTTATCAACTTAATGTCAACGTTGTCTTTCTCTTCTGATCTTATTCTCTTCATTCTGATCAAGGAGTCTATCGATATCAACTTGATACCATGACAGTAGAAATGATTTCTTGGATTCATAACCAGGTTATCGACATGCTCTTGATAGTGGACGTCAAGGTATCGGTTGTGTGAGGAGATCAGTGAGCTTGTTGTCTGTATCGATCGATCACGATGCAAGTAATCAACGTCCTTGGCTTCACGTAGACCATAGGCGGCCATGATCATGCTCGCTGTGATGCAGTAGTCCAGATGATTGCTTGGGAGTTCAGACCTGAACTGCTGTAGAAAATTTTCGAACTGCGATGTTGGTTGCGCGTGATTCAGGAAATGAACGCTGTTCGCGTTAAAGACGGCACAGGCGATCCGCTTAGCCTCATCCCATGTATCGTTGATGTGAACTGAATGCTTTCCAACGTTGTAGAAGCCTCTTATCTTCTCCTTGCAATCAACAGCTTGCTCGACGCTCATTCTAACGAGGAAAAAGTGAGTTGGAGCATCATCAGAATTGCCGTAGCACAGATTAGACTTTTCACGATAACCAGCTCCACCGTTGGACTCAGCCCAAGCTTCGCGGTGATACAGCTCTTTCATCAGGTTAACTTGACCTATATCGCTGAAAACAATCTCTTTTTCGTAGAATACCTCGAAAGATTCGCGTAGAGCTCTCCTAACCTCATTCACGCCACCTTGACGAACGGCTGATGGGAACAAGCAGACAACCTTCACGTCATCGAACAGCTCAACAAATTCCAGCGCGGCTTGATCTGCGAACCATGGATCGATCACATGACCATCACGCGATAGCGACTTGAAAAAGTACCACGAGCAATCAAGCTGACCATCTCTCTGATCATTGCTCTTACGACATAGGACGTCACGTGAGTAGTACAAGCACGCAGCAGCCCTGTGTGATCCATTCAGGAGATTATTACCGAGCATCGGTACAGGAGAGCAACTGGGATCATACCCTCTGCTTCTTATCGAGTCGATCAGCTCGTAGAATGTATCACGAAACTTCTCGTAACTGTTCTTATCGGGATTATCGTACTCTACAAAATTGTTCCAAACTTTGAGATGGTTCTTGTAAGCGTCTTCATAGAACGAAGTGCGAAAGTTCATATCGTGTGATTTCACGAACATGTACTTTAGTATAACGTCGAACCTGTTGCTCAGGTTAATGAGACGTGGATTCACAAGGAATGAACTCAATTTCTATTTCCTCTCGTATCTTGCTTTTGCTCGAATTTCACGCTCAAACCTCAGCTGCCTTTCACGGTAGATTCTATCGTCCGACAGAGGATTGTTACGATTGTAGCAGTAGAGAACGTACGGTATGAAGCAGCTCCTCTCCCCTGCCATCTCGATCATCGGAAACATGTGAGCAAGATCCCAGGTAACGTCGTAGTATTTACCGTTGCTATCTCTTAAATCATCATCTTTCACAGATGACCAGAGATGGGATTTGAAAGTTCTTAGATGACTCATCACCCATGGCTTGCTACGATAATCACATGTGAAGTGCCACTCAGCTGGCATCGGTTGTGCCATACCTGGAGCACCGGTAGGCCACTCAACATAACTTCCCCACGTCATCCAACATCCTGTCTGCTCGTAGGCGCTTCTTACGATCTGAAACACGAGAGGACCGTAGAGCCAGTCATCACCGTCGATCTGCACAAGAATTGATTCTGGCTCACTATCAGCGCCAAGCTCTTTGAATCCATCTACAAAATTTTTGAGAGCTCCAACTCGTTCGGAATTTAGCTTAACTTTAAACTTGTCTCGAGCTTCTGGTCGCAGAGCTTTAATAGTTGATTCAATCTGATCCTGTGTACCATCATCTGACGCATCGTCGATTATGATGCAGCTCCACGGAGAGTCATATTGCTGATCTGCAATTGATACAATACACTTCGAGATCCAATCTTTCGCGTTCCTTACAGGGACCATCACTTTAATGCTGCTGATCAAATGAACTCCAGTGTTCTCTTCCAGAACACATTTCTTCTATTATAGAGCCACTGAAGCGTGAAGTTCACGTCAGGATGCTCTAGCCACTCCTCACCGACATGCTGGACATTCTCATTAGTTACGACCTGACAACCCAGCAGCTTTGCCTCAGTGACCATACGATTCGAGACGTCAGCGCCCCTCGGAAGGCAGATGAACCCCTCGGCGTTTGCCATCGATTCCAGCACCTGATCGGGGGTCATTCCCTTGATCAAGCTGTAGCTCTTGCCGTTCTCCTCGAGCCACCTCTTCGCGTCATCGGTTCCCTTGATCCAAGAGTCTGAGTCAAGGGTGAGCCACCCTGATTTTCTACGAGAAGACAGCGAGCTGATCAACGGAACAATCTTGTGAAAAAACTCATCTCCAAATACCGCAGATAACACAGAGCAGTTGGCTGATTTTAGACTAGGAAATCTATCAAAGTACCTCTGCATATGACGCTGGGAGCAGAACCAGACCTGCTTAGCCCTGAGATAGAACTGCTCAATGAGCTTACCCCACGGATGCTGCTCACAGTGGCACTCCTCACCGCCCTCTATCCGATGCCGCTCAACTGACCTCCACCTGCAGAACTTATAGTCATGCTCGAACACGGAGTAGCTGATATTGGATACGGAGAAACCATGTATAAATCGTGGATCTAGATGAGCAAAATTCCCGAAAACCCAGTGCGCCTCCCGGTGAGCCTCTATGTGCTCCGGGGTCAGCTGGTTCGATCTCACGATGGCAAAGTCCACAGGAGCTGATCTGTGGAGAGCGTCCATGGAAAGCTCAGCTCCACCCACCAGGTCACTGAGCAGGAAGTCCTGAACGAATATCACTTTGAATTTCTTCTGCTCAGGGACTTGAAAAGGGCTCGAGCTAAACATCACATGGAATTTTAAGAGGCGGAGCGAGAAATTAAATCACACCTGATCAGGAGGATCTAGCAACACGCCCACCCATGCCGTCGGTGCCCATGGCGCCGCGACGCTACCACCCGTCCCAGATCCAGAAGCGCCCGCTGCGTCCGCCTTCCACCGACAAGGTCCCCTTGGAAGAAGTCAACTACAATCGCAAGACCCTATCTCAATGCACCAGTCCCTTAAGTTGATTAAAAATAAGGGAGCGTCCTCAGCATGTATGGTCATTCCTGGCTTAGAATGGGACAGTGCCACCGCAAAGTACTCGCCAGACCGTTCCGTTCGACTGCAGCTCGACCCACTCCTTTTGGTCCAGCACCACCTGGCCCGTGAGGGTGAGCGCGAAGGTGCCAATCTGAGTCCCCGTCCCGCTCGACGAGGACACTATGAGTGTGTACTGGTCAGCGCTGGAGGCGTTCATGATGGTAAGAACTCGATTGTCCCCGTGGTCGTCGTTGCCCGCGGGGGGTAGGGTGAGCTTGCCGTTCGCATCCCCTGTGTACTTGATATACCTCACGCCCTCGTAGTCCGCGGCGGCGATCGTGCGGGGAGTCCCCGGCGTCCCTGTCGTAACGAGCACCGCGGTTGTGTAGAGCTCCTCCTCGTAGGTGAGACTTCTTACAATCACTCGTGAATCGTCGCCGTCTCCCTGGTCGCCCACCGCGGGCCCGATCGTTACAGTCACCTTGCCTGTCGATTCCTCCTGCACGTTTGTGCCGATGTTGATCGTCTGGGTGGCGCCGCCACCGATGCCGGTGATCGTGTTGTTGACGTGAAAGCCGTCGCCGATGGCGATCGTGTTGCTCACGGTCGACTGCCCCAGCGTGATTGTTCCCGTTCCGGTGCTGGTGCCCACCGTGTAAGTGGTTGCAGCGGCACCCGAGAGCGTCATGCCCCCTGTTCCCGCCCGGAGCTCCAGAGAGGAGGCGGAGGCCGAGCTGCCGCCCGTATTGCCGATCGTGATAACAGCCTTGCCGCTGCCGGTCGGGGTCCCTGCACCGATGTTGATCGTCTGGGTGGCAGTCGAGGCGCCGTTGCCGATGGCGATGATGTTGGTCGCGGTCGACCGCCCCAGCGTGATTGTTCCCGTTCCGGTCGTGCTTCCCACCGTGTAAGTGGTTGTAGTGTCACCGGTGAGCAGTATGCCTCCTGTTCCTGCCTGGAGCGTCAGGGCGGACGCACCCGAGGTTGAGCCGGCTGTGACAGTTTGAACTGCTACCCCGGTTCCCAGATTCACTGTGCGAGCAACGGCGCTGGAGCCGAGGTTCAGGGTGCTCGATGCGGCACCATTGAGATTGAGAGTGGTTGCAGCTCCGCCGATGTTGAGGGTCGTCACTGTGTCGTTTAGAAGGTTGAAGGTGGTCGCCGTTGCCGTGATCTTGTTTGTCCCCTCCGCGGCAGTGCCATTGACCGCGAGGCTTCCTGCGACTGTTGTTGTGTCTGCCGCTGTATTACCGAGGGTCGTGTTGCCGTCGACCGTGAGATTACCTTCGACTGTGACGTTGGCACCCGAGAATGTCATCGCATCTGTAGACTGAGCGCCTGACTTGATGACCAGCTGAGTTGACGAGTTGGTGAAGCGTCCGAACTCGGCGTTGCCGTCCTTCAGGATGATGTGGCCGTCGTCGGAATCGAGGACGATGTTGGTCGCTGCGTCAAGAGTGATAGAAGAAGAGCTATCGATCTCGGCAATTACCGGTGTGGTCAGGGTCTTGTTCGATAGGGTGTTAGTCGAAGAGACTGTGACGACGTTTGCACCTTCGACCGTGAGAGCGCCATCGACCGTGAGATTGCCTTCGACTGTGACGTTGGCATCCGCGAATGTCAGCGCAGGTAGAGCCTGGTCGCCTGA